>Ga0257106_1000706_pt1 | contig 18488 bp, 9 predicted proteins | sample LP_taG_3_FD_190177 | JGI IMG/M metagenome (GOLD analysis project Ga0257106, IMG submission 190177) | Marine microbial communities from Northeast Subartic Pacific Ocean, Canada - LP_J_2011_P26_10m | ecosystem: Environmental > Aquatic > Marine > Oceanic | place: Canada: Northeast Subartic Pacific...
CGAGTCAGAGAGCAGCTCTTGGAAGTTTCGAACGATATCTCGAACCTTTTTCGCGATAACCGAGAGAAGTATAGAAGCGACGATGGTAATTCCTTCGTCGTTGTCGAATCGACGAGAGAACGCTACGATGATTTCAAAAGATGGCACTACGTGACTTCTCTTCCAACTCTTCACGGCGTGTATTTAGAAGTCGTCGGTAAAGCAGACGACGACAATGATGACGACGAAAGAAATCTGATTGGATACGCGAGCTTTCACACGGAGCAAGCGCCGCCGCAGTTTGAAAACGTCGTCGATAATCTGAACGCCTCAAAAGTGCAACGATTTTGCGTCGTGAATCGGTTAGTTGTGAACCCAAAGTTCCGCGGGAAAGGCGTCAAAGAATTCTTGTTGAGAGCCGGGTGCGATTTATACCACGCGAAAGGTATCCCGTGTCGAATAACTACATCAGCGTATACTGCAAAAGTGAGTTTGGACGCGTGCAAACTGCTCACGTTCGAAAGGTTTAAATCGAGAAAAGATACCGGGAAAGAGCGATCGAGCGGCAAACGCAAAATTGTAGTGAACGTTCCAACATCCACTCAAAAATGCAAAGAAGCAGACGACGACAACGACGAGAAGAAGGAGAGAGAAGTCAAGAGAGACGTTCTGAGAACGTTAAACGCACTCACGCCCGACTCGTGCGCAAAGCTCACGCCAAAGCTTCGAGAAACCTTCGACGCGCTTTCTGAAAACGACCTAACGTACGTCTCTGGGTATGTAATATCTTTAGCGAGACTCGCGCCTCAGCTTCGGAAGCTTTTGGCGGATGCTGTTTTAGGCACTCGACTTGAAAATCTCGTTCGCAAAGACGCGCAAAAAGAAATCGAAAAACTTTCCACCTCTTCTTCTTTTCATCTCAGCGAAGAAGAAGTCTCGGCGCGAGTGCGATTTTTGAACGCGTTCGTGAGCGAAATGAATTCCGAGAAGAATGCTGCTCGCTATTTGGGCGCCAAAGATTCTGCTTTAGCTATGACAAGGCGAGACGTGTTTACCGCGGCGAAAAGAGACATGAGCGCTTTACGCATTGTCGAGGAAGATTCGAATATATTTGCAGACGTGAAACGAGGTCAACGCTCGGGATGGAGTTACATCTATATCGGCAATCCCGTCACGCGAAGAATTGACGGGAAAAACTTTACATTCGACGGCGAAACGAATAGATTTATTTCTAGTAGTAATATGTTAGAATGCAACTAAAACTTAGCATGCGCGCACTCTGGCATCTCACCGCGCTAAACCTGCTTCTAGATCAAACAGCATAATTGCTCCGCTTTCCACGTTTGCGATTTTTATCTTGACATTCTTCGAGCGTTTCCACAAGAGTTCCGCTTCTTCGCCATGCGGCGGTCTCTCGGAACATACCGCGATTCGAAAGTCCGGTTCGCCCGGGCCTGATTTCTTGAAATTTCCATTCGGTCGCCACACGTCAAAGGTTGGCCATTTACCCCCACCTTCGCGCATTTTCATCAATTCCTGCTTTTCTTTCTCGCGTCGAAGCTTTTCTTTCTCCTTTCCTCGCTTTCTTCTTTCCTCTAGCTTGACTTTTTGCGTCTGAGCGTACGAAGCGTGGATTACCGGACCTAACCACGGGTGGTGTTTTGAACCGGACCAATGAAACCACCGGCGAGTGCCCGGATGATGAACAATCTCTACCGCTTCGTCGTCGTCTATTTCTACTTTTTCTTCCATCGCTGCGTCTGCGTCTTCTTCCTTGATCTCAGTGATTATGGTATGATTGTCGAGTTCCATTTTACCGTCGTCGTCGTCGTCGTCGTTGTTGTTGTTGTTGTTGTTGTCAACCCCTTTAAACACCCACTCCCCTTCCCCAGCCATTATCCGATGAACGTACGTCTCATTTTCTCTCTTCTTCCTCGCGTTCGCTTTTACTCGCTCAGGCACAACCCACGGCGCCCCGAATCTTCTCGCCACGTACCCAATCCTACACAACTGCGCGTACGTCACGTACGTCTCCATCGACACCCCGCACTCCTCCAACATCTCGTGTATGCTCTTCACCGACGCCGGTTCTAAACCTTTACCTCGAGCTTGCCAAAACAAACACACCCGTTCCGTTTCCACTAAGAACGCGACTTCCTCGGGGAACAAATACACCGCCCCTCCACCGTTATCTGCGGACGACGCAATCGTCGTCGTCGTCGTCACCGTCGCTGCATTCGCCCCCGTCTCTGTCGCCCCGCTCGACGCCGCCGCGGAATACCCAAACTTGGACAAAGACTTCCCTTTCTGTTTCACCACTTTCGCCAGTTTCAACTTCTCGTCCCATATTGCCACCGCGATGTTATTCGTCGACGCTTTCCGTTCTCTCGACCACGCGGAGACTAACAGATCAAACTGTTCCTTGGACTGTTCGGTCGTTTTCACTCTCAGCTCTTCTCTCGTGGGTAACTTCGCGTCTGGTTTCTCGCGTTCGAGAAGTTCGGAATATTTCGTCGCTTTGGCGCCGCCTCTTTTGAATAAATGCGAAGAGGACGACGATGCAGTATTCGTCGAAGGCGTCGTCGTGAAGTCGATGGCATCGAACCTTCTTTTCTTTTCAGCAGTCGTACTAGTATTCGGAATAAAAGCATCGTCGCTCGTCATCTCTCTCTCTCTCTCTGCGAATACAAAATGTATACTAACGACCGGCAAAAGGGCTCCCTCTCTCCTCTCTCTCTTTATGCGTCTTTAATAACAGAACAACAACAACAACAACAACAACAACAGAGCGCCTCGTTGTTCTTCTCTTTTCCCGACCCCAACAGTCTCATTCCAATACTATTAAAGCGAGTTTGTTAGACATAATAATAAGAGAGAATTAACGCTTTTTGTGCGGTCTTGACTTCCCCAAACCGTCAGATAAAAGTTGCGGAAAAGAGAGATATAAGAGATGTCTTCTTCTTCGTCCGGTGGTGGTGTCCATCACGTTCGGACGCGCTCGTCGGACTCGTCCACGCCATCGCCGACGTCATCTAAAAATAGCACCATTTTCAGTCATAGTAATAATAGTACGAGTAAAGAACAACAACAAAATGGAAACACCAACGGGGAGACCATTCTCATCATCAATAAAGCCGGAACGAATACGAATTCGAGAGGCCAGATGCGAAAGTCCGCGTCGATGCTCCAGTTCAGCGAACACGCGATCAACCAAGTGCAAGGGTTGAGCAAGAGAGGGTTAGAGCTACCGGTCACGCCGAGGTTACAGAGGAGACGATACAGGTACGTTTACGACTTGATAATATTCTTTTTATTCTCGTATTGAAAAGATATCCGTTTGTGGATATAATGGAAGGATTATGAACGCGCACTGACAACTCTTCTCTCTGCTCTCTTTCAATCACACGACGCACGCAAAAACACATTAGGGGTATATTCTGCATGAGCTTCATCCTCAGCGTGCTCTTTTATCTCTACTTATCCGCGATCGTTGCCGCGCATAATAAGCACAGGAAAGTCCTTCCTTACATTGGGAGCGAGACGAAGCACATTTACAAGGAAGGCGAGGGGTTCTTTTCGCGCGTGATGTTCGGGAAGAAAAAAAGGCGAGGGGCGAATGGTGGTGGGAATGGGAGTGGTGGTGATGGTGGTGGGATCGATCACGTTTCGTCGTCGTCTTCTCATCCTCACCACGCTCGTCATCACGACGAGCACGATCGAGAGGATATGGAGTTGGAGTTAGAGAACGAGGATTCAAACGTAGCGAGGATGTTTTATCATCATTAGTTTATATAGAGCGAGAACGTAATAATAATAATAATAATAATAATGAAATAATAATGCGAACTTTACTTTGTGGTAGTGTATGCTCTCTTGCGTAGTATATGTGTGTGTGTGTGTGTGTGTGTGTTCATTACATTGTCTGTTAGATTTGTATGTTTTTCTTCTCTTTCTTTCTCGTGTATGTATATACGCGTTCAACGCGCGCTTCTCTCGTTCGTCGATGCGCGTTCTCTCTCACGCGGCGAAATCGGAGTCGGTGCTGTACGCGTCGGACTCGCCGTCTTCGCAAAAATAGTTGTCTTCGTCGACGTTTACTACGTTGATTGATGGTGGTGGCGGTGCAGAAACAACGTGAGGTGGTACGACTGCTAATAACTCGTTCGTTATTGGATCAAACTTTAATGAAGGAGGGTTCGCGTAGTAGTCGTAGTACGAGGAAGAGGAATAGTGCTGTTGTTGTTCGTTTTCTTGCCGCACTCGATGCTGGCGGTTCTGTTGGTGATAGGAACGCCGTTCCGGGGAGGATGAAGTGGACATGCGTCTCGATTGCGAAGAAGTTGTAGACGTGCGCTGTTGATGTTGTTGTTGTTGTTGTTGTTGTTGTTGTTGTTGTTGCGAAGAAGAAGAAAACGTGAAAGTGCGCTTCACTTCTTTCGCTTTCGTTTTTACGCGAAACGTCGTTTTCGTCATTACGCTCGCGTATTCGCGGATGGAGACGTGAATTTCCTTCATATATGGTATCGCGTCGTCGTCGGTGGACGAAAATCCAACTCCTCCAGATTTTTTCGATTGTAAGTACAAGGTGCCTTCGACGATATCAGCCACTAGCGCGACGCACCTCGCCATATCTGTTAACGAAGTGCTCTCGATCAACAGAACGCGTTCGGCCATGTTCGTCGCCGCCTTGAATACGCGCTCGTCCTTATTCAAAAAAACGTCCCCTACATCCACAACCTCGCTCGCCATATTCAAAGAGCAACCGGTCATGTGTCGTAAGAACTCGATATGTTCGCCTTGTTTCCCGATAATTAAAGCCACTTTGGCGTCCGGGATTCGCACTGTCGCCGTCGAGAGCGTTCCGAAGAACCTCGACGCGTCTCGTTCGTACGGGGGCGGTGTTTTTCGATGCTTCGTCGTCATCGCCGTCGTCGTCGTCGCGTGATGGTGGTTAAACGAGCATTCCTCTTCCTCGCCGTTGTCGTCGTTCTCTTCGTCTTCCGTGGATATAATATCTTCTTCTCCGCTCGAATACGAATATTCGTCCTCGTTCTCTTCTCCCGTTTTCCTCGTCCACCCTAAAAACGCCTTCTCGAGCGGGCGCAGCAGCTTTTCACCATCTCCCGCTCTCGATACGGATACCGATCGTCGTCCGTACGTCTCTTTCCTTCCATCCTCGGTCGTCGTCTTCTCGTCGATAATCTTCCCATCTGAGATGCTTTCGATGATTTTCGCCGCTTCTTTGCACATTTGCGCCGTGCCGGTCAAGACGACTTTTACTCTTTCTTCTTTTGCTTCTCCTTTTCCTTCTTTTCCTTCTTCTTCTTCTTCATCTCGCAAGATAGAGACGCTCGCTCCGGTTCTTCTCTCGATGTCAAATATCGTTCTCCCTCGAAGACCGACGACGACGCCTACCTTCGACCGGTGGACGAGAGTGTGCACGCACACGATCGCTTCTTGAACATAACTGTGTGGTTGTTGTTCTTTCGGAGGCGTCGAAAACTCTTCGTCGTCGTCTTCGTCAAACTCGTCCTCGTTCTTCGTCCTCGTAAAACTCGTCTTCTTCTCGTCCTCCTCGTAAAACTCCTCGTAACTTTTGTTCTTGGCCACCATGAGAAGAAGACGATGATGATTTAAATCACTTTAAAGCTATTCTCTATAACGTCTTTGATTGAGCGCGATTGGGGTTCGTCCTCGGGTGTCGTCGTCGTCGTTAAACGCGCGAAGAAGGTAAAGAAGAAGAAGAAAATACGCGAAGTGTTTTTGAGGAAAAAATTCAAAAAAACGAGGGAATGAAATTTTTACTTTTTCCGAAGAGCAAACACCTAAATAAATGTGTTACGAAAACAACTTAGGTAAGACAATTTGAACTACGTATATATATATACATATACATATACACACACAACGCAATACGCAATACTACTTTTAATAAAAGTACCGCCGAGTGGTCTTCGAATCGTCGCCAAAAGCGTACACGCTGGCAATCATTTCATCCGCCAACTCTTGGAAATCAAACGCCGGGGTCACGCGAGCGTTCTCTCGGTCGCCGCCCCATTTGATAGCGTAGCCGATGCCGACGTTTTGGGCGCCGAAGATGTCGTTGACGTCGGAATCGCCGACGTGTACGACGCTTTTGAAGTCATTTTTGTCGGTGATATCGATGGCGGCTAAGGAGCGTTTGAACGCGTTCGGGTGAGGTTTCTCGAAACCGCCGACGGCTGAGCAGTAGACCGCGTCGACTTCGTCGATGATGTTTAATTTTTCTAAGATGTTCGGTAAACGGTCGTCCCAGTTGCTGGTGACGACGACTTTGATGCCTCGCGAACGCAAGCGACGGAAGGCATCGATGGCACCAGGGGCGACGGCCCAATTTTCGGGTTGTTCGTAAAATTTCATGAGCGCGTCGAGACACTCGTTGCCTCGTTTTAAAGAGTCTTCGTTAGACGCGTCGACGTTTAGTGCGGCAAAGACACATTTTTTCCAAAACGATTCGCGTCCGTCGCCGACGTATCGCAATTCGTTTTCGCTCAGAGGCGTGGAAAAGACGCTTTTAAACGCTTTCTTGGCAGATTCGGGCGTAACGTCGGAAAAGCCGTACGTTTTGGCGTGGTCGGCGTAGACGTCGTGGACCGCTCTGGCCGGCGTGACGAGAACACCACCGGCATCCACTGATAAGGCTTTAAACGCGACATTCTTTCTGTACGCTTCTTTTAAAATCGGTTGTTTAATCGACGAACACTCCACGTCGTAAGGGTACAAACTTTTCAACTTTTCGATTTCTTTCTGGATGATCGAGTGCGTGAGCTCCAAGTGTAAATCGATATCGATCGACGCCGCCATGCCGCAGACGTTCGGGACGCCCGGCATGTCGCAATCGTAATTATATCGTCGACCAACGGTATCGGTGACTGCACCGCCGACGGATCTTAACAGCGCCTCTCCGGCGCACGTGTCCCATTTTTTACTCGCTTTCCGTAACAGCATCGCCGAGTGCGCTCTGCCTTCCAGCAAACACAAATAGTGGTACCCAGTCGCGGAAACTAAGACGGCGACTTCCGATTTTGTTTGTTTCATGACCGGCGCTTGGCGCTCGTCGCGTATGTTTCTGTTCAAGCAAACAACGTGCGGCCCTGTCGGAGGCATTACGAGTTTTTTTTGCGTATCGTCCACTCGAAGACCTTTACACCCGGCGCCGGGGCCGCCCCAGACGACTCTGCCCAAATTTTCTAAATGTTTCGAATCGTTAACGTTGGCGTTCCAACCAAAAAACGGTTGCCCGATAATCCCAGCTACTGGGACGCCATCTACGGCGACACCAAGTAAGACCGTCACTGCCGGTCTTTCCCCGTTCGCGTATTCGTTCGTTCCGTCTAAAGGATCTACGTACACGTTCACTCTGGAAATGTCAATCTCCCCGGACGCAATCGCCGGCGGCCATTTCGCCTCCAAAACTTCTTTTAAGATATCTTTATCTACGTAATGGTTCCCTTCTTCTTTTCTCATCATCTCCTCTTCCTCATCGAACGAGGCAAAACACGTCGAGTCGTCGCACTCCGCCTCGCCTTCTAACGCGTTTTCGTACGATTCCTCGCCGACGACGCGCAACCTCCCGCCCGCGAACGTCGTAATCCGTCTCAACGCCATAATCTCCACCTGTCTATCCGCTTCCGTTTGCGCGTCCATGATGTACTTTTTATCCAACGTTTCGCTCCCGCCTTTGTCTTTAACCGCCAAATCGCCTTTCGATGTCACCTCCCGAATGATATCGCACCCGTCCTCGGCGACGTCCACTAACAAGGCGACAAACGTCGGGAGGTGGATTTTCCTCGCATCTGATGATGGTTGAATGTTCACTCTGTTGTTGTTGTTAGTATTATTATTACGAACAACATCAGCGGTCGTCGCAGCTGACGACGACGACGACGACGCGCCTCCTCCTCGCGCACTCCCGCGTCGTCGTTGTCCTCCTCCTCCTCGTTGAAATGGAAGATTAGTCCTCCCCTTTAAGAGCGATGTGAATTTTCCACTCGTTCTCGTCGTTGTTTTCGAAGAAGACCTGCGAAGGAACAAACAGGCGCGAGTGGTGCTCATCAAAGCTGCCGCGCGCGTCGTCGTCGTTGTCGTCATCGAATAAAAAAATCCGCCGTAAAAAGCGGTTGTTAAGTGATGAGTAAATGAAGAGATTTGGATAAAGTATAGACAGTTATGAGATGCAAAATATGCAAAAAATATCATTAGTGTGTGTCTTTTAATTACAAACTCTCGTACAACTTCGCGTAGACGTTACCGCTCGCTTCCCACCCGTAATCGACTCTGGCGACGCGTTCTTGCAACTCGTGAAACTTCTTTCGGTCTTGGAACGTTTTGTTGGCTCTTTGAATGCACTCGTCTAAGGATTGGTCGTCGGCGCCGTAAAAGACGAAGCCGTTGCCGTTTTCTTGGTCGGCGTCGCAATCGATGACGGTATCGGCGAGTCCGCCGGTAGAACGGACGATGGGTAAGGCGCCGTAGCGCATGGCGATCATTTGCGTCAAACCGCACGGTTCGAACATTGAAGGGACCAAGACAAAGTCCGCGGCGGCGTACATTAATCGAGAGAGCGCGTCGGAGTAGGTAATCATCAATCGGACGTTGGACGAGTTCGTTTGGGAGAACTCTTCGTTGGCCATTCGTTTGAAACCACCATCGCTGTGGCCGCTGCCGAGTAACACGAACTGATTCCCGTTATTTTCGGATTGCGTGACCGCGCGTTCGATCAAGTGAATGCCTTTTTGAGGCACTAACCTCGAGATGCACACGATCAACGGTTTTGTTTCGTCCGCGTCCAATCCCAAGCCGATTTGTAAGTATTTTTTGCACAGCTTTTTGTTTTCGGTCATTTTATTCCCTGGGGCGAAATTGGCCGGCAACGTCGCGTCTAACGCCGGATTCCACAAATCGTAATCGATGCCGTTCAAAATGCCGGAGAACTTTTCTTGGTTCGCTTTTAGAATTTTGGACATGAAGCCGCCGTTCCCGTCCAAAGTTTCTTTGGCGTACGTCGGCGAAACGGTCGTGACTTTGTTCGAGTACACGACGCCACCTTTCATTAAACACATTCTTTCCGGATTGTGTCCGATAGTTCGTTCATCCAACGCTTTCTCGATGACGTTAAACTTTTCTCCATTCACGCCAGTCGCGAAAAACTCCTCCTCTCGGCACTCTCCGGTGTTGTCCAAATTGTGAATAGTCATGACAATTTTCGCTTTGTTCAAACTCGTCTTCCCGTGGTACTCTTCCCAATACAACATTGGCACCGCGCACGTTTGCCACTCGTGGACGTGAATCACGTCCGGGTCTCTTCCAGATTTATCCAAAAATTCTAAACTCGCTCGGGAGAAATATAAATACGCTTCGAGCTCATTGTAACTCCCGCCGTAAATCGCCCCGCCTTTGAAAATGTTCGAATTCGTCTCCTCGTGCGGTTTCAATAAAATCACGTCGCACCCGCCGATATTTCCCGAATACGCGGACGTTTTCATCATCGACACGACATTTTCTCCGTCCCATTTCGTCCCTTTGGGTACGTCAAAATCCATCACGTGTTTTAAATCGAAAATCTCGTTCGCGTCGAGCGATTGATAGAACGGCAAAATGATCTCGACTTCGTGGCCTTGCATTTTCATCGTGCGACCTAACCCTTGCGTCACGTCGCCTAATCCACCAACTTTTGCCAGCGGTGCTAACTCTGCCGTAACGTGCGCAATTTTTTTCGGTCTGTTTGTTTTCTCCGTCGCCGTTTTTCCTTCAAAGAGTTCGTCCGGGTCGTTCTTCGGTCTCGTTTCCCAGAACGGTTTCTTGTCTTCCTCGCCTACGGGACATCCTTCCGCGGTAATCGGTAACGGCCATTCGATTTCAGATTCACTCTTAGGATCGCTTCGAAGCGCGCCGACGGCGGCTTTTTTCGTTGTTTTTATTGTTGCTGTCGTCGTCGACTTCGAAGAATTCGAAGAAGAAGAAGACAAAGAAGAAGGCAAAGAAACATCCTCCAACTGCATCTGCAACATCTTCAACTTTGCGTTTTCAGCTTTTAACTTTTCAATTTCTTCCAATAATTCATCTCTCGTCGTCGTCGCGCCGTTAATGTTCTTGTCGTCGTCGTCGTTACTGCTACCACTGCTACTACTCCTCGCCGCCGCCGCTACTCGAACGCAGCCGAACCTGCTTCTCTCGTTCCTCCTCTCATCTCTTGTACTAATCTTTTTCATCATCATCATCATCATCATCATCATTCGATTTTCTCCAAGACGATGACGACGAGTTTTGCGACAAACGCGAGGAACTTTGTTTCCAACAAAGTTGCGACTACTGCTACTCGTTATCATTGTCGTCGTCGTCGTCATCTTCCGGTAAATTTAATATGTATAAATACAAACTTTAGTTTATTTGTGCCGTTATGTAATTCTCTTTTTCTTGCTTCTTTACCACAAGTACAAACACAGTTGCATGAAGTAAAAAAGATCTCTTAAAAAACTTGTGTCTCAGAACGCTCCTCAAAAATAGAAGGATGGACCTTTTTTTTCACACACAAGCAAGGAAAGAAGAGCACGAAAAGAAAAAAACAAACAAAAAAAGATTTCTGCTGCTTCAGAACAAAAAAGGAAAAGAGAGAGATGAGGAGGAGCGAGACTCTTAGTCTTCTTCTTCGGCGGGGCTCTTCTTTAATAAAAACGACAAGCACGAGCAGGATTAGCAGCAGGTGTTGCAGTTTCTGCGTCCTACCTTCTGGGTCGTCCGAACAATTACAGCGAAAACGAGATTCTATTCTTGCCAGGGAATGTCGGGAAACACGGACAACATCATCATCGCATCATCGTCGAAATTTCAATCATCGCGCGAGGACGACCGCCGATGGTGATAAGAGTACAAAACGAGGTATTAATGGTGTTGGGCCAGTCGTTGAAGATTTTATGAAGAGAAATGCGACGAGTAGGGGATTCCAAACCTCCACTCGCGCGATGGCTTCTTCATCAGACCCGTACGAAATATTAGACGTCCCGAGAGGCACGACAGACGAGGAAGTTTTAAAGAAAGCGTATCGCGTGCAAGCGTTGAAATGGCATCCAGATCGAAATCCGGAGAAAAGAGTGGAAGCAGAGGCGAGATTTAAGAAAGTGAGCGAAGCGTACGAGACGTTGAAGGATCCGATGAAACGACAAAGTTACGAGTACGGATCGGCGTCGAGCGCGAGCGCGAGCGGGAGGTACCGACAGGCGCAACGACAACAGCAACAACAATATCAACAGCAACAATATAATCAGCAGCAGCAACAGCACACGTATAGAAGAAGCAATGATTTTACGCGAGAAGATGCGGATAGAATTTTTAGAGACGTGTTTGGGACCACGGGTGAGGCTTTCGTGAGGGAATTTGAACGCCAAATGCGAATGAGAGGTTCTATGGGATCCACGGGCGGCATGAACGGCGGCGGGTACGCGCCGTATGGAAATTTCCGGAGAGGTGGGCGACCCGCCGGCGCGCCTCCCGGCTTCGACGGCATAGACATAGAAGAGTTAGCGAGAGCCGTTTTCGGAGGGATGCAAGCGATGACGAAAGGTGCGGCGGCGTTTGGCGCGAGTTACAGCGAAGAAAGATTCCAAGATCAAAACGGAAACGTCGTTTCTCGAGTCACGTCGACGGATATGCGAACCGGGAAGCGAGAGATTGTGGAGCGAGTCATCAGCGGACCAAACGCGGGGAGAGTGGTCAGAAGATCATCTTCTGCGGGTGGTGGTGGTACTACTCAACAGCAATACAGTGGCAGGAGCGAAGAACAATCGTACGACTACGGTGGACAGAATCAACACAACAATCCGCTCGCCTTGAGTCCGCTCGCGGCTCTCGCCACCGTCGCCGCGACGTGGATGCGCTCCGCCGGCGTTCGAATGATTGTCGGTGTCGCGTTCCGAGTGTTAGAAAACGTCGCCAGGTTTGTCATTCGGAGAATGCTCGGGGGTAGGTAGGTAGAGATAGATGATATACTTCATTAGACTTTTAGATTAGAGATGTGTGTTGTATCGAAGACGAAGTAAGAATGACACAAGCTTGTATTTTTATCATTTCATTCCACACAAATGTACGCGCAGACGACCAAAACTCTGCTCTCTCGCGCGCGACAAAAAATAGTTTGCGAAAAGCAGTCGTTGCTGCTTTCATCCTCGTCGTCTTTTTGCGGGAGAAGGAGTCGTAGACGTGATAGAAAACGCTCCAAAAGTCATCGTCATAATAAACCATCGATTGGAAACATCGCTGCCGCCGCCCTCAACTCTAACAACATGCGTCGTCGTCAAACAATCATCAGAGACATCGTCCTCATCGGCGGCGGACACTCGCACGTCTTCGTTCTGAAAAAATTCACCATGCACCCAGAACCTGGTATAAGAATCACGCTCGTCGCGAAAGACGTGATGACGCCGTACAGCGGTATGCTTCCCGGAAATGTCTCCGGGAAATATACGTACGAGGAGTGTCACGTGGATTTGGGGAAGTTATGCCGCGAAGGCGGACATCGATTGATACACGACGAGTGCGTCGGGATCGACGATAAAAGTAAACGGATTTTGTTAAAGAATCAACCGAGCGTGAAGTACGACGTGTGCAGCTTGGATGTTGGGATTACGCCGGGGATGTTGCCGGGAGCGGCGGCGTCCTCGAATTCGCCGTCGGAAGCCTCGGCGAAGAGTGAGAGCGCGAAAGAAGAGGCGCTTCTCGTAACGCCGGTGAAACCAATCGGGACGTTTGCGACGAGGTTTGAGACCGTTCTGAGACACTTCAAAGAATTGTGCGACGATGAGAGGAAAGAAGATGAACGATTTCGAGTGGTGGTCGTCGGCGGCGGCGCCGGAGGCGTGGAACTCGCTTTGGCCATGGAGCGAAGGTTCGCCAGCGAAGTTGGCTTGACGTCGTCATCCTCTTCCTCCTCCGACGCTCCGTTGCCGTATCAGTTCGCGCTCGTGACGAGGGGTGAAGTCCTCAAAGGACACGGAAAATCTGCGCGGGAGAAAATATTAGCGGCTTTGAAAGCGAGAAACTTTGAAGTGTACGAAAACGACGGCGTCGAAGAAGTGGCGGAGTCGAGTTTGTCTTTAGAGTCTGGGAAGAAACTCGGTTTTAACGAGTGCGTGTGGTGCACGGATGCGAAAGCGCAGAAATGGCTGCGTACGAATACAAACTTAGAGTTGAATGAAAAAGGGTTTGTAAACATTAAAGCGACTTTAGAATCGACGAACATTCCAGACGTCTTTGCGGTTGGCGACGTGTGTAACAACGTCGAACATCCGAGACCAAAAGCGGGCGTGTACGCCGTCAGACAAGGTCCGCCTTTAGCAGAGAACTTACGAAGACGGTGCGTTGGAGAAAACGTCGTCCCGTTCACGCCGCAAAAGACGTGCCTAGCGCTCATTAGCACTGGCGACGGTCACGCCATCGCGTCGTACGGATCTCGATCTTGGGGCGCGCACGATACCGCCGTCGGCGAAAGATTGTGGCGGTGGAAAGATAAAATCGATAAAAAGTGGATGAAAATGTACGAACCGAATTTAGAGATGCTGGAAAAAATGGAACGCGAAGAGCAGGAGAACGCGCTAAATGCTAAAGCGAACAAAGTTGCCGCGTTTGCCGGACAAGAGGCGCTAGATGCGATTAAAGCGACGCCGATGCGATGCGGCGGATGCGGCGCGAAAGTCGGCTCCACGATATTATCGCGAGTTATGAAACGATTAGAACCGATTCCAACGCATCCGAACGTTTTGCTCGGCGCAGGTGACGACGCGGCTATCGTTGAAACTTCTCCTGGTAAAGTTTCTGTCCAAACGGTTGATTTTTTTCGAAGTTTCATCGACGATCCGTACGTGTTTGGCCAAATCGCCGCCGTCCACGCGCTCGGCGACGTGTGGGCGATGAACGCGGACCCCGTGAGTGCGCTAGCGACTGTCGTCGTCCCGTTTGGCATCGAATCGGAAGTTGAAGAAACGTTGTTTCAACTCATGTCCGGCGCGTGCGACGCGTTGCGCGACGCCGGGTGTGCCCTTGGCGGCGGCCATTCTGGCGAAGGCGCGGAACTCTCGCTCGGTTTCTCCGTCACCGGCGAAGTCGAAAAAGATTTGATTTTGAGGAAAACGAGCGTCGAATCCGGTCAAGTTCTCGTTTTAACCAAACCAATCGGTACTGGCGCTTTGTTCGCAGCTGACATGCGGTCCCGAGCGAAAGCCTCGGACGTCCAAAAAGCTTTAGAAAGCATGCGACAACCGAGCAAACGCGCGGCGGAAATCCTCTTCCTCCACGGCGCCACCGCGTGCACGGACGTCACTGGCTTTGGTATTTTAGGCCATCTTCACGAAATGATCAAAGACAGCGCCACTTCAGGTGCCACTATTGATTTAGCTTCGCTCCCTTTACTCGACGGCGCCGTCGAGTGCGTACAAAATGGCATCACCAGTAGCCTCCAAAAGTCCAACGCGCGGTTAAACCGAGCGATAGCGAACATCGACGACGTGAAAAATTTCTCCGCCTATCCTCTCTTATTCGATCCACAAACCGCCGGCGGTATGCTCGCGACGATTCCAGCGAACGAAGCGACTGAGTGCATTCAAAAACTTCGCGAAAACGGATACGCCTCTTCCTCCGCGATTGGTAAAATAGTCCAATGCGACCCGTCCACCGGCGTCGGTCGCGTGTTTGTCGAAAACGCAGAGGAAGGGATCTCGTTTGACGGGTTTTAGTAGGAAAAAGAATGAGTAGAGAAAGTAGTAGTCACGTAGTAGTATACTTATACAAGTAAAATCATCTCGATTATTCTCTTCTTCGTCATCAAACATCATCTTCATCTCAACTCGTTGTTCGCAGAAAAGTGGTTATTGGTTGATGCTGAAATTCTCTTTTTCTTAAAAATTTGGCGCCAAAATTTAAAAAAAACTGCCTTTTGTGGGTAAATATCTCTCTCCCTCCATTATTGATATTGATTACACCGCGTTTAGAAGCCTTTCTCTTTAATACCATGACGACGACGACGACGGCGCTTCTGCAACAAACCGCTACGACGACGACGAAATGTTCCTTCGTCTCCTCTTCTTCCTCTTCTTCGTTCTTGAAAAAGAAAGCTTCTCTAAGCTTTGCGAGACGAAGCAAAATCTCCTCCAAACAACGCGGGGTCGAAATCCTTCCCGCCTCCTTGTTGGGAGATCGCGAGGACAAGAGTTTATGGGACGAACTGTTAGAAGCGGAAGACACCTCTTCCGATGATGGGGGTGAGTACCAATCTGATGCTTCTGCAAAAGTGATGACGACGACGACGACGAGAACCGACGACGATAAAAACGACGACGTATCGTCGGAACAGCCTCTGTGGGAGATGTTAGCCGACGAGGAGGAAGAAGAGGAAGAGGAGAACAGAAGCGCTTTGAAAAAAAAAGCAAACAACAACTTTAAGGCGAAGAAAAAATTATCATCATCATCATCGGCAAAGACGACGACGAAAGCGCTGCGCGCTAAATCGTCATCGTCATCGTCCTCCTCCTCCTCCTCCTCCTCTCAAAAGAAGAAAGAGGACGAGGACATCTCCGCGGAAGACGCGGCGGCGGAACTCTTTCGCGATACCACGAGAGACGCGTTGCGCATATCGAAATCTGATTTTACCGTATCCTCAATCATCGATAAAATCAACCGAGGGAAGGTCGATTTGAGACCGAGTTATCAGAGAGAGTACGTGTGGACGGTTCGGACGGCGTCGAAGTTAATCGAGAGTTTATTGTTGAACATTCCAGTGCCGACGATGTTTTTCCACGAGGTGAAATCGGGAAAGTTGGAAGTCGTGGACGGGAAGCAGCGCTTGACGTCGATATGGTCGTTCGTGCAGAACGAGTTTCCGGGCGGGCAAGCGTTTAAGTTGAGTGGGTTGGAGGTTTATCACGAGTTGAACGGGAAGACGTTCGACGAGTTGAACGAGACGTTCCAGGAGATTATTTTGGATTACCCGTTGAACGTGCACACGATTTCCAAGACGTCGCAACCAGATTTTGTGTTTGAGGTTTTTGAGAGGTTGAACATGGGTGCGACGCAGTTGAACGAACAAGAGTTGAGGAATTGCATTTATCAAGGCGCGTATACGGATTTGTTGGAGGAGTTGACCTTGAACGAAAGCTTCTTGTTTGCGAATCGATCGAAAATGCCACATTTGAGAATGCGCGACCGAGAGTTGATTTTGCGATTTTTCACCATGCAACGCACGACTCCGAGTGGGTTTTATTTGCCAGCCAAGTCCTGGTTGAACGAAGAAATGCGAGAAAACAAAGATTTGTTGCCAAAAGAAGCGACCGAGATGACTGAACTTTTCGAAAAGACGTTGAAATTATCCGTCGACATCTTTGGTGACTGCGCGTTTCGACCGGCCAAGTACCCGGAGTCAAGCAAGAAAGGCCAAAAAGTCACCGCGGAAGACGTGAGCGGCATATTCGTTCGCGAATACTTCGAATCCGGAGAAATTTCTGTCGCTTTGTGGGACACCATCACTAGTTCGTTCGCTAAAATGGTCCGAGATGAAAACGAAACCAAATTAGCCTTGGAGATCAAGGATGAAATCGTCGCTGCGTGGATCAACCTGGCGACGAGCGATAAGTTCAGACGGAACATGGTAAGCCAGCCGAAAGCGGTTTTAGCTAGAGACGAAATGTTTAGAGATATGCTGTTGAGTTTAGGTTTGCTATCTCCGAACGACGAGGAGGAGAATGACGGGGAGGAGGAAAGCGAAGGGAGTACTAAAGGACCGAGATAATAATAGACATGTAGATGTAAAAATATATATTAAATCTTTTTGCGTGAATCTATCTTCCTTATTTGTGACGCGCTTGTTCGCACTCATAGAATCATCGAACGGCACAAAAACACCCCCAAACCCCCAAACTCACCCTCAAAGCTCGTGTATTTATTCGTCGTATACGTGTTCGTCTTTTGGGGTAACAAAAAGTATGGGTCGGTGTTGCGGCCCAAGCGACTGCTTGGAATCGACGCCGGATCCTCCGGCGGTGATTCACCCCGACCCGACCGGCGCGTCGAGATTCGTCGTGAAAAAATGCTCCCGATTTAACAAGGATTACGTCGTGTATTCGAAGCGCGTGAACGAGTCGAAGAAGTGGCTGTTCTTGAACCAATCCCAGGACACGACAACGGAAAAAGGCGGCGAAAAGTGGGTGTACGAACTGGAGAACTACGTCAGGGAAGACCCGGCGTTCCCGAAGCGAGGCGAGATTCTTTGGAGATGCGCGTTGAAGTACCGTCGTACGCGTTTGAAAAGTGAGGTTCGTTATTCGGGAAAAGTTTCTAATTGTTGAGCGATAATTTAGAAGCAGAATTTTTAATTATATATTTGAACTCATTCGATGGAATTATTAGAAAATTGGGTACCCCATTGCACAGAGCAAAAAAAAGCGCTACATTCAGGACAATTTATCCTAATCAAAACCAAACTTCAATGCTCTTTTTTCGTTATAACAAAGCGCTTTTATACTGCATGTCACGAACAAAGTGAATAATCGATGCAGTTCTCGTATTTATACCTTGTTGTAATTGTCACGTAAAGTAGTTTGTTTGGCGAGAAGCTCGTCGAACTTACGCTGGTTTCGGTGACGCGCGACGGACAAGAAGACGACAGCAACAAGGCTCGCACAGAGAGGCAAGCCTAGACCAAGCCCGACTCCAAGCTCGATTTCCTTATCCTTCTTGGAGTTACTGTTGGAATCAGAGCATCCGACGTTGGAAAGGACCGTGCCATCGTACAAATCACCGATCATGGAGCACGTTACAAGACCAACACCATCTCCAGCACCAAGACGCGTAAGAGTTGACTCAATGCCACTCTTGATGTCTTCGTAAGAGTTGGCGGAGAAGTCTCCCGCCCATGCACGCTGGTAAAGTTTCTCAGCAGCAACTGAGTCAACTTCATTCACAAACGGAAGAACAGCAGTCGCAAATGCCCATAGCTCACCAGCCTCCTTCGCAGAAGCAACCGACTTCGTCTTGTAAAGGTAACGCATGACGCCCTGAACAAACGGAACGAGACTCAAGGCAGAGATTTTATCCATCAAAGTGTCAAGAGTATCACAATCACCGTTAGCTGCGACACCTGTACGGGCTGCTTCTTTTCCAGCATTGAACAATGCGAGAATATCAGCATTTACCTGCGAGCCACCAGAAAATTCATTCGTGCATGTCTTGAAGTTCCCGCATCTCTTGTCCGCGAGGGCAAACTGAAGTTTTCCAGTGTCTGATGTCCCATAAGATCCCCCAACAGTTGATCCAGCATAAAACGCAACGGCTTCGTCCCAGGCATGCACTGAATCATCATCGTTATTGGTAAGAGTACCGGCATTGCAATCATTCACTTGATCTTGCATCTCCCAAATGACGTATGGGAAAACATTTAAGTAAACAATTCCTTTCTGGATAGCTTCTTTCCTGAAGTCACGACCAACAGT
>Ga0257106_1000707_pt1 | contig 18456 bp, 13 predicted proteins | sample LP_taG_3_FD_190177 | JGI IMG/M metagenome (GOLD analysis project Ga0257106, IMG submission 190177) | Marine microbial communities from Northeast Subartic Pacific Ocean, Canada - LP_J_2011_P26_10m | ecosystem: Environmental > Aquatic > Marine > Oceanic | place: Canada: Northeast Subartic Pacific...
CGGTCGCTACGAGTGATCGAAGGCATCTGAGCGTGATCGGAGACGTACGTTAGAGTCGCGTTAGAGCCTAGTTACAGATCTGAGAACATCAGTCGCTTACAGGATCATTTGACAACGCTATCTTGGTCTTACAAAAGGGTATCTGTGGCGGCGATATACATATTCGAAAGGCGCCGTGAGCGCAAATTTTCGCGCCGGCGTCGTCGGAGCGTAAACGCGCGCTCTGATACTCTACGACCATCAAATAGAAGCGCGCGAACGGTGCGAACCTTCCGTCGTGGTCCAGTTGAACACGTACTAAGGGCGGGATGCGTGGAGTGGAGTGGTACTTGGAGCTGTCTGGAACTACGCGACTGCGAATTCGAATCGCTATTCCTCTTGGAGGGGACCTAAGGAAAAGCGTCGGCGCCTTCGCCGCCTCCTGTGCGCCACCTAGAGGATGCCAGACTCTCTCACAACGCTCCAGAGCACACAGAGAGTGTCCGCGGTACACTCAGGGCTTCCAAGCGCTCATCATATCAATAATCTCGTGGAATTTTATGTGGGCACTTGCTCTGAGGCCCCGATACGCAGAGAGCCTTCGGCGCCCTGGGCGAAAACGTCGCCCCTCAACGCGGCGCTACGACGGCCTCCCCAGCAGTCAGAGAGACTCTAATGGAACCAATGAAGCACTTGAGTTCGACTCAAACCAATCTGATCCCCTCTTGGCGCGCACAATTCGCTCGTAACTTTGTAACACCATACCTAAAGATGGTACTTATGTAGCTTCTCGAACTCGTCGCGAAGTCTCTTTCCTTGCCTTGCTCCGCAAAAATCGCGGAGAAGAACGGACGCTTTCGCGGGGCTTTGCGCCACATCTCTCCATGATCGACTGTTACTGTTTTTTACCGTTTAAAATGGAGGAATTGTACCCAATTGCGGGGGGTTAGTTTTCGCTTTTTCGCGGTTTTCTCAACATTTAACCAACCCTAAATTTATTTACAGCAAGATACAAATGTTCTTTAAGGGATTACGCGCGCGCTAGAATATAGCTCGAGAAGACGAGAGAGAGATCCAAGCCGAAGTAAAAGAAGAAAAAGGACGAGAACACATAAAGACACTGCGCGCATGATCATGGGTGGTGGTAATGGTGTCGTCCTCAAAATCGCTGTTAAAGTCGTTCATTTTGTCCCCGCTTTGTGCACTCAAAAGAGGATAAAATGGAGTCAGCGGAAGCGCGCGCAAAATCATCATCATTATCATCATCGTTTCTCGCCGTCGTCTTTATCGTCGCCTTCCTCGGACAGAGGAGGAGGAGGAGGTGAGGAGGACGTGTTGCCTCCGAAGAGGAAAAGCATGATTTACGGCGTGGACTTTTTGCCCCCAACAACAAAGCCTTTGGCGGAACAACAAGAACAAGAACAAGAACAACACCAGCGAGATTCGGGATTGATGCCGACATCATCAACACCACCGTCGTCGTTCTCATCATCACCATCATCCGCGACGAGAACGATTAATACGCAAACGAATACGCAAACGACGACGATTCAGACGACTTCAGAACAGGAAGAAAAATCGAGAAAGTCCGCCAACGTGATTGATTTATTCGAACGCGCGGCGTCGCCAATCGGGACCATCGAACGCGCGAAAGCGGCGCTGAATGCCGCGCAAGCTCGGTCGGCGGTGACGTCACCGATTGAGATTGGTCGGGCGAAAAGAATTGTGGAGGATGGGTTATCTACGGTGAAGAAAAGTGCGGCGAAGACGTTGAAGGAGGTGAGCGATGCGGCAGCAAATGTGGCGTCTGGAGTGTCTGGAGGAGGAGGAGCGGCGGGAGGGACGCTGAGAAACGCGCAGAAGAAAGTGCACTCGATTAACCATTCCATTGACATCGACGACGATGCGAACGGCGACGCGACTGGGATGGATTTCTGGTCTTGGACGCCTCCGGAGAGGAAAAAATCCGATACCGATGGCGCGCCGGTGCCTAAATTACAGAAGCAAACGCAAACTAGAATCGAACAGGCGGTGCAAGTCGCCGAACGCGGCGTGACGCAAACGCTCAATTTAGATTTTCAGTCTCAAGCTCAAGCGAAAGGCATGAAGGAGTTGCCGCTGGCGTTTGAAAGCCAAACGGCGACGCAAGCGGACGAGGTGGAAGCAGACCAAAGAGCGCCGACGGAAGCGGAATTCGCGTCCGCGGTGAGAGAATTAGGCGCAGATGGCGAAACGCACGGCGAGCTTTCCGACGGCACGCGATGGTGGCGAGAAGCTGGCACGAGTGAATTAGAAAACGGACGCGTTTGCGAATGGACGTTAGTGAGAGGGCAGTCGGCGGACGGGTCCGTCGAATGGGAAGAGAAGTGGTGGTCCACCGCGGACGCGTTTGATTACAAAGAACTCGGCGCCGTAAAATCCGGACGCGACGGTCACGGCAACGTCTGGCAAGAATCGTGGTCTGAAATCTCCTGTTCCGACGTCTCGCGAGGTTTCTTCACGGACGCGAGTAAAAAAATCGAACGGTCCGCGAACAAATGGGGCGCCAACGCGAGCGGTGCGGAATGGCACGAAGATTGGCGAGAGGCGTACTGGGGCGACGGCGTCGTCGACCGAGAATGTTTCAAGAAATCGTGCGTCGGTAAAAACGAGATCCCAGAGGACGGCCACGCGTCTCGATGGAACCACAACTGGAAAGAAAAATGGGACGGCCACGGCGGTTGCATGAAAACGAACGATTCTTGGGCAGATCGAGACGTCGGCGAAGACGGCGGCAGCGGTCGCTCCTGGGGCGAGCGTTGGTCCGAACGATGGGGTTCCTACGCCTCTCACGGCCGCCAAGGCGAACGCGAAGGCTCCACCTGGAACGACCGCGACGGTCACAAAGTCAGCAAAGACTGGGGAGAAGAACACTGGCCAGACGGACGAGTGCGCAAATACGGCCACTCCAGCGACGGAAGCAACCACTGGGACGTTTGGGAAGACACCGACGGGTGGTGGGAAAGACACCCGTCCTTCGGATGGGCCGAAGCCGTCAATCACAGTCCGCAGCTCATGGGGATCAAACCCAGGAAAGGTTCGAAAAAGAAAACGAAAGGGAACGAAAAGAAATCGAAGTAGTCAGAGAGAGAGAAAATCCACCCCAAACACCAGTTAAGTAGTTGTACATTAAAAATAATTAAGTGAAGCTGTTCTCGTCACATTAAATCTCATCATGCGCGCGTCTTTTCTTCTTGCGACTACTCCTGTGAGTCACCACCGATTGAGCATCAGTCGTTGTTCTCCAACGACGACGCTCTGTCGCGCGAAACCTTCTCTTTCTCCATCCATCGACGATAAGGAGAAGAAGAAGAAGAAGACAAATTCTTCCTCCCCGGCGGCGGCTAAAAAGGTGATGGAATCGAAGTCGTCGTCCTCTTCAAACGACGACGTGGAGGAACCATCGTCATCATCATCGAAAGGAGCAACGACAAATTGGTTTGAAGGTTTAGAAGCCGCGGCGGATAAAAAGTCGGAAACCATGCGCACTCGCGCGCAGTTTTACGCGGAAGAGAGCAACAACAACAGTTTCAAACAGTACTTCGAGTGGGACGAAACGAGAGAAGAGGAAGAGAAGGAGATGAAGAACGGAGGGAGAATGGTAAAGTTTGGAGAGGAAATTGTCGACGCGGACGAAAACGACGAGGATGGGTCGACAAACGCCTCTTCTTGGGGCGAATTCGTAGCCTCTGATGATGTTGAGGAAGAGAGCTTTGATGAAGATGACGCGATTGAATACGACGATTCAGACGACGAGGACGACATCAACGTGTTCACGCCGGGCGGGAAAATGTACCAGTTAGGCGCGGAATTCGAAGACGATTACGATTACGAGAAGGAGAAAATGAAAAAATTGGAACGAGGGAAAGGAATGCCGTCGGAGATGCGGTATTTCGATACGGCGAAGATTTACGTGAAATCCGGGAACGGCGGGAACGGGGTGATTGCGTTTAGGAGAGAAAAGTTTGTACCGAACGGTGGTCCAAGTGGTGGGAACGGCGGGATTGGTGGGGACGTGTCGTTTACCGCGGATGAGAACATGCACTCGTTGCAAATGTTTCGGAAGAAAGTGCACCATCGAGCGAAGAATGGGAAACACGGTGGAGGGTCGAAATGTAACGGCGCAAACGGCTATCACTTGGAGATTAAAGTACCAGCCGGGACGATCGTGAGAGATTCGCAAACGAGAGAGGTGCTGTGCGAATTGTTGGAACACGAAGAAACGAAGACGATAATCGCTGGTGGTCGAGGCGGGAGAGGTAACGCGTCGTTTAAAACGAGTAAAAACAAAGTGCCAATGTTAGCGGAACTCGGCGAGGAAGGCTTGGAGAAATGGATCGAGCTCGAGCTGAAATTAGTCGCGGACGTGGGTGTTATCGGTGCGCCAAATGCAGGAAAATCTTCGCTGTTAGCCGCCGTTTCCGCCGCACGACCAAAGATTGCTGATTATCCGTTCACGACCATCGTCCCGAACTTAGGCTTGGTCGAAAGAGATTACACGCGAATGGTCTTCGCGGACGTGCCGGGTTTATTAGAAGGCGCGAGCGAAGGTTTAGGTCTAGGTTTTGAGTTTTTGAGGCACGCAGAAAGAACGCGGTTGTTGCTACACGTGGTGGATTGTTCCGAGGAGGACTGTTTGCACGCGCACGATGCCATCGTGAGCGAACTGATGCTCTTCGATGAGACGATGTTAGACAAACCTCGATTAGTCGCTTTGAATAAAATCGACGTGAGCGACCAAGCGAGAACGAACGCGAAGAAATTAAAAGAGACGCTAAAACTCGAAGGCGTGGAGTGCTTTGAAATCAGCGCGGTTTCGAAAGAAGGCGTGGACGAGCTGATGTCCAAAGTCGCCGAGACACACAAAATGTTAGGTTCGAGACGGTTAGAGAGCGAAGAGTCGCTCGAGATTGAACAATCGAGAGCGAAAAGAGCGGCAGACGGTGCGCGCATTGAAGATTTTACCGTCGAAGATACCCCGTACGCGTTTGTCGTCAGAGGCACCGCGGTTGAACGATTCTGTCAAATGACCAACTGGGATTACTTTGAAAGCTATAAACGTTTCGCGAGAGTATTGAAAATGAGTGGCATTGAAAAGGCGCTGAAGGAAGCCGGCGCCAGCGAGGGTGATCGCATTTTGGTCGGGAAATTCGAGTTTGCGTGGTCCAACGACCATCGCGAGAAGACTTTGTACACCACTTGGAAAGAAAGAAGAGACGAAAAGCCAGGAACGCAGCAAGGGTCGAGACATTGGCCGCATGCGATGTAAATTGTAAAACTTACCTAATTTTTTGTTGGGTGCATTTTTGTAAATATTATCACCACACGAGTTGTTGTTAATGCATCATGGTACCAACTGGTACCTTACATCATCAAGACTACACACGCTACTACGAAAACTAATAGTTTTAAACTCTTCTTTCTACTGCTAAAAGTGCTCGTCATCGACGAGCTCGTTGTGAACACGATTGGAGCGCCATTTTCGTTTGCGTAATTCCATTGGGGCGGCGGCGAAGGGGAAGGTGGTGGAGGCGAAGGCGGTGGCGAAGGCGGCGTTGGTGGAGGGCACTCGTTCGGACAATCTGCTTCTCGCCTTTCGATTAAATTTGGAGGACACGCGGCGCCGTTGCCACGTTTGGGAGTCGTGATGATTCGAGAGCGAACCTGCGTGTGCGTGGAGGCGTAGCAAGGATCTGCGCATATCGAAGGCTTGTACGCCGTCCAATCGCTCACGACGCAGTCCACGTCCGTGTACTCCGATTGCGCTAACTTTCTCGTGTACCGTTTCTTGCGGATGTCTGTTTCTCGCGTCAGCTTGTGTGATAACACGATATCTTCTTCTAAACCGAACAATTTTTTGGACACGACATCGAGCACTTCAATAAGCATCTTCTCTTGTCCTTTTGAGGACGGCTTGATATTCGGAGACGCGTTGACTTCAATCAACCACGGAAAATAGTTGTCATCGATGACAAAATCAAATCGTAACAAACTAAAAGCGGTTGTTGTGAACGCGTTGGACAAATACGGCCGAGCTGCTTTAAACGCATCTTCTATGCGTCGATCGATGGTTTCGAAAAGCGCTTTCGATTTTTCCTCGCCCAAGTACCTCGCGAACGCCATCTTGGCCTGAAAGTCTTTACCCGGCGAAGACGCGTTCACTAAACTCGGCATACTCCACGCGTTCGTATACGTTGATTCTACAAACTGGCCATTCGTCGCAAACCGAAGCATGACGTCATTCCATACCTCGTACGTCAATTTCGCCTGTTTCGTTTCGCCATCTAAATAATGCGTTTCCGAAAGAAACACGTATGCGCCATAATCGAACGGCATTCCATCTATTTGCAACGCGTTATCGATATATCTCTGGTACATGGATTCACTCTTCTTCAAAGTATCGCCACTCAACATCACTTCGACTCCGCCGTGCGTCGGCTTCTTCCGTATTACCGGAACGCCGCCGTCGTCTCTCCTTTCCGGCACAAAATCTAACCCAAGCTCCATCAACTCTTTCTTCGACGTCAACACATCTGTCCCTTGAATGTGATTCACTCTCACGTCCTCGCTCAGTCTCACAATTTCATCTCTCAATCGGTACTCGACGTCGCCGCGCTGAAACGCAAAAAGCGCAGAACAATACTTGATTCCCCCAATCGCATCTTTCTCGGACTGGAATATCTTCACGCCGTGTCCGTTCTTCTCGGACTGGTCTACTAACAACCGTAAGTGCTCGACGTTGCCTTTCTCGTCCCCGATGACGCATAAGGTGGTCTGTCTCGTCTTCTCCGTGCCTGTCCCCGTAATACTACGAGCAGCAAGTTCTTCTTGTTTATCCAATTTATCCATTTTTAGGGGTTGACGTCGTCGGTCGTCGACGGGGCCAAATGTGACCCCGGCGGCGAGTGAAGAAGACAGACGCGCAAGTAGTATAAGGATGATGTGAAGCGAAAAGAAATTCATTATAATTCGTGTTTTTCATTCGTTTTTTTCAGTGAGACAACATGGTCGTTTCATTTTTACGACGCAAAAGCGAGCGGGTTCTTCTTTATTTTGACGAATTCTGTAAAGGGAGGATTGTGTTTGTTCTTCACATTTTCCTTTCATTTTTGTATAATCTACGCTCTCACATCGCTCTCTCTCTCTCTTCCTTCTCTCTCTCTAACTCTCTCTCTCGAGCATTTGCATCAAATTTCATGGCGTTGTTGTTAAACTAAAACCCGTCTCGCCCGTCGCCGTCCTCTTTCTCCAACTTGATCATATCGTCGATTCGTAAAATCGTAATAGCGGCTTCGGCGGCAAACTTGAACGATTTGCACTTACTCATCGTCGGTTCGAGGACGCCGGCGGCGAGGTTGTCTCTCAACTCGCCTTTGTGTAAGTCTAGACCGTAACCGGCGTAGTGTTTGTCCTCTTCCTTGCCGGATTGAGAGGCGAAGTGGTAGGCTCGTAGTTTTGCGACTAAATCGGTGGAATCCTTGGCCGCGTTGACGGCTAAAGTTTTCGGGATGCACAACAACGCCTCGGCGAATTCGGCGACGGCGAGTTGTTCGCGAGAACCCAACGAGACGGATTTTTGTTCGAGATGAACAGATAACGCGGATTCGACGGCTCCTCCTCCCGGAACGACCGAACCGGATTCTAAGCAACGTTTGACGACGCATAAGGCGTCGTGTAAAGACCGATCGATTTCGTCCAGGAAGTAATCGTTGGCGCCTCTCAAGAGCATGGTACACGCTTGCGAGGATTTGCAGCCTTTAATTAAAATCATCTCGTCATCGCTCACTCTCGTTTCGAACACTTCTTTCGCTTCCCCTAAATGCGTTGGGTCGAAGGATTCGTTCCCGTCCATATCAGATAATGAGCTCAAAACCTGCGCGCCCGTTGCCCGCGCGACTCTCTTCAAATCTTCTTTCGGCACGCGTCGACACGCAATCGCCCCAGCTTCTACGAAATACTTTAACGCCATATCATCGATACCTTTGGTACACAAAATAACATTCGCACCCGCTTCCAACACCATCTGAATCCTTCTCGAGGTAATCGCCGACTCTTCTTCTCTAATTCTTTCCAACTCTTTCGGATCGTTGACTAAAACTTGAATCCCAAACAACATTTTCGTCTTTTGCAAGTTGAAATCCAAGCACGCGATTTTCGCGTTCGACACGTGCGTCGGCATACCTTGCGCCGACCGGCCTAAATTCAACGCGTACCCATCTAAAACTTCGCTCTCTTTCGCCGATTTCCCGTGCGCCTTCAAAATGTTCACTCGATTTATCGGATACTTCACGTCGCCCATATCGTCGTACGTCTTCACTTTCTCGCACGCGTTCACGACTAAACCGGCGAAGAAATCTGAATCCATCCCAACAATTTTCGAGCTCATGCTCGTCTTTGCCACGTTCTTGATCGTTTCCATTCCTAAATCTTCCACCTTTCGCGCCATGTGTTTCTCGCAATACTTCACGCACTCCTTCGCCGCCAATCGATACCCGGCAATCACCGACGTTGGATGAATCTTTTGTCTCACTAAATCGTTCGCTCTTCTTAGCAACTCCGCGGCTAACACGACCACGGACGTGGTCCCATCGCCAACCTCGCGGTCTTGTAACTCCGCGAGTTCGACCAAAATCTTCGCCGCCGGATGTTCCACCTCTAAAAGTTTCAAAATCGTCGCGCCGTCGTTGGTTATCGTCACGTCGCCGATATCGTCCACGAGCATCTGTTTTTAAAAAAGAAAAGAAGAGGTTAAAGAAGAAGAGCGATGATCAGTATTGCTCCGCGTTTTGCGATATACTAAAACGCGTTAATGGCAGCGCGCAGCAGAGAGATGTAGAAAAAACCGATCCGAGATTCCAACAACGTTGACTTTTTCCCTTAACACAAATAATATTATTATACCTTGTCCAACCCAACGGGGCCTAAACTGCTCTTCACGATGTTCGCCACCGCTTGAACTGCGGTCACGTTGCTCTGCCTCACGTCTTGCCCGCTCTCGCGTTCGCCGAAGAACACGTCCGATTGCCGAGCGCCTTGCATGATTTGATGATGATTTTTGTTCTCGCGTGTGTTGTGTTTGCGCGTGGAGCTCTTCGTTGTCTTTTGGAAATTTGAAGGAGAAGCGTATACGAAATGTCGAGAACGAAAAAGATGAGAAAAAGAAGAGACGCCAAAATTTTTCGGAACGAAAACGATAAAAATCAGAGAGTCTTCTCTCTTGTTCTTTTTGTGCAAAACAACAACACGCGCACACAAAAAGAGAAGAAACAAACAAACAAAAAAAAATGTTGCGAAAAAGACAGACGAAACAACAACAACGACGCGCAACGTCGAGAGAGAAAAAAGACGCACTTACTCAAAGTAATAAGAGTCGTCGTTTACGCGTCGTCATGACTGCGAAGAATAACACCGCTCTTTCTCTGGACGTGGCGAAAAAACTGCTCCTCTTCGCAGCGACGGTTGGGTTTGTTTTGTACGAGTATCGTTATTATTACGCGAAGAAGGAGAAGAAAAGAGTTGAGGAGATTTTTAAGGATGATGATGACGGCGTAAAAGTCAAAGCGAAGACGACGACTGAGAAGAAGAAGAAGACGAAACGGGAACAGAAACAGAGCGAGAATAACGATTCCGACGACGACGAAATCGATGATGATTCTGTGCGTATTTTTTACGCGAGCACGAGCGGCAACGCGAGATCTTTAGCGCAAAAGTTAGGCGCCGATTTAGACCGGACGGTTATCGATTTGAGCGAAGTGCTCGAGCCGGAGAAGACGTTCGCGAACGAAGAAGAAGGAATATATCTAACGGAAAGAAAAAAAAAGGTGTTAAAATGCGCAATTTTTGTCGTCTCGACGACGACTGGAGGCGAAATCGCGTCCGACTGTAAACATTTCATGAAATGGTGCGAAGAGCAAGCGTACGACGAACGCGCCGGGTGGTCGTATTTGAAGGAGCTCAAATTTTGCGTCTTTGGCGTGGGCGATTCGCAATACGAGGAGAACTTTAATCGAGCGGCGAGAATGATCGATAAACACTTCGCGAGGATGGGCGCGGAAAGAATTTTGAGGAAATTCGACGGGGACGAAAGCAGCGAGGTGGAGATGAAAACGCAGTTTGAGAAGTGGACGGAGAAGTTGAAAGGGAGAGTGTTTCCGCCGACGACGGCGGAGAAGAGGAGACAGAAGAAGAAGAAGGAAGCTGATGAAGAGAATGTAAAAGAAGAAGATGAAGTAGAAAACGACGACAATGAGGAGGAGGAGGATGAAGTGGATCGATCGGACACGGAAAGTTACTTCTCTGGATCCGAGGACGATATGGACGTGGAAGATGTCGGGGGCGATGGAAGCGCGCGCGATCCAAACGCGCCGAAACCGGAAATGGTTACTCCGAAGCTTCGCAAAGCGTTGACAAAGCAAGGGTACAAGATTCTCGGGACGCACTCGGGTGTGAAGTTGTGCAGATGGACGAAAGCAATGTTGAGAGGTCGTGGCGGGTGTTATAAGCACGCGTTTTATGGGATCGAATCGCACCGGTGCATGGAAACTACGCCGTCGTTGGCGTGCGCGAATAAATGCGTGTTTTGTTGGCGACATCACACGAATCCGGTCGGAAAGGAATGGAAATGGGAGATGAATCCCGCAGAAGATATCGTTAACGATGCGTTAGGGCAGCATCGCAAAATGATCAACGAAATGCGCGGCGTGCCTGGCGTCACCGAGGCCAAGTTGCAAGAAGGCATGGATCCGAGACACTGCGCGTTGTCGCTCGTCGGGGAACCAATAATGTACCCGGAAATCGGCAAATTCGTTACATTACTCCACGAGAAGCGCATATCGACATTTTTAGTCACCAACGCGCAGTTTCCGAAAGCCATCGAAGATTTACCGCCAATCACGCAGCTGTACGTCTCCGTAGACGCGGCGACGCCGGAGACGTTGAAGGCGATCGATCGTCCGTTACATAGCGATTATTGGGATAGATTCGTAGGTTCTTTGAGTAGCCTAAAAACAAAACCACAAAGAACGGTGTACAGATTAACTTTAGTCGCCGGTTGGAACTTAGCCGAAGCCGAAGAATACGCGAAACTGGTGAAACTCGGCGAACCGGATTTCATAGAGATTAAAGGCGTAACGTATTGCGGCTCGAGCGATAAGAGCGCGAGCGCGTTGACGATGAAGAACGTTCCGTATCACGAGGACGTGGTGAAATTCTCCCAAGAAATTTGTCGATTGACAAATATAGAGCAGGAAGAAAAAGGTGCTTCCTCGTACGAGCTCGCTTGCGAACACAGTCACTCGTGTTGCGTCTTGCTCGCGAGAACGAAAGATTATAAAATCGACGGAGAATGGCACACTTGGATTGATTACGAAAAATTCCAAGACCTGGTCGCTAAAGGCGAGCCTTTCGAAGCGAAGGATTACATATGTAAAACTCCCGAATGGAGCGTGTTTGGTGCGAAAGAAGGCGGCTTTGACCCGAACCAAACTCGCGTGAGAAAAATTAGAAACCATCCCGCGAAGAATACTACTACTTAAAAGTAGTTGAGAAGAAGTTTGGATACATGAATCGGTTGTTATAATGTTATAATTTTGCACTTAGTTAGGTATACTACTATCTTTGACTCTCTTGAATCAAAGCGCGATGTTTTTCTACATTCAGTTCCAGCTGCGTCAATAAAGGCTCAACGGCGTTGGGCACGATTTCCCTCAACAGTCCGTACAAAGGCTTCACGGTTTCCTCGGCAAACTTAATCGCCTGCCTCGAAGACGTGATATCCGTTCGTAAAGCCCTGTCCACGTGCGCACCGGTTAATTTTTCGAATCCCAACGACTTCTCCACGTCGCCTTGTTTACAAAACTCTTCCGTGATCAACTCGGCCCATTTCTTGGCGACCGGCCAAGGCCGGCATCCGTTCAACACGTCCGCGCAGTGCAAAACGTACCCCAAGGCTACGTGCACGTCCTCTTTCTTCGCCCACTCTTTGATTGCTTTTTTACCTCTATTTCTCTCCAGCGCCTCTCGAAAATCCTCTATTAACGTCTCGTGTTTGTTCATATCGGTATACAATATCGCCGTCTTCAAAATCTCGTACACGGTTTCCTTCATTTCTTCGCTCCTATTCTTCTCGTCGCTTCTTCTATTACTACTCCTATCGTCGTCGTCGTTACGAAACACCCCGCACTTCTCAAACGCCTCGATCGCAAACTCCACGTGTCCGTTCTCGTTTACCGCTTCGTTGTTCCATCTCTTCGCCTTCTCGCTCTTCGTCTCGACTAAAAACAGATTCGACTTCCCCGGGTGGCCGCAGTCGTGCGCCACCGCCGTGCATATCAACGCGAAGACTTCCACGTCGTCCAACTCTTTTCTCAAACCGTTCCCTAACATGTACCCTATACTTTGCGTGACGTCCGTCGCGTGCGCTCTGTTGTGATAGTCGATCGAGTCTTGGTAACTCGATTCGATTTGAGATACCCATTGTTCCACTTTTCGAGCGAAGTTTGTCTTCGTATTCGCTTCTTTAGTTCTTCTTCTTTTAACAAACAAATCTGGAAGGAACTTCTCGAACACGTGCATGGATATTTTTACCAGAGGATTTTTAGAAACGCTCGTAAACTTGAACGCGTCGAAGAGATGACCTTCAGACAGCAGCGCTCTCTCATCGAACACGTTTTCGTCCGACGAAAGCGTGTTCTCCTCCTCCTCCTCCTCTTCCGATGATGATGTTGGGGCTTCTTTCATTTCTCCCTAAACTCTCTCTAACAAACAACAGACAACTCTCGCTTTTTTTTCCTCCAAAAACTATTACTGCCAGACGATCATATTCCTTCTAAATCCTCCTCCTCTCTTTCGAGAGAGATGCAGAAGTTGTTGCTGTTATTCTTATTCTTCTTCTTAAAGTGTTGTTATGTGATATCGTTGTCAAATCCAATTAAAACCCGAGCCGAGAGAGATATGCGAACCCTAAATTATACAAACCCTAAATAGGAAAAAAGAGATCTCACTCCTAGGAAAAAAAAAGGATAAAATCTCTCCTCAGATATTATAGATATACGCTTTGGACTGTCGCTGAGAGCTTTTTGTTGCTTTATTATTAGTATTTATAAGAACAGTACTAAGAAGCGTTACGTTGTTTTTGTATAAAGATGATGATGGCCAGCACGATGGTGCACTCGTCGTCGTTTACTACGTCGTCGAATAAGATGAATAATGTGTTGGGGAGATCATCACGAAGAGTAGCATCACCATCATCATCATCGTGTTTGAGTTTAAGAAGTTCTCGCAACAAAAAGGTGAAAAAAAGTAGCACAACCATAAAAGCGGCGATGATTGAAGAGGAAGTCGCTCTTGACGAAGCCCCGTTGACGCTTTTGCGACCGGGCGGGGAAGGCGACGCGAACGAAATGCGCGCGAAATTCGAGAAGATGGTTCGACAGGCGCAGAACGATATTTGCAAAGCGGTGGAGGAATTAGACGGGGGGAAGTTTCACGAGGACGCGTGGGAAAGACCGGGCGGGGGTGGAGGCATCTCTCGAGTGTTGCAAGGCGGCAAGGTTTTTGAAAAAGCCGGGATTAACGTGTCCGTGGTGTACGGGCAAATGCCGCCGGAGGCGTACAGAGCGGCGACGGGAGGGCAAGGCGCCGGGACGGAGACGATTCCGTTTTTTGCAGCCGGGATTTCCTCGGTGATGCACCCAATCAACCCGATGGCACCGACCGTGCACTTTAACTATCGTTACTTTGAAACTGATTCGCCGAGAGACGACCCGGGGGCGCCGAGAGCTTGGTGGTTTGGCGGCGGCACGGATTTGACGCCGAGTTACATTTTTCACGAAGACGTCGCGCACTTTCACGGGACGTTGAAAGGCGCGTGCGATAAGCACGATCCGGAATATTACCCGAGATTCAAGCAATGGGCGGACGATTACTTCATGATCAAGCACAGAGGCGAACGCAGAGGCGTTGGTGGCGTCTTTTTCGACGACATGAACGACCGACCGAAGGAGGAGTTGTTGGCGTTTGCCACGGACATGGCGCAAGCCGTCGTCCCGGCGTACATCCCGTTGGTCGCCAAACACAAAAATGATTCGTTCACGCAAGAAGAAAAAGAGTGGCAGCAAATGAGAAGAGGCCGATACGTCGAGTTCAACTTGGTGTACGACCGCGGGACCACCTTTGGCTTGAAAACCGGCGGCAGAATCGAGTCCATTTTGATGTCTTTGCCGCTCACCGCGAGATGGCAATACGACATGCACCCGAAGGAAGGGAGTAGAGAAGCGGACGCGTTAGATGCGTTCATGAACCCGAGAACGTGGTTGGCGTAATCATCATCAAGAGACGAAAAGAAGACGATCAAAAAGCACACCCCGCAAAAGCGATACATAAAAAACGAAGAATACGAGAGAAAAAAATTGTTGGAGCGAGAAGAAGGCCTACCGAGTAAAAAGAGTGAGAGTGAGAGAGAGAGAGAGAGAAGCACAAAACTTTTTGTAACTTTGTAACGCCGAAGAAAAGCGCGCCTAAACGCGTTTAATAAAACGTAACAACACGTAAGAATCATCACGCGCAGCAGTAAACCACTCTAATAAGGGACCAATAATAAGGGACCAGTTAAATTCACAGAAAAGGAAGAAAAAAGAAGGAAAAATTTGGGGAAAAACGCTTCACACTCAAACACATCCCTTTGTCTGCTTTTACACGCGCAGTAGACACTCCCTTTCGAAACGGCATTATAACCGCAGTAAACGACGACCAAGAGAAGAGGTGTCTTCTGCTTCCGTTGTTCTTGTTGCTCTGTTCGTGAGAGAGCGTTTTTTTAAGGAAAGAAGAAGCCTCATTGAGAGAGGGAAAGAACACGAGAGCGCACATTTCCATATTCACAAACAGAGAGAGAGAGAACGACATAGAGAGAGAACAAAATGTCCTCCGAGAAAGGTTTAGTCATCACCCCGACCGAACAGCTTCCGTTTAAGTGTGCGTATATTCATACATTCATATATTCTTCTTCTTCTTCTTTAGGATGACTGAGAGAGATTTCTTCTTTTCCCTTGTTCCTTTGGGGGGAAATTTTATTCGTTTTTTTCCTCTCATCATATACATAGTTCTCTCTCCCTCGATGTCGAAAACGAGAGAGAGAAAGACGTGTGCACAAGCGCGCGACGGGGAGGACGCCACCTCTTCTGTTCGTTTCCTTCTTTTCTTCGTCTTCCTCGAAAGAGAGAGTTAAAGAGAGAGAAATTTGAGTCTTTTTTCTCCTCTCAGTGGGTTCGTTCAACGGAAACTTTTGTCCTTTCTTTGGTCAAACAACACAAGAAAAAGCTTTCATACTGACATTTTTTATATGAATATTATACAGTTGAACTGAAGAAACAAATCGCGACGGACTTGACAGTGCACAACCCGACCTCATCCGACCAAGCGTTTAAAGTGAAAACGACCGCCCCAAAAAAGTACTGCGTGAAACCGAACACCGGCATCGTCCCCGCGGGCGCGACGACGGTGGTGACGGTGATCATGCAAGCGCAGAGGGAAGTGCCGGCGGATTTGGAAAACTGTCGAGATAAGTTTTTGGTGCAAAGTACAGTCGCGGAGAAAGGCGAGGGAGACGACGTGCCGGCTTTGTTCACGAAAGACGGGAAGAAGATTCAAGAGACGAAGTTGAAGGTTGTGTTTACCGAAGCCGGAGGGTTGCCGGCGAGCGTGCCGGAAGATAAAGAGACGGACGGAAGCGGGCCGAGTTTGAATAGGTATTTTTCGACGAAGCAGACGCCGAGCGCGGCGAGCGTTGAGAAAGGAGGTGGGAAGAGCGTCAGTTCGAGACCGAACGGGGATAAAGTGGCGAGTTTGGAGGCGCAAATGCAAGCGATGCAGAAGCGAAATAGACAGTTGCAAACGGAGTTGTCGAAATCGATGAAGCCGGGGGCGAACGGGTTTTCGTTTCTTATGGTTTTGATCGTGGCGTTGATATCGTTTTTAGTCGGGATGTATATGAGCAAGTAATCGAGAAGAGAGATTTTGGAATGAAAAGAATGAGAGAAAGGAGAGAGAGAAAGTAAGATTAAAAGAGAGAGAAAGCCGTGCGTTTGTTCGATTTTGTTTTTCTACTTAAAATTCGAACCCGAACGAAACCACCACGAGTGAATTTAGCTTGCAGTTTATATATAATAAATAAATACAAATGTGCTACAGTGGTACATGATTTTAATTAATACAGTCGTAGAATTACGCTTACTACTGTAAGTACGTGTATACATCTTAAAATGTATGACTTTAGAGAGTCGTTTGTTTGTTACAATTTTTTCACAACTCGTTCATTAACTGAACGATACTTTGCACTTGCTCTTGCAGAGGAGGCGCCTCGCCGCGATCCGCAAATCCATCTTCTAATTCGTAATTGTCCTCGTCGATGCTGCCCATGCTATCGGAGCTTTTATTACTGCTATTGTCTTGACTAATGTTGTTATAATTATCTATGTACGCGTTGCCAGTGGCGGCAACGGGTGTGCCGCCGGTCGCCGCGCCGTTGCTGCTGCTATTTGTTGTTGATACATCCGTTCCTCCAGAGGAAGCGGTATTCTTGGTTGAGAAGTTCTCGTTGGGGTTATACATCGGTGGGGAGGAGGATAACGATCCGTTATCGTTGGTCGAGTTCGTCGTGAAGAAACTTGAACTGTCTCGTTCGCCACCGGCGGCACCGCCAGGTCGTCCGATGGTCCCCGCAGACGAGGAAGAAGAAGAAGAATTCAAAGAAGAAGAAGAAGAAGAGGACGAAGATGATCTCGACAATCTCAGATTGTCTCTCACCGTCGCCGCTTTCATGCGCTCCACAAACTCCTTAAAGCTGTTAAAGTTATACAGCTCGAACAATTCTCTGGACATTCGAAGAAACGTAAAACACGCCATCGGTGGTAACTTTTCGCCCGTCTTCCATAACTCCACGTCGTCGCCTTCCCCACGCGCGTTTTTAATAACGCGTTCGTACGCGGACCGATCGAAACGACACAAGGCGTTCTCGCCCGCCACTCGCACGTTATACTTTGCCGCTGCGGTTCGAATTTGCCTGAGTAAACCTTCCGGCCCGCACCTTGAAAACCACGGGTGATCGCCGTCCACCATCTCTACGCACGTAAAATTCAAACGCGCGTTGTATTTGGCGCAAATCTTTACGATCGGTTCGTACCCGTCGCGTTCGGGGACGAAATCGCCCGATCGAGTGTTGAAATACCCGGCAGTTAACTCAGCCGCGTGCGAACGGGAGTTGTACCACCAGTGCACGCCAGCGCATTTGATGGCTACGTCAACGCCAGTTTTCTCGTAATCGAACACTTCTCGCGTAGTTTGTAGCGTCTTGTCGCCGTGTTTAACGAGCTCTTTCGCGTACCAATCGAGAAAGAATTGACCGTATTCGCTGTCCCAACTCCCTCGATCGGCCCGAAAGAAACCAGTTTCTTGCGGTAAGTTGTTGTATCCGCCGCAATCGTGCGGACCAGATCCGCCCCATTCGATGCGTCCAACCTCGGCGGCGTGCCTCGCCAACGCGCCCAACGCTCGTTGATCGTAACACTGAAATTCGCCAATCCCCGGGAAACGCCACTGGGAGCTGTTCGGTGAACGTTTGTTTTCTGGATAGGACGGGTATCGCAACTCTCCACACGGTCCACATCCAACCGCAATCTCCGAGATGGTGGATTGCAATAAATTTTCAAACGTATCTCTAAACGACACCATGAAATCTCGATAACACTCTCTCGGCGTCCTTCCTGCGACTGTTCTCGCATCGTCCGCCCACAACGAAATACACTCGGGATTTCTGTACCCGTACTGGTCCGTGAAGAACAAATCTGGATCTTGAATCCCAGACTCTAAGACCCAATCCGGTAACTTGATCTCGTACACGTCGCCGACGTTTGCGCCGCACGCGTGGAAACTCATCACCGCTTGGACTTTCAAACCTAACTTTTCGCATATTTGGAACAGTTCGTAGTACGGGGTCCAATCGTAATTCCTCGGGCGTTTCCTTTCAACTATGCCCCACCAAACGTCCACCATGACGCCATCTACGCCTACTCTCGCCAACGCGTCCAACGCGACTTCTAAAACTTCCTTGTTCTCCAGAACGCCGTCTCTCGAGACGACGTCCAAAGGGAGCATCACGTAAAAAGGAATCGCGTCTCGAGCCCACGATAAATCTCGTTTCTTCCATTTACGAGTGTACCCAGAAGTCGTCGCAGGGGGTTGTATCGCCGTCGTCGCAGTCGTTTCTATTTCCGTCGCGTTCGCATCCGCCCTCGACGGTTCTCCCGACCATCTCGGCTGATCGTCCGACAACGCGTCGTCGTCGTTTTTTTCCGAATCCTCTTCCTTCGTTATTGCTCGGACTTTTGCTCTCGCGCCTCTTCTTCGTTGCAAAGTCGTCGATGTTACAAAAACATCCGAAGCCTT
>Ga0257106_1000708_pt1 | contig 18447 bp, 18 predicted proteins | sample LP_taG_3_FD_190177 | JGI IMG/M metagenome (GOLD analysis project Ga0257106, IMG submission 190177) | Marine microbial communities from Northeast Subartic Pacific Ocean, Canada - LP_J_2011_P26_10m | ecosystem: Environmental > Aquatic > Marine > Oceanic | place: Canada: Northeast Subartic Pacific...
TCTTTACATGCTTTTGTGACAGTTATATTAAAGCAAGACCAAACTGTATCTGGTTTAATCTTGACGATATTAGGACTCTCCTTATCTGCCCTACTGGGTAAGAAGTATGTTGGTAAGAAATTGCCTGTAAAAATAGAAAGTCTGATAGAAATCGATGAGCCAAGCAACATTTTTGAAGTTCTTATAAGCCAAAATTATATTTTCTATTTAGGTATTTTTCTTATGGTTGCTACAGCATTCGTTCTTAAAAAAACTATGTTTGGAAGAAGACTTGAAGCAGTTGGCGAAGACTCTAGAGCAGCTGACTCGATGGGTTTAAATGTAAATAAAACACAGTTTATTGCAACTTGTGTTGGTGGTGGATTTTCTGGTTTGGCCGGTGTTTATCTTACATTAAGTTATGTTCCTTATTGGACAGATAACATGACTTCGGGACGTGGGTGGATTGCTTTAGCATTAGTTATTTTTGGAGGATGGAAACCTTATAGAACAGCTGTTGGTGCACTGTTATTTGGATTTCTTGAAGCATTAGTTCCTAGATTACAAACTTATGGATTTGAGTTAAGTCCATACCTTGTCAAAATTACTCCTTATGCAATTACAATTATAATTCTTATTGTTTTAACTATATACAAAGGTGGTCGAACAGGAGCACCTAGTAACATAGGTATTCCATTTTTTAGAGAGAATAGATGAAGAAGCATTTACTTTATAAATTTGTTAAAATAATGAACAACTGGACTAAAGCTATTTGGTAAATGTATATTCAATATGACAATAAATAAATACAAAACTTCCCTAGATGGACTAATCATAGAAAACCCTGTTAGAAGTTTCTTTGATTATTGCAAAGAAAGAGAAAATATACGTCAAAAGAGGGAGAAAGGTGATGTTTTCCCTTGGAGTGATGATAAAATCTTTCAAAAAGGTAGATTTTTAAATGTTTTTAGAGAAGATGATAAAGTCAGTAAGTCAATAATATCATTTGCTGAGCCACTGAAAAATAATCTACCAAGACTGATTCAAGCCCTATTTTTTGCAAGATGGTGTAATCGTCAAGAGACACTAGATCAATTACATAATCAGGACTTACTAGATGTAAGTAAACTTAATAGGAAACTTTCAAATTTAGAACAATGGGAAAATTTTAATGCCTATCCGGTCCAAGATGTAACCTGGATGGATAAAACTTACACTAGATTAGATACAGCTACATATCTTTTTAATGAGATAAAAGAAGAGCTTGTAGATATTATTTTAAACTCAGAATTAGATGTTATAAAAGCAACATACAATATAAATAAATTATTCAAAATGGAAAATAATTTCCCTATTTTTATGGCTTTAATAGACATTGCTTGGTTTAGAAATGATGTCATGCCAATTACTTCTGCAGTACCAACGGGAATTGGTGCACAACCTTACTTAGATAGATTAGAGGAATATTTAGGATTAAATAATCATCAAGAGGTTGCAACCAAGATGATTTCTTTACAAAAAGAATACTGGCCCAATGCAAAAAGAGAATTTTATCCAATAGATATCGAATACCAATCTTGTGAATGTAGAAAATACTTTAGCTATTTAAATGGTACTAAGAAATTTGAAGGTAAAAATCTTCTGATAATTAATTAGTGAGTTAGTTTATTAATTCTTCTTAAGTATCTTTCTTCTTTACTAAAGGTTGCATTAAGAAAAGCAGAAATTATATTCATAGCGTCTTCATTTTGAACATTATTGGACCCAAGGGAAAGAACATTTACATTATTATGTTCAACACTCTGGATGGCTGTCTCTTTGTTAGAGACATTTGCAGCACGTATCCCAGCAAACTTATTTGCAGCTATTGACATACCCACTCCACTCCCACAAATTAATATACCTCTATAGTCTTGATTTTCAAGAATATACTCACAAACTTTAGATGCATAATCTGGAAAATCACAACTATCAGTTGAGTCAGTGCCAAAATCATGTACAACTACTTCATTATCTAAGTTATTAAGAATATGATTTTTTAAATCATATCCAGCATGGTCTGAAGCAATGGCAACTTTTGTAAGCATTAAATAAGTTTTTCGATATCCAGAAGATTATCTATTTCATCTTCTGACAACAATGCTTTATCTAGAAGTACATTTTTAATAGTTTTATTTGTAGCAACTGCTTCTTTTGCAATTTCAGCTGCAGTATCGTACCCAAGTTTAGGTACTAAAGCAGTGACTAAAATAGAATTTTTTTGTATATTTTCATCCAATTTATCTGTATTCGCTTCAAGCCCAAGTATTAATTTTTCTGTAAATGTCTTTGTGCCGGTAGTAAGAATTGATATGCTTTCTAAAATGTTGTAAGCCATAACGGGCAACATAGTATTTAATTCAAAGTTTCCATTTGCAGCTGAAAATGTAATTGTAGAATCATTGCCAATTACTTGTGCTGAAACTTGCATCATCATTTCTGGAATAACGGGATTTACTTTACCTGGCATAATAGAAGATCCTGGTTGAAGTGCAGGTATTTTTAATTCACCCAATCCTGATACGGGACCACTCCCCATCCATCTAATATCGTTTGCTATTTTAAACAAAGATACAGCTAGGGACTTTAATGTACCTGAAAGTTGTACTATTTCTTCTCTAGACCCCTGCCTTGTAAAATGATCCTCTACTTCCTGGAAAGAAGTTTTAAGAGATTCACCCAATTCTTTTGAAACATCACTACCAAAATTTTCTGGTGCATTAATACCTGTTCCTACTGCAGTTCCTCCTATTGCAAGTTTTCTTACATTATCTAATGCATTTTGTATATCTGTAGATCTCTCTTTAAGCAAAGATGCATAACCTGAGAATTCTTGTCCTAAAGTAACAGGGGTAGCATCCATTAAATGAGTACGACCATTTTTATAAATTTTCTTCCAGTTTTCTCCTTTTTGTGCAAGTGAGTTAATTAAATTTTCTAATTCAGGTATCAATTCTTGTGAGACTTTTAAAACACATGCAACATTTGTAGCTGTAGGAATAATATCATTAGAGGATTGGCTCATGTTTACATGATCATTAGGGTGAATTCCACTACTACTGATTTCAGATGCTAAATTTGCTATTATTTCATTGGCATTCATATTTGTAGAGGTTCCTGAGCCAGTTTGAAAAATATCTACAACAAAATCTCCATCATGATCTCCATCAATAACTTCCTGGGCACTTTTGATAATCGCTTCAGCAATTTCTTTATCAAGAAGAAGATTTTTTTGGTTAACAACAGCACAAGCTTTTTTGATTTCAGCTAGAGATTTAATAAAAGTTCGTGAAAATCTTAGTTTTGATATTGGGAAGTTTTCGACAGCTCTAGCAGTTGAAGCACCGTATCTAGCTGACTCTGGAACTTGAAATTCTCCCATTGAGTCTTTTTCTATTCTCATATTTTCTTTGTTCAATCTTTATTCCTGGTATTGAGTGTATCCATTCGAATCAACTTCTTCAATCAATTCTTCACCGCCAGATTTAATTACATTACCTTGAACTACTATGTGAACTTGGTCGACATTTAGATATTTCAAAATTCTACTGTAATGAGTAACCAAGATGTAAGATGTGTCTTTATTTCTATTTTCATTAATTAACTCTGATACTGACTTAATAGCATCAATATCTAATCCTGAATCAATCTCATCGAGTAAAGCAACTTTTGGTTTCTTTATGGCTAGTTGAAATAATTCTGATCTTTTCTTTTCTCCCCCAGAAAGATCTACATTGACATCTCTTGTGAGGAACTGTTCAACATTGAACTTGCTAGAAAGTTCTTGTATTTCATCATCACTTAACTGTGGATTTATTTCATTAACATACTCTTTAAGAGTCACACCCGGAAGACCAACTGGATATTGAAAGGATTGGAAAATACCTGCGCTTGATCTTTCGAATTGGGGTAGTTTTGATACATCAGTATCTCCAATTTGTATTGACCCAGATTGTTCATAATCTGGATTACCCATTACAGCATGGCAAAATGTTGATTTTCCTGATCCATTTGGACCCATTATTGCATGAAGCTCGCCAGAAGGTACTTCCATATCAATACCTTTTAATATTTGTACCTCTCCTATGGAGACTTTTAAATTTTGAACGCTAAGCATCTTTTTCGACTTCGATATATATTGAATTTTCATCAGTTGTTGTTTGATAACAAGTAACTCCTTTTGATGCAGGTGGGCTGAGAGCCTCACCTGTTTTTAAGTCAAATTCAGCTCCATGAGCTGGACATTCAACTTTACAGTCGTATACTTCTCCCTCAGATAGAGATTCGTCTGCATGAGAACATTTATCATCTATTGCGAAAAATTCTCCGTCTACATTAAAAACTGCTATCGATTTCTCTTCCACATTTACTACTTTTGACTGATTATTTTCTAAATCACTTATATTTAAAACTTTGATTTTACCCATTCTTTGACCTCTCCAAAACATTGTTATATTTTTTAATTAAATTTGTAGAAACTTCACTATTGATAATGTCCCAACTGTTTTTGTTTATTACTTCATTAAAGAATCCTTTAATAAGTAGTTTTTCTGCTTTTTCTTTATTTATACCTCTAGACATAACATAGTGATAAAGGTTTTCGTCAATAGGTCCTACTGAAGAACCATGTCCACAAATAACGTCATCACATAGAATTTCCATATTAGGAACGGATTGAGCACTCGCTTTTTTACTAAGAAGAATATTTCTATTTTCCTGATGAGATTCTGTTTTAGTTGCTCCTTCAGCAATATGTATAGTTCCTGTGAATATTGATGTGCTTTCATCACCAAGTACACCTTTAGTTTGCATGTTCGAGGTTGTATTTTGCCCTAAATGATTTACAAATACTCGATTATCGTGAACTTGTTTATTTTCACCAAAATACACACCGTCAATATTAAAATTTGATCCGTTGCCTATTAGGTCTATATCTATTCGAGACCGTGAAAATACCCCGCCAGTAATTACTGTATGAATAGAGAGACTAGAGTCTTTTTCAAGCTTTGCATATAGTGAATTTATTAAATTGATTTCATGGGTAGAAGTAACTTGAATAATTAGCTCTAAATTTGAATTTACATCTAAGTAAAGCTCTATCAAAGGATATATATTACTTTTAACGAGATCACTGAAATTGATAAAGAATCTTGCAGATTTATTTTTGTTAACGTTTATACCTATATACGGAATTGTATTTTGTTCAGATTCAAAATTAATTTTGAAATAATCTACGATGTCATCGTTTACATCAATCCTAAATCCACCAGTTGCTCTGGTTAACTGCTGAAAGAGAAATTTATCAACAGGTCTTTTAATTGATTCATCAATTACAGGTGTGTCAATATCAACTAAATCAGTAAACACGATGCCATCAACTTCATGATTAATATTAAAAGTATTTCCATTTGTATTTACATGAAATCCATCTGTATTTTCTAAATTAGTATTTTCACCTAATTCAAGATTGTTAATGTCTGATTGAAGGGGAACATATTTCCAGTCTTCATTTTTAGTTGTTAAATCAATAACATCTTTGTTCTCTATAGCACGACTTTTTTTATCAATTATATTCTTATTCAATATCAACCTATTAATCTAATTTAACCGACAGCGCCGGCTTCAATCATATTTATTTCAATTAGTTTGTTAAATTCCATTGCATATTCCATTGGAAGTGTTTTTGTAAAGGCTTCAACGAAACCAGCAACAATCATGGAGGTTGCTTCCTCTTCGGAAAGTCCTCTACTCATGAGATAAAACAGCTGATCTTCTCCAACTTTTGAAACAGTAGCTTCATGACCAATTTCTGCTGTAGACTCCTCTATTTCCATATATGGATAAGTGTCAGATCTTGAGTTGTCATCGAGTATGAGTGCATCACATCTTACAAAACTTTTAGCTGTCTCAGCACCTTCCTCTACTCTTACAAGACCTCTGTAGGCACCTCTTCCTCCACCTTTAGAAATTGATTTTGATGTTATTAAAGACGTTGTGTCTGGAGCTAAATGAACCATCTTTGCTCCGGTATCTAGGTGTTGTCCTGAGTTAGCAAAAGCAACGGATAACACTTCGCCATGTGCCCCTGGTTCCATCAAGTAAACTGATGGATACTTTACTGTTAAGGAAGATCCTATATTTGCATCAATCCATTCCATTGTTGCATTTCCATAAGCTTGAGCCCTTTTTGTTACAAGGTTATAAACATCGTTCGACCAGTTTTGAATAGTTGTATATCTACAAGTTCCCGATGCTTTGACTACTATTTCTACAACAGCAGAATGTAAGGCATCTGTTGTGTAAACAGGAGCCGAACACCCTTCTATGTAGTGAACTGAAGCTCCTTCATCAACAAGAATTAATGTTCTTTCGAACTGTCCCATATTTTCAGCATTAATTCTGAAATATGCTTGTAATGGATCTTCTAGATGGACTCCTTTAGGCACATAAATAAATGAACCTCCAGACCATACAGCTGAATTTAATGCAGCAAATTTATTATCTCCGGATGGAATCACTGTTCCAAAATATTCTTGAACTAATTCTGGATACTCTCTAACGGCAGTGTCCATATCGCAGAATAATACACCTAGCTTTTCTAAGTCTTCTCTGTTTTTATGATAGACAACTTCACTATCGTATTGTGCAGTCACACCTGCTAGATATGTTCTTTCAGCTTGCGGAATACCTAATTTTTCATAGGTTTCTTTTATATCATCAGGAACCATATCCCAAGAGTCTGTTTGTTCTTCAGTTGGTTTGATATAGTAATAAATATCATCAAAATCTAAAGCTGCAAGCTTTTCTTTTGCAACCCATTCAGGCATAGGTTTTTTTAAGAACTTTTTATAAGCATCTAATCTGAAATCTAGCATCCACTGTGGTTCTTCTTTTATTTCAGACATTTTTCTAATAATGTCTTCATTCAAACCTTTTTCAGGTTTGAAAACATTTTGTTCTGGATCAGACCAGCCGAGTGAGTACTTTCCTAAGTCGATATCTATGTTTGCCATAAGTCCATTGTAGTTGAGTCCTGTTTAAATAATAAAATCTAAGGGGTCTAGTTTTATAATTTTTTACAAGTATAATTTTCTTGTTATGCCCGTAATATGTATAAATCCAACAGATGATATAGATGCAGAATTGTTACAAAAATTAAATCTGCAAAATCAAGATATTCGTATATTTATTTCAGATCATATTTTAAATGATAAGATCGAAAAGTTTGTTGGCAAAAAAGCAGTAGGTGACCTTACTGATGATTCTCATATCTCTACTGCAAGCAGCGGAGCATATTGTGGTATTTTTATTGAATCGGAAGAAATTTCTCAGAGGTCTGTTTTTATAGAAGCAATAAAAAACAGTTCCCTTCAAAGAATTATATGGACTTCTCCATATGCCCCCTCAGAGGAATTAACAGATATGAAAAATCTTATCTATATAATCTCTAGAGATAAGAAGCTATCACATGATGTCATACTTGATTTTGAAGGTAGAGCTGAAGTTGAAACTGAAGTTGTTAACCTAATAAATTAATAACGACATTGTATTTTTAGGAAAAAGTTTTGCTTTCAGATAGTTTTCCCAAGACTGAAGAACATACTTATATACATCCTGTGATTCACCTAAGTATTTTATTTCTAGATGCAAATGAGGAACTGTCCCTTCAGCATTTCCTGAGTTTCCTACAAAACCAATCACTTCACCCCGTCTTACGAAATCTCCCTTTTTAAAGTCTTTTGCGAATGCTGCTTTTTTTCCACCAGCATTATCATTACCAATTATGTCATCATCAAGATGAACATAAAGTGATAACCATCCATTCATATGATCTATCGCAATATAGTAACCAGACAATGGGCTGTATGAGACAGTATTGATTTCTCCATCTGCAATTGAAACTATTTTAGAACCCTTAGGAGCTCGGACATCTAATCCTAGGTGAAGTCTATTTCCACTCCCCCTTTTTTCCTTCCAGTCATCATAAAAATGGGATTTTATATGATCAACTGGGAATTTTATTTCGGTTAAGAAATCCAAATGTTTGGCATGTGCTGGATTATGAGATAAAGAAGTAGCAAATATTATTATTAAAAGAATGCTTATGATTCTATTAGATTTTCTCATTCGATAATTTTAGAGGAAAATCTATCTAATATTTAGTAGGTGAAGAAAAAATCAGTTTTTAAAAATGGCATGGGCTCAAGAAAAGGCTATGTATCAGAGTTTCAAGTCGATGAAAGTAAAACTAATGTGAAAAATAACAAAAGTTCTGATATAAAAAATCTCATTCTCAATAAGAGTGCAGAAAAAATGGATGAACTTATCGATAATTGTGTCTCTCTAACTATTACATCACCTCCATATAATGTTGGTAAATTGAGTGACAGTGATCTGAGTGATGATGATTATTGGATATTAATAGAAGAATGCTTTAAGGAAGTTTACAGGGTTACAGAATCTGGTGGTCGTTTAGTAATTAATGTTGCAAACCTAGGAAGAAAACCATATATTCCATTTTCAAATATGTTTACCCAAATTATGTTAGATTTGGGTTTTCTTATGAGAGGAGAAATAATTTGGCAAAAATCAAAAGGAGCAAATGCTAATTTTGCATGGGGAAGCTGGCTTTCAGCTTCTAATCCAGTTATTAGGGATATCCATGAGTATTGTCTTGTTTTTTCAAAAGATGGAATGTCTAAAGGAATTAAAGGAAAATCAACTCTTGAAAAAGAAGAATTTATGGATTCAACATTATCAATCTGGAATATCAATCCTGCTAGAGCAAAAAAGATTGGACATCCTGCACCTTATCCGATAGAACTAGTTGAACGATTTATAAACCTATATAGCTATGAGAAAGATTTAATACTAGATCCATTTATTGGAAGTGGCACAACCGCAATTGCAGCAAATAACTTAAATAGAGATTACATTGGGTATGAAATTAGTGAGGAGTACTGTGAACTGGCAAATAAAAGAATTATAGAAGCTAGTGAACTAACTACTTAAATTCCAGGCTGAGAACAAATCTTTATATATATCGTTACTACTTAAAAGATTTTCATGATTATCAAATCCAACTAATTCTCCATCTTTCATTACTAAAATTTTTTCAGCATTTAATATAGTCTCTAGCCTGTGAGCAATGACAATGGATGTTTGATAATCAAGGAGAGTATCTGTAGCATCAAGAATTGAATTTTCAGATTCTATATCTAAATTTGCTGTTGCCTCATCGAAAACAATAATTTCTCTTTTAGCTAGAACTGCACGAAGAAGTGCTACGAATTGTCTTTCTCCTGCTGATATATTGGACCCTCTCTCTCCAACTTCTTGACTGAGACCATTTTCATACCTATCGAACCAACCCAATACACCTATTTCATCTAACTCCTGTTCGAGTTTTATTTTTTCAGGGTTTGAATATATTAAATTATCTCTTATTGTTCCTCTAAATAAAAAGCTTTCTTGAGGAACATAGGCTATATTTTTTCTGGCCCACCTTTGACTTACATCTTGTGCTGATTCATTGTAAAATCTAACATCTCCTTCCGTAGAAAGATAGAATCTAAGAATCAGCTTTGCTATGGTACTTTTTCCTGCACCTGTCTCGCCGACAATTGCTATTTTTTCACCTTTCATTATTGAAAAATTAACATTGTGTAAGACAGTCTCTCTACCATATGAAAAAGATACGTCTTTAAATTCAATTACCTTACTTGAATCCATACTTGGGGATAGGGTACCGGTACTACTCAATACTGGTTCTTCATCTAAAATTGAGAATACTTTTTTCATAGAAGATCCAGCAGACCTTAACAGGTCATAATTAAAGGAAAGCTGTATTAGGGGATCAAAAAAATAGTTTAAATAAAATAATAAAGCGACCAACTCCCCTAATGATAATGTCCCTTCAGTAATCCTTATTGAGGCAAACCAAATTACTATAGCTATAGAAGTTACACGTGTAATTTCAAGAAATGGAAAATAAATTGCTATATTTTTTGCTGATTGCATATTCGCTTTTAAGTGTTCATCATTGATATTTTTAAATCTATCGAACTGTGTTTGCTCATCAGAGTAAGCTTGAATAATTCGAACTCCAGAAATTCCTTCTTGAAGTGAAGATAGCACTTGGCCAATCCACTCTCTAACTGCCCAGTATGTTTTATCAGCGTGGTTTCGAAATATTTTAGTTGCTACACCGAGCAATGGTAATATCAGGAATGAAAGAAATGCTAATTGGACATCCACCAAAAATACTGCAACAGTTGCACCAAAAATTGTTAATAAAGCAGTAATAACACTACTTGCACCTTCTCTAGCAAATTCATTTAGGCTCTGCATGTCAGAAGTCATTCTTGCAACAAGTACACCTGTTTTATTTTTTTCAAAATAATTAATGTCTAATGAGGCAAGATGTCTGAAAAGTTTTTCTCGTATGCTCCTAACATATGACTCTCCAACTAATCCGATTGCTAAAAGTGCCTTACTGGCTACGAAGTAGAGTAAAACTAATGTAATGAAGTAAAAGAAACTCTGCTCTAAAAGATATCCATAATTTGATTTTAAAACTCCATCATCAATACCTCTTGAAATTAATTGTGGACCAACCATTCTTAGTCCTGAACCAGTGAGTGCAATGAGAGAACTCCAATAGAAAGCTCTTTTTATCTCGGGTACTAATCGGAATGATCTAATAAAAGTATTGTTATTCATTTTTTAACACCGGAAGCCTGGCTCTCAAGAAACAAAGCTTTATAACTATCGACAGTCTCTATTAATTCTGTATGGCTTCCTTGAGCTTTTACCTTACCATTTTCAATGAACACAACATCATCACAAAGCTCAATCGTTGGAACTCGATTTGTAATTATCAGCGTCGTCATATCAGACATTACATTTTGAAGTTCATTTCTAATCTCTTCTTCAGTTGAGGCATCTACTGCTGATAATGCATCATCAAGTATTAGGACTCTAGGTTTTCTTAATATTGCGCGAGCTAAAGCAATTCTCTGTCTCTGACCTCCGGAAAGACCGTAGCCTCGTTCTCCAACTTTTGTTTCATATGATTCGGGTAGCTGAGAAATGAACTCATGAGCCCGTGCTATATTTGCTGCATCTTGAATCTGCTCCTCAGAAGCTTCATCAGTACCAAGAGAGATATTTTCCCTTGCTGTATTTGAGAAAAGGAAGCTTTCTTCAAAAGCAAGGCTTACCTCAGATCTCAACTCACTAAGTTTGACATTGCTAATATCAACACCATCAATCTGGATAAGTCCCGACTCAATGTCATAAAGTCTTGGTAGTAAATAAGCTAAAGTTGATTTTCCAGAACCTGTAGACCCAACAATTGCTACTGTTTTTTTACCTTCTATTTCAAAAGATAGGTCACTAAATATATTTTCTTTTCCATATTTGAAATTCACATTTGAAAATTTTATGGTTCCATTTCCATCTTCTGGAAATGTTGTATCTGATTTATCGTCAATAATCGTAGGTTCTTCGTCTAGTAATTCTAATATTCTAATTCCTGCTGAAACACTTGAAGGTATCTCAGATAAGAACCAAGCAGTGATTCTTAATGGCCACAACAGTAAAAAAACATACTGAGTGAAAGCAATGAAATCTCCAAGAGTTATAAGTTCATTTATTGATAAGTACCCACCTAGTAGCAATACAAGTAGCGTAATGACCATTGGTATCAGCTCAAATAATGGAACGAACCTAGTTCGTAAGTTTAAATACTCTAAAGAAGTGTCATAAATATTAGATATTGCTGATTCAACTTTTGAAGATGCAAGCTCTTCATTTCCAAATGCTTTAACAACTCTTATACCTCCAAGTTGCTCTTCCACTTCGGTAGTCATTTGTGCCTCCGCTTCTTTAACTCTCAAAGAAACGCCCATTGCTTTTGCTGAAAAGTTTGATGCTAGCCACAATACTGCAGGAATCGAAAGCAAAACCATAGATCCAAGAGGTAAACTCAAGCTCAAAAGTGTGATGCTTAAAATAATTAATAATAGGATATTTGCTGTTGCTAGTGGAGCGATAGCAAAAGCTAATCGAACTTGGGAAGCATCACTTGATGCCCTAGCCATTAGCTCACCAGTTGGAACTTTGTCATGGAAATTAAATGCAAGTTTTTGCATATGTGTAAATATTCTATTTCTAATGCCAGCTTCTACATTGTAAGAAACATCCATAGAATAAAATCGACGTATACCGATTGTTGTTGCACGTATGTATCCAATAATTAACATAAAAGAAATAAGTACTATAAGAATCTGTCGATCCTGTTCAACGATACCTTCATCAATAATTCTTTTAATCAGGTAGGGCTGAATAACTATTAGAAAACACCATACAACAGCTGAAAGCATTGATACAAGAAAACTTCGTTTATTTTCCAATACACCCTCTTTGTAAAACGAAAGTGCTTTTTTAAATTCTGGTGTTCTGAAGACATTAAACATTAGTTCATTTTATATGAATTTAGGATTTATAAATAAATGTAGAAGACTTTGTGCATTATTTCACAAGCATATTACTCTAATCTTATGAATGAAGTTCTAGATAGCAAAATACAAAAAGTATTAGATTCTGCCGACAGAATGTTCATCGCTACAAGTGTTGGTGGGAACTCTTCAGGCGCCTCAGTTTTTTTTAGTAGAGATGGTGAAGATCTTGTATTTTTTACTTTCAATCCAACAAGAAAAGCTGAACAAATTAGATTAAACCCCAGAGTACATGTAGTCATATGGCCAAAGGGCCAAGAAGGCATTGAAGGTTTACAAATTGATGGAGAATGCTACAAAATTAAAGATGAGGATGAAAAAAAGAAGGCTTACGAATTAGTTCTTGAGACCACTGAGGCATTCAAAGAGTATATGGAAGATGAATTTCTCATTAAAAATGATGTTGTCGGATACTACAGAGTGAAGCCAACAACTATCAAATATGTTAACTTTTTTGAAGAAGAACAATTTCAGTGGAAGACTATTCCTGGTAACAAAACTTCCGCACTAAAAATGGCATTCAAACTTGGTTTAAAAAGAATTAGTTTGTGGTTGAGAACAGTTAGAGCCCCCTTTCTAACGGCTACATTTGCTCCAATATTTATTGGCGCAGCCGTAGCATGGAGCGATCTCAAAGATAATGGTATTGCCGAGAGCTGGTCATGGAAAATGTTCTGGTTAGTTCTCGGTGGTGCATCTTTAGCTCAAATTGCAACAAACTCCTCAAATGACTTTTTTGATCATACATCAAATGCTGATGAAATTAACAAAGTAGCTAGTCCTTTCAATGGTGGAAGTAGAGTAATTCAAGTTGGACTGATGACACCTGGACAAGTACTGATCACTGCTTTAGTCAGCATTATGGGTACTGTTGGAATTGGCTTGTACCTTAATGAACAAGTAAGTGGTAATTACTTTGGTAACACCCCTATTTTATGGACTGGTGTAATTGGAACATTTTTAGCTTTAGGTTATACAGGAGATCCAGTAAGACTGGGCTACAAAGGATTTGGAGAAATAGCTATAGCGCTTGGATTTGGCCCAATCATGGTTATGGGTGCACACTATGTGTTGACCTCTCCTATCCATAATAACGATATAAATCAATGGAATTGGATTGAAGCACTTATAGCTTCTGTTCCAATAGGGATATTGGTTATGCTTATTGTTTGGATTAATCAATTCCAAGATGCTCCCTCGGATGCGGCTGTTGGTAAAAACACATGGGTAGTACGAACAGCAGTCGATGATGGCTGGATGCGACTCGAAAAGCCACTTTCTTTATATAAACAATTCATGGTTGAAGCTTTTCTCTCTGTTGCAGCTATTGGTCTCTTAGGTCTCTTTACAGATTTCGGAACCGTCTATGCTTTTGCTGCTTTATTACCCGTCCTACTTGTTTGGAAAGCCTTTAAAATGGCTGATGAATGGATGATCAAGTGGAATGACCCTAATGCTGATCGACAAAAAGTGCCTTACGAACTCTTATTGGTAAATGTTTCAACAATTGGGATTCATTTCCTAACTGGAATCTTATTATCAATAGCCTACATTCTTTAGATTGTCGAAAACAGATTCTGCAAACTTTTCTAAGATATATCGCTTTTATGATTATATAAACTCACTTCTCACACTAGGGTTTGACAAATCTTGGAGAGAAAGAGCATCTGATGAACTAAGAAACATATCAGTTCTTGACCTTGGTAGCGGAACAGGTGCTGCGAAAAAACAACTCTCTGGTTACGATGTAACTGCATTAGATCCTGATGAAAAAATGTTATCTTTAAATAAGTTTTCCAAGAAAATTGTAGGCTCAGCAGAAGCACTTCCGTTCAGTAATGAAACATTTGATAACGTTTATTGTGCATTCGTTTGGAGGAATGTATCTGATGTAAATAAAGCTTTTGAGGAAATAAGCAGAGTTTTAAAAGAGGGAGGTAAGTTTATTTTGCTGGACATGACCAGACCAGTGAATAAAATTGGACGAAGACTTCACATGCTTGGAACCTTTGTCATCTTGCATTTGGTAGGCGTACTAACGTTTAACTTTAAAGAGTATAGGTTCCTTTATACTTCATTAGATAAATTGGCACCTCCCGAGGTATTTTTAAAAGAATCTGGATTCAAGATTAATAAACTACAAAGAATGGGTTTATTTGGATTTGTTTATTTGGCTGTTTTAGAAAAGAATTAAAAAAGTTATCTACTCTCTAAAGCTAGCTGAAGTAAAAGTTGACCCACGGCATCTTGAGGCAAGTTACCAGTTCTTCTTGCTTTTACATTTAACTCGCTGTCAAGAAAGACCCAATATGGGAACGATGTAAGTCCGTATGCATCACCTATTTCTTTATCTAAGTCATATATCTGAGTTTCACTCCATCGTTCTCTCTCAAGCCATTCCTGTGGAGGATAGTTGCCCCTAGATCTATCAATAGAAGTTGCTACTGCAATAATATCTACTCCATCAGGCACTCCGATAGTATCAATCCATTCCTGAACAGAAGGGACCTCATCTTGACAGAAACCACACCAGTGAGCTAGGAATAAAAGCGCCTTAGCATTACCATTTTTTTCTAATGATATGATTTCAGAATTTTCATTTGGGCCTGAAAATATGGGAGCTGCCAGTCCTACAGATACATTATCATCATTTTGACCAGCATAAGTAGGTAGAGGATCTCCAGTAACTGTAGTCTCTCCTTCTGGTAGACCAGCAGTAAGAGGTTCTGTACTAAGAGTAACTCCAACCGCTACAGCAAAACCTATTACAAGTAAGACTGCCGCAGCTATTAAAAAATTTTTATTCAATGTCTTGCCTCCTCGCATAGTCATAATACAGTAGAGAAATAAATATCGTTAAAAATCCAGTTGCACCCATAACAGGGATGCTTATGAAACCAAATATATCTACGTATTTTAGGTTACAGGGAATATCAACAGCACAAGAACCTCCGCCTCCACCACCATTTTGTAAATAAATATGATAAAGACTTATAAAAAGTCCTATGAGACTTAAAAATCCAAATTTATAAAGACTTTTTTTGAACAAAGAAGCTATAAGAAAAAGTGCAATTGGATACATCAGATAACGTTGATACCAACAAAACTTACAAGGGATAAAACCAACAACTTCAGAATAAATAATACTTCCAATTGCAGAGAAAGTTGCAACACTCGTAGCAAAATATAAAAACTGATCAGTTATAAATTTACTAAAGGTTTTTTTTGTCACATACAAATATAAAATTCCTACCGAAATGATCCAGGCAGCAACGGTAAAAAATCCAAATAGTGTATTGAAGAAAATGATTTTATCCATGAATGTAATTGTACCTAAAAAAAAAGATAGGCGGACATTGCCGCCTATCTCTAAATTTTTTAGAGTAAAAAGTTAGACTTTTTCTCCTGATTTAATTCTTGCCATATTAAGAACTAATACACCAAGTCCGACTTTATTAATAATGTCAGCAATTGTGTAAAGAAGTTCTCTCAAGTCCATTAACTCTGCACTTACTGCTGGTGCTAAATATCCAAGAGGATAAATAATCCAACCAATAAGAATCAAATTTTTAATTTTCTGGAATGCTTCTGATTCATCACCGCTAAGTAATGCTCCTTCTGACTGCAGTCCTCTCATAAGAAATGCATAAGCTGCCATTGCAACTACAAAACCTATCCAGTATTCTGTGCCGCCAACTTCATTGACTTCACCGTAGTAACCACCAGCGATCATAGCAACTGCTGCTAATCCCCAGGTTCTTACTTTTGCGGCATACTCTGCGCCTTTAGATGTTATCGCTAAAACTTCAACGAACATCAATGGTACAGTGAGTACCCAGTCAACATATCTCAATCCAGTGTCAAACACTGCATCTTCAGCATATGATAATGTCATTTTTTGGTAGTGATACCATGCGATTCCGGTTACCAATGCAGAAATGTAAACACCTTTTCTAAATTTTGGGTCAACTTCTCTGGATGACATTAATAAGTATGCTGTTCCTGCGAGCATAGCTACAGTCGCCACCATAAAAAGTCGGTATGTTAGATCGGCCATTTTTAAACTTCTCCTTTTTTAACTTTTAAATGTTTATAAGAATAAATATAGTGTGCTTGTGAAATTATTCACATGAAATTGATTATTTTTTTAAGAATTATACTTCTCGAGATATTTACCAAGTTTAAACTTTTTAGCTGTGTTTTCAGATGTCATATATCGAATTTTTCCGTAAATTTTTCTCTCTGGTCCCCATGCTCTATCATATCTCCCAAGTGTCCAGAAAACACCAGAATATGAATTGGGATCCCTACCATCTAATGCAAATCTATCATTTAAATCAATCATATACGACAGAGCTAATTGAGGGCTTGGCGACCATTCTAAGATTTTTTTACCCCAGAGCATTCTCAAATAATTATGAATAATCCCCTCTTCTCTTAATTGGGTTTGTGCAGCATTCCAGATTTCATCATGAGTTTCAGAATTTATAAGCTGAGGTAAAGAATATACATACTCCCTAGGATCATTGGCATGTTCATCAAGAGTTTTAATTGCCCAATTTGGGAGTGATGAAAACTGATCATAGTTTGCTCGTGTAACACAGGTATGGTAGCCAAGTTCTCTCCATGTAATTAGCTCATCAAAAAAGCTTTCTAAGTTTTCTGATCCTCCCCACCAGCCTTGTCGTCTTCCAACAAAAGCAGGATTTACACTTTCCATAGACCAGGACTCGAACTCATTAACCTTGACAAAAATTTCATATGGAGAAATATGGCCAGCATGTAAATATGGTGAAAGGTTGCTACTTGCATCTTCAGAGGGATGGCTTCTTAGTGTTGCGTAGTTTTGATAACCATTCTCTAAAAAGAAATCTAGACGTTCTTTAGCTTTTTTGTAGCCACCAATAATAGGACTTTCTTTTACTGATTTATCGATATTAAGATTATCTAAAAATTCTTTCTGATTAAATGTTTCAAAATTTATTTTTTCCCATTTTTTATCAATATTTTGAATTATTTTTTCATCAAATTGAATCTTTAATTCACTTAATGGATTTTTTTGTGGCACATCAACAAGAAAATCTAGAAGATTTTTGTGCATATATCTTCTGAAGTCATGTGCTCTTACATACTCTTTTTCTGCAATACGGATTGGGATTAGTCCATTTGCATCAATAATCTCATATCGTGTGTTAATAACTCCTTTTGCTCTTGCTGTCATTTGAGGGACAAAATAGGTTGGGTAATCGTCAGTAACAACTACAGCGGCTCTGGATGCGAGCTCAGATAAAAGCTCTTCACTCTCATTTGGACTCTCCTCTGCATAGGGATAATAGTATGCATTGGTGTTTGAAATATTTTCATCGACATCTTTCATGCCTTCAAGAAAAAACTTGTGAAATCTAACACTTGACATTGGGTAATCGAGAATTAATGGTTCAAAAATAATGAGTGGTTTATTAAGTTGGTTTGCCCATTCAACAGCACGTTCAAGTGCAAAGTTATATGAAGTTCTTTTGAAATTTAGAACCCAGTAAAGTACGTATTCTTTATCAACATCTGGCTCAATATCTTGTAATACTGTGATTCTATTGTTGGGTACTCCACTCATTACTTAAGTATAAATATAAAATGAACTTTAAATCAGAGAGTTTAATTTTAAAATAGGATTGATGTAGATTATTTAAAAGTTACTATCTAACTCTTCAGTAATATCTTCAAGATAAAGACTTTTCAATTCAATATATTGCCTAAGAGCATACCACAAGCTATCGGATCCAATGTGTCTTTCCATAAGCTCAGAAGCATCATACCTAAAAAGATCTTCCTTAAAAGCAGACCTAATTAAATTAGTCTCATCAATTGTCATCTGGTTTATAAGTGAATCAATTTGAGAATTCATATTTGC
>Ga0257106_1000709_pt1 | contig 18431 bp, 11 predicted proteins | sample LP_taG_3_FD_190177 | JGI IMG/M metagenome (GOLD analysis project Ga0257106, IMG submission 190177) | Marine microbial communities from Northeast Subartic Pacific Ocean, Canada - LP_J_2011_P26_10m | ecosystem: Environmental > Aquatic > Marine > Oceanic | place: Canada: Northeast Subartic Pacific...
TGGGATCGGGGACTTGTCGATGTCGTTCTCCCACGGCACCCACTCGCTCTTAGACACGTCCCACCTGAAGTCGTAGATGGTGGCGCGAGTCGACACCAAGTTACCCTCCGAGTCCTTCGTCTTGACTTCATCCGGCGGCGGCGGCGTTTGGGTGGTCATGTGTCCCTCGGGGATATCCTCGGGGAGGTTGTACTTCTCGCCGCTGGGTCCTTGGTACACGGTGTTATCGCCGTGGGGTAGGTCCAGCTCGCCCTTGTACGCCACGCGGACAAACTCGTCAAAGGCGAGCCTGCCCTCGTTGGAATTCGCGGTACCTCCGATTGACCACGCGAGGGAAAAGACAAAGCACGAGTCGACGTGCTTCTGCATGTCAGCCTCGCGCTTGATGCTCGCGATGAGACCCTTGGGATCGGCGAGTTGCTCCACCAACAGAGACTTGAACGTGCGCATGAGGTTCACGGCGACGTTGGTACCCTCGTAGGTCGTCTCGGCAGCCTCCTTGATCTCGCGCTTCATGAAACGGATCGACACCGGCACCAGCCAGTCGAAGAGCGCCAGCACCCTATCCTTGAACGTCTGCTTGATCGTCTCCGGGAAGGTGTTGAGCCAGGAGAGGCAGAGTGGCCGCCAGCCGAGCTGGTGCGGCTCCAGGTACACCATACCGCACCGGGACACCGTGGCCGGGGACGCCACCGCCAGGTCGTTCACCTCGAAGATCATGTTCATCACCGACGACATCGCGACAATCTCGCCGCTGTTCAGGCACAGTTTCTTGTTGTCGTCGAGCACCGTGTTCATGTTTTCGATCCAGATGGCATCCACAGGCCCGTCGAGCATCACCCACTTGCGGTTAGGGCTTTGGTCCGACGCGCACCCTTTGTACACCTTGGCGAGGACGCCGTCCTGCCACTCGTGCGTCTGCGGGTCGTTCTGACCGTACAGCTGACCCATCGTGATCGACTTGGGGTTGACGCAGTGGTACTCACACTTCACCTGGCCCTCCTCGCCCCTCTCCGCCATGATGGACAGCGCCCTGGCCAACACCCTGTACGACATCGTCTTACCACTGAACGGCGCGCCGACGAGCATCAGCCCGTGTCGCACGACGATCATCTCGTAGAGCTGGGTGGTTTTGAGGAAAAAGTAGGGATCCTCCTGGAGGTTCATCTCCGCGCACGCCTCGCGCATCGCCTTCTCCATCAACGTGTAGTCCGACTTTGGCAGCACCACGCCGGGGAACAAATCACTGATGATACCCTCGAACAACGGCACGTCCTGGGAGAGGAACTTGCACAGGTTGACGTCGATGATGGACCGGAGCATCAGCACGTGCTCGTCCTCGTCGGGAAAACGTCGCTTCAAGTTACCGGCGGCGCGAAGCACAGCCATCACCGCTCGCATGCCGTAGTCGTAGTGGTCCTGCGATGAGAGCTGCTCGGAGCACAGCTTGTAGCACTGGACGATCTTCGTGGCGCAGTCCCTCGCCTCGAGGTAGCCGAACGAGTAGAGGATGATCTCGCCGATCATGGCGTAGTCCGGGACCATCATCGCGACGGTCCGGAAAAGAGCCTTGAGGTTATCGGGGAGCTCGGAGCGACCGGCGTAGCCGGGGTTCATGGTGATTGAACACCAGGCGCTGTACTTGAGTCCAATTTCGGTACCTTCGAAGACAAAGCTGGTGACTCGCGCCGCGATCGCGCGCTGGATGTCGAGCACCTGCTGCGCCACGACGGAGAGAACTTCGAGGTCGATGCGGTTGAACTCGTCAAAGCACGCCCACGCGCCGGAGGATGCCAAACCTTTGAAGAACTTACCCATCTGGATGTAGTCCATCGAGTCTGAGCAGTTGAACACCACGCACTGTCTGGCCAGCGCCTTGGCGAGATCCTTGGTGGTCTCCGTCTTGCCCGTACCCGCGGGTCCCTCGGGGGCGCCTCCCATGGTCAGGTGGATGGCGCCCATGAGGGTGCGGTAGCACCTGTCCGTCAGCGGCGTGATCACCAGGCGGGACGAGTTACCGAGGTACTCGTAACCGTACTCAACCTCCGCGGACATGATTCGCATGATCGCGGTGAAGTCCCTGGCGCCCGACGCGTCCTCTTCCCAGTACGACCTCAGCTGCGCTTGCCAGTCGAAATCGGTGGGGGAGCTCACCTTGTTCTTGGCCAGGTTGGCGACGACGTCGCGCGCGTGGACGTCCATGACCACGAGCGCACCGAGAGTCTTGCGCTGGAGTGAGGTGAGCTCGCCGCGCACGCGATCGACGATGTTCATGAGGTCCTTGGTGCACTTCTCCTCGTACTTGCCAACCGCGCGGGTTCCGTCCGAGATGGCCTCGGTGACTTGTTTAGTCCAAAACACGGCTGTGACCACCAGGACAACCATACCCGGCCAGTCGAGCACCCACTGGTCCCTCGGTCTGGCCCCGTATGACTTGATACCCTCGCCGGTGATGTACGCGATGTTGTCGAACATCGCAGCCTCCACCTGCAGCAGCCACTTCTCCACCGCGCCGTTGGCTTGCTGGACCGAGATGATATCCTTGAGGGGAACCTCCTCCTTCTCCTCCGAGATCATGGACAGGATGTCGTGCTCCTCGTGCCCATCCTCGCCGTCGGAGAACTTGAGCTTGGCGATACCCTCGAAGCACTTCTTGAGGTGGGGCTGAACCTTCGTGGGATCTTTCGTCTCGGACAAAATCTCGAGCATCTCGTCGTTTGACAGGAAGAAGAAGCGGGGGAAGAAGAGCCTCTTCTTCTCGAGGTACGCCGCGAGACCTTTCTGGATCTCATCCAGAAGCTCGTTGCAGTCGACGAGTCGGTTGAGCCGTTCCTTGTCGTTGCCGATGGCGATGACGTCGGGCGCCTCTTTCGTGGCGTTCATGATGTCGCGCCACTCGGCATCCACCTGCGCAAACTTCTCGCCCTCCTCGGGCATCTGCTTGACGATATCCTCCGAGCTGAAGATGGGTTCGAGGTAGAGCCACGTGGACTGAACCTTGAGCCAGTTGTCCAGCATATCCTGCAGCACGTTGAGCACCTGGGACCAGTTCTTGGCATCCTGCTCGAACGGCTTGACGAACGGCGACGCGCACATGCCCTGAGCCTTGACGATCTGGTCGTCCAGCAGCGCCTGCACCTCGTCTTGCCCGCCCAGGATGTAAGTGCCCGACTCCTTGTACGGCTTGCACGAAAACTCCATCCCCGCCCACTCCGACATCATCTTCTGCAGCGTCTGCAGCAGCGAGTACTCCTTGGACGCCGCGGCTCCGATGTTCTCCAGGCCCTCCATCTTTCCCTCCACGCCCCAGTCCACCAGGTTCTGAAGCGACACCGGGACCGTCTCGTCGTAGGGCTGCTCCATGAGCTCCATGATCGACTGCCAGTGCCGGGGGAGGAGCGCGGGGTTGGCCACCTCCTGGAGTAGCGGGACGAAGCGCTTGAACGCGTCAATCTCCTGGCGCAGGCGCATGACCACCTCATCGTCGCGCCTCAGCTTGAGCATCTTGAACGCGGCGGTGTTGGTGTCGTCCACCGTGTTGTTGATCTCGGTGAGCACGAGGTCGAGGCAGGGCGCGGACAAAAAGTGCTGCGAGGAGATCTGCCACTGCCTCAAGCCGTTCCAGGACTCGTACTTGGTGTCGAACTCCTTCGTGGCCATCTTGAGGTTATCAAAGGCGCCTTGCTCGAGGTCGAAGAGCTGTTGGTACCGCTTGTAGGTGTTCACCTGCGCGGTTGCCGCGTCCAAGGTCTTCTTCACCGCGGCGAGCTCGTCCATGACCAACGCCGCGTCCGCGTTAGCCTCCATGAAGACACCTTGGTTCAGGGTGGACTGCACCTTGAACAGCTCCTCCTCCAGATCCGCGGCGTCGTTCTTAAGCGTCTTCATCATCGCCGGGGTCTTGGACTCGATGAACTCCTTCGCGTCGTCGACGTCACCCTTAAACTTGGACACCGCCTCGTTGAGATCATCCAGCTTGGCGCTGTCCAAGGCGGGGATGCGCATGTCGTAGTTGACCAGCATGCCGTACATGTCCTCGACGATCTTGTGCTCGTTGTTGTACTGCTTGCGGCTGCTCTCGTGGGTCGCCGCGTGGTCCATCAGGGTCATGAACCCGGCGAGATCTTCTGAACGCGGCTCCATCGTCTTGATGCGCTCTTCAAAGGCGTCGCCCACGCGCGTCGCCTCTTCCCTCGCGGCGACCAGCAGCAGCGCCTTCATGGCCTCGAGCATGGACGTGACCGTCGAGTGCAGGTCCCCGCGGAGTGTCTTGGCGTCCACGTAGACGACCCCCACGGTTCCGCCCAGCCGCATCTTGTCGAGGTCGCCCACCCAGTTCCGCTGGACCCGCATGTCAGCCCTGAACGTGGGTAAGTCCTTGGGCTTCTGCTCGTACTCTTCCTGGTTCCACGACAAGCCGAACTTGTACACCACGCGCAGGTCTTCAAACTGCTTGGCGTACTCCACAGACTTTTCAAACGAGTCCTCGACAAACGCGGCAAACTCGGTCCTGGCGTCGGTGTAGTTGGGGTGGGTGGTGAGCACCTGCATCGGGGACTGGGTACCCTCGAAGCCCTGGTGGTTTTCGAGCCCGTCGAAGAGCGGCGTGAAGGCGCGCATGAACACCAACCGGGGCATGGCGCCGATAGCCTCCACCAGTTTATCCACGATTGAATCGTTGAGGCACCGCAAGACACCCTTCGCGTCGGGGGTGAACGTGGTGAGCTCGTGCGCGAACTGCACGGTGGTGGATAAAACCCCCTTACTCTTCGGGTCGGGGTGCCGCATGACGTGCAGCAGCCCGTCCATGGAGTTTTGCACCATCGCCACCAGCGCCTCCGTCAGCATCAGATCCGCCAGGCGAACCAGGGCGGGCAGCATCGACGACTCCTCGACGATCCGCTTGTACCCACGCGCGCGCTCCTGCCGCTCCCGCTTCATCGCCACCAGGCTCTTCGTCTTGCTCACCATCGCGTCGATCGAGTCGTTCGTCTCCATCATCTTCGTGTACTCCTGAACCTGGTCCACCGTCCGCTTGATCACGCGCTCCAACAAAAGCGCCATTCGCTCCTGCCCAGCCTCCATAGCCGGGACCACCACGTTGGCGTGTTGGCGCTCCTGGATCTCACGGAACTCGTCCACCTGATACGTCGTCTGCGGGTCCACCACGATCGCCGGGGTGTACCGAATCTCCGCGCACAGCGCACCGAGCTCAGCCACCGTGGATGAAAACGTGGGCTTGGTCAGAAACAAACTCCGCTCGATGCGCTTGCGAACCTGCTCGTACAGCCTTCGCCGGACGTTCGCGCGCCAGATCCCGAACGTCTTGCCCACCAGGTACATCTTGAAGTACTTCATCTGCCTCAGCAGCGAGAACACGCTGCTGTCCCGCATCCACTCGCCCAGCGGCGTGAACTCGCTCTGCGGGTGCCCGGGCCGAATGTGCACAATCCCCGAGGACGTCACGGTGTAGTGCTCCACGTGTTTGCCCTGGACGGTGTTCTTTGGCACGACGACGAGGTCGTACGGCGTGAACGAGTCCTCGGTGCGCGGGGCATCGACGCAGTAGAACACCTTGATCGGTGCGCCGAGGCCGTTGCGGACGTAGTACTCAACCACGTCGTTGCTCGTGTAGATGCCCGCCCCTTCCACCGTGCCGTCGCCGCCCACTTGTCCCTGCCTGCTGTCGAACCCGCCCCATGACCCGGCGCCGAGGGATCCGCGCGATGCGGAGCTGTGCATGGCGCCCGGGGCGCCTGCGTTGGATTCCGACGAACGCGCGGGTTCCGAGCGTCTCGGCTGCGATTGGCCCAGCGACGCTCGCGGTCCTTTGGAGGCGCGCGCGAGTGAGCCGGAGAGGTTCGGCGCGCTCGACCGCTTACCGGGGCTCACCGGCGGGAGGCGCACGGTGGGGGAGTCGTAGGACGCGGACAGGTCGAGGACATCCTCCGGCGCGTAGTAATCGTGCGCGGCGGACCGCGACTTGCCGATCAGCGTCTGCCCCGAGGGTCTCGACCCGGTCATCGGCTTGTTTCGAGGGATGTCCCCGCGCGTCGCGTCGCCGCCGTCGCGGTTCATCCACGAGGGCTGGATCTTGACGAAGTTGGACCCGGTCACGGACGATTCCGAGATGGCGGGCCTCGCGGGCCACTCCCCTTGCGAACCCCGCGCGAGGCGGGACTCGCCCGTGCCCTCGCCCGGACCCGCCATCCTGTCAATCGATCGATCGCCTCCCTAAAACCGAACGACTAGGAGAATTTGACTCCTTGTGCTTCCCTTACCCACGCGTCGCGGACACACCGTAACCCCGGTTCGCAATAGGGTCGGTTCGCCGCGCACGTGACGTGAGCGTGTCGATGATCACTCCGCCTCAGACGCCTGGCGGTTGATCCCGACGGGGACGCGTTAGCTAATGACCCTATCGCGCAAGAATCGCTGTTATTCGCCCGGAAGAAAAAAATTGGTCTATATTTGGCAGCGGAGTTTTTGGCTGTGTGACTCAAAAACGGCGGTCTGATTACGTCCATATAAACCGCGGAGTTTATCAGTTTCGTATCAGTCTCATTTATTTGATGAGAACTATTTCACGTATGACGCCGGGGGAGTCGCCAGCATGCCCCGGAGGTTGAGCACCCCCGCGCTCCCCCCTTTACCCGCCGGACCCACCATCCTCGTCCCACTCACCTGAACTGCATTTTGACAATCCTCCGGCGTCGCGTCCGGGTACTTCTCGAGGTACAGAGCGATACAGCCGGTGACCAGTGGAGCCGCCATGGACGTCCCGGAACTTCGCCTGAAGTCCCCGTCGCCCGACATCCACGCGCTTCGTATCCCCGCGCCGGGAGCGTACACGTCCACCGCGGCGCCGTGGTTCGAGAACCCGCTCATCTCATCGGAGTTGCCGCATGAGCTCTGCGTTGAGTCCGGGTCGCATCCGGTGCTGCCGACGGTGATGGCGGCGGGCTCCGCGGCGGGTGACGTGCCTGTGAACAAAACACGACGTCATTGAAATTGCCCATACACGCATTAAAAAATAAATAAACTTACCATCCGCGTCTTTCCCGTCGTTACCGGCGGCGGCGACGACGACGATGCCGGCTGACACGATCTCCCGCACCGCCGCGTCGATCACCGCGCTCCTCGGTCCACCCACGGACATGGACACGATCTTACGTCCACCGGGTCCGACGTCCTGTTCGGCGACCCAGTCCAGGGCGGAGAGTATGTACGAACCCTTACCTTGCCCGGATCCGTCGAGGATTTGAACCGGCACGAGGTTAGCGCACTTGGCCACGCCGCTCGTGGCGCCGAGCGCTGTGGCGGCGACGTGCGTCCCGTGGCCCGACTGGTCGTTCACGATCCCGCCGCACGCGTCCCCGACGAAGTTCCACCCCGCGGCGCATCTCGACGCGGGCTTGAAGTCTTCGTGCGTCGTTCGAGCCCCGGTGTCGAGGACGTATATAAAGACGTTTTTGCCGCAGAGGCACTCGGGCGGGGCGAAGTATCCGTCCAACGCGCGGCCCGCAGCGCCGTCCACGCGGTCCAGGTTCCACTGCCCCGGCATCAAGTTAGCCTGCGAGTACGCGCACCGCGTGTCCCGTCGCGGGGCGGCGACGTACGCGGGTTGCTGGAACGAACTCCACGCCGGCTGTTGAAAAGCGGTGACGGTAAAGTCCGGTTCGATGAGCTCGACGTCGTCGTCGAAGCGGCCGCGAAACTCGTCCACCGTCGACGCACCCCACGCGCTCCACAGCGTCGCCGTCCTGAACCCCGGCGCGGACGGCACGAGCACCGACCTCGGTGACACGTCCACCACCTGTGCCGAGTCGCGATCATCGGCGCCTTCGCCCCGACCTGGTCTCGGCGCCTCTCGAACGGCCAAAGATACCTCCCGGTACCTCTCCGACGATACGTTCGGTCTGAACCGGACCAGATAGGCGCTCCGGTCCGTCGTTCGCGGCGACGTGCCCGGCGGCCTCTTCGCCTCGGTCACCGCGGCGCAGTCGGGTTCACGCGCGATGTCGCCGCCGAAGCCCCGCGGCGCGAGAAAGAAATTTCCCTCGCCGCCGCCGCCGCCGCCGCCGCGAGTCTCTCTCCCACCCGGTGAGTCACCGCCCCGACCGGGGTTGTAACCGTCGTTGGGGGTTTGCGAGGGTCGTGAAGTCGTGGGTTGCCGCGGTTCGGAGGACATGGGCGTGGGCGTGGGTGTTGGTGTGGGTGTGGACGTGGGTGTGGACGTGGGTATGGACGTGGGTGTGGGTGTGGGTAATGACGCTTCCACCGCGGGCTCGGCGGAGACAGCCGGCGTCGACTCTTGACGTTCCTTGCTCACGGGCCTCGGCTGCTGCTGCGGCTGCGGCTGCTGCTGCGGCTGCTGCGTGGGGTTCGGTTGGGACGTCGCCGCCGCCGCTGTCGTCGCGGGTTGTGCATTCACCGACGATGGGATCACCAGCGGACGTGGCTTCATCACCATCGACTGGGTCGCCGCCGCCTCTGATGACAAGGTCGCCTCGGCCTCCGCCTGCGGCTCTGGCACCGGCTCGGTCGAGACCTGCGCGTCATCCGCGGGCTTAGGACGCGCGCTCAGGGTTACCACGGCCGCGTCCGCGTCGTCTTGAGTGGGCTCGGGTAGAGCCTGGGTGTCTGGCTGTATCGGCCGCGCGCCAAGCTCAGTCTTTGACACGTCGACCCGGGCGGCGGTCCTGAGAGCCTCCTCGGACCTGGAGGCGCGCGGGGTCGGGTCCGGCACTCGCGGCGCGACGCGGGCGGGTGTGGGCAGAGGGCGCGGTGCGGCTCTCATCGCGGCGGTCGACGTCGCATCGCGAGTCGCGGGCACTCGAGGAGTGACGGGGGTTCGCGGCCTCCTCGCGGCGACCCGCGTCTGCGTCGCGCGGCCCGTCGCGAAGGTTCCACGCGGACGGGACGGGACGGGCTCGGTTGGTCGAGGACCGGCGCGGGTGTATCGCGTCGCACCGGGGTTACCCACCGCCCTGGGGGCCGAGCCCGCGCGTCGTGGCGCGCCCGTGGATGATCGTGCCCCGCCCGCGACGCCCGGCCGGCCGCGATACGACCGCGATGACGCGCGCGCCTGTCCACCCGAACCTCTCGGCCGACCGGCTGTGGCCCTGCCGGCTGCCGCCGCCCGCGGCGCGGCTCGCGGGCGTCCGCCGGCCCGCCTCGCGCCCTGCGCGTCGCACGATACGACGCATAGGAGCGCCACGAGCACCATCAGCGCCACATGACACAGCCCGCGCGGCGTCATGGCGTATGGCCGCGTCTTCTGGGCGAGCGAGATAAAGTTCTTACGTGGCCGTCCAAGAAAAAGGAGTGCGGACTGTTGTCTGGCAGGATCTGGTGTGTTCAGCTCGTGTGTTCTTGCTGTTGCTATCGTGTTTGCTATCCTTTCTTCCTCGACGAGGTGAACCCCGCCTTATCACTCTGCGCGGGCACGCCCCCCCACGTCCCTAACGAATCACGCCCCGGACCAACGCCCGTCCCGCTCCCCGCGCCCAGCACCCCGCGCATTCCCTCGTTCGTGGCAGCCACCCCGTGCACGCCGGCGAAGATATTCTCGCCGAGTTTGTCCAACACCCCAGTACCCGGCCCCCGCCTCTGTTCCTCCTTGATGTCCGCCGCGTCGAGGAACCTGTCCGTGGCTGCCTCCCACGAGAGCCTGTACCTGTCCTTGGCGCTCAACGGCGTCGGATCGGTGCTCAGCGCCTTCTTGACGCACTCAGAAAACTGTGTGGGGGTTTCGTACACCATGCAGTTTGGAAACGTTCCAAAGAACTCGTTGCTCGGGTGCTTGGCGCAGATGACGTACTTGCCCATGGCCAACGCCTCCGCGGTGGTGGTGGCGACGACGTCGGAGAGTGACGGGTTGATGAACACCTTGTAGTCGTGCATGGCATCGGACGCGTGGTCCATCCGGCCCTTGAACCTGAGCGGCAGGTTCTTTTGCTTACTCTTTTTCGTCACGTCGTCGAAATCCTCCCCGTTTCCGTAGACGTCCAGCTTCAGCGGGTGCGTCGCGCCCGCGTCGGTACCGTTGTGCTCCTCGACCCTCTGCAGGAGCTCGTTGAACCCTTTGCCCCAGACGACTTTACCGAGGAAGTAGCACCCTTTACTGAAAACTTCGTTGGACGGTCGGATCTTCTCGGGCTCGGGCGCGGGGGGCGGTTTGCCCTCGCGCCGTCTCGTCTCGGACCTCGCGGCTTCGCGCTTAGCGCCGAAGGACCTGATCATGTTGTTCACGGTCCGACCCATGGCGGACGCCGCGGCGGAGTCCGGGTCGTTCTCGGCCGCGGTGGCGACGGCGGTGGCGAAAGCCTTTCTTCGGCCGACTTCTAGAAACACGGGTGACACGCCGTGGATGTTCACCGTCTCCGACCGCGGAAAGTCTTGCACGGCGTCGGAGAGCTTGATGATCTTGTGGCAGTGCACCCTGCTGACCCACGAGTTGACGAACCTCATCGCCGCCTCCTTCACCGCGCCGTGTTCCTCTAAACGCGCGTACTCCAGGTAGTTGGTGTGCACCACTCCGACCACGTGCTTGAACTTATCGCTCCACCTCGGTCCGGTGTGGTACCAGTTGAGGTGCTCGGGTTCCTCCAGCACCGCGACGTCGTGCTTCCGATCGCTGATGTACTCGGACACGTCCCCGACCGGTATGATGCTGTACTTATCCGTGGCGTACCGGCCGGGGTAAAAGTCCAGTTTCATCGTGGGCTCGAACCCGCACCGCTCTTTGACCCACTTGTTGATGTACGCGCCCTGCTCCTCGGGGGTTTCGAATACGACGTTGGGGTGGATCATCCGCTGCTCCGCGGGGGTGAGCCACGGGACCACCAAGGTGACCTCGTGGAGGCCGCGGCGCGCGAGGTACGCGGCGCGAAGTAACGGATTAACCGCCGTCCCCGTCATCCACGGCAGCGACGCGGTGGTCACGATGGCGACGCTCCGACCGGGGTCGCGGAGACTCCCGGTCGATTTCTCAGCCTCCTCCTTTTGCCGTCTGAGGAACCCCATCTCGCCCGCGCTCTGCCGCCGTTCTTTCGCGGGCGGGCCCTTGGCCAGCGAGTCGATGCTCGCGCCGCGTCGGGCATCCGCGGGGGATTCAGTGACCGCCACGGGGGAGTCGTTCGCCTCGGGGGAAGAAAAAGAACTCGCGGCGTCGGATTCCTCGTCAATCGACCCGGGTTCAATCGAGGGTTCAATCGAGGGTTCAATTGAGGTGGACCGCGGCTCCCTGTCGCGCCTACCGCGCCAACCCCGCCGTGTGCCGCTCGGCGTGCTCGGCGCATCTCCCTCGGTGAACTCCCCGTCTGTCAGCCTCTCCTCCCCCGTTGGGCTCCCTTCGTCCTTTGAGGCTTCAAACGAGGCATCCGTCGAGTGCACCGCCGACTCGTCATCGTCACCCTCCGTCTCACCATCCTTCTTCGGGCTGCCTTCACCGTGAACTCCCTCGAACGACCCACTGGCGCGTCTCTTACCTCCGCGCCCCGGCGGTGGGGTGAACCGAAAGAGGCCGCCCGCCGACGCGCCCCCTTCCCTCAGCTTCCCCTCCCGGTCGCGCGCCGTCGCCAGCCACTCCTTCACAGCCTTACCCCCCGCGTCGTGCATCTCGTTGAGCCACTCGCCCGGGGACCGCATGTCCGCCGGCATGTTCGCCGCCGCAGCCGCCATCCGTTCCTCCACCGTGCGTCTCAGGTTATCCAAGGACTCGGAGGATACGGACGGCGCGATCTTCGGCGGGGTCCAGCCCGGGAATCGCTTTTGAACGATCGAGTCGGATGCAGATGCGTCGCCGGGTTCTTTGTCCGTACTACCCCGCGACGTCTTCAGCGACTTGAACACGTCCCACTCCGGCAGCGGGTTCATCAATGTCGTCACCGAGGGTACCGAGGGTTTACCGGCCATGTTCCACATCGTCGGCAGTTCCTTCGTCGGCGACTCGGATGGATTCTCGTCCGAGAGGGCGGAGTCGTGTGTCTTGGATCGACGCATGCCGCTCGCCGCGCGCGTCACGCCGGTGCGCACGCGGTTGAGCAGCGCGCTGTCGTCCGGGCCGATGAGGGGTAGGTCCAGCTTCGGCGCGCGGCGTGCGAGCTCGGTGATGGACGGCACCGAGGGTATGCGCGAGGCGCGCGTCGTCGTGTCGCTCGTGCCGACGCCCATGCTGCCGAGCCGCCGCTGCATCGCGTTGCGCGCGTTGGTCACCCGCGAGTCCATCGCCGCGCGGAGCTCGCCGAGGGAGAACGCGTTACCGTTCGCGCCGTCGGGGTTGCCCGAGCCGCCCATCGACGGGTCGGAGGCCATCTCGGAACGGCGCGATCTACCTCCCGATACGCCCCGGTCCGCTGCTGAAGAATCTAAGAGGACTCGTTTTCACGCGTCCGGCCTGGTTCGCGGCCGAGGGGAGGCCCCTACGCGCCCCGAGTGGAGCGTCAAGGAACCTCGGCCGCGCCGCGAGGTTGGCGTCGAGCGATGCACCCGAAGGTCGCCCGCACCCGACCCACGCGCGTGGTCCTGTGGGCGCCCGCGATGGGGCGAAAGAGAATTTGAGGCGAAGAAAGCCCAGCTGAAATATCGCATGGTCTGTGACCAATCAGAGGCCGTCGTCGTTGCTCGCGCGGAAATCATCTCTCGGACCCGCCGACGATTCGAACGCAAGCTTTGTCGTGGCTTTTTGGCTGTCGAGAGAAAAAGGGCGTACTCGCGGCGTCGGGCGCCCGCCCAGGCACAATCCGCGGCGCGTGGGTCCGATCGTCGGCGCTCGGACGTCGCCGTGAGGTTGGACGAGAGACGTGGCCGCTCGGGAGGCGAGGTCGCCGCCGCCCCTTTGAGACCCATCGCCCCCCACCGGCCCCCACCAGGTCGTGGTTTTGAATCGATCCGTAAAGTGGCACCCGCGACGTGGGCGCCGTGAATAACAGACACGATGGGTTTCCTGTCCAAGATTTACGAGCGCAGGGGCGCCGCGGCGTTGAGACAGGCCCAGATCAACGAGTTCGCGGCCCAGAAGCAAGCCGGCGGCACCGAGGATCCGGGCACCAACCCGGGCACCACCCCCGCGCAGAAGGCACCCGGATCCTCATCTCACGGCGGGATCATCGGATCCCCCGAGTGGGCATCCACCGGCGCGTTCAGCGGACGAGGTAAGACGCTGGGCGGCGTGGGGCTCGCATCCACGGCGAAGAAGCCCGGCCCGGATCCGTACGATTTCGACCTCGCGGACGAGCCCGTCGCCGCCACAGCGGGCCCCGTGTCCCCGGCGCTGGCGCAACGACTCTTCGACGCGAGACGAGGGAAGTCGACATCCCCGGCGACGAAGAAGTCACCGGCCAGGGCGCCCCAGGCCCAGGCCGAGGCTGGTGGGTCGGGTGAGAAGCGTGTGGTCAAACGGTCGCAATCGAGAAGTAAGTCGCAGACGAAAAGTAAGAAGAAACCAAAGCAGGCGGCGGGTAAGCGGCGAAAGGTCACCTTCGCCGAGGTTGACGCGTTTACACTCCCGGAGGATACCAGCGACGGCGGGACGTCTGGTGCGAGCACGGAGAGTGATAACGAGTCGGTGGATGTTCCGTATTCGGACGAGGAGAACGAGTTGGGCGGTGACGACGTGATGGGCGGTGACGACGCGGCGCCCGTGACCTCACCCCCCAAACCCCCAAAGTCGACCGACCCGGTTCCCCGAACCACGCCGCCCCCTACAAATGGGAAGGCCTCGGACGACGGGGAGGAAGGCGGCGGGACACCGGGGTGGGCCAAGCGTTCGCTTCGCATGGAGACCGCCGATACACCCTCCCCGGGTGCCTCCAAGGGACAACGGGAGTCGGCCGGGATTTTGAAGCAAGGCCCGGGGACGGTCGGCCACGGCGCCGTCGAGATGTCCATGTCGCCCGCGGCGTCACCCCACGGCGTATCGGCGGTGAACTTGCCGGAGAGCGGGGACGACCTCGCGGACCTGGACGAGGCGCAGTACGCGCTCAGCGGCCTGGCCGATACCGCGCCACCCGCGGGCAAGATGACCGCCGCGGCGACGCTCGTCAAACTAGCCGCGGATCCCCGGTCGAGGCGGACGCTCACGGCGCAAGGCCTCGCGCCCAGGCTCACGGCCGTGGCGCTTCAGCTGGGACGGGAGGCGAGGAACACCCACCGCCGCGGGGTGATCGACAAGGCGCTCTCGATCCCCAGCAGGCTGGCCAAGCTCGCGTCCGCCTCGCTGCTGTATTTGGCCAACCTGGAGTTGAGGGCGGCGGATGCGGCGGCGGCGATGGATTGCGACGACGCGGCGGTCGTGTTGGCGACCTTGTTGGAGGTTACCCCGGAGGAGGAGGCGGACGAGCGGGCGCGGCTTCGACCTAACCCTAAGACCAAGGAGTCGCGTAAGGAGAAGGCGATGAACGCGTTGGCGAGTGGCGGGTTCGCGGCGCTGATGAACCGCGGCTCCGACGACCGGTGCGAGCGGGACTTGTCGACGGCGCTGAGGTCCCTCAAGTTTCTTCCCCACGAGAAGGTGGACGCGTGCACGCTCGGTTTACTCGCCGCGCACAGGCACCTGGTGATATCCGAGAAGCTCGCCGCGGAGGCTACCGCGCGGGCCACGGTTCGGCAGCACAGGCGGGAGCACCCCGGGGACCACAAGCGCGACTCGGAGGATGAGGAGGACTCGGAGGATGAGGAGACGAAGGAGAACGCTAGGGACGCGGCTGACGACGAGGACGACAAGAAGGTCGTTCGCGGCTGGGGCGACCTCAAGGAACGGCTGGCGGCGAGTGGCGCGATGCTGAACGTCGCGCGGCTCGCGGACGACGCCGCGAGGGAGATTCACAAGCTCGGCGCGGAGGTGTTCTCCAGGGGCGAGACGGACTCTGAGGATGCCGAGATGGAGGATGCCGAGATGGAGGGAAAAGAGGATGCGGAGCGTGCGGTGGCCGCCTCTCGGGCGTTCGCGCGTCTGTTCCGGTGCATGCGCGTGATCGAGTCCGCGACGTTCGGGTCGTCGTCGTGCGCGGATGCCGTGGTGACCGGGGACCTGTCGCCCGCGCCGCCGTCGGTGCCGGGGTCGGTGGCGCTTGTGCCGATGAGGAAAAACCCGGGGATGCTGTCGCCGGCGCCAAAGTCGGCACGGAAATCGGCAAACGAGGACGCGGAGATCGCGGACGTGGTGGGCAAGGTGCGCGTCGACGGCATCGACATGTCCCCGCCCGGGTCCCCCGGTGCGAAGGATGGCGACAAACGCCCGCGTCCGCCCAAGAGTCTCGACGACGAGGACGAGGAGTCCCTGTTGAAAAAGTTTAAGACGGCGGAGGCGCTCCTGCTGACCCCGTCTCCGGGCGCCAAACGCGTGGGATCCATCGGCGTCGACGTCAATCGCGTGGTTGCGGCGATGGACGCCATCGAGGACCCCGACGACGCCATGGGCTCGCCCGATCCCGTGCGGCGCGAGGGATCCAAAGGCGGGTCAAAAGACAAGGAGGCGCCCTCCAAGGATACGCCCACGTTTAACTTTCGAGCCGTCGCCGCCGCCGTGGAGTCGTCAATCGCGTGGCTCGACGACGGCGCAAACCCGGACGGGGTCGCCGCCGACGGACGCGGCGTCGGGGATAAACTACGCTGGACCGTCATGCACTCCCTCCTCGCGGCGCTGCCCACGCTCGCGGTCGCCGCCGCGGCGTCGTGCCACGCCACCGAACCCGGCGGCTCCATCTGCGGCGTGAGGGTATCGAGGAAAGGCGGGCTGGGCGTGGACCCGCGGCTCGCCTCCGGGACACTGCGACACGTCGTGCACGTGCTCACCAACCTCACGAACGAGAACCTGGGCGGGTGCGCGGTGTTGAGGACCGCGCCCGGGGGGTTAGAGACGGCCGCGTCGCTGGTGCCGTGGTGCGCGGCGCTTGAAGGTCTGATACCGGGCTGCGGTCCAAGCGAGTCGGACCGCCGCGCCTCGTCGATTCGGTCCGGCGCCGTGCCCAACCGTGGGTCGGTGCCCAAGACCCTGCCCGCCGCCGCCAGAGCCCGGATGGCCAAGGAGGATGCCGCGAACGCCGCCGCCGCGGGCGTGGACATGCTCAACGCCGCGATGTGCATGCTGGTCAACGCGAGCGAGATCGACGGCGAGGTGTGCGGGGAACTGAGGGTGCTGGAGGCGGACGCGGGCGCCCTGGAGGAGCTGACCCGTGCCCCGAAACGCGCGTCTTCCAAAGGTACTAAGAAGGACGGCCCGCACCACGGCCAGCCGGTGCGCCCGTTGGGTCTCGTGGAGCTGCTCGCGGGGATCTTCGTGAGGACCGGCGGCGCGGGACCGGTGGACGCGAACGGCGTACCGCTCAAGGAGGAGGAGGAGACAGAGCCCAAGTCTAAGGGGGAGAAAGAGGAGCCCGACTCGAACGGCGCGGCTACCCGGAACCGGCAGAAGGTCAAATCATCGACGGAACACGCCAATGACGGGGAGGTGACCGCGGAGATGCTGCGGCGGGAAGCTGACGACGAGCGGGAGAGCGACGGTCTCATCACGCAGGCGTACGCGGCGCTCCTGACGGCGTTTCTGGTCGAGGGCCAACCGGCGTTGCGCGCGGACGTCGTGTACGTGTTACCGGAGGGGGGACTGAACGCGCTGGCGTCGGTGCTGGAGAGGTTCAGGACGTTCCACGAGAACCTGGAGTCCATCAGCGAATCGTCGCACGCCTCGTTGACACGCATCATCCGCTGGCTCAAGGGTGGGAACTGAGAGAGAGACGAAGACGAATGGACGCGACACACTTGACGACATTTCTACGTTGAATACGACACGACGGATGCGACGATCACTTCCCATCACTTCCCCAGGTACCTGTCCGCGCACTCCAGGTCCGCGTATATGTCGCACCCGTCCTCCTCTATGCCCAGTATACCCCCGAACGCCCCTCCCGGATACGACTTGGCCTTGAACCCCTTGGTTGTTTCATGGCGTGAGTGATCTATCAACGAGGTTAACATATGCATTGACCTTCTCAAGTACGTCATCAAACGATAATATCAGCCCCTCAGCAGAGATTCGGGGATCGCCACGTAATCCCATATTCACACCGTCTGAAAGTAGCTTGAGAGAGAGCATCATATCAGTACTCGGTGGTGCCCTTGGGTCGTTGAAACAGCTGAAAACTGCACATACAAAATCATTTGTCCGCTCCACTCCAGGAATGTGCCAGCGCGAACTTCTGTTTCTGAAGTTGGAGCCTTGTGTTTCCTCTAGCACAGAAGTCCATGCGGTCGTCTCCCAATCTTCGAGAGGTGTCGAGTCTATGAGTCTGTCCAGCTTCAATACAATATCTGGCAACTCCGAGAGTGAACCCGCCGTTAGTCGATACTTTAATTCCTTGAGGGGCAGCGATGTTCCGATGGTGCTGCTTGTCTTTAAAGACGCTTGCAGTGACACAAGTTCCTCAGCGGCTGTGCGAACTCGTCCGAGCTCCGCGGACTGGGACGACACCGAAATGTTGAAGACGACTCTCCCCGGCGGCACCTCGGCGATGTTGGCTATCCTCCCCGCGTCCGACGCCGCGTCGTTGTCCAGCGCGTTGTCCCCGCCCCTGTCCGTCACCCTTCCGAACACGTCCGCGTTGTACGTCGTCTCCTTCGCCGGGTTCACCGAGTCCGCCTTGACCTCCAAACACGCCGGTTTGCCCTGGGTCATGGACCGCTTGCCGCTCGGGCACTCGACCACCTTGTACGTGAGGTTGTTCAGCTCGATGGTGGACTGGCCGAACGCGGCGATCGCGGGGAGCGGGTCGTGCGCCATGACGGCGACGGCGGCAGCGAGGGAGGCGACGACGCGAGCGGCGTCGGGAGCGGGGGAAGCCCCGTCAGCAGCCACGCTAACGACTTCTCTCTTAGCTGGGTTCCCAGCGACGCGGACCGCCGATCGGAGCGCGCGGGTTCGAGGGTCACGATTGCCGAGATGAGCACGCGTCGGTGTGGGCGCGACTGATGCGAGTGTCGTCATGGTGGACCGTCGACGTGCCGGGCCGTGACGGGCGCCGGTGAAAATGCGATGAAGATGATGAGGTGTTTCGTCGTCACTCCGTCAGGCGCGATGGCATCGGCGGGCGAGCAGTCGTCGAAGGTTTCGTTCAAGATCACGCTCACCTCGGACCCTAAGCTACCTTACCGAGTGTGAGTAGACTTCATTCCCGCAGCCCATTCCCCGTGTCTCAAAGCATCGACCGGCGCCGTCGCGTCCCTCTCTGGTTCGACCCCACCTCGCTCACGATGCTCCCCCGATCGCGTACGCAGGCTGAGTGTCCCGGACGTGGCACCGTTCACCGCGGTCCTGCAGTTCGCGGCGGAGGAGTTCAAGGTCCCCGCCGCCACGAGCGCCATCATCACCAACGGTGCGCCCGCCCCCAGTCCGCCCCGGACCCCCCCGCGTCCCACCCGCGTCCCCCCCGCGG
>Ga0257106_1000710_pt1 | contig 18411 bp, 9 predicted proteins | sample LP_taG_3_FD_190177 | JGI IMG/M metagenome (GOLD analysis project Ga0257106, IMG submission 190177) | Marine microbial communities from Northeast Subartic Pacific Ocean, Canada - LP_J_2011_P26_10m | ecosystem: Environmental > Aquatic > Marine > Oceanic | place: Canada: Northeast Subartic Pacific...
GGGTTCGCGCGCGCCGTCCGGGCGGTTCAGGGGCGGCGAGATCCTGCGCGTGCCCGACGCGTACATCCCGGAGGCTGGCGCGAGGGTCATGTCCCTCACGGACGGCTCGGCGAAGATGTCCAAGTCCAACCCCGCGGAGGGCAGTAGGATCAACGTGCTGGACTCTCCCGACGAGATCGCCAAGAAGATCAAGCGGTGCAAGACGGACGCGTTCGAGGGCCTCGAGTTTGGCAACCCCGAACGGCCGGAGGCGACGAACTTGCTGACGATGTACCAGCTGTGCACGGGCATGACCAAGGAGGAGGTTTTGGGTGAGTGCGGGTCCATGCGATGGGGCGACTTCAAGCCGGCGCTGACGGATGCGGTCATCGAGCACCTCACGCCGATCCAGGCGAGGTACGCGGAGATCGTGGAGGAGGAAGGGTACCTCGACGGGGTGTTGAAGAAGGGAGCGGACGCGGCGAACGAGGTGGCGGAGAAGACGGTGGCTGACGTCCGGGACGCCATGGGCTTCATGGAGAGGATCCACTGATAAATCGCGAATTACAATTTTAACGGTGGGAACGGTATTGTTATTAAGACTGTTAAACGCATACATGTCTTCTTTCTCACAGCTCCTTCTTGGTCTCCGAGTCGTGAGGGTGGGGCGTGCTGGGCGGGGGCGGATCCTTCTTCGCCTCCTCCTCCGCCGGCATCGGCTTCGGAGGTGTCTTTTTCGCGGGTACGATTCGCTGCACCGTCGGCTCCCCCGCCGCGGCTCTCGCAGCCTCCTCCGCCTCCTTCTTCTTGCGAACATCCTCGGCGACCCTGTGGATCTCCACCGCCGCCTCCCACGCCTCCAGCTCCTCCGCGGTCATCTCCTCGATCGGCTTGTCCGGCTCGGGCGGCTTGGCGTAACTGGGTTCCATAGGTTCAGTAGCGTTTTCACTGTTTTCCGTGCTCGTGCGATTGACGCCGTCCACATCCTCCACGGTCACCCTGCTCCCTGCTCCTCCCGCTTCCCTGCGCATCTTATCCATCCGCGCGATGTTCGCGGGATCCTGCGGGTCCAGCTTGGCACCGGACGCGGTGGATCCCGCGATTCCCTTGGGAACGTCGTTGAGGTCGAACAAATCGAGGATGGAGTCGTGCGCCTTGTGGATGTTGATCGCCTTGGTGTTCTCTGGGGCGATCTTGTAGAGGCCGACGAGCACCGCGGTGAGCGCACCCGCGAGCCCGAGGCGCTTGACCGCGTTGATCCGCCCGACGACGTTGCCGGAGGCGTCCAGATCGTCGAATTCCCACATCGGCGAGAAGACCTCGTCGATTGGAATCTCGTCGCTGGTGATGTTGGGCAAGATCCAGAAATGCCGGCCGGTGAGGAGCCAGACGACCGCGAACACAGCTGTGCGCACGACGAAGATGAAGAAGAACACGCCGAGGATGGAGATGCACGTGTACAGCACGATCTTCTTCATCCAGATTGGCGCCAACGGGAACAGGCACATCAGCACCACGACGAACGCGGCGAGGCCCGAGAGCACCACCGTGGTCCACGACGTGGGCTGTTCGTAGAGCCATCCGTAGAACCCTTCGCCGTCGTCGGTGAAACGTTGTAGCTGCCGCGGGAGCGTCTGCATGAACGACGGGAACTTCACGCGGCGAGTGCGCCCGGGTCTGGGTTCGTCGTAGACGCGATCGATGCGCTTGATGTACCCTTCGCGCATGAGCCGCTCGCCGATCGCGGTGATCTGCACGTCCCGTTCCTTGATGCCGGCATTTGGCGGCGTGGGTTTGCCGATGATCGCCGGCGCGTACTCGTCCAGCAGCGCGGGGTTCTTACGGAGGAGCCGGAAGATGTCGCGTCCTCGGAAGTAATCGACGCGCTTGTAGTCGTCGAGGCGCGCGTTGCGCGATTCCGGTCCTTGCTTAGATCCCCGAAGGTGGTACGCGAGCGCGCGTAGTGGGTCGTGGGCGGGGTCGTGCTTGTCGGCCTTCGCGTCCTTCTTGCCCGGGGTGTTCTTGCCGGGGGTCAACGCCCCGGTCTTCGTCTCGGTCGGGGCCATGGCTGCGGCGTCCCTCGTGCGATCGACACAGTGGATTGAATAATCGGAGAGATCCGCGGTCTGTCCCGTCGGAAAGTCACTTGAGGGTTTCAGTGGATAGGGCTGCTCTCGTGGCGACGACCCATCATAACACCACCGCGGGCTCGACTTGCGTTTCCCAGCCGCCGACCCGACCCGAAGGTCCACGGCGCCCTTCGTGAGTGACACAGGAGGCTCGATGTCCGCCCCAATCGACGAGGTCGCCGCGGGCGTCGCGGCGGTGGCGATCGCGCAAGATTCTCCCGACGCCGGCGGCGAGCAGGTGGTGACGCCGTGGGACGTCGCGGGCGGCGCCGACGGCAAGATCGACTACGCCAAGCTCGTCGACGACTTCGGATGCTCCACCATCGACGACGCGCTCATCCAGCGCATCGAGAAGGCCACGGGATGCCGCGCGCATCCCTTCCTCCGCCGAGGCATGTTCTTCGCCCATCGCGAACTCGACCAGATCGTCACCGCGTACGAGAAGGGCGAGAAGTTCTATCTGTACACCGGACGCGGACCATCCTCCGAGGCGCTCCACCTCGGTCACCTCATCCCGTTCCACTTCACCAAGTGGCTGCAGGAAGCGTTCAAGGTGCCGCTCGTGGTCCAGCTCACCGACGACGAAAAGTTTCTGTGGAAATCGCTCAAGCTCGAAGATGCCAGGCGACTGGCGAGGGAAAACGCGAAAGACATCATCGCGTGCGGGTTCGACCCGCGACGTACGTTCATCTTCAGCGACGTCAACTACATGTGCACGCCGTTCTACCTCAACGTGCTGAAGATCGCCAAGTGCGTCACCTTCAACGCGGCGCGCGGGATCTTTGGGTTCGCGGGTGAATCCAACATTGGGCAAATCGGATTCCCCCCGACGCAGGCGGCGCCCGCGTTTCCCGACTGCTTCCCGCACCTCTTCGGAACCGACAAGAAGTCGTTGCGGTGCCTGATCCCGTGCGCGATCGACCAGGATCCGTACTTTCGCATGACGCGCGACGCGGCGCCTCGCATCGGCGGTCACAAGCCGGCTCTCATCGAATCGCGATTTTTTCCCGCGCTCAAGGGTGAGAGCGGTAAGATGTCGGCGTCCGATCCCAGTTCCGCGATCTACGTCACCGATACCCCGAAGCAGATCAAGGACAAGGTGAACAAGTACGCCTTCTCCGGCGGGCGGCTCACGGTGGAGGAGCACAGGGAGAAGGGTGGGGATCTGGACGTGGACATTTCCTGGAAGTGGCTCAACTTTTTCATGGACGACGACGAGGAGCTCAAGGCGATCGGCGACGCGTACGGCAGCGGCGCGATGCTCTCGGGCGAGATCAAGAAGAAGCTCGTGGAGTGCCTCACGCCCATGATCGTCGCGCACCAGGAGGCACGCGCGCGAGTCACCGACGCCGTCGTCGACCAGTTTTTCAGCACGGCTCCGCGGGATTTTCCGTCGATGTTCGGGGAGTTGGCGGGCGACGCGCCGGCGCCGCCGACAGGGCCGGTGTCGTTCCAGGGCGGCGAACACCTGGTGGCGAGCAACGCGCCGGCGCCACGGAAGGAAGGGGGGGGTGCCGAGGGGGGTGCCGACACAGCTGTGCAAGCGGGCGGCGGCGACGCGCCTCTGTCCAAGAACGCGTTGAAGAAGCTGCAAAAAGAAAAGGAGATTGCCGAGAAGAAGGCGAAGAAGGCGGCGGAGAAGGCGGCCGCCAAGGCTGAGGCGCAGTGATCGCGCCGTGTCTGTCATCGGACTATCTTCGCACCTATATTAATACAACATCGACCTATTATGATACTCTCTATGATGAACCGACGTCAGTCAGTCAATCCTCGGGTCTGAGTCCCATGGCCGCTCGAAGCCGTGGACTTCTCTCCGCTTTTCGCCTCTTCTCGGTGTGCCTCGCCCACGCCAGCGTGCACGCCGTGGCCATGAACGCGGCGCCCAACCCCATGCGCACGTTCCCCGCGAACGACCTGAACCCCAGCGTTCGGAACCTCCACAGCCCCATCGGGTCCTTCTCCCCGCCCCATCTGCGTTCTCTCCATCGGTAAAACTCCTCTCTCGAGTACGCCTCGGACATCGCGGTGTACCCGTCCGACGACGGCGCGTATCTCCCGCCACCTCTCCCTCTGGACCCGAAGCTCGTGCCCGACGAGAGCATGCTTCGCGCGTGGATCACGCGGTTCAGCGTCTCGGGGTCGCCCGCGCGTGGCGCCGCGGTGTCGGGATGAGTCTCCATTAGCCTCATGCGATACGCGGTATCGATAGCCTGGCCGTCGTGGTGGGTCGACGGGTCGAGTCCGAGCGCGCGGAGGCACGCGTCCCTGGTGAAGGGAAGCGGCTCACCCGGCGGCGCCATCGTGCGTGCGCGAGTTGAGGCGGCGCCCTCCGTTTGAACGTCTACGCGTGGAGGTGCATGCGGCGGGAAGTGGACATCAGCACCACGTCATCGAAGTCTCTCGTTCTGTTGTTGTTTATCAACTCAGTTTTTGAGGCGCGAAGATGGCGGGCGGCACGGGTGAGGGTCCCGTCACCATCGAGAGCCTCCCGCGCGATATCCTCGCGGACATCCTCCGCCACGCGGGGTACCCGCACAGACATCGCGCGGCCTCCACGTCTCGGGCCTTCGCGGATGCCGCGTCCCACCCATCCTTCACACGGGTCGTTCGAAAGGGCGAGACCATCACGGACGCGTGCAAGGACGCGGGGGTTGGCGACACGGTGATCATCCCACCGGGCATCAGGGACGAGTGCGTCGTCTTCGATAAGCCCCTGGCGCTCGTGGGTGAGAGGATCGACGCGGTGGAGTGCGCGGGAGGCGCGGGATCCTCTCGATGCGCAGTGGTTTTGGAGCACCCTGGAAAAGCCTGCGTCCGCTACATGAACAAGGAACGTCTGTTCGAAGATGAGGAGCGCTTCCGCCTCGCCAACATGTGCTTCCGCGCGGGGGGTGATGCACGCGAGGACGACGATGTGAACAAGTATCATTGCAACTTCGGCGTCATCTTCACATGCTACCCGACGAAAGTCCGCATGGACAAGTGTGAATCAAGAGGAACGCAAAGTATTGTCATCAACAGTGGCCGTTTCATAATGGAGGGTTGTCATGTGTCTGGCGCGGGAATGGTACACACCCTGACTGAACGCACCAAACGTCAGAGGCAATTGGCGCCTAGTCCTGCTCAAAAAGCTGCCGTCTGTGCAGAAGACTTGCGTGGCGACCTGATAATGCGCGGTTGCGTTGTGAGTGAAAATGCGTCATCCGGAATTTATGTCGGCCCTAATGTTGCGAACTTCAAGGCGGAGAACTGCGACGTGAGCTACAACGGAGAACATGGGATGATCCTTGATTGCGGCGAGGGACATGAACTTGAGGTGAGGCGCTGCACGATTTGGCGCAACATGATATTCCAGATTGAACCATTCTTGAATGTGAGTGGCGTTACATTGGCGGAGAACCACGTGCAAAACAGGTATGGAAACGAGTCAAGTAATTTTATAGAATCCGACGAAGATGACTCGGAGTAGCAGAGTAGCCGATAGCATTGATATTTACAAATGAGTCCAGCACGTCACATGGCGATGAAGTCGCCGGTGGTTGGCGTGTTCATCGCCCTGAACCCCCGTTCCTGGTTCGTCGCCGGCGCAGGCGTCTTGAAAAACCCAAACAGACTCGTCTGACCCGACCCAAGCCCGCTCTTCACCCCCGGCTTCTTCATCCCGCCGGCGGGGAGTTGCTTCTTGAGCCCCGCACCCACGCCGGACGAGCCCGGGGTGAGAAAGGATGACGCGTGTGTCTTGGCCGCCGGGGTCTTGTTGGCGTTGAGGGAGGAGAGGACGCACGACGTGAGCGGATCGGCGTCGTCCGGGATCTCGGCAAAGTCCAGCGCGGGTCTGCGGGCGGGCGGAGCGACGGGGGCGGTGGGAGCCTCCACGGCGGGCGGCTCCTCGGGCCCGGGCTCGACAACGGCGGGCTCGAGCGCGGCAACCTCGGCATCGATTACGGCATCGAGTACGGCGGCCTCGGCCTTCTTTTCGGGCTCGGCCTTCTCGGCGCCGGCGTCGTCGTCCGCGGATGTAGGGTCGGCGACACCCGCGTCCTTCTTCTTGCGCCTCTTCTTGGGCTTCTCCGCCGCTGTCGTCTCGTCGGCGGGTCGCTTCTCCTTCTTCTCCTTCTTCTCCTTCTTCTCCTTCTTCTCCTTCTTCGGCTTCTGTTCCTTTTTCTCCTTCTTGGTCGTCATGAGAGCACCGAACGCGTCGATTTTCTTCGTCTCGTCGCTCTTGTCCTCATGGCTTGTCGTCGCCCCCGCGGCGGGAGAAGTACGTGGTAATATCTCCGCGGAGGCCTCCCCGTTTCCCTGGTCCTGTGTGGGCTTGGGGTCGGCGGGCTGTTCGTCTTTGGCGGCGTCGCTGTCGCTGTCTTTGTCGTCGGCGCCGGCGGGTTCCTCTTTTTTGGGAATTTTAAAGGCAACCTTCAGCGCGCCGCCGCCGCCGCCGGTGAGGGAATCCTTGAACTTTTGCGCGTTCTCCTCGTCCCGCGCCAGACGCTCCGCCTTGCGAATCTCCGCGAGCTCAGCCTTGGTCGGCTTCTTGGGCTTGACCTCCTTCGGGGGCTTCGGGGGCTTGACCTCCTTCGGGGGCGGCGGGTCGATCAGGTTCTTGAGCAAGCCGAGGATCCGGCGCTTCAGCGTCTCGCGCCCCGGCATGCGCCGCGGGCCTTCGTCCGCTAAACGGTTCGCCTCCTCGAGCATCTCGCGGCGCTCCTTGAGCTTGAGCTCGTGCGTCTCCTTGTCTTTGTCGTCGTTGAGGGCTTTCTTCGCGGCGTCGTGGACGACGGCGGCGGCTTTGATCCGCGCCGAGTGCTCCGCGTCGGCTTTTTTGTCCTCGTCCTCGTCGGCGGCGCCCACCGCGTTGTTGGCGAACCAGAGGGTGTTATCCTTGAGGATGCACTCGAACTGCGCCTCGAGGTCGCCTTGGGACCACGGCGAGAAGCCGTAGCGGAGGGACCCGCGGAGTAAGGCGGCGTCGGACTCTTTGCCCCACCACCGCGACCACGCTCCGCTGGTCGGTTTCATCATCTCGGAAAACTCGAAATCGTCGAGCTCGGGCGGCGGGTTCGGCCCTTCCGTCTCGTCGAACGTACCCTTCTCGGGGTTATAGCCCGGGACTTCGACGGCGGCGGCGAGCGCGTTTCGCTCCTTGAGCGCCTTGGTCCCCCTGGCCCAGCCGGACGACATGCGCTTGTACACGCACGGCCTGCCCAAGCTGGTGAACGCGGCGGGCGGAAGCGAATCTTCTCGCGACGCGAGAACCTTCTCGCAGCACTCGGTGACGGCGTCCCAGGTGGCGCGCGTCATGCCAACCGGCACGGCGGTATCGGCGTCTCCATCCGCGGCGTTCATCTGTTTCCGGAGTTCGTCGGAGAGGTTAAGGCACGACTTGGGCGCCGTCTCCGTGCCGCATCGGCCCTTCTTGCTCGACGCGCAGACGGAGCACCGTTCAACCTTGCCCTTCTTGGCGTGTTCCTCATCCGCCGCGTCCTGCGCCTCCTTGGAAATCTTACCCACGCCGTCGACCATGTCGAGAAGCGCGAGGGTGACGGATTTGCACTCGGAGAAGGTCCGTATGTCCTCCACGGCACCAGACTGGCGAGCCTCTTTGATCGCGCGGACGCAGTCGTCGTTGCACCCGGGGCCGAACGTGAAGAGCGCCTCCTCGAGCGCCTTGATCTCGCGATCGATCCACCCGTCGCGCTTCTCGCAGACGAACGAAACCTTGGCGCCGCCCGCGCCGCCGCCGCGCCGCTTCTTCTTAACCGGGCGGTCATCCTCGGACTCGGAGGAGGAATATTCGCCGTCGGATCCTTCGTTTTTTTCTCCGCGGCGAAAGGCGCCGAACCCGATGCCGTGCGCACCCTCTTTGTACATGCCAGCCTTGGCGCGCTTACGCGGGCCTTGCACGCGGAAGCGCGCGTCCACGCCCCACGCGGCGTCCTGCGCCGCCTCCTCCTCGCGGCGCTTGACCGCCTCGGGCAGCATCTCCTCCCAAAACTTTTCCGATTGGACGTCGACGTCGGTGACGTCGCCCACGTTGAAAGTGGCGGTGCTGAAGGTGTTCCCGGCGCGCGAGCCGATCGCGCGGTGCTCGGCGCGGTTGTGAAGGATGGAGTCGATATCCTCCTCGGCGAACTTCGCCGCTTCCTCGCCGCTCGCGTCGCGTAAAGCGCCGTGAACGCCGTACTTGAGCAACTCGTTGATCTTCTTGGCGTCCTCCTTGGCCTTCCCGCCGCCGCCGCCCGCGAGAGCGTCGCCGCCGCCGAGGACAGCCTCGTCCAAACCGTACTTCTTCGAGGACGTCTCGAAGAGCGACTGCTCGTACGTCGCCTTGGTCACGAGGCGGTACACCTTGACTTCTTTCGTCTGGCCGATGCGGTGGCACCTCGCCATCGCCTGGAGATCGTTTTGAGGGTTCCAGTCGGAGTCGTAGATGACGGCGGTGTCGGCGGCGGTGAGCGTGATGCCCATGCCGCCGGCTCGTGTGGAGAGCAGGTAGACGAAGCCCTGGCCGTCTGTGTTGAAGCGGTCGATGCCGGCTTGGCGATCAGCCTGGGACGTGCTGCCGTCGAGCCGTTCGTGTTCGTATCCCATCAGGTCGAGGTAGTCGCTGAGGATGTTGAGGACGATTGCGAACTGCGAAAAGATGAGAACCTTGTGTCCCTCCGCTTTCAGCTTGGGAAGGAGCTTGTGCAGGAGCATCATCTTACCGCTGGACTGCGTGAGCATGTCCAGGGGCGTCGGCGGCGAAGGCGCGGGCGGCGGTTCGATTCCTCGTTCGACCGCCTCCTTCGCGGCTTTCTCCGCGGCGAGCTCGATGGCCCTGGTCTTCTTGTTGCCAAAGTCTTCCTCCATCCCGCCGCACAGAAACGGGTGGTTGCAAACCTTGCGGAGTTCCATGCACAGGTTACGAAGCTGCGGCACGTTCTTGCTCTTGTTCCCTTCCATCAGCACGTGAACCTGTTTCTCGTAGATCATGCGGTAGTAGGTCCTTTGTTCCGGGGTGAGCTCTACCCAGACGACGATCTCTTCCTTAGCCGGGATCTTCTCGACATCTTCCTTCATCCTTCGAAGCATGCGGGGTTTGAGCACCTCGCGTAAGCGCATGACCTGCTCGGCGTCCACTTCTTTACCGCCGCCGTCGAGCATGGTGTCCTGGAAATGTTCCCAGGACGGGTACTTCTCCGGATCGAGCACGTGCATGATGCCGAAGAGTTCCTTCACGTTGTTTTGAATCGGAGTACCCGTGAGTAACAGGAGCCAGTCGTAGCCGATCTCCATCACCGCCTTCGTGGTGAGGGAGTTGACATCTTTGAGCTTGTGAGCCTCGTCGCAGACGCACGCCGCCCACTCGAACGACGCGATGAGCTCCGTGAGCCTGCGGGCAGTCTCGAAGGATGCCAGAAGGACGTCGAACTTCGCCGGACCCTTTCCGGGCGCTTTCCCCGGGAACCAAAATTCGGTGCTCTCGACGATCTCGCGATCCTTGGCGTTGCCGTCCATCAACACCACGTTCATGTCAGTCCACTTCTCAATCTCGCGCTTCCAGTGTCCCAAGGTGGTGAGGGGCGCGATGACTAGGAACGGACGCGGCGCGCGTAACTGCGTGGTACGCACGTGCTCCATCACGGAGATGCACTGCGCAGTTTTACCCAAGCCCTGTACGAGTTAAACAAAACACTTGAAGTCAGTAGAATTGCCCGTGCGAAAATAAAAAAAAACTCACCATCTCGTCGCCGAGAATCACGTTGGTTCGCCTGCGGTAGTTACCGATCATCCACTCGAAGGACGTCACCTGGTAGTCTCGCAGTGTCATCCCGTTCTTGAACCCCGGGGGTTTGGGCTTGGCCGGGGGTTTACCGCCGGACTTGGCGCGTTCGGCGGCTGCGGCGTGGATGGCCCTTTTGTCCTTGATCGAGTTGCGAGTTCGAAACTTTTTCAACTCTTCGGCGTCCTCCGCCGACGTGAGCCAGTCCGCGGACTCCCACGTGGCGTCCGAGTAGTTCAGGCCGCGCCACTTGACGAGGTACTCGACCTTCGGTGGTGATTCGGAGGCGGAGTCCTTGGCGGGGGAGTCGGGGGAGTCGGGGGAGTCGTTGTCTTCTTCTTCGTCTTCCGCGTCTCTTTCGTCGATGACTCGGTCGATTTGAAGAAACTGCTGGTGAAAGCCCTCTTGGCAGGCGTCCGGATCGGCGCGATACGCCCGCTGGAAGTTGTTGAGCTTGTACTTGCCCTTGGCGTCGATGACTCCCCCCGCCGTCTCCCACGACCGTCGTCGGTGCGAGCATCCCTCCCACTTGACGCAGTAGAGCAGCGGTGGCAGCGGCGTTTCAGTCTCCTCTTCCGGTTCCGCCTTTTTCCCGCGTTTGCCCTTCTTGGGCTTGGGCTTGGACGGCTTCTTCTTGGGCGTGGGCGGGTTCCACTTGCCCTCGAGCACGAGCTTCGCGAACGCCTTGGCGTCGTCGCTGCCGAGTTCTTCGAGCTCGTGCGCGTCGACGTCTCCGGGCTCCAGCGCGGTTAAAATCTTTTCGATGGCGTCGGCGTCCTCCTCGGATTCGTACCCGTCGTCGCCCGGCTTGAGCGGCGCCGCTTCGTCATCCTCCATCAGGTCGCTCATGTCGTCGTCGGAGGAGACGTCCTTGTACTTGGCGGCGGCGGCGGCGGCTTTACGCCGCGGGGGTGCCTCGCGCGGGATGACCTCGATGGGGATGGATTCTACGAATTCTCTAGCCTGTAATAAACAAAACACTTGAAGTCAGTCTAATTGCCCGTGTGGAAAAACATTGCCCATCGGTCGAAATAAAAATAAACTCACCTGAAACTCAGACGCGAATCGCTCGGCGTCCTCCTGGGTCATGCCGTCGCGCTCGAGGTACCTCTGCACCGCGATCTTTGACCTGAGGAGAGGGACATCCTTCACCGGGTGGTAGTGGCCGGTGGCGTCGCAGTTTTTGAAGGGGTAATACTCGCCCTCGGCGTCGTAGAGCTGGAAGGTGAGGTCGATGTGCCCGGTGCCCGGCCGCGCGGATGATTGGACGTAGCACTCGGCGGCGTAGTGGACGAAGCCGTCGCCGATGACCTTGCGAGCGGCGGCGGAGGATTTCTTGGACGCATCGCCGTTCGCGGCGCCATCGGGATCGACGTCTTCGGGATCGGGCGCGGCGTCCATGTCCGCGTCGTCCTCGTCGTCCTCGTCGTCGTCCGCGGCGGAGCTCATCTTGGACCTGCCGGATCCCTTGAGCTTGCCGGTCTTCTTGGCGGCCTTCTTGGCGGCGGGCGATGGATCGGCGTCGTCGACGGCCATGGCGTCATCGCCGGCTTCCGTATCGACGTCCATGGGCTTGGATACCGCCGCGTCGTCGATATCGACCTTGGCACCGTCGGGATCGGTGACGTCCGACTTGGATGGGCCCTTCGGCGCGCCCGCGGACGCGAGCGCGCTGGCGACCTTCTTGTTGGCCGCGACGCGCGCGGCGGTGGCGCCGCCCTTCGCGGACGGGCTCGCCCGCGGCGCGGAGTCCGCACCCATCGCGCGTGATGTATGCCTCGGTCGGAGCGCGTGAGACGGGGAGATCTCGGGGCGCCCGTGCCTTGTGGTGGGTCTTCCTTCACAGGGTCGGAGACAGCTTTTTTGAACATTCATTTTTGAACCTGGACATTTTGAATCACGCGATTTGGCTCGTAGCACGTGTCAGTAATCCGGTGTTGCTTATGATGCGTGAATACCTAAAGATGCGCGCAGAAGAGAGGGGGCGCCGCTCGTGTGGACGGAGGATCCCCGACGGCGACGATGCCCCGCGCTTCACGCTCCGGCGGCGCGTCCGGTAGCGGCCAGTCGGCGGCCGCTAGCGAGTCCACGTGGGCCAGGGACCAGGCGGTGGAGCTCCTCAACGGCGCCAAGCTCGCCACGGATGCCCCGGCGAAGACGAGTTCGCTGAAGCAACTCGCCGAGCTGGTGATCCGTAAGGACCCGTCGCTTCTGGATGAGTTTCTGGACCCTTTACTGGAGCTCCAGGTGGATCCCGCGGTGACGGTGCGCAAGACGCTCGTGGGGCTGTGCGAGGAGATCGCGACCGGGCACCCGGCGCACCTCCCCAAGTGCGTCACCGCACTACGAACGATGCTCAAAGACAACGCCCCGGCGGTCGTGAAGCAGGCGGCCAAAGCATCCGGACCGGTATTCCGCGAGGCGCTCATCGAAGCTGCGACGAAAGGCGAGGGCCCGCGGGTCCCCAAAGAGGTCACCGACATGTGGACCGGCGCGAAAGCGCTCAAGGATGACGTACGAAGGCTCGTCCTCGCCGATCGCGTCAACGACGGAGTCCGACTGCAAGCTGTCAAATTCCTCGAACTCGCGGTCGCGCTCTTCCACGGAGTCGGATGGGGCGCGGGGATCGTCCGCGACGGCCACGCCACGGTCTCGATGGACACGCTCGCCACCGAGGCTGACGATCTCATGGGCGTCCTGCTCGAGTGCCTCAAACCGGAGACGTGCGCTAAGCAGGCGGGGACCGTGACGCTGGTCATGATCGGCGCGGCGGCTTCGGTGATGGGGAAATTGCCCATCTACACCGACTTTGCGCTGCCCGCGCTTCTGGAACTCGCGGCGGCGAACGTGGCTGGGGACGCGGGCGACGCGAAGGCGTCGGCGACGGCGTCCACCGCGAAAGAGCTCCGATCCACGCTTCTCGCCGCGCTCAAGTCGAGTAACGAGAAGCGAGAAATCGCCGAGTATAAAAACGAGCTCGTCACCGCGTTGCAAGAGCTGGGCGCCACGGAGGACGTGGAGTCGTGGCGGCGCCAAGAGGAACGCGCGACGCAGAAGCGGAAGGAACGCGAGGAGCGCGCGGAGCAGGAGCGCGTCAAGCGGCAGCGCACCAGCGCGGGCGGCGGCGGCGGGCGGGGCTTCGAGGTGAGTTTATTTTTGGGCATTTTTTGGCATTTTTTGGCAATCTTTTGGCATTTTTTGGCAATGGTCTGTATGGGCAATTATGCTGACGTCGTGTTTTGTTTACAGGTTGTCCGCGACGTCGAGATTGAAACCGCGACCCCCCCCGACTTGATGCGGCAGGTGCTCACCACGATCGGCACGCTCGCGGAGAACGACCGCGCGATGTTACACGCGTTCGTCACACAGCTGGCGCCCGATGTGTTGGCCGACGTGGTGCTGTCGCAGCTGGCGAACACGGATGGGGTTAACCGAAGGACCATGATCGACGTCGAGGCGGGCGCGGGCCGGGGCGTGGAGACTTTCGTGTTGGACGCCATGGCTGCGCACGAACGCGGGGACCACGGGAACCAGGCGCCCGTCACGTTCACCGAGGAGGAACGGCTGATGATGGGCACCAGGGACAGCGACGGGGACCTGACGCACCTGGTACGGGACGACGCCGACGTCGAGATGGAGGAGGCTGAAGCCGAAGCGGCGGAGAAGAAAAAAGGTGCCAAGAAGGGTGCCAAGAAGGGCGCGAAAGCCTCGGCGGGAACCCCAAACGAACCGTTCGAGACCAAGTGCCAGGCGCTCACCGTGGACCAGGTGCGACACCACGGCAAAGGGGCGCTGACGCGCATCGTGCAGGCGTCGGATCCCGGCGGCTCCGTCGCCAAGATGGGCGCTCTGTCCATTCAAACGGCGCTGTTAACTCGGCTGGCGTCCGCCGCGGTCGCGTCCGCCGCCGCGAGGGAAGGCGCGGCGGCCGACGGCGCGATGGGCGGCGCCGCGTTCCACGTGGGAGGTACCCAGGAGACGGCGTCCGCGGCGGCGTTGATCGCCGGCGCGGACACCGCGAGCGCGGGTATCCTGGAGTACTTAGTCCAGGCGCTGCCGGACCAAACCGCGCGGCGCGCGACGACTCGGTTGCTGGGCGCCATGTTCGTGAACGAGACGATGGGACTCATGGGTGCCGACGGGGGTGCCGACACAGCTGTGCGGAGCGGCGTTCAGAGCAAAGGGATGGGTGCGTACGCGCGGACGCTGATGACGCTGGCGGTTGGTTTAATCGACTCGCAGTCGCCCGCTCGGCGCGATCACTTTACGAGTTTGTTGCTCGACGCGCCCGCGGTGCCGCCGCCGCTCGTGCGTTTACTCAGAGCGACGTGCGCGCTCCCGCTGGGGCCTATACCGGGAGCCGTGAAGGCGGAGGGTGCCGAGGGGGGTGCCGACACAGCTGTGGACGCGTGGGGATTCGGCACGGGTGAAGACGGAGCCGCGACTTGGGCCGGTGAATCGTTACCCACGTCACCAGAGGCGTTATCCGTGACACTCGAGACCGTCCGCGCGCTCATCGAACACCGTCCCGTGGTCCGCGCGCAGTGCCTGGAGATCGCGCTGGAGTGTGCGGTGTCCACCAACGAGGACCTGCGCACGCGCGCGGTGCGTCTCGTGTCGACGCACCTTCACCCGACCAAGGCGCTCGCCGCTGGTATCGAAGCGTTCGCGACGTACCACCTCGACGAAGCCTCCACAGAGGGCGCGGCGAAACTGGAGAGCGCCACGAAACTCGCGGAGAAGGCTGTGGTCTCGATGCGCAAAACAAAGGAGAAGAAGGAACGGGGTGAACAAGAGAAGCGGGTCAAGGCTGCCAAGCTCAAGGCGGAAGCCGAGGGCCGAACGTACAAACCGGGCGACGAAGACGCGGGCTCGGCGCCGATTTCCGATGAGGACGCCAAGAAAAAGGAAGAGGACGCCGAGGCTGAGGATGCGGCGCAACGGGAGCGCATGACGTCCGTCGCGGTACACGACGCGGTACGCGCGACGGCGAGGCACGTCGCGCTCTTCTGCGCGCTCTGCGTCAAGACGCACTCGCTGCTCCCGCGGCTATTCGACTTTTACGCGAAACTGCCGCCGATTTTGCGACCCGCCGTCGTGGAGGGTGTCGCGTTCGACTCGCTCGTTCGACACGTGGGACCCACGTGCGCGGCGCTCGTGGACGCCATCGCGGCTCCCCCACGCGGCGCCGAGACGTTGGTGCGGCGCGCGGTGGAGGTGCTCGCGGATACCAGCGAGTATTCCGAGAAGGAGGCTCAAGCCGCCGCCGCCGCCGCGCTGGAAGCGGGCGAGGAGGCCAAGCCCCCGCCGCCGAAGCGCGCGCCCGCCGCGCTCATCGCCGCGGTGGAAGCCCTTGCCGCCGCCAACGGCGACGACGTGACCTACCTCGTTCCACTGCTCGGGTCCTTCGACGCCAAGCGGGTCAAGTCGCTGGTGCCCAAGTTGGTCGGGTCGGCTCCGGAAATTTTCGCCGACGCGTTGAATCGTCTCACGGCGTCCAATCCCCCTCGGCCGCTCACCGCGCCCGAGATCATCGTCGCACTTCACGACGTGGACCCCGCGCGGGACGGCGTGCCGCTGAAGCGCATCATCGACGCGTGCGGCGCGTGTTTCGACCGGCCGGATGTCTTCCCCGCCGAGGCGCTCGCCGCCGCGCTGCAGAAGATGGTGGAATCAACGCCCCTACCTTTGCTCTTCATGCGCACCGTGATCCAGGCGGAGAGCGCGTCGCCCACGCTTCGCGAGTTCACGCTCGGGTTGTTGCGGACACTCGCGAGGCGGCAGGTGTGGAAGATGGATCCCAAGATTTGGGAGGGGTTCATGCGATGCGCCAAGAGATCGGCGCCGCGGTCGTTTCCGTTGCTGTGCGAGTTGCCGCCGACGGCGCTGACGGAGTTGTTGGCAAAGTTTCCCGCGATGAGGCAGCCGCTGGTGGCGTACGCGACGGCTCCCGCGGTGCAGTCGGGGATCTCCAGGGCGATCGTGGCGGTGCTTCAGGAGGATAAGAAGTGAGTGAGAACGAGGACTCGATCGCGTGGGTCTAATACTTTTTATAAAACAGAATACAGTTGGTTTTCACTCGCGCTCCCATCCATCACGGTATAATACGACGACCTAGGGGAGGGGCCCGTCCTGCCCGGGGCAGTAGTACCCGAAGAGGATACCCTGGATGCACGTGCTGATGGGCTGGTCGTACAGGATCGGCAGCAAGATGGCGGCCCCGATGTTCCCGAGGGAGAGGAAGGATGCGAGAAACGCGCAGAAGATTACGACGCCTTTGAGCTGATCGGGGTCCGTGAAGAAGTTGGAGTAGGTGCCGATGTAGAGGCCGTCCTCGTCCCTGTCGGGCTCGTCGTCGCCGCCCCGTGTCTGGGGCTCGTCGTCGCCCTGCGCCCTGGTCACCACGTGTGTCGCCCTACCCAAAGTCCCAAAAGTCCTCTTCCCGCCGAGTGATGCCATCGATCTGTGTACAACTGGCATCGCGTTTGTGGCCGTCCTCCTCCCCGCGGTCACCCCCGTGGACCTCGCGGCGCGGCGAGCGGCGAGCGTCGTCGTCGTCGACCACGCGTGGACGGCGGTGCCCGTCGTTCGCATCGTCGCGATCATGTTTCGAGTGTGCGATGCGGCGCGCCTGTCGAGTATGCCGCCCCCGCGCGAGATATTCGCCAGAAGATAGTCTATTGTGCCTGGCTTGTGGTCTTGGCTCGAAGCGGCACCTTTGTCACAAATTCTGTCGCGCAGCCGTAGAGGACACAGACGCCATGTCTCCCCTCCCGCGTTGTTTCTTCGACATGAGCGTCGGCGGCACGCCCGTCGGTCGCATCACGTTCGAGCTCCGCGTCGACGTCACCCCGAAGACGTGCGAGAACTTCCGCGCGCTGTGCACCGGCGAGAAGGGGATCGGCCGGACGGGCAAGCCCCTCTGCTACAAGAACAGCGTCTTCCACCGCGTCATCCCGAACTTCATGTGCCAGGCGGGCGACTTCACCCGCGGCGACGGCACCGGCGGCGAGTCCATCTACGGCGAGAAGTTCGCGGATGAGAACTTCAAGCTCAGGCACACCGGCCCGGGCGTCCTCTCCATGGTGCGCGCCATTTTCCAATCATCATTTTCCCGCCGCTTCAGGGTGCCGAACCCTAATCCAGGCGACCCGAGATCCCACCCGCTCACCGCATCCCACACGCGTCATCATCTCATCTCCACAGGCCAACGCGGGCCCCGGCACCAACGGCTCGCAGTTCTTCATCTGCACCTCCAAGACGGACTGGCTCGACGGCAAGCACGTCGTCTTCGGCGCCGTCGTCGACGGGCTGGACGTCGTCCAAAGAATCGAATCGCACGGGAGCAAATCGGGCAAGACGTCCAAAGAAGTGCGCGTCATGGACTGCGGCGAGATCTCGGCGGAACTCATCGACGGCGTCACGGACACCGCGAAGGAGGTCATGCGGCGCCAGCGCGAGGAAGAGCGTGCCGCCGCGCTCAAGACGATGCTACCGGGACACGAAGACCCCGACGCCGCATCCGCGCGAAGGCTTCGAGAGATGATGAACGCCAACAAGGGCGGAGCCAAGTTCACCGGCGGCTCGACGTACACACGGCCCGAGGGTGCCGAGGGTGCCGACACAGCTGTGCGGGGCAGCGGGATCGCGGCGCTGGCGCAGGCGCACTTCGAGAAGCAGCCCGCGGCGGGCGCATCGAAACGGAAAGAACCTTCATCCCCGGCGGAGGATGCATCAAACGATGCAAACGATGCAAACGCGAATGCGAAGAGAACGGCGGTGGGCGCGGCGACCACGTTCGACCCGACCGGCGGCCACCACACGGCCGAAGAGACACGCGCGGGCGACGCCGAGCCCGAGAAACCGCTAAACCCGGCGCAGCGCAGGCTCTTCGAGCTCAGGCTCAAGCTCAACGAAGCTCGCAAGTCTAACCAACGCGAGGTGATCGAGGAGAAGAAGCGGAACGAAGCACCCGAGGACTTTGAGCGCGAGCAGCGCAAGAAGGCGTACGACGGCAAGAAGGCTAGGCGGGACGAGATCATGGAGATTCGCGGCATGGACCCGAAGAAGGACAGACACTTGACGCAGACGATCGAGCAGGCGCGTGGATTGTACAAGAAGTGGGACAAGAAGAAGGGTAACAAGTCAATCGAAGGCGGCGGCGTGTTCAGCAAGCATAACCTGTATGACGCGTACGAGAAGCGAACCGCGCACGTCACGGTGGACATGGACGAATACGAAACGCAGAAGCGGGAGCTGGGCGATGCGTTCTACGCGGACGGTGACGCGTACGCACACGGCATCACGGGCGCGAAGGTGCCGCAGGACAAGGTGGACCGCATGGTCGCGGAGTTGGAGGCGCAGAAGAACAAAAGGGCCAACTTCTCGCGCCGGCGCAAGCACTACGACGAAAAAGACGTCACGCACATCAACGACAGGAACGAGCACTTCAACCGGAAGATCGAGCGCGCGTTCGGTGAGCACACGCGGGAGATCAAGGCTAACTTGGAGCGCGGGACCGCGTTGCCGGACCATTGAAGG
>Ga0257106_1000711_pt1 | contig 18395 bp, 13 predicted proteins | sample LP_taG_3_FD_190177 | JGI IMG/M metagenome (GOLD analysis project Ga0257106, IMG submission 190177) | Marine microbial communities from Northeast Subartic Pacific Ocean, Canada - LP_J_2011_P26_10m | ecosystem: Environmental > Aquatic > Marine > Oceanic | place: Canada: Northeast Subartic Pacific...
ACCGCCACCCTGTGCCAAGGTTGGGCGGCCACCGCCACCGCCGTTGATGTGAGGTGCAATTTCTCTCAACAGCACAACTGCATCATAGCGTTCAGAGGCAACGGTGTTTTCAGTCACTGCAATCATCAATTTGCCACCACCCTCCCTCGAGCCAAGGACGGCAAGGGTTGGTTGTTGAGGGTCGAGGGTTAATTCCTTGAGCATTTTTGTCATCTTTTTCAGGTTCCCGTGAGCTTCCATAATGACGATTCGGACCCCATCCACTTCTTGCGAATCAGACCCGCCACCCGAGGTCCTCAATCGAACAATTTCCGCTTCAAGTTGCTCGATGCGTTTTCTCTGTTCCTTCCATTCGTTATAGAATCGTTCAGAAGTCCGAGGTAAATCAGCGCTGGGTATGCCGTACAATTCACACGCTTCACGTAGCAATGCGTCTTGTTGGCGTGCGTAATTTAGAGCGGCCTGACCAGCCACGATGTGCAACCGTTCAACGCCGTCCTGAACAGCAGCCGAACGAACGATACGAATGGAGCCAATTTGTCCAGGTTCGTCGTGGTGTGTACCGCCGCATGCTTGAATGTCATGATCAGCAATTCGCAAGATTCGGATTGAACTTCCCTTGGGCGCTCCACCTTGATACAAATCAAAACCGTACTTTTTGTCTGCATCTTTTCGATTTAATTCAGTTTTCTCCGTACGTTGAACTTGACCAAGCACTTCGTTGGCCAAGGCTTCAATCGCATCGAGGTCGGCGCGAGTCAACCGGTGGAAATGAGTAATGTCCAATCGGGCCATATCGACCGATTTGTTGGCACCTGCTTGGTAGATGTGTGGTCCAAGAACACGGCGCGCTGCTCCACCAACAATGTGAACAGCGGTGTGGTGGTCCATCAATTGCTTCCGCCTTTTCCAGTCAAGGCTACCATGGACAAGATCACCCTTGTCAAAGGGGCCGTTGGTGAGGTGCAAGACGTGAGCTCCTACCTTTCGTGTGTCCAAAACGGTACGATGAATCGAATCGGTCGACAACACTCCGTGGTCCCCTTCTTGGCCTCCACCTTCCGGGTAAAAGCAGGTTTTGTCCATTACAATGGCATGGGTCGCACCGTCTGGCACATCTTCGCCTATGAGTTGAAGGCATGCCAAGATCGAAGCATCGAATTCCTGTTGTTGCACGTCGTCATAATACAACGCTTGAGTTGCAGGGACCGAGAGTTGTTCTGCAACGAGTGGTTGTACTTCAACGGCTTGAGCGGCTTGTTTTGCCAGCGTAGCATGGCGTTCTGCCATCTCAGCAGCAAAGCCGGTTCGAACTGAAACGGATGACCACCCCGCATGTCGAGCGAGGCTGACCGCCATGTCTGGCGCTAATCCGTGCGAATCGTTCATGTTGAACAGGATCTCATCGGGAATACGAACTGCGTCTTTTGGAAGCGATTTTAATTGAGTGTTGATGACGTTACCCCCTTTGCGCAGCATTTCTCCGTAGCGGGCTTCTTCGAGTTCTAAAATACCAAGCAAACCATCATGTGTTTGCTTCATTGCTGCCCCACCAAGGTTGACATCAATGTGGTGCGTTGCTAACTCTGCGAGTGAAAGAGTGATGTTCAGTTCGTCGCGCAAACGAAGCGTGCGGCGCGCAAGCATACGAGCAAGATAGCCGGCCTTGGCGTTTGATGGCACCAGACCGTCACCGAGCATGTTGCACAGGGCGTGAAGGTGATCGGGGATGGCGTAGATTTTAGCGAGTGGTTCTGTGATGGCTGAAAATTGTTCAGCAGTCACATCAATGCCACGTTCAGACAACCTTCGCAAGAAGGTCAAACGAAGTTCCTCTGCATCGACACCAGGTTCAATGTTCATAATACCGTTCAGCCGACTCATTTCTCCTAGCAGAGCGTCAAGATCAAGCGATGGCCATTGTGAGGAGATGGAACTGAAGTTTGACAGTTCCTTCAGCCAGGTGGTTGACTCGGGGTAAATTGATTCGTAAATCGTCGGGGTGCCTGCAGCCGCCCAACAAAACCGTTCCAAGCCATAGCCAGTGTCAATGATTTGGAGCGGCATTTCTCTGTAGCGATCTCCTTTGAGCTCAACATCGCCCTCGGGGTGTTCTTCCATGTTCATGAAGACAAGCGTTGCCAATTCTAAACCGCCAACGATGACTTCAACGGCGGCCCCTGCATTGCCACCGCCGCACCAAGGGTTCTCAACGTAGGTGATTTCATCGGGATTAATTCCCAGTGCATCGGTCATGAGGTCATGACAAAAGCGAACACACTCTTCCATCCAGTAAAACATTCGACCTTCACCAGGACGATTGAAGACGTGGTGGGCCATCATCTCAAAGGTGGTCAAATGCCGTCCAGAGCGGCCCACTGCATCGACGTCTGTCAGGCGAATGCACGGTTGAGAAATCGTCAAAGGGTTAGCAGGTGGTTCAACTTCACCCGAGGTGACGTGAGGTTGGAAATCAGCAATGGAAGCGATGGTCAAGTGAATGTCATCTCGCCATCGTGCAAGAACAGGGTATGGAGCAACCCTTGTGTGGTCTTGAGCTTCGAAGAATTTCAAAAAAGTCTCACGCATGGCGTCTTTCAACGCCTTTCCTCGCATTGGATAGCCTTGAATCAGAGGAGCGCCAATGAATGTGTACTCATCTTCAGTTGTGTCACCGCATGTAGTTCTGGTTTGATCGGTGGTCCAAAACCAAAGGTCTGTGATGCGACATTGCTTACGAACGAAGCCGTTCTCATGGAACACAGCCAAATCAATTGGTGGCATACTCATAACAACACACCCGGATAGGAACGAGTCTCCCTGCGACGCCTCCCCCTTGAAACCTGTGCTGTGGATTCATACAAATCACTTGAACAACGCTCAAAGGTAGTTCCCCCGAGGCCGGCCTATGGGCGAAGAATGGCGCAATCACCTCGTTGACGAGGGTGACGGCACCATGCGCATCAAGGCCCACGGCCGTATGAAGGTCGACGCACGCCTTGTGACCGATAAGGCCCACTTGAATAAACACGCTGATGATCGTGGGCCGGAACAACTTGTCAATGCGGCTGCATTGCCTGGTATTGTTGGCGAAGCATGGGCCATGGCAGACTGGCATTACGGCTACGGTTTGCCAATTGGCGGCGTGATTGCAACCGATACTGAAGCGGGTGAGCAGGGAGGGGCAATCTCTCCGGGCGGTGTTGGTTTTGACATCAACTGCGGTGTGCGGATGTTGGCGTTGGATGCTACTGAATCAGACATACCCAACCTCAAGAAATTAGCAGGCCGACTCGCTGGAAGAATCCCCGCTGGCGCATCAGGGAAAGGTGGCCTCGAGATCAACCCACAGCAATTGGATGATTTGATCAATGGTGGCGCTCATGCTGCGGCGGAACTGGGTTTTGGTTATCATGAGGACTTACCACACATAGAATCAAGCGGCCGCCTCACAACAGAACACGCCACTATTTCTCAAAGAGCGAGGGAACGAGGGCTGAGAGCGCTTGGAACACTTGGCAGCGGCAATCACTTCCTCGAATTGCAAACAGTTGGAAAAACTGTTGACGCTAACACCGCTGAGGCATGGGGGCTGTATGAAGGACAACTTGTTGCCATGATCCACTCCGGCTCAAGGGGCCTTGGACACCAGGTCTGCAGCGATCATGTTCGTGCGCTCGAAGGCCGATACAAATCGAGAGGGGATACATGGGTCGAAGAGGAATGGGGTTACACGCTCACCGACCGACAACTGGCGTCAGCCCCTTTCCATAGCAAAGAAGGTCAAGCATACTATGATGCCATGAACGCAGCTGCCAATTTTGCTTTTGCCAATCGAAGTGCACTCGCCCATCGTCTTCGCGAAGTTTTACGACTCGAACTTGGTGTCGATGGCGAAGCACGTCTTCTCTATGATGTTGCACACAACATTGCTAAAGTTGAAAATCACACAATCCACGGAGCAGATTGCACGTGTCTTGTTCACAGAAAAGGAGCAACTCGAGCCTTCGGTGGCGATCATCAAGACATCGGTAAGGCCTACATGAACAGTGGTCAGCCAGTTCTAGTTCCGGGCGACATGGGGACTGGTTCATGGTTGATGGCAGGACCGCAGACTGGTACAAACAGAGCGTTTGGGTCTTCATGCCATGGGGCAGGGCGGGCGCTTTCCCGGACACAGGCAAAGAAAACCATTGACGGAAAAAGCCTCAAGCGTACGCTTGAATCACAGGGCATCCGAATTCACGCATCAACGCCAAATGTGTTGGCAGAAGAAGCACCTGATGCGTACAAAGACGTAGACGAAGTCATCGCATTAACCAACGCAGCTGGATTAGCAAGGCCTGTGGCTCGATTGAGCCCGCTGGCCGTGATTAAGGGCTGAGCCTACATGCAGTAATTATTGGCTGGTTGACCTGGAATCGTCGGTGCAGCACCGCTGTGCACACCGTCCGGTTCCTCGCAAATCACGCTTAACAACGTGTTCACGAGGTCTTTCAATTCATCTACCTGGCTCTGGAGATCTCGCACCCTTTGGCGCATCTCCGTTTTTGTTTCAAGCTCCCGCTGCATATTCCATCCCATCCAGAGAAGTTGCCTTCTCCAAGAAAACATTTGTAAAAATCGCCTTATAGCCTTTGAGGCAAACACTACGGCGACATGATGCATTTTGAGATGGTGCATGGGACGCGAAGCGGTTATATTGGTCCGGTAAGTCGCCACGACTACTGCCACCGTGGCTTAGCGGTATAGCACCTCATTGGTAATGAGGAGGTCGCGAGTTCAATTCTCGCCGGTGGCTCCACCAATTACCCAGCAATGCATGGTCTCGTGCTTGATGATGACTTCAGCAAACCCTGCACAATATGCTGAGCTGAGCCCTCTAACAAAAAGCGCCGAGAGAGAGATTTGAACTCCCGAATCCAAAGGAAACACGATTTCCAGTCGCGCGCAATACCAGGCTATGCGATCTCGGCTTGTAAACCGCCGACTCGCCTTCTGCGTTTAATGCTCACTGCACAATTCGCAGGTTGACGGGAGACTGAACGGGCAAAAGAACTCATATGGTGACCCCTTACGCGAGTCATGAGCGAGGCGGTTAGTCCTGACGCCATGATTGTGGGTTCACCGATTTCACAAGATGGCGCCCACGACGAGATGCCGTTTCGCTTGAGGGATTTTCTTCCTTTCTTTTCATTTGCTAACCTTCATCCAATCGCAAAACCTCTGGACACCTTGCAATGCGAAGTAAAATTCAAAATTCGCCTTGCACTTCATGAATGGGAGCGAAGGCATTGGACCACCATGGCGCTTGGAGCGGTCGCGTTTTTGCTCGGAGCCCTATCGCCGGAAATCATGGACGGAGGCGACCCTATGGCTATTGGGGCAGAAGGCATTCAGTCGGTTTCAAGCATTGTGTTCCTCCAAATGCTCGTATCCCTGGTTCTCTGGACTTGGTTTGCAATGCAGATTTGGAGGATGTTCCCGATCATGCGCACGCATGCAATCTCCCTGCTGGTGTTTTGGAATCTATTCGTCCTGTCACAAGTCCTCTACCACCAGACAAATCCGGGTTTCCCAAGGAATTTGGTCTTGGCCGATACCATGTTTGGAACATTAATTGTTCTCGTTGTTCTGTTTTTCATCTATTTCTTTTGGAAAGCAGTGACCGAAACACGGGACCTCCACATTGAGGAATATCACCTGCATGAAGATGTTCGATTAATGGAAATGGAAATGGCCGAACACTCCCTTCGAGCATGGGGCTTTATGTTGGGTTCTTGGACGGCAATAACCATTTTCTCCGCATGGGCAGGCACCCACTTTATCGCCGATCGTGCAGGCACAGGCACCTTGCCTCTCGTGCTTCACATTGGTTTTGGTCTAATTTCCATACCCGTTTTCATGCTGGTAATTTGGTACCCTCAACGTATGTTGGGCCAAAACACAGTTGTTCGAACCCGTGCAGCAATTGCGGCCGAAGCAGAATTGGCAGAGGGCGGAGATGAGCATTCACAACGGGTTGGGTCGTTCTGCCCGGAGTGTGAAGAAAAGGTGCCAATCACACGAAGTGCAACCGGATCTATTGAATTGCCTTGTCAGACAGATGGATGTTCAAAAACATCAACCGTTGGCCAAGCTTGCAAAAGTTGCAAAGCCGCTGCTCCAACTCGTTATGATTGCCCTTCATGTGGCATTAATGCACCAATATTGGACTTTTTATCGGATGTGGAGGTGTGGTGATGGATTTCCGAAAACTTCGCGATGATTTCCCGACCCTCCGCCAAGAAAACGCCCCAGCCTATCTCGACAACGCTTGCGTCACGCTAAGACCCGATAGCGTCGTTCAAGCGATTCATGAGTATTACACAAAGAGCCCCGGTTGCGGTGGTCGTTCTGTTCACAGGTATGGGACGAAAATATCTCAGCAGAGTTCCTCTTCGAGGCATAAATTGTCTCAATACCTCAATGCGGAAAACAGTAAAGAAGTTGTCTTCACTCGAAACGCAACCCAATCCCTCAATCAAGTGGCGCATGGCCTATCATGGGACAAAGGCGACGTCGTGCTCACTTCGGATCGAGAACACAACTCAAATTTGGTCCCATGGCTCCAATTGGAACAGGAAAAAGGCATCGACCACCGAGTTGTCGCCTCCAGACCTGACAACACGTTTGATTTGGAGGCCTTTGAGGCTGCATGCGGTGAAGCCGGCAAGAATTTGAAACTCGTATCGATGAGCCACATCGGGAACCTCGATGGCGTTGCAATTCCGGTGAAAGAAATTGCTAAGATCACCCATGATCACGGTGCGCTTATCTGCATCGATGGCGCTCAATCCACACCTCATATGAACGTAGATGTGCAGGATTTGGACATTGACTTCTTGGCCTTTTCAATTCACAAAATGCTCGGCCCCTCAGGCATGGGTGGCCTGTGGGGGAAGTACGAACTTCTTGATGGCCTGCGAACCATACAAGCCGGTGGTCAGACCGTTCAAAGTGCGAGTTATGACGCCATCGAATGGGCCGCTCCCCCGGCACGGTTCGAAGGCGGACTCGGCCACTTTGCCGGCATGGTCGCAACAGGAGCAGCGGTGGATTACCTCTCTGCACTCGACATGGAGGCCGTCCGAGAACACGAAATCAAACTGAATCGCATCATGAGCAAAACCGTGAGTGGGATCAACGGCGTCGAGATTATTGGTCCCGCCGATGCATCTCAACGAAGCGGAATTTGCTCCATCCTTATGGATGATTTACCGGCTCACGACATCGCTCTTCTGCTGGATGAAGCTGCAGGCGTCATGGTGAGAAGTGGTCAGCACTGTGTCCATTCTTGGTTCAAAGAGAGAGGTCATCAAAATGGCTCCCTACGAGCTTCTGTATATTTTTATAATACAGAAGAAGAAGTCAAACTCTTTGCCGATACATTGGAAGAAGCGGTTCACGCCTTTAGTTGATTATTATGGATGAAGAATTCACATGGGAAAATGCCGAATCATCTGGTTTGGAACCTCCAAGCATTGCGGTACCTCCACTGCCTGAAATTCCAGATAAATCGATTCACGGGCAGTTCGCCGATGAACGTCGAAATGACCCAATGAGTCAACACCTCGACCAAGACATCCAGTTTGCCAAACGCATCGTGAGTTTCAGCCTTGCCCTCGTGATGATCGCAAGTCTGGCCTATGTTGGTTTTGTCCTGTTTGATGGAGGCGAATTAACGGGATACCGTCCCGGAGACGTTGCATTGGAATCTCAGGAAATTTACGAAGACATGATTCAAGCCAATAAGGTCAGCCTGAATGGGAAAGGAGTCACTGTCTGTATTGTGGATTCTGGTTTGAACGCCGACCACCAAGATCTAGACGATTTAAGCGTGACAAAATGGAGGGATTTTGTAGGCACTTCCTCCAAACCATACGATGACCATGGGCACGGTACAAGCATGGCAGGAATCTTAGTCGCAGATGGATGGATGAAAGGCATAGCCCCGAAAGTCAACCTATTGGTCGCCAAGGCCCTTGCTGAAAACGGGTCAGGTGATGATACGGTTGTTGCAGAAGCGATTGATTGGTGCGCAGAACAAGGCGCTCACATCATCTCATTGTCCCTCGGTGGCGCACCAGGCATCTTGCCCTTCAACTTCGGTGCAGGTCGATCTTCGGCACAAGCAGCTGAAGATGCGATGGAATCGGGAATATTTGTAGTTGCAGCGGCCGGGAACGATGGGGGAGAGGATGACGACGGAGATGTTGCCACGCCCTGCAGTGAGACCGCAGTTATCTGCGTCGGAGGCGTCACGCAGTCTGGAACACACTGGGAAGGCTCCTCCGTCGGTGACAACAACGGAAGATTGTGGCCATTACCAATCATTGTTCCAAGATCTGACCCCCACAAAAAACCGGAAATTGTTGCACCCGCACAAGGTGTTGCAGTGATCAATAAGGAAGGAACATGGTCGCTCAGCGACGGTACGAGTGCCGCTACAGTCTATGTGACGGGCGCCCTTGCTTTGCTGTTACAAAGCAATCCTGAACTCGCTGCCAACGGTTCACAAGGCGGCATCGCCAGCATCAATCAAGTCAAGGAATGGATTCAGCAAACTTCACTCAAAAAAGCCAACCAAGACGGGCATGACAACGAATACGGATACGGCCTACTGCAAATTGAAGACTTAATTGAAGCGGCCAACCAAGAACCAGAATGATTCAGCGTTGAGTCATAGCGACAAGGGTGCCACCAAACAGGGGCATGAATCCAACATGGTGAGTTTCATTGCACGACTGAATCAATTTTATCCAGTCATTAAAGCCCTCAACCAATGCCATCCCATGTTCATCATCCTCATCCACATCCCCAACCGGCATGTCGGGTTCAAGGGTGAACAAAACGCCACCCTGGGCTAAGAATGGCAGCATCATCTCGACATTTTTTGCCCTTACAGCTGAAACACCGTCCACGATGATTGCATCGGCCTCAGCCTGAATCGGCGCTTCCCCTACTTCGAGACCAGTTGAGGAAGCTGCTTGCCAAGCCAACGTTTCCCCGACGAGAGCATCGAGGACGCCGACAACAATCTTGGTGTACGATTCCGCCTCGAATCGTGTCATAAGTCGATGGAGGATCACGGCAAATTTAGCACCATTCTCGATGATGTCATAGCGTTCCGGTGTAAAGTCATCAACCGTGAATAAATCATACATCCAAGCGGAACGATGGCCAATGCCGCCTCCTACCTCGATAATTCGGTTCGGCTTGAGGCGCCCCATGGCGTCCCTTAAGCGGCGATGGGCCGAAATCGACCATGTTGATAGGCCCATGTGCTGGAGTTGTGCTCCGATGTTCCCTGCAATTTCCGGTTCGTTTCTATTTCGCAATGGGTCCGCTGTGAGCAGTTGAGCAAGGACAGCCTCCTTGTTTACTGCGGGTGTCGGACCATCGGCACTTGCCATGATTGTGCCTCTCACGGCACCCCCTTGAAGCCTCGCATTCAACCAAGCGGAGGCCGGTGACTTCAAACGAGAGTGATTCCGCGCAACGCATGGGGAAGCAACATGGATGAGCCTGAAGCAGTGGATGATTTTTATGAAGAAGAGGAAATCTTCTTGGAAAACGCCGTTCATTGTCCTGTATGCGACGACCTAACCGGTCATGAAATACTCAAAGAAAATAAAAAAGGTACAGGTATGGACTATTTGCTCAAGTGCATTGACTGCAGCAAGGTTCACACCGTTCACCTTCGCCCCCCACCGCTTGTTGAAATCCCATTCATATTGACAGAAGGCCCTTCTTCAAGCACTTCGAAACTCGAACTTGATGCTGATGAAATGATTGAACTTGAAGACGTGTTCAAGGAAGGAGATAAGCTCTGGAAAATCAACCAAATCGAACTCAAAAATGGCAAAAAAGCAAAGCGAGCAGAAGCGAGCGTCATCGCACGAGCCTCTGCGCTCCGCTCAGATATGGTTCGCGTCAAACTCACAATGACCCGAGGCGAGGACTCAGAAGCAGATGTGTTGATTGTCCCCGAAGAGACAAAATATACCGCAAGCCACCTTATTGACCTCGATGGGAAAACATGGAGAATTCGAGCCATCCACACCGGCCGTGGCCGGACGCTTCGAGGCACCGTTGATGCCCCTGATATCAAGCGCATGTACTTGCATGAGCCACCAAATCCAGAGCACTTTGAGCCTCGAACCCCCCGAGAACGCCGCCAAGCGTGGAAGGAAGGACGATTGGGATTCAATCCAAATCCAGTTCTACCAAAAGAAATCATCAAAAAAGGCGTCAAGCCCGACAACAAGCGGAAGAAAAAGGCTCGGCGTTGATCACGGACGGTTTGTCCATGGCATGATGAAAGCCTTTGCCACTTGAGCGCCAACTGTTGGGTTTTCCTTCAAACGCCGAATGCTGTATTCATACCATTTCTCCCCGTAAGGGATGTACACTCGAGTTCGATGGCCAGCAGCAGCGAGTTTACGCCGAAGCGGTCCACGCACACCGAGCAGCATTTGGAATTCATACCCCGGGCCTTTGAAAGAACGAGCGGGACCGGCGTTAGAACGAGGATCCTCGATACCAGGGCCCATACCATGAGCCGTCAGCGCATCCTTTGCGTGATTGATGACTGGAAGGTCATGGCTGGCAATGGAACAGTAAGAACCGGCTGCGAGCATGCGATCGATGCAAGCATTTGTTGAGTCCACTATGTCTTGGTACCCTGTGTATGATATTGCTTCTGGTTCCAAATAAATTCCTTTGCAGATTCTGTAATCCGCAGAAGGACCCAATTTGATTTCCAAGTCGTTGATGTCATCCAGCGTTCGGAAAAGACGACCTTGAAGGACGGTACCGACGTTCTCCAGACCTTTTTTGTGAAGGTCGATTACGATTTGTATGGTGTCGGTTGTCACGCGATGATCTTCCATGTCCAAACGGACAAACATGTCCTGTTCGTGAGCCATTTGGACCAACTTTTCGATGTTCTTCATGGCTGCATCCTTGTCCACAAGCAAACCAAATGCCGTCGGCTTGATTGATAAATTTGCATCAAGTTTATTCTGCGAGAGAGCCTCTACCACTCTCACATACTCATCAAAGAAGTATTGTGCTTGGTCCATCGTGGTGATCTCTTCACCCAAAACATCGACCGTGAAGCAAGCTCCTTCGTCGCTCAAACGCTGCATGACTCGGACGGCATCTTCGAGGGTTGGGCCAGCGACATAGCGGCGTGAAACCCAACCGACAAACCATTTTGGCATCCGGACTGTGGCTGCGACCACGGTCCGAGAAAACAGTCCAACCATGACTTCACCTATCCCTCCCTCAGCAGAGGGGATTCTTAGGGCTTGTTGCTTCGAGGACTGAGTCAAGGTGAGCGTTGAACCAAATCCAGAACTCCTTGGCGTTTTAATATCGAAGCACCGAGGTTTTCAACGTGCGAGCGAATGGCTTGCCTTTGCCATCCCTTGAACGCTTTTTTATCCATCGAGAAGACAACATTCCCGTTGGGGAACGCCTGTCGAGTTGAACGGTATGCGGCGGTGATGGATTGTTGCCAAAGTCCCGTTGCCAACTGACTACCCTCTGGCTGCCCCTCAAACGGAAGCGCATAGGTCGCAAGCATGTGGCCTAGCCAAATCCCCGATTCAGCTGCCGTTAAGTTGCCACGTGGTGCATAATGCCCTCCGCCGAGCGTAATCAAAACTGGTTCACCAGCATTCAATGTAGCATCCCACGCACCTAACCCTGAACTCCCGTCTAACCCAAGACCTTCATGGATGAGGTGACCGAGGAGTTGGGCTGCACCGAGGTGGCCCCATGTGGCAGAAGTGGAACCGACTTCGATGAACAGGCAAGGAACGTCAAGCCAAGGGCCGTGGTGAGTCACTTCGAGTGATACATCGAAATGTTCACCCAGATCGGTGTCATTAGACCTCTCTAAAAGTGAACGCCACCAAGCACCAAGACGCGTTGATGGAGGGGGGGCATCACCTGCTTTACCGCCATAGGGAGGTTCTGCTTGAGCATCAAGTTGCATAACGCCAATCGGATGGAGGGTTAGGCACGCCCGCCCACTTTTCGCTGCATGCCTTGATGGGAACACAACTTCTGCAACGCGCTCCCCTGTTTCGGAGAACCATCGCTTATCGATGTCATCCTCCCATAGGACTCCGTCCGGAAAAACCCACATTCGGACATTCTGACAGGCGTAGGAAGGATTACCCTCGACATCATCCCTCGCGTTCCAATCTGCTAGCTTACGAACCACATCTGCTTGGTTGACGGAGGCAATGTCACCTCCGCTCACGACGATGAGAATGATGCCGTTCCCTTCCATGCTTAAACGAGGGTCTTCTCGTTTTTGTAGTGTGTGGCGTGGGAGGATTGACAAAGCACGCCCCTAATGGTCCATCATGACGCCCTCATTACCGTCGAAGGTTCCGTTTCACCCACTAACCGTTGAACGGCACAGCCAGGGGTACTTGGCCGTTGGAATCGATGGAGAGTTCCTCCAACTCACTGAGGACTTAGAACCGATTGGTGACGTTCGAAAACCGTTTCCAATGAGCGTGCGTCAGACCTGCCTTGCGGATGGAATCTTTGTCGGAACTTGGATCGACCATGAGTTGCTCATGGCGAGGATGGCTGCCTTTGACTGCACCAAACCCATGCTTGATGGTCCTGAAAAAGGGGAGTTACGAACCCGAACCACAATCGAGGCTGCCCAACATCCACAAGGCTCAATTTGGTCGCATGTCTTAGACGCCGAACCTTTAGCCCTGTGTGGCCATGAGGACGGGTTCGCATTTGTTCTTTACAAAAAGGGCATTTATGCAATGGGCAACGATGCTGGAGAACATTGGCGTGTTGAATTACCAAATTGGCCTGAATTGAAGAAATTACCCCGCGCCAATGAGGTCATCGCTGCAAGATTTGATCGAACAACACTCAAAGTGTGGTCCCGTGGAGGAGGATCCAAATCCTACGATGCAAAAAACGGGGACCTCGTATCAACTGGTGTGTTTGATTACGATGGGGTCCTTACGAATGTATACCTCGAATCCGGCCAAGAACTGATGATTTACGATAACGGCTCAATTGTTTGGCTTCATGAAGGTGAAGTCCTCGCAGAGGGAAAACTTAGTGGTCCAATTCAACATGCACGCTGGGACCTTGAAAATGAGGCTTGGAGAATGGCCGGATGGAGGGAAGAAATACACCTCTCGAAGGATGGGTTTGAACGGAAGCACTTGGAGGAAATCCCAGTTCACGTCATGATTAGGAAAAACGATGCTTACCTTTTGTTGAACAACGGCGAATGGATGCTTTCTAACTTCTGAGCCGATCGCAATGACGGCTTCTCAGCAATAGAGAATAACGCTCCTCTGTGGAGCATCACTCGTTCGCCACAGTGTAGCCACAGCGGCCACATGACTTTCGGTCCTTGTGAACGCCAAGGAAAACTCCAGGGCCGCATTCAGGACAGAACTCTGCATTGCGGGTCAAGGTACCGTCATCATTGACAGTGTATTTTGACCACTTTGCACCAGCTTTAGGACTGTCGCCCATCACTCGTCACCTCCTTTGGAGGATTCTTCAGTCTCTGGAGCCTTGGGGGACCAGAATTGTTCGTGTCGCTTGTGAATGTATTCGGGTTCGACGCTCATCGATTCAACATCGCCGTAAATGAAAGCGGTTCCTGTAGTGAGGGGCTGGCCGAAACGTGTGTTGCAGTCCTTGACAACAATGCAATCTGGATTGGATCCCGGTTCAAGGGTTCGAACGAGGTCCATGACTTCCTTTCTTGAAGGGGTAGCCATGCCAATGTGTTGCCAGCGGAAGGTGATCTCCACACGGTTGAGTAATTTGTTTTCGATTCTGTTGGTTTTTTCCATGCTGTTCATCTCCTTATCGGTTGCTTACTTTGAGTGCGTATTTCCCGGGTCGGTCGACTTCTAATTTCTTAGCGATGTCGGATCGGTGTGGGTTGATGATGATGACGTATCCTTGATGATCTGTTGAGACCTGTGCGGAGGGGCAACGAGGGCATTGTTCGACACCGTCGTCCAAAACGAGGTGGCATTCAGCGCATGCAAAGGGATTCTTGACCATACTTGTTCACCTCATTCGTTGTCTTCGTCGAGCCACTCGTGGCAGCCAAGACCAGGTTGCTTGCTTGTCAAACCAATCTTGGAGCGACGGGGGTCCGAGGTGTCTGGTGACAGCGAAACAATTCGCGCACGCACTGAGTTTCCGACACCAATGCGTCGGCCGCTTTGGCGCCCTTCAATCCAGCCCATGCCGACGTTAGCATCAACGTGATCTTCCATGATCTGTGACTTGTGAAGAAGTGCTTCCATAGGTCCGATACGGACGAATGCCCCGAATTCATTGACTTCAGAAACTGCGCCTTCGACAACTTCGTAGTCTTCCATGCAGAACAAAACTGCATCGAAACGAACTCGCTGATAAATTGCGCCGTCGCCGTGAATAATTCGACCACGGCCGAGAGGTTCGTGGTTTGTGGTCAACAAAATGAATCTGTTTTCTTCATCGAAGCGCCCTTCGAAGGCGGTCATGGACAAACGGTCAATATGGTCGTTTAGCGATGCGCCTTTGCGCATGTACTCCGCAGGGATGCGGATTGTGTCTTCCCTTGTTACAATTTTGTACATCGTGTTCACCTCTGCGGTCAACAACTCAGAAACGATGTGTGAAGAGGAGTGGGATACCCATTCCGTCCTTCACCGGCATCCGCCTCTAGAGAGAAGTCGACCGTAGTCATTCTCGCCACCGACGACCTCTATTTAATGCACTCGCCTCAAGAGGGGGGCTCCTGATGATTAAAGAACGGACAATGTGATGCGTTTTGGGTGGTTCAATACACCCTTAGAACGGCATGATTTGGAACCAGACCGCCATAACCCATAACAACCCCCCGAACCTGCTTAGCAAACATGACCGGAAAAACGCAAGACAGGGGAGGCAAATCTGCCTCGGCCTTGTTGCCGGTTTTGATGTTCCTTTTGGCATCGTTATCACCAATCATGGTGCACCCCAGCGGCGAGCCACTTCTCACAGACGAACCGAACCTACAGTGGAGCGATTCCGGAAATTTTTGGACGGGCTTAGAACAACCGTGGGGCCAATTTGGACGCACACCAACCCACAACGCCACCATGCCGCTCCACGGCCCAGATGGAGGCCCTGGTGAAGGCGAGGTGACCGAAGGCGCCATGCTTGGTACCATCGATAAGCCTGGGGTGAATTGGGCTGCGTTGGATGACATCGACGGCGCCGATGCATACGGCTCAATCATCGCCGACTTTTCGAACAGCATCACAGCACCACCTGCTGCACTTGAACGGTGCGCAGACGAGGATTTGTTTGCGGTGCTTGTCCACAGCGACACGACCGATACATACCTCAGCCTCGTTGCGGGCGACGATGCAAAGATTGCATGGCAGGTCAACATAGGCGAAACCCGAGATGTTCGATCCACCCCCAGCATCGTTGATGTGGACCAAGATGGTCGCCAAGAGATTGTCCTTGTGTATGACACACAGAACGCGCTTAACGTCGAAATCTGGTCACCTGAACTTACATGTAGCGAATCTGGCTGGGACAAATCGGGACACGAAAACGAACAACTTTGGAGTTACACTGACGTTGATTATCGCATTGGCATCGCCAGCCCTCACACACCAACCGCTCAAAGCAACCATTTGTCTGTCACTCAGCCCCTGATCGCAGACCTTTCGCTGGATGGCTCACCAGAATTGGTGCTTGCTGTCGTGGATGAAACTTCCAGCGACCCAACGGTTTTGGCCTTCAGCCTCACCACCAGCGCACCATCACAAGCAGATTGGGAGGTGGCGCTGGACCGTGGAACGCACCCCTCATCTCCAGCATGGGCTGCACTCGATGCAAGCACCACAGCCATTGTCTTGACCACGATTGATTCGAATGGAGGTTCAATGTGGATCTGGCGAATTGATGGCGCCTCTGGCTCTCTTGATTGGGAGCGCGTTGCTGTTCAAGGAACCGATGTGGATGACGATGCACCACGCCTTCGCTTGCCTGGCCCCGTCATTGCGCAACTCGATGAGGATGAAGCTCCCGAGATGATCCTTACCGTTCCAACCGATGGCAACGGGCGCACTTCGGGGCTTGGTGCACGGTACATTGGTATGGAAATGACATCGACGAGTGAAATTTTCAATTTCCGAGCACCTAACGGCTACGCAGATTCCGAACCACTGGTCATCGACACCACAGGTGATGGCTTGGACGACAGGTTGTGCTGGGTCACATGGTATTCCGAATCACAATTCTCCTTCAACCGCAAAGGCATGGCCGGGTGCCACGACATCAGCGATGACACACCATTCAAAGAATGGTCACGAGATCTTCAACGCGGCAACGGAAACGACAACGATGAAATTGCAGTTGCTTCCCCTCTATGGTTGGACATCGACGGCAGCGGTGCGCCAGAACTGATCGTTCCATTTGGCATGCGTTTGTGGGCGTTTGACGGTGCCACGGGCGCTTCTGCAGATATCAACAACGCATGGTCTTCACCTCTTGCAATGCCGCACCGAGTGTGGGCGAGCCCCGCTGCGGCAGACATGGACGGCGATGGAACAATCGATCTTTTGATTGGCGATACGCTTGTGTCCCAATTGTCCACAGACTTAGCACCGCTCGCTGATGGGCGAGGCATCAGCTTCAATCCAACCAGTCCAGATCCGGGTGTTCAGGTCACAGTCACAGGGCAATTCTCTAACATTGGGACCATGGACAATGAGGAAAACGTCGATGCTGTTTTGTTGATGAATGGGAATGAAATTACTCGAGAGCGGTTTTCCGACGTCGAACCTGTTTCCCCAAGCGGAGAAGGTGGACCACTCACCTTTAGCGCGACGTTCATCGCCGAACTTGGTGAACACGAATTTGAAATGGTTCTGGACGTAAATAACAACCTCACTGAAGCACGGAAGGATAACAACAACGCCACCGCATCCCTCTCGATTGTCAACCCACACGTCGCCCGCATCGACCCGCCTTTGGACCCGATTCGAATCCCTCCTGGTTCAACCGAGACCGTGGCATTGAGCCTCGTAGCCACAGGCTCGCGCACTGCTGAGTGGACCCTTGCCATCAACGAAGCATCGCTTCCGGAAGGATGGTCCTTCACCCCAACATCCGGCACAAATTTAGGATTGTCGTTGGCGCCGAATGCCCCGGTAAGCCTCTCCTTTGATGTGGCCATTCCATCGAACGCATTGGGTGATGAAAACTCCTATGTCGACCTGACACTCAGTCTTGATGAAGATGCAGAAATTTCCTCGACGTTGCGCCTTCCTTTGGAGGTGCTTCGAACGCGAGGTTTGTCCGTTGTTGGCCCCTCCGGCTTAAGCGAGTCCTTAGGCATCGGTAGACCGAACCATGACGCAAGCGCGTGGCTGGTGGTCGAGAACCTTGGCAACGCACAAGAAAGCACGACATCGATCGATTGGACAGCTCCCTCATGGGGTGGAACCCCTGCCCTCTACACGGCTGACGGAACCGAAGTGTTCTCACTGACGCTTGGACCGAACCAAGACACAGAATTGTTTGCGACGCTCCCAGTGCCTGCAAGCGTTGCACTTGGTACGACAAGCACCAGCATGCTCACCATCTGCATTGGCAGCGGTGAAGAGACGCTTTGCCAAGATCTCGAAGTCACCTTCCGAGCGAGTGAACTGCAAACCACACCATCGCATACACGCACCCTCCCAAACAGCATGCTCAGTTGGTCGCTCGATGGGAACCTCCCATCCACCGGTGTTCTGTCATGGAACATGGCAGGCGCACAAATGATTCACACCGACTGGGAGTGGAGCGCAACCGGGGATTTAGCAGTCAACGGTACCACGCTCGAACTTTCAGGCACACCTGACACGACAGCCTCAGGTATGCTCCATCTCAACCTGCCAGTCAATGCAGTCCCACAACGTCATGTGTTTTCGATTGAGGAATCAGACGAGGCAAACCGCCAACTCAACTTCTCGCTTCATGTGCTCCAAATCTTCCGTTCGGCAGCCACCATCCTCGAACCGATTGCAACTGAACCTGGCCAAGCAGTTTCGCTAACTGTCAATGAAACTGAATCAATCCTCCTTCGCCTTGAAAACCCGGGGAACGGCGAAGACACGTTTGTGCTTTCCAGTGTTTCTGTAAAGAGTGCATCCATGACAACCAGCCCGGAGGTAGAATTCACGATCTACAACCCACAGCGAACCCTCGGGCCCTTAGCGTCAACAATTGCCACGGTTGATGTGGTGTTGGCGGAAGACATACCAGCCTTGGTGCCGTTCGAACTTGTGTTCACATGGACATCACAG
>Ga0257106_1000712_pt1 | contig 18377 bp, 15 predicted proteins | sample LP_taG_3_FD_190177 | JGI IMG/M metagenome (GOLD analysis project Ga0257106, IMG submission 190177) | Marine microbial communities from Northeast Subartic Pacific Ocean, Canada - LP_J_2011_P26_10m | ecosystem: Environmental > Aquatic > Marine > Oceanic | place: Canada: Northeast Subartic Pacific...
CGCAGAGTAAAGAGAGAAGAAGAGTTTTAGAGGCCGCTTAAACCCTAATTCATTGTAAAACCCTAAACAATTTTTGCGGGAGTTTCGTTTTCAAAAATCCGTCGTCGGCGCCAAAAACAACAGCGCTTTATTCATCACATCAGACTCTCTCTTTCACTCTTTCTTTGTAAGGGGCGTTTACTGTGTCGTTGTTTTTGTGATTTTTTGTGGTTGCAGAGCAGAAGAAGAGCGTTTCAACAGAGAGCTCTTCTCTCTTTTATAGAAACATCTCAAATCTTTAAATGTCACAATCCCGCTCGGTGTGCTTCTCGCAATCATCATCCGCTCGTGAAAGAATGTGGACGTCCACGCCCGGGAAACGAACCTGGACCCAACAAACGAAGACGAAAAAGAAGAGTACCGTGTTCTCGTGTTCGATGGGTGAAGAAGGTACAAAGAATCTCGCGAACGAACAGAGTCACGTGACGATGTTGAGCGGCCCGCTCGGTCCGATTGAAATCGAACGAGGCGACCCCTCTGCGCAACCGTTCGGCGTTTCTCTGATGATACTCGAAGGGGATGATACAGAGGACGAGAAAAAGAATAAGGTTTCAACAAAATCGTTACACTTTTCTCTGTACGCGCCGAACGCGGAGAAAGTACAACTCGTGCTCTATTTCGATCGAGACGAGAGTAAGAACGACGCGTTAACCGAACCGACGATACAGATTGACATGATGCGTAAAGAAGAAGAAGATGAAGACGATTCAGAAGACGATAAAGGGATTTTTACGGTTCAGATTACGAAAGGCGTACCTCTTCGAGGCGCGAGGTACGGGTATCGAGTGTTCGGGCACAATTCGAAAGAGAATAAACAACGGTTTGATGATTCGGTGGTTTTGTTAGATCCGTACGCGCCGATGGTGTCGTCCGGGCGGAAATATTTCGGGGAGGAGCATAAAGCGAGAAAAGAACGCGACCGGCCGAATCCACCGGATATGCTCGGGACGTACGATTTCGAATCGAAACCGTTCGATTGGGAAAACGTGGATCATCCAAGAATTAACGAGGAAGATTCCGTGGTGTACGAGATGACCGTTCGGGCGTTCACGAGAGAGGACGAGTCGATGAACGAAAATATTCGCGGGTCCTTCTTAGCCATCGCGGAGAAAGTGAAATACTTTAAAGATTTAGGCGTAAACGCGATTGAGTTGTTGCCGGTGTTTGAATTCGACGAGATGGAATTCAAACGGTTTCCAGACGATCCAGACGAACGATACCGAGCGCGAGCGCACATGGTCAACACGTGGGGATACTCGACCATGTCTTTTTTCGCGCCCATGTCGAGGTACGCCTCGAACGGCGGCAATGGTATCGACGCCGCTCGCGAGTTTAAACACATGGTCAAGACGTTGCACCAAGCCGGCATCGAGGTAATTTTAGACGTGGTGTATAATCACACCGGGGAAAGCACGGACGATCGGCCGAACTTTTGTTCGTTTCGAGGCATCGATAACGCGAACTATTACATGATGGACGAGAACAACGACTACATGAATTACACCGGATGCGGCAACACGGTCAACGCGAACAATCCGATGACGAAAGATTTCATCTTGGCGAGTTTACGACACTGGGTTCAAGAGTATAAAGTCGACGGGTTTCGATTCGATTTAGCCTCGTGTTTAACTCGAGACGAAAGAGGCAGACCTATGGAATCGCCTCCGCTCATTCGAGAGATTGCGAAAGATCCTATTCTGTCGAAAGTAAAACTCATCGCGGAACCGTGGGATGCCGCCGGGTTGTACCAAGTCGGCGATTTTCCAAACTGGGATCAGTGGGCCGAATGGAACGGGAAGTATCGAGACACGTGTCGACGATTTATTAAAGGCACAGACGATCAAAAGAAAGATTTCGCGGACTCTTTGTTAGGCTCCTCGAGATTGTACCGGAGGAACAACCGGAAACCGTTTCACTCGATCAATTTCATCACCGCGCACGACGGGTTTACGCTCAACGATGCCGTCTCTTACCAATCGAAACACAACCACGACAACGGCGAAAACGGCAACGATGGTGCCAACGACAACGAAAGTTGGAACTGTGGGCAAGAAGGCGAAACCGGGGATGCGAACATTAACAATTTACGCGCACGACAAATGAAAAATTTCTTGATGGCGTTGTTCGTCAGTCAAGGCACGCCAATGTTGTTAATGGGCGACGAGTACGGGCACACTCGGTTCGGGAACAACAACACTTACGGCCACGATGATCGACGGAACAACTTTCAGTGGATGGAAATGGAGAAATATAAAGAAACTCGATTCCGTTTTTGTTCGAACATGATTAAATTCCGGAAAGCGAACCCGTTGCTCGGAAGAAAAGAATGGTTGGACGATCGAAAGTGCATTTGGCACGAAGACAATTGGGACAACGAGGAGAGTAAATTCATCGCGTTCACCTTAGTCGACGACATTTCCGGCAACAACGAAGATTTATACATAGCGTTCAACGCGCACGAGTACATGGTCCAAGCTTCGTTGCCGAAAATTGAAGACGGCATGAGTTGGCATCGCATCGTCGATACGAATTTAACCAGCCCGGATGATTTCGATTTCAAAGGATCGCAAAGAATCGGGAGCGAAGGTATTTATAACATAAGCGAGTGGGGGGCGGTCATTTTACAAAAGAAACGATAGTACTTTTGAAGTGGTCAAAGACGAGGAACGAATTGTTGTACAGTAGTATGATTATAAATAGAGTTGTAAAGCAGCGGCTGCGTCAAACACGTGTTGTTAAAAAACTATTTAAAACTAATATTAGAACTCCCAGTGACCGCCGCCGGGACCACCGCCGCGCCTTTGACGCTGATACTGATGCTGATGTCCACCCCAGTGATGTCCTCCTCCTCCTCCTCTGGCCCAATTTTGTCTATTCCTTTCCTCCTCTTTCGCTTTTTCCGCCCTCGCGCGTTCTCTATTTACGCTTCCGGCTTCGCAGTTGGCGCGATCGTTCAACTCGTCTCTCGCTTCTGCCGCGTCGTTCAGCTTTCTCGCCGCTCTCTTTTTTCTCGCGTTTGTCTCGTGCTTATCCGGATGCCACTTCAAAGCCAATTTCTTGAAACTCTTTTTAATAAAATCGCACTGCCTTTCCTTCGTCAACTCGTTGAGATTCGGCGGGACGCCTAAGATTTTCGCGTAATCTCGATTGTTTTCGTACTGCCGAACGAGGTTGTGCGTTTCTCGAACGAACGATTCTAAGTTCTCCTTGAGAGATCGAGACGAACTGGACTGTCCCGCGTTCGCGCGACAAATCTCCAACGCTTGTTCGGCTAACGATTTCGCCTCTTTCGGATTCTCATCCGCGACGTACAATTCCGCCGTCGCGCGCAGCGCCTCCGCGTATTTCAGCATATCCTCCGCGGTCACTTTCTCTTCCAATAAAGCCTCCGCACCGTCCTCGCTTCCCGTCAGTGGATCACTTTCAATCATTTTCGCTTTCACTCCAAAATAATCCGAGGCATTTTGACAATAATCGTACGCGTCGTTCAATTGTCTCTTGAAGACCGCCGCGCGACATTTGCGCACGTTCATATCGTTCTCGAACGACTTCACTCCGTGAAAACCTAAACTTTTCGCCGCAATTTCAACCGCATCCATAGCCTCCAAAGCTGGACGAGGGTGTTTATCGTTCAAGTTATCGTCCACGATTTTCATGGATTTCTTGATAGAGTTCAAGTTCTTGTAAATGTCTTTGCATAAACTGAAATCTGGATCGTTGCGAACGCACACGGCGTAGAATTTCAACGCGCGTTCAGAGTCGCCGAGTTTCATCGCGGACATGCCACCGATATACACGGTTAAATATTTGATATCCGTCGCTTTCCAATCGCCGGTCGTTTTGATTCGAGATAAAATGGAAAACGCGTCCGTCGCGGATTCGTCAAACTTTTTCAGCCTCAATTTACACTTGGCGGCGAAGAGCTTTTGCAACGCCGTCACCGGTCGCTTCCGATCGATTTTTATCATCGTTTGCGAAAAAAGCATCGCGTTTTTGCACTCGTCTTTCTTCATCGCGGTTTCAAAGTCAACGCTGGCGGTAAAATACTCCACGTTTCGTCTCAATAATTTCACCGTTTTTTCGTATTCGAGTTCCAAGGCGACTTCTCCGGAATCGGCGATTTTTTCCTTGTATTGCGCCGCGAGCTCGAGAAGTTTCGATCCGGAAATGATGCCAAACTTATCCGTGCCATCTGCCCACATTTTCAAAGCTTCCTCTACATTCGAAGCTTTCTTCCCGTAATACGCATCCACGTATCCCTGCGCGTTTCTCTCGTTCACAGATCGCCATCGTTCCTCGCCGGTAAGTTTCAACAAATTCCTGAGCACGTCCACCATTTTTTCCGGTTCTCTGATGCCGTTATACACGCACCACTCAAACACCGCCGTTTGCGCGTCTTGGTCTTGAAACACGAGCATCTCTTTCATCTTCCCGTCGACTTTAACGTCCATTTTTTCCAGCGGGGGTAATCTCCCGACTCGTTCCAATCGTTCCGATTTCGGCGTCTCGTACGTTTGTCTCAACAACTCTCTAAATCCTTCCTCCGATTGCGCGATCGTCTCTCGTTTCTTTTCCATCTTTTTCTTCAACTGCTCTCCTAAACTCACCAACTTTTCGTTCTCGTCTCGCTGTTTCTGCTCGTCATTGATGAGCCGTTTCGCTCTTTTCATCACCTCCACTAATCTGTTCAAAGGCCCGCCGACTGCCACGTCCTCTTTGTCTTGCTCGATGTGCTCGTCCGAATTCAGTTGATGGTCTTGAAACTCTTCCACCAATCTGGACAACTCCTCCCCGGCTTTCACGAACTTCGTTTCGTTCAAATATTCCCTCACTACCTCGTACCTCTCCTGCGCCGTTTTCTTCCTCTTCTCCGGCACGCCTTCTCTCCTCCTTCTCTTGGCAGCGGCGCCGCCCACCGCCGGCCTCGCATCCTCCGGCATCTTCTCAATCTCCTCCTTAATCTTCAAAGCAGTCGCCCTCACGTGCTGATGATGATACAACTCGTGTTTCACGCAAAACCGAAACGCGGCGGATGCGTAATCGTCGCCGACGATGAAATCGATTGAACGTTGGACGAGTTTCTCGTTCCCCGAAGACGCGCCTCGAACGGTAATCTCGTGTGCAATTTGCACTTGAATATCCGATTTGATAGTAAACTCGTCTGAGAATTCTCCTTCGATTTCGGCGTCTATTTCGCCCAGTAAGTCTAAATAATCATCGTTTTTATCCTCCACACCGTTAGTATCGGTGTCTGACGCGAAAACAGTTGATGTTGATGAGAACAGTGCTCCTATTAAACAACACAAAAGAAGCAGACATCCGATCGAATTTCTTCCCCGCTGCTGTCCTCGATATCGTCGTCCTCGATGTTTTCTCGTCGACATCGTCGTCTTTACGTTCACGGTAGTATTCTGTGATGAAGAAGTAATAAAAGTCAGCATCGTCTTTTTACTTGTTTCATACGAAATGCTCGTTTTAGTAGTAGTAGTAGTCGTATCTTTCGCGCGTTGTTCGTGTGTCAATAATGAAGCACGAGGGGATGAGATAAGTGTTGAGATTTTTCGACGACGGGAGACGATACCTCTATCACAGGACACACTCTCACGGAGCGCTGCTACTGCTGCTACGACTGCTATGACTACTACTGCTACGACTACTGCTGCTACTATTACTACTATTACTCTCTCTCTCTCTCTCTCTGATTGAATACTAAAATCTCTATTCTTCGCTCTTCGTCCTCTCTACTCGAGAGAGCGCGTTTGTTTCTCTCTCTTTTAACTTACGCGAGAACAAACCTGGAAATATGCTTTACCAGAAGGTCTCTTTGCTTCTTCACTTTTACGAAAGCAAAGTGGTCGCTTTTCTTTCCTTTGATTTCGAGTAACGCGAGGTGTGGTGGTGCGTTCGAGGTTCCGATGTTGTTTCCGAAGGTTTCGTAGGAGGATTCCACCGGTTTCTCCGAACCGTCGTCGTCGTCTGAATCGTCGTCATCCTCGACGCCGAAGAAGAAGTCGGAGAGGAGGTTGTTGTTTTGTTTCTCGTTAAACTCGTTCTCGTTACACTCTTCCTCGTCGTTGTTCTCTTCGTCCTCGTCGTCGTTGACGTCTTCCTCTTCCGGTTGTCCTTTCGCCAATTTTTCGCAAAACTTTCGCACTTCTTTCACTCGCGTAAACTCGTCTCGTTGACCGTGGACGAATAAGAGTCTCGTTTTCCTCGCCACCAAACTGCCGCGATTCCTCGCGTTTTTCACGAAGCACTTTCGCAACCTTCCCGCGTGCTTTCCGAATAAAAATCGAGATAAAACGCCCATTATAGAAGAAGTCGTCGCGAACGGGTTCAAGGAACCGAGAGGGAACGCGACCAAAATCAACCCGTCGATGCCGCATCGCGACCACACAGTTCGCTCCTCTGATTCGCTACAAACGTCAATATTCTTCTGACGTAACTTTTCGTGCAACAACCCAACCGCCAACGCGCCAACCGCGGCGCCGAAACTGTACCCGAGCACGTGTATCTTAACTTCGACATCATCCTCTAAATCAGATTCGCGCTTTCGAATCTCTTTCACCATCTCCAGCACGTCTCTCGCGTCCACCTCCCCGAACACGCTCGCACGACTCGTTTTCTCGTTCCCGTCGCACCCGCGAAAACTGACGTTATACGTGATGAACCCTCTCGTGGCGAGTAGAATCGCGTACGAGTTGAGCATAAATCGACTGCCACCTAACTTCCCGTGCGCGTGGAGCAAAAGAAACACATCTTTTATGCGCTTTATTGTTCTCGTTTTGAGCAGTGCTTTAGGAGGACGATACACGTCGCACTCGAGACGCAACGCGTTGTCGTTCTCCTCCTCCTCGCGAGTAGGTAAGAACACGTTTCGCTGGACAGTTGGTCGCGGTGCAGAGGATGCCATTTTTGAAGTAGTATTAATTGACTGCTTTTGGTGGTGACCCACACGACAGCACAAAAGTGAAGAAAAAATGTGAACGCGTAGATGATGCGTCTTCTTTACGTATCATCACGCGTATATATATTATGAAGAAATCTCAAAAGTGAAGAAAAAATGTGAACGTGTACTATGATGCGTCTTCTTACGTATCATCACGCGTGTATATATTATGAAGAAATCTCTAGTATCATCTGGAGCAATTACCTAACATGATGACGCCGAACAAGACGAACGCAGCGCTGGCGAAGAACCCGGCGATGGCTTTTCTCCCGCGAACTTCGCGGTAGTACCAGACGCCCCAACTCGTACTCACGACGAGTTGACACTGAACCAACGGCCACCCGACGGCGACGCCTAATCTAGAAATGGCGACTATAGAGCACGCGTTTCCAGCGGACCAGAGCACGCCGGTTAACAGAGCCGGTTTCGCGCACGTCTCGAAGTGGAAGTTTAACGGCGAAAAGTCTCTTTTGATTTGGCGGCGGTAGAGGTTGTACAGAAAGACGAGAACGACGGTCGCTACGGCCGAGCCGACGCCGAAGGAGAACAGGTACTCTAACCCGGTGACTTCTTTGTTGGCGTATTTTAACGGCGTCATGAAAGACCCGTTGGCGATGCCGACGTACGTGGCGCACAGGATGCCGATTTTCACGTCTTTTTGCTTCTTCTCTGTTGAAGAGTTTGAGGAGAGATTCAAACCTCCGCCGCTTCGGTGGTTTTTCGCGGTGGTGCGAAATCCAAACGGGTTGGCGGAAGCTTTCGACAAGTCGTCGAATTCTCTCATTCCATTACTACTATTACCACCATTACCACCACCACCACCACTCAACGACGACGACGTTGTACCCATCATCAACCGTTCCCGCGCCGCCGCGAATTCCCTGTTGCTACTGTTGTTGTTGACATTATTCATCTCTACGTCGTCTTCGTTCGCGTTCATCGTAGTACTATATATATCGTCGCCTACTTCGCCGCCGTTGATTATTGGAGACACCGAACTCGATCTCGAACTCCCACTCGTCGTTTCACTCTCACCAAAAACAAAACTACTTCTGTTGTTCTTGGTGTAATGACTACTCTTGCTCTCACTTCTCCTCCCGCTCGAGGACGAACTCGACGATGATTGCGAAACCACCAACCCCATGCTCCCCATCCCCGCGCTCATCGCCGCTAACGCCCACATCGAACCGATGATATCTCTCACCTCTTCCTCGAACACAATCGTCCCCCACAAAAACCCAACAAAAACACTTAACCCGGACCATAACGTTTGCGCGGTGGATAAGCCGCACTTTTGTACCGCGACGATTGCAACCGTTCCGTTTATCACCCACACGAACGCTCCGAGGATCCCCCAGTAGGTGAATTTCAACTCGGTGCCGAACAGGAGTGGGAGGAAGGACGTGAGGAAGCAGGCGAAGGATTTATAGCACTGGAACTGTTTATATCGTAATAATAATCATCGCGTTAAGAGAGAGAGAGTTTGTCAGAAGAGAGAGAGATTATATTGATGAGAGACGAGAGATGAACAACAACAAAATGCATTACCGCGACGGGGTCGACGTTCGCTTTGACGATCGCTCGCGTTTTAATCGGCACCGCGAAGGAGCCGAAAAATAAAGACGCGAGAACTGCGTAAAACACGCCGGAGGCGAAATTACTATCCTTGTCAATCATATGTACGAGTAGTAGTAAATGTTTATCACGTAATGCACGCGCGGAGTTCTGATGATATCGACGGAAAGAAAACACTCGAGTGTTTTCTTTGAGGAATTTCCAATTCGAAATCTTCATTTAACATCAAACACACTTTGCTTACTAATAAACACAACAGATCGAAGAAGAAGAGAGAGTGAGAGAGAGATACTATGTCTTGCTTTTCACTCTCGTCGTCTGGATCTTCTTTTTGCTCTTTTAATCCTCGTCGCGATGATGGTCATCTTCGAAAGCAGCGAATCACGAAGAAAATGCACAAGAAATCCATTCGCTCGATGATGGATCGACGACGAAACAGTTCCGGCGGCGACTTTGATGAAGACGAGAACAACAACAAAGAAGACAATAAAGAAGGAGATCCAGACGAAATCGCGTTTTTATCCAGTCGAGAAGGAGAGAGGTACAACAACATGAATAACATGAATAACAAAGAAGAGAACAAAAACATTTCATCAAAGTTGGCGGCTTCGACGGCTTCTCCGTCAAAACGAGACGAAGAAGAAGAAGACAACAACAACGACAACGCGAAAGAAAAAGACGAAGACAACGAGGGAGACGCAAAAAGGAAAGAATTTTTAAGAATCAAACGACGACGAGGAGAAAAAGCAGAAGAACCAGAAGAGGAGACAGAGGAGGAAACTATAGGCATACGCGAAAGGTTCGGGAGACTCCTCACGAACACGTTTCGTAAAAAATGGGACTCGAAACCAGCCATGTTGAAAGGCTTAAACGTTTCAGACGTTCCGAGACACATTGCGATTATAATGGACGGGAACGCTCGGTGGGCAGAGAAAAGAAGGTTACCACCACGAGTTGGACACGAGAACGGGGTGGAGAGTTTACGAGCGGTGGTTCGATGCGCCTCTGCGTGGGGGATTAAAGTCGTCAGCGTGTACACGTTTTCCATCGAGAATTGGTCGAGGGGACCGCCGGAAGTGGACGGGTTGTTGGAGTTGTTAGAGACGACTTTGAGAGAAGACGCGGAGAATTTGATGCGAAACGACGTGAAGGTTGCGGTTATGGGCGATTTGAGTCGCGTGAAACCGAGTTTAAGACGAGCGGTGGAAGAGACGGTGGAGATGACGAAAGATAATCAAGGCGTGGTGTTGAACGTGGCGTTGAGTTACGGCGGGAGGCAAGATATCGTAAACGCGGCGAAGGATATGGCCGAAGCGGTAAAGTTTGGAAGTTTACGGATCGAAGATATATCGCAAGAGACGTTTATGCGGTATTTAGGCACCGCGAACGTTCTGAAAGAAGGCGAAGAGGATTTTTTCGACGATGATCGCATCGATCGGAAAAGCGGCGTCGAATCTGATCCGTTAGGTGATTACGCCGGCGTCGGCGAGCGATTCGTGAACGGCGGACATCATACCTCCTCGTCCTCTTCCGCATCATCATCATCATCCTCGCAACAACAACAACAACAACAACAACAAGAGAAAGGCAACACGTTGTCGAGTCTTCGAGCGGCTCGGTCGTTACAGAACCCAGATTTACTCATTCGGACCTCCGGCGAACAACGCTTGTCGAATTTCATGTTGTTCGAAATGGCGTACACGGAACTGTATTTCACCGACGCCATGTGGCCGGAATTCGGCGAAGCCGAGTTGAGAAGAGCTATTTTCGCGTACGCGAAAAGAGACCGAAGATTTGGTTCGAGAGCGGCGAAAGAAAATTCTAACAACAGCAACAACGAGTCGTCTGATTCGAAAAGAGTTCAACAAGGACCGCCGGGTAGGTTCGGTAACGGAGGCTTGAGCAACAACACAAGCGCTCCAAACAACGCCGGGGACGCTACCGAGAGAGAAGGATCTCAACAACAACCGTCTTCCGGGAGCATCAACGCCTTGACTCTGGGCGGGGAAACGAACGTGTTGAACAGCACTAAAGTAAATACTAAAGGTGACGTCCCCATCGAGCACAAATCATTATCATCGGAGGATGATTAATGTAAAGCGCGTTTACCGTAGATTTAGAATTTGTATAAGACAACAACAGTACAATAGAGTCTCGAATGTTTCCTCTTCACTTCTTTCCGATGCCGATACCGAACATTAACACCAAAAAGAACAAATCGAACATTTCCAAAGCGTCCTGTGAAAGTTGGTCCGTCGTCGGTGGCATTCGAAATCAGTATCGAGTCAACGGAGACGCGCGGACGTATTACGAAAAGAACGGCGAAGAGTACACGAATCCGCACTTTTCTCGCTTAAACGAAGTTTTGCCGGGAACGCTTTTCGACGACATCGTGGTGCCGAAAATACTCATACCGATCATCAACGCGAAGAGGAAAAGAGACATAAAGAAGACAAACGAAGGAAAGGACGAGGAGGAGAATGTATTCTGTTCGAAAGAAACGACGTGTTTTCACGTTTTAGATTTCTGCTGCGGCAGCGGAGAGTTCTCGCAAATTCTCCTTCGTTGGAGCAAAGACGTGACACACATCGCGTTCGCGATAACCGCGGCGGATCCGTACACGAGGGAGGCGTTTAAGAAACAAACAGAATTCGCGAACGTAGAGTGTAAACCGTGGAGCTTTAAGAGCGTGTGCGAGGGGTGTTTAGAGGAACTCGGAGACGAAGATTTCGCGTATGATATCGTGGCGATATCGTACGCGATTCACCTCTTGGCGCCGTCTTTAGAACATTTGTTTTACAACGCGTTGGCGAAAAGGTGTCGGTATTTGGTGATCGTTTCACCGACGAAGAACAAAGGCCTGATCGAGAAGAATAAGGAGACGAAATTTGGTTTCAAAGAAATCGCGTACGAGACGAAACTGAAAGTGCACTTGAGAGTGTTTGAGAGTTTGCGACGACATGTGGGTGGAGTCCGTTGATTAGTTTTACGTAGTAGTTTAATAGTTCGCTTCTACTTTACGCGCGCGCAATTGTACATCATACCTACTATGTTTAATCTCTTTACTCTCTCTCTTTCATTCATGCATTACACTAATACGAGAGAACGACGACCACGACGAGCAGTGTCCAACACGTCGCGACCGCCACTACACATCCGACGAACAACTGTTTCCCTCTCGGATGCTCTTTAATCTCCGAGTGTTCAAACACCAATCTCTCGTATATAAATTCCGCGAACGCGATCGAACACGTGATCGTAAACACGATACAGGCGATTTGTAAGTACCGGTAAAACCATACTTTTAATGTTCCTTTATTATTCTTGTTGTTGTTCTTCGATGTGTTCTTGTTCTTCTTCGTCGTTAAAGGAGTGGTAGTATTCCTGTTGTTGTTGTTCCCCGCATTGGATTCATCCTCCATCGGATGAGAATTATGATTTGGAAAAAGGAACCCGTTCCGGTGTTTCAGCTTATCTCTTCTCTCCTCCAACATTAAAAGTAGTAGTCGCGCGTGTTTCGTGTGCTCACGTGTTCTCTCTCTTTAACACATTGTGTGTGTGTGTGTATCCTTTTGTTTGTTGTTATTACATTAGAAAACACTTTAGAGGGGTAGAAAATGGAGAAAATGTCTGCCTTTTCGTTTCCTCATATAAAAATAGGCGTAAGTAAAAATCATCAATCATGGGCGGAAAAACAGAACTCACGACGATCAAAACGCTGATGGAAATTACCGGTCAGAACAAAGAGGACGTGCAGTCTGTTTTGCAGAAATTCGGAGGCGACGAGGCGCTAGCCGTGTCGGAGTTAATGTGCAGTACGTGTAATCATCATCTCGTATTTAATTTTTCATTTTACTGGCGGGAAAATCATCGCGACGAAGCGTTGTTTATTACGAGAGCAAAGACTGACCCTTTACGACTTTTCTTTCCCCAATTACAGTGCATAAGTTCGTGGACGTGAAAACGAAGAAGAGTAAAGAGGTACGCGTTGACGTTTTTTTCGCGCGAGAGTGCACGAGCGGCGATCGATTCCGAGATTTTTTCTCCGTTTTTCTTCGCATCTCAAGCCGCCGTCATTCGTTCGTTTTGGGGGGAGGGATCCCTCTTTTTTCCGCGCGCTTCTTTCTCTCGAGTTTAACATGCACGCAGTATTCTGTATGCATACTATCATCATCGCGCCGATGATTGCTCCCGTTCATCATATCATCATCACTTCTCACACGAACAACATTATTAAAACAACATCGTATTAAAACAGACGACTGGCGGGAACGCGTCGAAAAGTAAGTTCTCTTCCGGCGGTGGCCCGAGAGATGGCGAGAAATCATCGAGGCGAGATCGAGGCACGGACAGAAGAGGAGGCGGCAGCGAACCGTCGTCGTCGTCGTCTCGACGGGAGAGAGGAGGAGACAGAGGCGCTCTTTCGGGATCGGCGACGCATAATAGCAGCAACCAAGGGAAAGGCAGACACGTGCGATTCGAGGAGGAGCAGGCACCCGCGGGACAACAAGCGACAACGACGACGACGACGGCGCCGTCGGCGGTACCGACGACGAGCGCGTGGGGAGCGCCGAAACAACAAGCGCCCGCGCCGCAGCAGCAACAACAAAGAAGAGACGGCGGCGGTCGACAGCAGCAACAAGGCAGCGCGCCTGCTGCTGCCGCACCAAATGCCGCCGCTCCAGCCGCTGGGTCCTCCCGACACCCGAAGCGAACGATGGCTGATATATTGAGAGGCGATCCGAAATCGGAGCCGGGGAAACCAGCGGCGCCTTCTTCCGCCGGCGGCGGCGCGAGTCAAAAGCCGGCGGCACCCGGTAAAGGTGGCGGTAAAGCGATTCCGGGACCGAAAACGGGTAACGGTGGGAACACCGCACCAACTCCAGAAGGTTGGGGACCGGCGGCGGAAGCGCCGGCTGGAGCTGCTGGCGCGGCGCCGGCGGCTGGCCAAATTCCGCAACCGAGAGGGGGTGGTGCGGAAGGCAACGTTCCGCAGCCGAAAGGTACCGGCGGTCAACCGCAAGCGGCGAACTATCCGCAGTTTAGCGATTTTGGAGCGGCCTCGTCGTCGTTTGGTTTTGGTTTAGCGCAAGATGGATCTCAAGGAGCTCCCTCGGGCGGCGCGGCGCAAGCGCCTCCGGCGGCGGAAGGCGCCACCAGCGCCTGGGGCGCGCCGAACCAGCAGCAACAAGCCGCCGGCGGCGCCGCTCAGCCGTCGTCGCAAACGGGTGCGGGGGCGTCTTCTTCGCAACAAGGCGGACAAAAAACGGTGCCAAAACCGCAGCAACAGCAGCAAGGTGGTTCCGCCAGTGGTGGTCACAAGCCGCAGCCGAGAAATCAGCAGCAGCAACAATACCAGCAACAGATGAACTACGGCGGAAACCAACAATACAACAACTACAATCAGCAAAACCAATATCAGCAAAACCAATTCGATCAAAACAAAATGCACCAATACGGAGTCGACCCGATGAACGCCATCGGCGGTATGAACATGAACCAAGGTTCGTTTTCCAACGCTCCGGGCGGCGGAAACGTTGGCACGTCTACCGGCAACGCGCAAGTTGGCGCCATGGGCGGATTCCAACAAAACGGCGCGAGCGCCGCTCAGTACAACAACTTCAACTACGGCATGGCGCAATCCTACGGTCAAGGCGCGTACAACCAAGGCAACTCGAACATGTACGGCGAATATTACGCTCAGCAGGCGCAGCAGCAACAAGTTGGAGGTATCCCGGACACGAACCGATCGGATGCGTTAGGCGGCGACGGTTCTAACTACGGCATTTCCGATTCCACCAACAACAAGCTAACGTCTTCCTCTTCCAACACCATCCAACAACAGCAAATGCAGCAGCAACAACAATCGAACCAAATGAACTACGGCGGTATGGCAAACATGAACAACATGGCGCCGTACAGCGCGTATGCGCAGCAGTACACCTATCCGGGAATGATGCCGCACACGTACAACCACATGCCGAACTACATGCCGTACAACACGTACAACAACGGCATGTACCCGTACCAACAGCCGCCGCAGCAACAGCAGCAGCAGCAAAGAGGGAGCGGCAAAGCGCCTCCTCCAGGGTACGCCGGTTCTGGTTCTAATTCTGGTGGCAGTAACAAGCAGCAACAGCAACACAACGTCGATCCGTCGCAGCAGCAATACAACAACGCCAACGGCGCTGCTTACGATTGGACGAGGTGAGCGGTGAGCGAGCGAGGAGAAGAAAGGTTTTACGAGCGTCGTCGTTTGCCGACAACTCGCGACGACGACTTGAGCGGACTTTCGCGACGAATAAAAACAACACCAACAACATAAAAAACAACAGCAGAAACAACAACAACAACTCATGATGAACCTACCTACTACACCAAAATAATAATAACCTACTATACTAGCCCTAATTAATTACTATATAACAACGCATGGATTGATATACTACTACCGTTGTTTGTCGCGCTCCGACGACGAAACGAATTTTCAACATCACTTTCGTCTGTTCTTTTCTTCAGAAAAAGAAAAGCGAATGCATTTTTTCCAACTCTTTTCATCTCTAAAAGTGAGTTTTACTACTGTTGTTCTTTGTGCCACTCTCTTAATAGTGTCACAACACTTCGTTTCTTTCTCTAGTTCTTCTCAATTCGACCGGAACAGCGCTTTCATCGGGTACTCGGAAACACCTTCTTTCGTAGAAGTCTCGGACTTGAGAAGGATTGGAAAAGTTTCCAGAAGTGAAATCGGAAACTTAAAACCGTGCGAAAACACTTACGACGACGAGCATAAATGCCTCGAGTGGATTAAATCTGGAGAGTGCGCGAAGAACGAAAACTTTATGCTCGCGAAGTGTCGAAAAGCGTGCCAGAAATGCGACGAAATCTACGTGAGAGAATCGTCCGAGAGAGACGATTACGTGAATGTGTTTTTTGACGTTGAAGTGGACCTTTGGGAGGAACATTTTCACATCGGCGGAAACGATGAAAGACGACGACGTGGTCGACGGGTGGTCACGAATCGAGTCGTGTTCGAACTGTTCAACGACACGCACCCAAAAACGAGCGAGAACTTTAGGAGACTGATAACGAATAGTAATTTTAAGAATAACGATAAGGATAAGAACGACGACGGCGACGACGATACGTTGGTCGATTTGGGCGCGTCGTCGTACGAAGGCGCGAAATTTCACCGAATCATCACCGGATTTATGAATCAAGCCGGCGCGACGAAAAGCGGGAGCATATACGGTCCTAAATTCGACGACGAGAACATAAACAGTCGATACCACGAGCAACCGTATGTACTCGCCATGGCTAACGGTGGTCCGAACACGAACGGGGACCAGTTTTACGTCACGGTGAATCCGCAGCCGCATTTGGACGGCAAACACGTCGTATTTGGACGCGTCATAAGAGGCGAAAGCGCGGTTGAATTTGTCAATCAAAAGTGCGGTTCGGAAAGCGGGAGACCAAAGTGCGACGTGCGAATTGTTCGGTGCGGAGAGATGATTTAGAAAAAAACGCACGAAAGCGGCGCGTAGAGTAGCAGTTTTAAAATAGTAGTAAAAGCTTTTGGAGTTGTATATTATTGGTATCGTAATATTCAAGCGGCGGCGGGCATATTTTTTTTCTCTCCGATGACGAGAGATGGTGGTAAGCGATGATGATGAATCGTCGTCGTCGTCAAACTCGTCACGCTCGTCGTCGAGATGATTTTTCTCCTTTGATCGATTGACCTATTATTGACCAGTCAACAACGCGACTAAAAACACCCCCATGGCGACCTTGCCGTTCACGGCTTCGGCCGCCGCCGTCCAAGTCACCGGTAATCTCTCGTTCTCGTACACTTTGTTCTCGTCTGGAAAGCACTCGTCCATGGTCACTTTATTCAAAGCCGCCGGCGCTACCGAACTGGCAATCGCGAATAAAGAGATGAACAACGCGGAGAATATCCCCGCCGGCGAAAACAACTGCTCCGCGACGCCTTGCCCCGTGCCGATTTTCGCGAACAACGCCGCCGTGATGCCAATCATCGCCGCGCGTCCGTTGATCACTTCCACGAACTTTTTCATCCCGGTAATCTTCGTGATATCCAGCGCCAAGTTCACGTCGCCGATGGATATCATCTCCGCCGCTTTCACCGACCCGGCTAAGTTCGCTTCAATAATCCCAGCTTTCGAAACTCGAGCGTCGTACTTTTGAGAAAACTTATCCGAAACGAGCGGTAAATCTTCCGCGGATAACGTCAACGTGTACACTTTCCCGTCGATGTTCCGTGTGGTTGAGCGGTCCAAATTGTCTCTCAAGTTTGGTAACGAAACGTTCATGGATTGCCATCTCTCTGAGGAGGAGGATGCTGCCGCTGAAACTCGGACGTTCCTTCTCGATACTACTTTTCCTCCTCCAAACCTTTCGTTCGAGGACTTTGATAAAGACGTCGACGAGAAAAGAGGACGACTTCTTTTCGTCGTCGTCCTTATCGAAATCACATTTTTCCTCGTCGACGTCGACAATGATTTCGAGGACGATTTTGATGATTTTGAGGAGAACAAAACCGGCGGCTTCGTTACAGCTTCAAACATTTTAAATAAAAGCGCTCGTTAAAGGATGCGCGCGCGTGCGAGTGCGACTGCTGCAGACGAGAGTATTGTTTTCACGCCTAAGAAGAAGAAGAAGAAGAAGAAGAAGAAGTTTCTCTCTAGAATTTAGGGTTTGAAAAAGAAATGCAATTGAAACAAAATACTCGCATAGTCTCGTCGCTCTCGACGAGGATGAAATAATACTCGTAATAAAGACGACAATACTGTTTGTCTTCTTAGTTAATACTACTGTTGTTTTAGGAGGGCATTCATAATAACACAACTTTAGTATTTATGGGATACAGGGACCGCGTGAAGTCGTCGGCGATCCGTATCTACTTGAGCACGCACGAATTCGCCGGACCGGCGTTGGTGTTGGTGCACGCGAATTTCGCTTGAAAAGCAGTCGCGTCGCGAAACATGTCAGTTTGCGCCGTCGTCGCCGCGGATCCGGTCCACGAGGAAATGTCTTGGTTGAACGCAGAAGCGGAATTAAACATATATTCCATATTAGTCACTGACGACGTCGTCCAATTCCCAATGTCGTGGTTGAACGCAGAAGCTAACTGAAACATCCATTGCATAGAAGTCACTTTTGCTGTGTCCCAACTCCCAATGTCTTGGTTGAACGCAGAAGCGGAATTAAACATAGATCTCATATCAGTCACTTGCGTTGTGTTCCAACTCCAAATGTCTTGGTTGAACGCAGAAGCTTAATAAAACATTTGATTCATCTTACTCACTTTCCCTGTGTCCCACTTCGAAATATCAGCATTGAATGTACTTTTACCGCCAAATCCTTTATGTGCACTTCCAGTCCATCCACTCATAACCGTCACCAAACTCACGTCCCAATTCGGCATCGCGCCGTGCGCGCCGTATTTGTCCCACGAAGTGCACATACCATTCACCGGCGCAATCGCTAAACACTCTGCGACGTACGCGTGCCAGTTTGCATCGAGAATCGGTTCCGGCAACGTGCACGTATTCGACGGGCCGTCGTTCGCGTTCGCGCACGCGAATTTCGTTCGAAACGAAGTCGCCGCATAAAACATGTCGGTTTGCGCCGTCGTGGACGCGACACCGGTCCACGCAGAAACGTCTTGGCCGAATGAAGAACACTCGTAAAACATCCGTTCCATGCTGGTCACTTGAGAAACGTCCCAGTTTGTAATGTCCTGGTTAAACGAAGCGACAGATTCAAACATTGCGTACATGTCCGTGACTTTGGACGT
>Ga0257106_1000713_pt1 | contig 18353 bp, 12 predicted proteins | sample LP_taG_3_FD_190177 | JGI IMG/M metagenome (GOLD analysis project Ga0257106, IMG submission 190177) | Marine microbial communities from Northeast Subartic Pacific Ocean, Canada - LP_J_2011_P26_10m | ecosystem: Environmental > Aquatic > Marine > Oceanic | place: Canada: Northeast Subartic Pacific...
AAGAACTGGACCTGTCGCTAAAAGTGAACGACATCGAGAAAGCGGCGATGACTATGGAGAAGTTTGAGAAGCAGTTTGAAAGCTTGGACGTGCAAACGCAATTAGTGGGCGAGGCGATGGGGGAGTTGGTGGCGAACGTGACGCCGCCGGAGGATGTGGCGAATTTGATGCGCGCCATCGCGGACGAACACGGGTTGGAGTTTGAGAGCGACTTGCCGGAAGCGCCGACGACGACGACGGCGAAAGGAGAGAAAGCAAAGGAGAAGGACGAGATTGAGAAACGGTTGGAAGCTTTGAAGTAGTGAACTCGTCGAAGTATGTTGTTTTAGCGCCATTATTGTATTATTATAAATCGTAAATTGTTTAAAGAAACGGAGCGGAACGCACGGAATCCTCCACGCCGACTCTCGCAAACGCAGCAGCAGAGATTACGGAAGGATGTTCCTTGCTTTTATTACTTTTGCTCGGAAACGCGCTCGTGCACGCTTTGTGGAACTGTTCGTAAAACGTTGCGTTCCCAGAGCGTTCGAAAACCTCCAACGCGTCTCGACATTCTTTCCAAGACGTCTTGCGCGGGTCCACGGCGCCTAAAAGCGCCTTCTCGAAGTCGTTCTTCATAACGGAGAGGTGCGCGGCGTCCACGAGCGTTTTGCACTGAACATTAACCTTGTCTACATTCAACGAAGATATTGTGGATTGTACGACTTGTTTCTCGATTTCGTTCTCAATCGACGCGATCGCTCGCGACAAACTGTCCACGCATCGGTGAGTCAACGGATTCTTCGGCGCGCACTTTGCCATCTTTCGCAGCGCTTTGGTCGCCAACACCCACTTTTGGCGTTTGAAATGGACCAAGAACACTAACGATTGCACGTTCACGTCCTCATCATTCTTTGCACTCATCAAAAGCGGGTCCATAAAACTCAACGCTTCCTCCATGGGATCTTTGCTCGCTTGCGCAAACGCTTTGGCGCCGTACTTCTCCTCGAGATACTCTTTCTCGATCGCGCTATTGTTGTTGTTGCTATCTTTATTATTATTAGTAGTAGTAGTATTGCTGCTATTCTCGCTGACTGGTTTCCCAGTCCTCTTCGCTTTCGTCTCTCTCGCCCTTTTCAAGTCGTCCGCTAAGAGTTTTTCAAACGATTCAACTTCTTTCTCTTTCTTTTCTTCCTCCTTGCGCGTCTTTTGTCGTTCTTTTTTGCGCTCCTCTTGGTCCAACTTGGACAGTTTCCCTTCCACGCGCTCTTTTTTCGCTTCCAACGGATCGTCGTGCATGTCTACGCAGATTAATATGGCCCTTCGAGCGGCTTTTTTAAACCACGCGGACGCGTAGATATCGTCGCACATTTTCAAAGTGTCCATGAACGATCTCAAAGTTCGTTTCACGTTGACGCAGTACCGGTGGAAATCAATTTGGTCTTCGATGATTTGTTCGCAGTGCGTTCGAATTTCGCGGTAATATTTCAGCGCTCTCCCTGTGTTCTTTTCAAACTTTTCGTGCGAGTGACCGGCTTCGTACGCGTACCAGTTGCATTGCATGTCAAACAAGTTCGTCTTGTAATTTTCGGCGTCCCGAGTAAACAACGTGCCCAGTCGTTCCGCCTCTCTAAATTTACCGCACTGAAAAGCTCTCTTTACGGAGACGGAGTTGATGTATCTGTCCGCTAAATCCATGTTGCGAGCGATTTCGGATTCCTCGTACGCACCTTCTAAATCTCCCGCTCGCTTTAAAAACCTCGATTTGTTCAAATGAAACTCCAGCATTTTCTCTTGTTCCCCGTCGTTATCGCCGTCGTTTTCATCCTTCGCTTCAATCGCTTCGTCGATGCATTTCAACGCCTCGTCGATTTTACCTATTTTCGCGTAATGCATGGCGAGTAAGTTCAACACGTATCTGTGCGTCTCTTTTGGTTTCGCCTCCAAAACATCATCCTTATTATCTGACGACGACGGGAACTTGCCGCTTTTTTTCAACGAATCCGCTGCCGCTTTCAAGACTTTACCTATGGATTTCTCCTCGTCGTGAATGCCTCCGTATAACGACGAAATGTCCGCGAACAAACTCGGCACGCCTTTCCGCAGTGGCTTTTGTATGTATTCTGCTAATAAACTCTCAAACTCGCTGGAATCGTTGACGATTTGTAACGGGTATCGTTTGCACACGCTCGATTTCGCGTGTTTCTTTTGTAAAGCGTCGTAAAGCGTCTTCAACTTTGCAATATCCTCCTCGCTTCTCTTCATCGGAGGCTCCATCAAAGAAACTTTCGTATTCATGGATTCGTGCATCAACTCGTGATACTTTTCGTTATCTGGCATGCGATTGACTAAATCGTTCTCGGCGATTTCTCTCGCCGCGATCGCGTCGCCTTTCGCAATCTTCAAACGACACAGCTGCGTCAGTCTCGCCGCGTCGTCCACAATCTTCTTCTCGTTCTTCTCCAACAACTCCACGCACTCGTCCACTTTCCCCATCTTCTCTAAAACGACCGCCCGGAAAAGTAAAATCTCGCTCTCTTGAAACGTATCCTCGTACGTCGGTTCCGGAATCTCTTTCTTCTTGGCCAAAAGTTCCCCGTTCCTCCTCGTCCGGTCCATCGTATCGAACTTCTCGAACTCGTTCAACATCTCCAAGCACTCCTCCCACTCCTCGCTCATAAATAACCCAATCACGATTTGATTCGCGCGATCGCTCGACCCCGATTGCCCCATTTTCAACTCGAACAACTTCCTTCTCGCGTCGACGTACTCGTCCATCTCTCGCAACATCAAATGCGCCTGCGCTAAATCTCTCACCACTAAGTAGTTGTTCGGGTCAATCTTCAGCGCTTGCGAGTAACACTTCGACGCTTCTTTGTAGTTTCGATCTGCTTTGTGGAGTAATCCGTACACGTGCCAACAGACGTGTGAAAAAATGTTGTTTTTTACTCCTAAAGAGACAAACTCGTGTGCTTTTTTCTTCCTCTCTTCCTCTTTCTCGTTCGGTTTCAACTCGCAGTGTCGAGTGATTAATCCTTTCATGCATAACGTTTCTCCGTGATTGGGGAACTTTTTTAGGATTTTCTCGATCGATGCGAGCGCGTCTTTGAACTTTCGTTGCTCGTAAGAGATCAAGGCGTCGTTGAAGAGGTCGCCCTCTTTCCTCGGCAATTGGATTGCACCATTCGTTTCGGAAGCGTTTACCTCGTTGTTGCTCTTTTTTTCTCCTTTTCCTCCAGCATTAGAGGCGGCAGTTTTGGACGAAGACGATGAAGCCGCTTTTTTCTTCTTACCACTCGCCATTTTGAAAGGAGTGTTGTTGTTGTTGTTCTTCTCGCGCGCAGTAGTAATGAAGTTCAGAGAAGTGTTGTTCTTTTCTAGGACTTTTCTTTCCCTAAATGCCTTGAACTTACTCGAGTACATAATACGAGCACTTCGACGAGCGCGAAACGCTTCCCTCCTCCTCTCTTCCGCGTCCACCCATGCGTCATGTTGTGTTTGGTGTCGATTTCTCGTCGTTTTTCGATTCGCGAGCGTATATATATAACCTCTATTCCTTTCTCATAACGAAAGCTCATGTGTTCACATGTGTGTTTTTTTTCTCTGATCAGACATGCGACCAGAGTTACATTCTGACACACCTCTGACGTAGTAGTAGTGTCAGATGTTAAAACGTAACTATATCGTCACCTAATACACTGAGCTTTGAGATAAAGTATCCTCAGTCGCTGATTTTGCGATTAATAGAGCGTCACCGATTGCAAAACGACGTGTTACAGTATTCGTCCCACCCTACTTACGGAAAGAGCAGTCGTTTTTGTATCTCTGAATTCGTTACTTTTGTAGCACTCTCGAAGAGCTGCTCTTCGTTCTCCTTTAAACAACTTTGTCTCGCAGTAGTAGTGGTACATTTTGTTGTGTTCTTTCTCTCGCTGATCGTCTCTCTGCCTCTCTGCCTCTCGTGTTCGTTTGCGTTTTAGGAGAAACGATGACGATGAGAAAAACGACCCCGAACGTGATGTCTTCCCCGTGAAGATGATTTTGCGGTGAAGAACAAGAAGAAGAAAATGATGAAGACGAAGGAGTATTCAAGAGGAGAACAAGGTAAAACGCTCTTATTCTCAAACGTGCACGATTTCCCGATTATATTCTTCCGAGACGTCGTCGTAATGCCGGGAAGTTTCGTCAGTCGAATGCCAGTAACTTTACCGTTTTTAGAGGCGTGCGAAAAGTTCCGCGAAGGACGCCGAGACATCGAGCGGAGCGTAGAACGAAACTCGACGTCGTCGTTTTTCGAAAAAGGGATGATGAAAAAGTCATCAGATGATGATGAGCAAAAGAAGCGTCGTCGTCGAATGTTTGTTGGCGTGATTCAGTGCGAAACGATTCCAATCGATGGCGAAGAAAACGACGACGCGAGCGAGAAGGAATACGTCGGCACGGTGTGCGAAATCGTGTTCGTCGACGAGAAGGAGCGGAAAGAGTTGATGTGCAAAGAGGGCAGTTTTTGGTTCGTGAACGAAGGCCGTTACGGAACTCACGAAAATCAATTCAGCTTGGATGCGTCGAGGTGCACGTACGCGTGTTTAATCGGGACCGGCATAAAATGTGCGCTGAAAAAGATCTCTCGACTGCCTCCGAAACCTCTTTACGATGAGCTTTACGGCCAGTTTTACGTTCCAAACGACGATATGACTGACGAGGAAGCCAGAACAGTCAGAATAAATCTTCATCGCATTTTCGAAGTTCAAAGACAAAAGATTCGCGCTGCTCGGGAAGGAACGGTGGTGGATTTGTTTCAAGATGGAAACGCGGAAACGAAACAGAGCGCTCGATACCTCAAGAAATTGGATCCGTCGAGAGCGATTTTGAAAACAGCGAAAGTTAGTTGTGAATCCTTGCTGAAAGAGGCAACGAAGTGTGCCGCGATGGTGAACAGATGCGGAGGGAACGATAGGTTGGCGAAGTCGATGAACGACGGAACGTTTCCTTACATTTGCGTCGCGAACAGTCCGGCGCCGGTGCCGTTTTGTCGTTTCGATTTGCTAAACGGGCTATTCGAATTCACAGAAGATGTGCGCAACATCATCGGCTCTAAATACGAACAACGCATCAGCAAATCTCTTTTAGAGAGTACATCTGCCGTGGAAGCGTGTTTTGCTGCTGGTAAAAATTTGTTTCGTGATGGTGAAACGGCAGAAGTGGAAGAAGGTATCGCGGAGCCGATTGGCACGACTGGTCGAGTGTTGAAACACGCAAAGGAAGGAGTTTCTTATTTACAATGCAGAGAGTGTCACTCGCCTTTCGGCAATGCGAGTAAAGCGATTAAGGCGATCAACCCGCCTGTTCATGAAGAAACCATCGACCCAATCCTAGTTTACGGTCCAGGAGCGTCGAAGATATTCTTCAATCCACATTTGCACGAGTGCGAAATTCTCACCGCGAGCGCCAGCCATTTATACAGCTTCACCCCTGTTATGCCAGGTATAACCCGACCGGCTAGTATACCTCCGGCATATTATGACGTCGGCTGGACCGGAAGTGCAGAGGAAGTGAACCCGTTCCGATGCTTCTTTGATCGTTACGGTTGGTCAAGCGAGTCCTGTTATTGCTGCAGAAATTTTATAGGTTGGAAGTTTGAACGTTTATCCGAATGCGAAGAAGACGAGGAGGAAAACGAACTCCCGCGAATCTTTTTCGGGTTTCTTAAAAATCAAGTTCAAACGTCCAAAATTCAATTGAGAGAGGAAGAGGAAAAGTGTAAATCGACCGAGTCGGAAACGGATCGGGATTGGAACTATTGGAGAATGCACGAGACGTTCCGCGAGGAGCACCCGATGCGACTCGTGCCTCGCCAAGAGGCGGTGTCTTCAGACGACGACGACGCCGGAAACGACGACGTCGACTATGCTGCCCTCGCTGAAGACGAAAGAGCTTTCATGGAAGTTATGGGCATGGAAGAAGAGGAAGGAGAAGATTAGAAACCATTTAAACGCCTTTGCGAGAGAGAAATAGAGAGAGAGAGAGATTTGTACCATCAAAACATGTACACGTCAATGTACTACCAAGAGAAGCAGATTTCGAAATATCTCTTCATTATAATCTGACACAGACGCACCTGAAACGAGAACGAAATGCACATGACTCACGCTTTTTCGCGACGCGGAGCTTCCCTGGAAAGGATTACGCGACGACTTCTGTCCTCGTTCGAGTGTTCTGCTTCGTCGTCGAATACGAATACTGTATTCAAACACGTATCACATTCGTCAACGAAGTCCCCGCTTTGTTCTCGACCGTTTTCCACATCATCATCATCATCATCATCGAGTGGTTTGAATACCAATAAATTCACCGCCGCTGCGCACGCTGCGCGTGCCACTCACGCTTTCCGAACGAACGCACGACACTTGTTAAAAGCAACGCTCGGGGAACGCGGATATCGCGAGATGGAAAAGATGGTGAAACAGGTACAAAATCCAGTACACATCTACAGACAAAAAAAGAGAGAAATGAAAGCGATTCGACAACACAACGAACATTTTTTTCGAATCCTCAAAACGATCGGTGTAACCGTCATGTTATGGCGCGTTCTCGCGGAAACGAAAGATTTCAGCGAACGCGGCGCAGAGAAAGGGTTTTCGGTTTCGCGAAAAGTGGAGAAGGAGTTACTCGCGAGCGCGATTGCAAGTGCGGCGATGATAAGAGCGTTGACGAAACGAAGACCGTTGGACGCGGTTGGGATATCGAAACAGTTGGCAAAGAGCGCGTCGAGCGAGTATAAAGGGTTGATCGAGGTGTTAGGGACGCCGTTGAGAGTGAACGAGAGCGTGTATTCGCAAACGACGAGGAGCGAGCATTGGCGAGGACGAGGGAACAAGGCGATTGTGACCAGGCACGCGTGCGTTATTAGCGGAACGAAAGGCGATGGCGTTTTGAGTTTTTTATGCGTGGAGAATGGGAGCGGTGGTGTGATGTCTGTGGTGAGTACTAAACTCAGTAGTGCCAGTGGTCGTAGTAATGTTGACGTTGAGGATGATATTGGAGATGCGCCATCTTCTTCTCCGAAATCGATACCGCAAATACTCACGTCCGAACAAGTCGCCGTGCACACGTCGACCGCGGTGAAATCCGTTGGAGGGTTCTTCAGACGCACTCTTTTGGAAAACGATACCTCTGCGGTTACCGTAGCTCGAATCGATGTGTTCCCGAACGACGACGACGTCGAAGAAGAAGAATATGACGACGAAACTACCACGTCGTGCAAAAAATACACGCCGGCATTGACAACCTATTTGAAAGGCACCGAACGATTAGACGGCGAAGATTTGGCGTTGCATCACGCTCGCGAAAGCGTGCGCAGATTCGGATTAGGGCGACGCACGGTCGCGTCCGTGATTGATTTCACGAAAAAATCGAGCGACGACGACTCGTCGAGCTCGAGCGCGGCGGCGGCTTTCAGAAAAGTCTCCTCGAACGAGGATTTGAAAACGTGCATATCGCTCGCCGATGCGAAAGCGACCGAGGTTAAATTTTCCGAGAACGCAGTCATTCGCAAAGAGAAAAGAGAGGTGCGAAAGGAAAAGTTGAAGAAAGTTGGACGGTCTTTGAAATCGTTGCCGTATTAGAATTTGTATTATATATATTACAGAGTTGTTCCCAACTTTGTTTTTCATCGCACGCTCAACACTCGTATTTCAACGCGTATGTTGTGCCGTATTACATTCATCGTGCTTCTTCCTCGCTCGCGCGCATATTATCTCGCGCATATATTATCTCGAGCGGTTATTCTTAAAGTAAAGTAGTATTATTATTTTTACGCGTGGGCGTTGACGTTTCTCAACACGCGCAACTCACCGGCGTCGTGAAACTTAATCGACATCCCAGGTTCCAACTTCACGCGCTCTTTCTTGCGCACCTCTTTAATCGCCCTCTTCTTCGAGTCTCTCAGTTCCACGCACCCGTCTTCCACTTGCATGTAAAAACAGTCGTCCCCTTTGTGCGCTTTGCGCTGCGCCGAGTCGACGTAGAATCGCAACTTTGTGTGCTGCGCGTGTTGATTCCACTGCTCGTACTCTTTGGTGGTCTCGTCGATTGGAATCGTCAAACACCCACCGCGATGATAACTGCTGGAGAGCATCATCGGCATCGTTTTCTCCGAGATTTTGTCCGAGGTAGCGATCGAACATTCCGGTGACTCTGTCGTTGTTGCGCGCGTTATGAGAAAAGATACGCATTGCCACGTCAGCATTTACAAAAGAAAGAAGACAAAAGCGCCGCTCGGATGAACGCGACGAGAGACGACACGACACGAACGAGTTTTGATAAAAAAACGAAGAACAAAATGCACGCGCAAAAGTGAGAAGCGCGTTTAATTAGAAGACGAGAGAGAGAGAGAGAGGACGCGTGCGTGGTGCGCTTGGTGTTTCTGTCGAATTCCCCAACAACAGACGCAAAAGGGAAGAAGAAGAAGAACTTTACCTAAAACCCATTCGACTTTATTTCTGATCAGTAAAGCGTGCTCGGCAACTCTTCTTCCTCTTGACCTCCGTGTTCTCCTTTTCGGAGGAAGGAGGGATATCGGTTTGAATCGTAACGCGGCGCAAGAGAACATATTGGAATTTGTTTTTTTGTGGAGAAAAATGGGTGCCTTTAAGTGTTGTATTTTTAGATCACCCATATGCGCTCGCTAATCACGCCGACGACGAGGACAACAACTTCGAGACGAACGTATCTTTCCAATAATCCACCTTCTCGAAGACGTTCCTGGGCGACCCGTCGACTAACTCGATCGAGACGCCGTCTATTTTTTTTGGTAACGTGCTCCGAACAGACGCTGTTTCGGCGGAAAAAAACCACTCGTCGAGAAGCGACCGAACGACTGCGTTGACGGCTTCCGGCGTTTCGTCGTTCGGACAATGTCCAGATGGGCTTAATTCGTAATACGTGGCGTTTTTAATCACTCTTTTCAAACGCTGTCCCCACAAAGGCACCACCCACGGGTCCTCTCGACCGTAACACAGAGCGACTTTAAAAAACATCGATTCGTTTCGATCGCGTATCGTTTCTAACATTTCGTCGTAACTCAATCGAGACGCTTTCGGCGAGGTGAACGTGCTGATAAAAGCTCGTATTGCGAATTCATTTTCAGTGGGTTCGATTATATTCTCGATCAGTGATTCTTCGATTTTAGTTTTGTCGGCGTAGACTAAAGTCAACAGCCTTCTCACGTTTTCTTTCGATCGAAAGTTATCCCAGTAGGGTTGCGTCAATTTCACGATGAACTCGTTCTCTTTCGTCAAATAGCTCACTCTCTTCTCCAGAAATCCCCAAAACGGCGTCGCGTTTAACAAAATAATCCCATCTGTGATATCTTCGCTCGTCGCGGCGACGTACAACGCCAACTTCCCGCCCAAAGAGTTCCCCGCGAGCACCACTTTCACCTCCTCCGTCGATGATTTCAAAACAACCTCTCTCACGAAGTATTCCACCTGGTCTCTCCAACTGTCCATGCTGTATTCAAAATCCCTCACGTCTTCTCCGCTTCCAGGCCAGGATTTGCCTTGGCCGCAAATATCCATCGACCACGCGCATACTTCTTCATCGCCGCCCAACGCGTTCAATTGCTTCCTGTAGTGAAACGTCCCAACGCCAAAACCGTGCAAGAATATCACGTGTACTTTTGCTTTCCTCAGGTCGCCTTTGCGTTCGTAATAACAATTGTGCTTGGCAAAATCGTAGACGCCGTTAAACACAACTTTTTCTTCGTCGTCGTCGTCCTTTCGGAGCGCTTCTGTCGTCGTTTCATCCTTCGTCGTCGACGACGAGATTGGTTTCCAAGCGCGGAAACGTGAAGTGTTTCTCTTCGTTCCGAAACGTAAACGACGCGCATTGAATACCACGAATCCGCTTTTGTTGCTGCTTTGAAAACGAGTGCCCCGAGTCGAAGTCGCCGTCGACGCGTGAAGAGAAGAGAGGAGTCGGTGGTGTGTTTCTGCGAGCATGTTTTATCGTGAGAGGAGTCGAGATAAATGAAATGAGGAAAGGGAGAGGCTTTGTGATGTGGTAAGCGAAAAATGCCGATATCGCGTACTACGAGTGTAATTATGATTACCATTCTGATTCCGATTCCGATTCTGGTACGTGTAACCCTCCATCTTCGTATCGCCAACCGTCTGGTAATGGACACTTGTTGTCGAGAAGGTATTGTACACATTCGGTTTGGTTTTCCTCGTGCGCTTCTCGTACCGCGTCTTCGTCCCAAGGCGCTTTGGCGGTTTCGTGCAAGTACTTCAAACAGTCTAAATGGCCGTTCTCGGCCGCATACTGACACGCTCCTTCGTCGTATTGATCATACTTACGCTCAACAAGATATTCGAGTATGTGAAGATGACCATATGCAGCCGCCCAAGAGGCAGTATCACAATTCCAAGGCGCTTTGACTTCTTCGCGTAAGTATTTGAGGCATTCGAGACGACCTAGTGTGGTAGCACATGCACACACACACGCATCGATAGGACACTCATTTGCAACGCAATACTTTACCATTTCCAGATTACTACAAATTGCGGCCACATGAATCGTTTGTTTATCCCACTCACATTTTTTCTCCTCTCTCGCCCACTTGAGCAACTCGAGTTTCTTCGTTTCAGCAACTTGAGAGCAGAAATATGGTTCGTCCATCCTTTGGCCGTACTTTTCCTCCTCCGGCCCTAGGCCGTACTTTCGCAACTTGCCCCACGGATAATGCTCCCACGCTACTTCTAAAGTCGATATCGACGACATCTCTCTCGCTTTAAACGTCTCTTTCAAATCACTCGCACGAGATGATCTCTTAATCAACTTTCTCGTTTCACTGTTCACTTCGTACAAGAATTTCACATCCGTTTGATTCAATCTCGGAACGATATGCGTCAAACTTATATCGTCGTTATTCACGACCACATCCCACAAAGAATCCCTCTCACCAACCTTCCTCTTCCGCAATCTCGTCGTCACCATCGCGGTGACTTTTTCTCCTCCAGACATCATCATCGCTCTCGGAGTTATTCTCTTTTTTTTAGGGGAATTTTCAAAAGTTTTCTCCCAAAAGATTTGAACTTTTAGGGAGACTGAGAGAGCGGAGAGAGAGAGTTACTACTGTATGTTGTTGTTGTTCTCGCGTCGTTAAATAAATCGTATTACACGTCATCATCAAACCAATGTTTCCAACTGTCTAAACCTTCCACTAAATCTAAATCCAAAGCTTCCTCGCACACTCGCGCGTCTTTTCGAATCCTCTCGATGAGATTTTCCACCGTCGTGAAATTACACTCCGCTCGAACGTACGCGCAAACGAGGACCGATAACGTCTCGTCGTAAAAATCTTCCTCGAATTCGCGGAGTAACCACGGCTCGATAGATTTTCGCTTATCGTTGAAGAAAGGGTTGTACCCGATGGACATGACCGTTCGGTGAATGCCGGTGGATTTGTGTTTTCCAGAAGAGATTTTGGCGAAGCCGAAATAGATCCCAGGCGCGAGTTTGTCTATTTGCTGCTTCAAAGGCACGACGTCGAGGTTCGCGGTTGGAATTCCTAACATTTTACTCCCGCGTCCAAAACCGCGAATGACTGGACCAGTTAACTCTAAAAACGCGTCGAGTTTTAAAAACCTTTCGTATTTACGCGTCTGACTACTCAAGCTCGCATCTCCGTCCTCTTTGACGAATTCCACCGTCTTTACCTCTTTCCAATCCTCAAACTTTGGCAAACCAAAATCTTCCAACTCGATGTCCATCAACGAGTGATACACTCGATCCGCGCATTTATACATGTCGAACTTTTCTCTCCTCAAGCTCGGCACCGCGACGCAACAACACCCGGCCGCTTTGGCCGCGGAGACTCCGTGCGGCGTATCCTCAAACACCAAACACCTTCCCGCGTCTTCTCTCTTCACGCCTAACCGTTCCATCGCCAAGTGGAATATTTCCGGGTCTGGTTTCCCTTTCGCGACTTCATCCCCGCAACAAATCGCGTCGAAATAACTCAGCAAATCCCCTCTGTGTTTACCATCATCGCTCGTCCTCCCGGTGCTCTTCATCTTTTTCTCGAGCTCTTTTCTGCTCGTCGACGTCGCCAACGCCATCGGTACTTTCTTCCTCTTCAAAAACTCCAACAATCTCACCGCTCCGGGCATGTCCGGTATATCGATCCCGTCCCATTGTAACTTCTCCCCGCATTTTGTCAACAACTCCGCGGGTTTTACCACGTCGTGTAAAAAAAGTTTTTCGCACAACTCCACGGATGCTTCCAACGGTCTTTGGCCTCGGCAGTCCTCCGCGGCGTCGAATATCTCGCGCTCGCTGACTGATTTTTTCATCGTTTTTATCGTCGAAACGACCGCCTCGTCCACGATCGCTTCCGTGTTGATTAACGTGCCGTCTAAGTCGAAGATGACGCAACAGCAATCGTTATCATCGCGCATGTTGTTTTGTTCAAAGTCTCTCTTATCTGCTGCTTTGCAATTTTTCCCTTAACAAATTGAGACAAAAGTCCTTTTAAAACAAACGCATATAATAACAACAACACGAAGAAGGCAGAGAGTAAAGTCGTTTACCCTCGGTCGTTTACTCAGTCTCTCTCTCTCACTGTATCGTAATCAGCGCAGACTTTTGTGTGTCTCTAATACTACTAAAGAGAGCAGAATTTTCGTATCTTTTTTTTCCCGCCAAAAAGCCAAAAAAACGTCAGTCAGTCAGTCAGATACAAAAACTCTCGAAGAAAAATCAATCGAATTTCCCCCCCAATAATAAATCCATACTAAGATATACAGACTTCAACAGTTCAACGAGAAGGAACGTATTCGTCAAAACCAACACGTCCTAATAGTAACTTTTGTCTGACCCCCAGTTTTCACACGTCGTCCAAACGGTCGTGCGAGTTTCTTTGGCAATCCTTTGAAGTTTCTGGCCTGTGGTCACGGGAAAATCAATCGCAAGATTTTTACCTTTAGAAAAACAATATAAGATATCTTATATGCTTAAGAGACGAACGATGATGATGATTCAGTCGACGTCATTTTATCCTTCCTCGTCGTGTTCTTATTCTTCTGCGACTGCTAATACTGCCGCGAGGAATCTCACTCGTGGTGGTGGTAAGGGAGGAGCGAGCAGAAGGATGATGATGGTTTCGAAGATGATGATTTCTTCTAACGAGAAGAACAAGAACAAGAACAATAACGCGATGATGATGACGACAACGACGAAGAAAAAGAACGGGTTTAGATGTTTCGCGTCGCAAGGAGGAGGGGCCTCGGTGTGCGACGAGGAGGAGAACGCAGCGAAAGAAGTGACTTCCTCTTTGAACAACAGCTCGGTCGCGAATAGTACTAACAATAACAACAAAAGAAACGAAACCGAAGAGGAAACGCAGAAAGGCGTCGGGTCGGTGCATTTAATTTTAGGCCCCATGTTTGCCGGGAAAACGACGCGTTTATTAGAGCGAGTGAAACAGTTGGAAGAGTCCGTGAGCGCGAACGTTTTGCTCTTAAAGTCGGACAAAGATACGAGGTACGCCAAGGATAAAGTAGTCACGCACGACGGGAGAGGGAGAGAGTGTTTTCCGGTGAAGTCCTTGGAGTTGGAGGTGGTGGTGAAGACGGTCGGGGAACGGAAATGGAACGAGTGCGACGTCGTCGCGGTGGACGAGGCGCAGTTTTTGACGAATTTGTACGAGTTTTGTCGAGTCGCGGCGGACGAGCACGATAAGATTGTTTTAGTCGCCGGGTTGAACGGCGATTTCAAAAGAGAGACATTCGGCGAGGTGCAAGAGACGTTGCCGCTGTGTGATTCGGTGACGAAATTAACCGCGAAGTGTAAGTGCGGACGACCGGCGTTGTTTAGTAAGAGAATCGTAAACGTCGGGGACGGGCAGGAGTTAGTCGGCGGCGCGGATAAATATTTGCCGGCGTGCAGACGATGCTTTCTAAATTAATTTTTTGCTGCGCCTACTAGTTGGTGCTACGTTAGTTATGTGTGTGTTAGTTACATTACATTGTACTCGCGACGAGAAGAGAGTTGCTTTTTCTATGCTTGTTTCAGCGCTTTATCTTCTTCGCATTACTTGCCCGCGTGTCGCTGCGCTTCGAGGATTTCGCGATTGGTCAAGGAGATGTTAAATCTCTCCCTCAACGCGTTCCGAGCTTCTTTGATTGGCGCGTCTACTTTTTTCACCTTCTTGAGCTCGTCGACGATGACTCGCTCCAACGGAGATTCGTCGTTGTTTTCCATCACGGCTAATATTCTTCGAGCGACTTGAAACAACACCGCCGCGTCGCAACCGCGAAGATTCGGGTTCGAAAGCACGCGTTCAATCGCTTTAAATTCTCGAGATTGTAAATCTATCGAATCCTCGTCTTCTGTATCCGCCCGATCATCTGTATTTGATGGACAAACATCCAACGACCGCCTGGCGCTGAATAATGCCTGGGTCAACTGTTGCTTCTCGCCCGAACTCATCAGTTTATCGGTTTCCGTTTTACCCGCGTTGGTTTGCTTTCTCAAAGACGCCGTGCTTTCCTCGCTATTGATATCGCTGTTATTGTTATCATCGTTATCATTATTGTTGCTACTGCTGCTACTACTACTACTACTACTCCTACTGCCACCACTCGATGATGATGACGACGATCCGTGTCCACTTTTCCTTCTTCTGTCTTCTTCCAAAGTCGTCTCGACGAACGCTTCGTACGCTACCACTCCAACCGCGTGACTCAAATTCAAACTCGTCGGCCCAGAACTCCCCGTGTATTTCAAACTCTTTCCGCAAACCTCGCCAACACCCGCGGTTGGTATCGCGACTAAATATTGCGCCGTTCTCAACTCCTCGTTCGTCAATCCAACTCTCTCGTTCCCGAACAAAAACGAGACTTTCTCTCCGTCCAGAGCCAATTTCGCGGCTTTTCGGCACGCTTCTCTCGAATCCAACATCGGTTGCGACCCGTCGCGATTTCTCGCCGTCGTCGCAAACACCACCGTTCGATCCGCCGTCGCCGATTTCACGTCCGGATACCACGCCTCCTTCGACGCTCTCTCGAGCATCCAATCCGCCGCGCAGGCGAACCGATACGCCTCTCCGCTCATCGTTTTCTTCGCGTCTTTGTTGGATGTTAATAAACTCGCGGTAAACAAATCCGGCATTTCGCCTTCCGTTTCGCTCGCCTCGTCTTTGTCCTCGTACTGCGTTGTTGTTCTTCGATTCTTTTTCTCATCATTTTTATCATTAATATCATCATCATCATCATCATCCGACGAATCATCATCCGGCGGCGGTTCGAACACGAACGAGCTGCCTTGCACTATTTTCAGGTCGTAAATGCCAAAGTTTTGCATCACCCTCGCGCAACTCCCCACGTTCATCGGACCTTGCGGGTTCACCAGCGCGAAAGAAATGTTCGTCAACGCCGGGGAGTTTCTCTTTTGGGTTTCCGCCCAGAGAGGAAGAGTGTTTTTGTTGTCGTTATTCATATTCTCCGTGGTGGCGGCGGCCAACGGTTTTGCCCCCAAAGTCTTCTTCTTTTGTCGTCGTCTTGAAGGCTGTCCTTGAGGAGTCACAGGAGACGACGACAACGAAACGCGGGAAATGGGCATCATTTTAACGACGAGCGAGTGAGGAGGACGAGTGGGTGAAGTTTTATGCGCGTGTTTTATTCGGTATGTATAGTATTTGTTGTGGGGAAAGAATTCTATTTTTTCTTTTGCCTCTTGTTGCTTTTGTTGTCGTCGATGACGCTTCGCGGAGGAGGATCGACATCGTCGTCGTCCTTTTCACCACCCAACTCCGGCGCTGCTTTCGAGGCTGCTTTCTCTTCTTCGCTCTCGAGTGTGTGTTCGTAATCGTCTTTGATCCTCTCGAAAACTTTCGTCTCTTCGTCCATGACGCACAACCCGCCGCTAAAGATGGTAAAAAATCCACCTCTGACTTTCAACTCGCCCTTGGCTATTCGATCCCGGACGAACGGGAACGTTTTCACGTTTTCTACGCTCTGTCGGACGTTTTCGTGTTCCAACTGTCTCAATCGTTCGTCTTTGTCGTACTCGGAGCAGACGCGTTTTACGCTCTCTTTGAGTAACCCGCACCACGCGTCCACGTAACCGCTTCCGTCGTCCTCGTCTACGTCGGCGTCTTTCTTTTCGACTTTTGCCTCCTCCGGCTCTGAGAACAAACTCAACGCGTGCGCGCACCCGCCGCACTGCGCGTGCCCTAAAACAACGATCGCTTCTACTTTCAGCGATTTCACCGCGTATTCGATCGCCGCGCACGTCCCGTGGTGTGCCGTCTCTGCTTTTTTATCCTCGTGCTTCACGAACCTCGGTATCACGTTCGCGACGTTTCTCACGGTAAATATCTCCCCCGGGTCCGCGTTAAACACGAGCGTCGGGTCGTACCGGCTGTCGCAACACGACACGCACAAAACTCTGCACCCGCGTTGCCCTTCCCGGCTGAGCGTTTTCAACTTCGAATCCAATCGTTTCGTCAATTTTTCCCGACGGAAACGTTTGTAACCAACGAGTAAACGGTCGATCACGTCCTCGTCTTTAGTAGTATGAGTAGTATCATCATCATCGTTCGAAGCAGGGGCCACCATTCTTCTCTGAAATTCACTGAATTCGCTGTTCGTTTCGTGCGTTGTCGAAAGCAAGAAGGAAGAGTGTGGGGAATACAAATATGACGAATCGAAAGCGTTTTTCCCCTCTTGGGATGAAAGGAAAACGTTTGCGCGTACTTAAACGTCGTCTCTAAATGTCTGTCTGTGTGCACGATTCGCGATTGGTATTACATGTTTTTAATCTTATTCTGACTCTGATTCTGATTCTGATTCTGGTATGTGTAATTCTCCATCTTCGTATCGCCAACCAGGTGGTATTGGACAGTCATTGTCGAGGAGGTATTGTACACATTCGGTGTGGTTTTTCCCGTGCGCTTCTCGTATGGCGTCAGAGTTCCAAGGCGCTTTGGCGGTTTCGTGCAAGTACTTCAAACAGTCCAAGTGGCCGTTATTGGCCGCAAACCAACACGCAACTGCGCTATATTCATCATACTTTCGCTCAACAAGATATTCGAGTATGTGAAGATGACCATTTTGAGCCGCCCATGAGGCAGTCATCCAATCCCAAGGCGCTTTGACTTCTTCGCGAAAGTATTTGAGTATCTCGAGATGACCGTTTTGGGCAGCATATGCACACGCTTCACTATCGATAGGACACTCATTTGCAACGCAATACTTTACCATTTCCAGATTACCATTATGTGCGGCCCAATTAATCGTCCCTACACCCCACTTACACTTTTTCTCCTCTCGTATCCACTTGAGCAACTCGAGTTTATTCGTTTCAGCAACTTTCTCGCAGAATTCTGTTTCGTCCCAGTGACTCCGCCACAACGATTTATTCTCCCACACAAACTCCAAAGTCGATATCGAGGACATCTCTTTCACTTGAAACTTCTCTTTCAAATCACCCGCGCGAGATGATCTCTCAATCAACTTTCTCGTCTCCGTATTCACTCCGTACAAGAATTTGATATCAGTCGCATTCAATCTCGGAATGATATGCGTCAAACTTATATCGTCGTTATTCACAATCAAATCCCACAAAGAATCTCTCTCACCAACCTTCCTCTTCCTCGCTCTCGTCGTCACCACCGGGGTGACTTTTTCTCCTTCAGACATAATCATCGCTCTCGTAAAGTTATTCAATATCTTATCTCTTTTTTTTTGGAAAACGGCAAAAATTTCCAATGAAGAAAAAAAAGACGAAACGATCAACCTTGGGAAGAGAAATGTCCTCGACGAAAGAGGAACAGGAGAGACTACGGGTCGCAGCGCTTGAGAATTCGCCCCCTTTGCCGTTGTGGCGTTTATTCAGGGAGGCGTTGCTGAATGGCGGCGCGTGTCGCGATATCGTGGAGAAGCATGTGATGTGTAAACTCAACGGGACGGATCTCAAATTCTTGTACGAGGTGAATACGGAGACGAGAAAGTTGGTGAAGAGATCGTCTCGCGCGGCGGATTTGAAAAAGGGGTTTAAAGTGAGCGAGATGTCGTCGATATCTACGTTGGAGTTTGTGTGGGAGAATAAATCGTTGTGGCGGAGTCACTGGGACGAAACAGATTTCTGCTTGAGAGTTGCTCGAACGAATAAACTCGAGTTGCTCAAGTGGATACGAGAGGAGAAAAAGTGTAAGTGGGGTGTAGGGACGATTAATAGGGCCGCACATAATGGTAATCTGGAAATGGTGAAGTATTGCGTGGCAAATGAGTTTCCTATCAGTGTGGCGTGTGCAAATGCTGCTGCACGAGGTCATCTCGAGTGCCTCAAATACTTACGCGAAGAAGCGA
>Ga0257106_1000715_pt1 | contig 18324 bp, 17 predicted proteins | sample LP_taG_3_FD_190177 | JGI IMG/M metagenome (GOLD analysis project Ga0257106, IMG submission 190177) | Marine microbial communities from Northeast Subartic Pacific Ocean, Canada - LP_J_2011_P26_10m | ecosystem: Environmental > Aquatic > Marine > Oceanic | place: Canada: Northeast Subartic Pacific...
AGAGTTCAGCTCACTCACTCGTCGCTCTTTTCGTAGATTTTCGGCGTGTCCAAGTTTGACATCATCCCCATGCCGTACGTAAACGTGCCGGCGAAAATCCAAAAAATAATCAAGCCGCTCACGATGCTCACGTGCAACTGACACAAGTCGTCGCACTCGTTCACTTGACTCCCGGAGCCTTTCGAAAAGAGCAAGTCTCGTCTCTTTTCTCGCTTCTCCGCATCTCGCGTGCACTCAGCGTTGCCGCCGCTATTTCCGCTACCTTCAACTCTTCCGGCGGTCTCGCCGCCTAGGACGCCGGCGACGAACGTCCTCTCCGCCGCACCCAACGCCTTCATCAACGCACGAAACAACGCCAGATCGTCCTCTTTATCCTTCCCGCCGCACATAACAATCCCCATTCGATCTGTAGGCTCCTTATCCTCCTTGGAACGCCTCGTCAAATCGCCTAAGATTGCCTTCACTCGTTCGTCCAACTCGTCCGTTTTTGTCGTCGTCGTCCTCGTCGCGTACTCAAAGTCCTCTTTTTCGTCGTCGCAGTTCCAATACCGCACGCGACCGCCGAGCGAGTTTTCGTCGCGCGAGTTCTCCGCCGCAGAGGCGGCAGAAAAGCGTTTCTCTATTTCCTCTTTCACCGCGTGTTGTTGTTGTTGTTGTTGTTTTCCTCCTCCTCGAAAACGGCTAAACCTCGGCGCGAACACCGACGATAACGTTGACGACGACGATTTCGAGAAAGACAAAAACTTCGCCATCTGCTCGTCGTCTTCTGCCGTCCATCGCGGTTGGTCTAAAACGATCGTCACTTCCGCTTTCATCTCCTCATCATCATTCTCCGACTGGAACAAACCTCCCACCAAAAGCTTCTCTAAAACCATTCGCTCGTTTTGTACTCGTCCGGCGTGGAAGACGACGTTGTCTTCTGTTTCCTTGGATGATTTTGAAGGTATTGATGAGAATGCTGTTGCTTTTTCTTTTTCTTCTTCTTCTTTTCTAACATGACGATGACGACCAGTGGGAGGAGGAGAGAAAAACATCATCGCCGGTGCCGCTTGGACGACATTGACGCGCGCTTGGTGAAAGAAGAGCATCGTCAAAAACGCAAAAAAAGAGAACTTGGAGAACGTCATCATCTTCACTCGTTGTTGTTGTTTAAAGAAGAATAATAGTAAATGGTAAACGTTCTCTCTCTCTCTCGTATTAGTAATAGTCAGTCAGTCGTGTGTGTTTTTGTGTTCTTTTTTGTCTCCATGAAGACAAGAAAAGAGAGGTTTTTTGAAGAGTAAGAACTAGGGACTTACAGAGTAAGAAATAAGCACTTAGGAGTAAGAAATAAGCACTTACAAAGCCAAATTTGAGTAAGGAATAAGCACTTGTAAGTACGTAACTCCTTACTCTTGGAAATTCAAAAAAAAGGTGATGATTGTTTTGAAAGGAAGAAGAAACTTCATACGAGAGTTTACTTGACTTTAAATCTGTGCAATAGAAGAAGAGTGTACTAATAACATGAATAATCCATTCTTCCAACGCGCGAGCGAGAAGCAAAAAGAAACACGAGAGCAAGAGAACGCGAACCAACCGTGGATCGAAAAATGGCGACCGACGAAATTAGACGACATCGTCGGCCACGAGGAAACTCTGAACCAAATGCGAGGGATGATTGAAACCGGCTCAATGCCGAACTTGTTATTATCCGGCCCACCCGGGTGCGGGAAAACAACCTCGGTGCACGTTTTAGCGCGGACGTTACTCGGGGATCGGTATAAAGACGCGGTGTTGGAATTAAACGCGTCGGACGAGAGAGGGATAGATGTGGTGAGAAATAAAATAAAAATGTTTGCACAAAAGAAGGTGACTTTGCCGGCGGGGAGGTGCAAGATTATCATCTTGGACGAAGCGGACGCGATGACGAAAGGCGCGCAGCAAGCGATGCGAAGGACGATGGAAATATATTCCGCGACGACGAGATTCGCGTTGGCGTGTAACTTGAGCGATAAAATCATCGAACCGATTCAGTCGCGGTGCGCCATCGTGAGATTTTCGCGGTTGAGCGATAAACAAGTTTTGGAAAGGTTGGTGTACGTGTGCGAGCAAGAGAAGGTGCCGCACGACGCGAGAGGGTTAGAGGCGATCGTATTTTGCGCGGAAGGGGACATGAGAAACGCGCTGAACAGTTTACAGGCCTGTCATAGTGGGTTTCAAATGGTGAATCAAGAGAACGTGTTTCGAGTGTGCGATACGCCGCATCCGGAAGTCATAGGCGCTATTTTACAACACTGCTTAAACGGAGAGTTGGACGATGCGTGCGATCGGATGTTAAAGCTGAGAAAGAGCGGGTATTCGCCGCAAGATTTAATTAAGACGATTTTTCAGGTGTGTAAACGGTTCGACGATAAGGAGATGTCGGAATACGTAAAGTTGGAGTTTTTGAAAATCATCGGATTTTTTCACGTGAGGATTAGCGAAGGGTGCGCGAGCGACGTGCAGTTGTGCGGGATGGTGGCGAGGTTGTGCGGGTGTAGTTTGGAGGCGAAAAGTGGGAAATCGTGGGCGACGCCACAGAAAACGTTGATGGAAATCAGAAAGGAAGGCGGTTCGATAGGCGTGAGCGGCTCGGAGTTTCAATAATAGAACCGATGAAAGGGAGAAGAAGAGAGACAAGAGGAAAAACTGTAATAAGATTTATTTTGTTTTACGTATAAAATGATGATGGTACACTCTTTTGACGCTCTCGCTTCTCTCGTCTCGCTATATATATTTCGTTTAAAGCATCTTCAACTCCTCCCGTCGCGAACTCTCAAACGTTCTCACTAAGTTCAAATGCGTCTTTATGCTTTCCAATTCAATCTTCGCTTGGTTCGCCAACCGTCTCGCTTCGACCATTTTTTTTATGTGGTCTTGGTACTCTTTACTCGCGTGCGCTCTGACTTCCGCGGTTGACTTCGCATCGCCGTTATCCACGTGAAACAACGTAATCGTCGCTAAAATACACTTCTTGGCTTCCTCGAGAATCTCCGCCTCGGCGTGTAAATCGGCCCATTTTTGCCCCAAGTGTTGCAATTGATGATACGCCGCGTCCACGTCGTCCGGAAGTAACTTGCCTTCTAATCGAGACTCTCCCGTCGCAGAAGAAGAAGAAAGAGTAGTATTAGAAACACTACTCGTCGACGATGAGGAGGTCATGTTGCTGTTGTTGTTATTATTCGTTTTCGGTAAAGGCTGCGGCGGTATCGAGCGAAACTGTTGTTGCTCTTCTTGTTGTTGTTGTTCCCGTCGCGTCGTCATCGCCATTTGCGATTGAAACGGCGGTAAATTCTCCCCGTTGTTGTTCTTCACGACTCCGTTATTCGTCAACCGTGGCGGCATCTGGACCGGTTTCACCGGTTGTTGTTGTTGTTGTTGTTGTTGTTGTTGTTGTTGTTCTTGCTGCCCATTTAAAGCAGCCGGAGTGAACACCGATCTGATGCTGCTCTTCTTCCCGTACCACCACGTGAGGGCGGGTTCCCCAAAAGAAGACCGCCCATAGGTCGAACATAACGTATGTCGGGCGGCGGCCAAGAACAACACCCCCTTTGGCGTCGTCGGCGTCATGTCGCGTGCTCGACGATTCGAATAATTCCGTCGCGTATTCTCCTTTTGCGGATGACGATTCGTACTCCTGGAAGAGATGGTCGTAAAAGAAGAAACGCACAGACACCCACACCCTTTCGACGACGCGGCAAAGGACATGTGCGAAAAGAGCGCGTCCGTTGTTATCAGCAGAGCGCGGATTTTGTAGGTGTGTTGTGTGTTATGTTCTCTCGTCGGTTTTTTGTGTGGAAGAGTTGTTGTTTGCGCGGGCGGGGAAAAACTCTTTCGAAAGAGACTAAAACTGCTTTCCGAGAGGAGTATGGAGTTACGCACTTATAAGTCTGTACGTCTTACTCAAATACTCAAATTTGGCTCTGTGAGTGCTTATTTCTAACTCTGATTTACGTCTGTATTTGTATGTCTCTGTGTCAAATCAACTTTTTCAGAAGAGGAGCGAGAGATACGATGATATTCGGGAGAGTTGGATGAAACTTTTCCACTGCTGTATCCACATTAATAAAAGAGAGCGAGAGCGTGGCACGCACGCGTCGCACGAACACGCCCACCGAAGAGCAACACGAGCGGCCGCATAGAAACACCGGTGTTTTCGCGGCGAAAGAGAGAGAGAGAGAGAGAGAGAGAATAAAACTTTCCGAGCGCGTGTGTGATGATGATGATGACGACGCAAAATTCATTCGTGTACGCTCGATGCGGTTCGACGACCTCTTTGTCGGCGAGGCGGAAGGGAACAACAACAACGACAACGACGAGAACGAGAGTTATTAAAGCGTCTTCTGGAGGAGACAAAGACCCACTCATGGTCCGGACGATTAAAGGCGAACAGTGCGAACGACCGCCAATCTGGATGATGCGACAGGCTGGACGGTACATGAAAGTGTACCAGGACTTGTGCAAAAAGCACACGACGTTTCGCGAACGCTCGGAGACGGTGGATTTGTGCGTGGAGATTTCTTTACAACCGTACGAGGCGTTTAAACCGGACGGGGTTATCGTATTCTCGGATATTTTAACGCCGTTAGCTGGGATGAACATTCCGTTCGACATCGTCAAAGGGACCGGACCGATTATTTTCAACCCGATTCGCGACATGGCTGGCGTGAACGCGGTGACGCCGTTGGAGCCGGAGAAAAGCGTGAATTTTACTGGGGAAAGTTTAAAGGTGTTGAGAAACGAGTTGAAAGGTACGGATGCGACGTTGCTTGGCTTTGTCGGGGCGCCGTTTACGTTGGCGACGTACATCGTCGAAGGCGGGACGAGTTCGCATTATAAAGTTATCAAAAAAATGGCATTCGATGAACCGGCGATTTACCACGCGTTGATGGAAAAGTTGACCGATGCGGTGATTACGTACACGAGATATCAAATCGACAGCGGCGCGCAAGTCGTGCAAATCTTTGACTCGTGGGCGAGCGAGTGGTTGCCGAAAGATTTCTCCAGATTTTGCTTGCCGTATTTAACCAGGGTGATTAAAGAGGTGAAACAAACACACCCGGACACGCCGTTGATTTTATACTGCAGCGGTGCCGGTGGGTTTTTGGAACGGTTACAGACGACTGGCGCGGACGTGATTTCGTTGGACGGGACGGTAGATATCGCCGACGCGAGAGCGAGACTGGGAATGGAACAAGCCGTGCAAGGGAACATGGACCCGGTGAGTTTGTTTTCGAGCAAAGAGCACATCACGCAAGCGATTGAGGAGACGATTAAAGGTGCGGGGAACAAGAAGCACGTCATGAACTTAGGACATGGGGTTATGGTAGGCACGCCGGAAGAAAACGTCGCGCATTTTTTCAAATCCGTGCGCGACTACAGGTATTGAAAAAAACAAGTAGTTGATTATCGTAGAGTTGTTATTTTTAAAGAAGTGTCTATTAATTAATGTGCTAAAACAACGATTTACTGATGATTTGATGGTCAATCGATTGTGTTGTACCTAACTAAACTGCAATTTAATAGCCAGTGCGTTCAATCAACTCCTTCAAATCACCCAATTGCCCGTTCGCCGCCTTTTTGGCCGCCTCAAACTTAGCCGTCGCCGCTTTCTTCTTCTCCCAATAATCCTTACCAGCTTCCGCTCTCTTCGCTTCCAAAACCTTCACCGTCTCGCTGTGCTTCCATCCAATTTGAGCGCACAAATCGCCGAGCACGCAGAATCGTCTCCCTTCATTCAATCTCGCAATCTTCAACGCCTCCGGGACAACCGCTCTCTTCACCTTGTCGTACGGCGCCGGGATCCCTTCAAAGCACTTTAACCTTTCAAAAGCGGCTTTCCCTCTCGCAGTTTTGTGCGGCAACATACCTCTCACGACTCTCCAGAAAAATCTCGACGGTTGAGTGAAGTGGTACGGACCTTTCTTCGGGTTCGTGCTCATTTTCTTCACTTTATAGTAGTCCCACTTTTGTTTGCGTCGAACCATGCCGCCGGAAAGGCAGATACCTTCGGCTCTCACGACGACGACGTGTTGGCCTTGCAAGAGCTGCTTCGCGACGGTGGAGGCGAGACGGCCGAGCATGTGGCCCTTCGCGTCGACGACGACGATCGTTTTGTTCGTAGACTGTTGTTTTTTTTGTTTCATGATGAGGAGAAGAATAAAAGAGAACACTCTTGGGTCAGCACATTGTTGTAAACAAGAGAGGACAAAACGCAGTAATAAATTAGGACTCCTCCTCCTTTTCGCGGTGCAAATTTCAGCCGGCAACACACTTTGCGCTTTCACGCACAGCGCGACACACCGTTTTCCAAACAGTCAACGCGTGTAAAACGAGCACAAAATGTCTCCCGCAATTATCATACGTCCTTCGTAGTATTATTACGCGAGAGCAGAAGACGCGCGCGCGGTATATATAAAATCTTCAAATTTGAGGGCTATAGAAAGAGAGAAAAAATTCGCGAACGCGCGCAACGCGAAACCGAAGATCACGCGAACGCTTCTCCTCCTCGTCCTCGCGCGCGTAAAACTCTAAACTATTTCTCCCGCGAGAAAAGCCTTTGTTTGCGTCCGTTTCCGTGGACGAGAGAGAGAGAGAGAGAGAGAGAGAGAGAGAGAACGTACCATTATTACTCTATGTGTGATTTGTGTAAAACTGAGTGTAAAACTGAGGCACAAGCCACTTCAGTTTTTTCCCTCGAGACGAGAAAGTGCAACAAAACGACCGCACAAAAACAGTCATTAAACGCTTATTAAACGAGAAAAACTTCTTTCGCGCACAACCTACGACGAACGAACGAACGAACGGGAACGGTGCAAAAACGTTTGCTTCTTCTCTCTCGCCACGTGTATATAATTTTTGGGGTGGTGGTCCTCCTCTGCGCGCGGTCGAGTTTTATATGTACGAGCACTTGTGAAGAAAGGACGGGTGCATTTATCCAATTTGATACGCAAACAACCTGAACGACGGCTCACAGACCAGACATTATGCCGACGCACCAAGTCCTCCGATCCCCACTCACGTCCCCACGATCGACGAAAGTAACCTCCGGCCACGATTTCGCGTCCACCACGTTCGAACACACCGCGTCTGGAAACGATTTAATCCGCATCGGGCACGCCTCTCAGCAATTCGAGGACAAACACGCGCACGCGATACGCAGGAAACAAACGTGTTTAGAGCAGTATTGCATACCACCGGACGCGTTACTCGGCGATCACGGGCCGGAAGTTTCCGATGCGGAGTATTATCGCGCGGTGGTGTGGACCACTATAGTCGGTACCGTCGTGAATGTTGTTTTAGTGTTTGTGAAGTTTATCGCAGGGATCTTGTGGAACAGTCAAGCGTTGTTGGCGGACGCGGTGCATTCGCTGATGGACGTGTTTACGGATTTCGTGACGTTAGTGGCGGCGAGGATCGCGGCGAAACCGGCGGATGAGAAGTTTCCGTACGGGTACGGAAAGTTGGAGAGCATAGCCGCGGTTTGGGTGAGCGTCTGTTTAGTATTTAGCGCGGGCGGGATGTTTTGGTACGTCTGCGAAAAGTTGGTGAGCGAATACGAGATTGAGTTTATGAACTTGACTGGAAGAGGGAGAGCGGATGGCCAAGAGGAAAAAGAAGACGGGTTGGTGTCAGTGGAGGCAATATCGGTTGCGATCGCGTCCGTGTTAGCGAAAGAAGCGACGTTTCAGTTCACCATGAGAATCGGGAAACGGTTGCAGTCGCAAGTGTTGGTCGCCAACGCGTGGCATCACAGGTCGGATGCGTTAGGTTCGGTCGCCGCGTTAGTTGGGGTAGTTGGTGCGGTATACGGATACCCGATCATGGATAAATTAGCGGCGATATTCGTGTGCGCTTTGTTAGGGAAGGTTGGGATTGAAGTTGGATGGGAAGCCGTGAAGACGTTGGCGGATTCGAATTGCGCGGAGGAAATCGACGAGAGAGTGAGAGAGATTGTGAGGAACGAGTGCGGAGAGGACACGCACGTGAGCGGTTTGAGAGCGAGAATGAACGGGAGAAAGTTAAGCGTAGATTTCTTCCTCGCGTTTTTAAGAAAAGGTATAACCACGGAGGAAGTTATTGGGAAGATGCAAGCCGCGAGAGAGCGCGTCTTGGAAGAAATTCCCGAGTTGGGCGAAGTCGTCATTCAACTCAGAGATAGCGAAGAGCAGGAGTATTTGAGAAGCCAAGGAGGAAGTGGTGGTGGTGGCTTTACATGGTTTACTCGAGGGAAAAGTGGAGGTGGTTTGTAGTAGAAGTGTAATGATGAACTCTATAGAGAGAGATGTGTTTTTATTAGCTTATTTTAATTTATCTACCCGCGTTTGCGGCTTGTTGAACTAATCGATGTAACTGCGCGAGGAAATCGCCGTATCCCATACCGCCACCGCTCGCACGATCTTCTACTAAATGATTGAACAGTAACGCCTCTTGCGGCGTGCCTTGTCTTATCACCGTCAATGCTTGGTACCGCGCTTGGTTCCTACTTCGTATTCTTTTTACCGTGTTTCTAACTTTTTCATTCACTTTATTCCCGCTAATAGTTGGCAAATACGCGTCGACGAAGGGATCCGGGCATCCTTGATCGCCGAAAATGCTCGTAATCATCTTTTGTTCGCACTGTCCACCGACCCAGACGAGTAATTTTCGCCCATCATCGATTAAATAAATACCTCTAGCGTCGATTCGCTCGCCAGCCAATGCAGTCCTCGGGGGCATTTTCATCTTCATCAACGCCTCGATAGAATCGTTTTCGGGAATGCCGGCGTCTTCGCTCCCACCATGCAAGGCGTAACACGCCGGATACATCATGCGCAAACAATCTTCCGCGGAGCAACTCATGATATCAAACGAACACTCAACTCGGTTATCCACGGCAACGTCTCTCGGCGCACCTTTCAGTGCGAGCGTCTTTGTCGCGCACATCGCAAAGAGCGGTAGAAGTTTCATGGATTCCGGAAACGCTAAAGAGTTGAATCCAAAGTTGTGTCGAGCACCGCCTAAAAGCTTATATTCTTTCAACGCATCGACGAGTTTGTGCGTCAACGCGTCTCTGGCGTCTTGTAATCTCGCCGAGTTTGTTCTCTCGGCGCTCAAACGCGTCAAAAAGCACGCCATGGCACCCGAGTCAATCGCGCGAAACAAGTCCGTCATGTCGTTCACCACCGGCACTTGCATCGTGTGAACTCGAATCCGGCGTTCACCATCCGCCGAGGTGTACAACAACGCGCACTGAATGTAACACGCTTGCATGTTCGGTACGACTTCGTCGTGCGCGAGATACACCGCGTGCGTTTGATCCGCGTTCGTGGCTGGTAAAGCGAGCAAATCGAGCGAACGAATGAAAAAGTGCCCGTTGAATGCGCACACGCGAAATCCTTTCGAGCACCGAACGCGACAGACGGATTCCCACGCGACGTCTCGAGTCAAATTTCTCGTCAATTCCGTTTTGAACTTCACCTCGTCTTTTGCTAAGGAAAATTGCGGGTAATATCGAACATCTCCGCCGGTATATTTTGGCAACACGCACATCGACGCGATGTCCGCGTACGGCACGGATGTGCAAAATACGTCAACGCACACTTGCTGTCGAGAACACTCCGCCGCCATGGACTTGTAAAAATTATCTGCCGGGTTTCTAAGTTCGTGCTCTTTTGAATTCGCTTCGTAGCCTCTCGCGTCGTCTCGGGATAAAAGTCTCCCGGCGCCGATGGATGGCAACGTCGATTGGAAAATCATCAACTTGCCGCCAATCTGCGAGACGGCTGAATACGCCGCCTGTAAAGCCGGTCCCATCGCAGACTCTTGAATATCTGTCTCTAAGAACGAAGTCGCGATGACGTCTAACGTCGCGTCTACAACCGTGCGACATTCTTGTAAATTCACGAGTAAATCGTCCGGCATCGGCGCGAACGGGTCGTTCAATTCTCCAACCACCATCATAGACGGCGCCATCGAGGTGGATCGCAAACCATAAAAATGAATGGAGCGATCGTACGTAATGAACCCAATTCTCGTGCGATCAGATTTCGATTGCATAGAATCTAAACAATCGCGCACGGTATCGATGGCAGATTTTAAAAAGCCAGATCTAACGGCCGTTTGACTAACATCAAAGGCGAAAAAATACGCCGGCGGCATGGGCGGTCGCACCATGTACTCCGCCGAGGCTAAAAATTCAACCGTCCCGGATCTCAACTCTGGTCGTTCCGCCACGTCTCTTCTCACTCCATTTTCATCCAACGCGCAAAAATAGTCCACGGGAACATCGTTCGGTAACGAACACACGTTACACCTGTACCGCCTCCCACCTTCGATGAATTGAACGAACGGATTGATATACGTTCGACACCTGCGACATCGAACAATCCCGGACGACCCGAACTGCGCCGTAGGCACCGAATCCCCTGGACACATCGGTCGAACGATGCATCCGACCGGTAACGCAAACCTTTGCTTCAACCCAACCGATTGTGGTAACGCCCCAACTGTTAACCGCAAATACTTTGGATCGCACGATAAATTCGAGTTTGGTCTCGCCTCGTCCTCGCCCGGTCTTGGCAACGCTTTCTGATCGAGATTTTGAACGTCAATCGACCGCGCGTCCGCGTCGGGAGGGTACCCTCCCTGTTGGCCACCCATTCCCGGCATCATGCCTGCTCCTGGAGGCGGCGCCCCTCCACCGTACATTCCCATTTGGGGTGCGCTCGTTGGATACACGCTACTGCTACTCCCCGTCGGCGGCGGAGGTCCCGGATGATGATATTGTTGTTGATGCTGATACTGGTGTTGTTGCTGCTGCGGTTGCTGCGGTTGCTGCTGCCGCATCGGCGGCGGCGGCGAAGGATACGCGGACGACGTCGACGGAGGCGCCATCGACATCCTCGACATCGCCGCCGTCGGCGGCGACGGCACGGAGGAAGCCGAAAACGAAGGAGGTGGCGGCAGTCCAGGCGCGTTTGGCGGTTGTTGATACCGGGGTCCCTCTCCTCCTCCTCCCCCTGTCGTCGCTAAAGGCGGAGGAGGCATCATCATTCCTCCTCCTGGTTGACCATACCGCTGCATATTCTGCGGCTGTTGTTGTTGTTGTTGTTTTTGTTGCATCATCATCATCGGTGGTGGCGGTTGTTGTTGATGTTGTTGTTGAGCACCACCGTATCCTCCTCCCGCGGGGAAACTCGGAGGCATATTCGTATTCGCGTCGTTCGTAAACCCGTTGTTGTAATTGTGCCGTTGCTGCTGCTCGTAATGCTGTTGCGGCTGTCCCTGCGGCTGCTGTCCCTGCGGTGGTGGTGGCGGTGGGTAGTACCCGCTCATTTTCAACGAGCAGCCGTACGAGCGGAGCGAAAGGTGCAGGTTTTCGCGACGATCCGGAGCGTATCGACGATCGGTTTTCGAGCGTTTAAACTCTTCGTTATAATGGAGAAAATTGGAAGAATTGACGTCAAAATTATATCACATGTTCTCTTGCACGACCTTTACCGCGACGACTTTGACGACGACAAAACATTGGCGGCGGAGGAAAAGAAGGGAGAAGAGTCGCAGCAGCAGCATCAAAAGTCGCTCGGAGGAGGAAAACATTAGCATCAGACGAGATGATTTACAATTGCTTCCCGGGGACCCATCTTTGTTCATTCACGTGAGTTGCGAGATGGGTTTAGGAATACGCGCGGATTTTATGAAAGAAATGTCCAAACACATAGCGGAAACTTTATCTAAACCGGAAACGTACGTGTGCGTGTGCGTACACGACGACGTTTCCATGACGTGGGGTGGGAAGGAAGAGCCGTGCGCGTTGGGGACGTTGAAATCGATTGGAGGCATAAACCTCGAGAACAACAAAAAGGTCATGGCAAAACTTTGCGAAATATTGGAAAGAGACTTTATGATCCCGAAGAATCGAGTATACGTGGAATTTGTGGACATGGAACGAGAGAATTGCGGATACGACGGGGCGACGTTTGGCGGGTGAGGAGAAGAGGTATTAAATCCGCGCGCGCGCGCCCCCGCGCGCGCGCGCTCGCGTAGTGTTGTTCATCACAACCATAATACAACTTTCTTCAACTAACTAATAATTGTCATCTAACTAAAAACTACTCTTAAAAGTCTTCATTTTCGCCGTCCTCCTCGAAACGCGCGAGCATTACGATATCTTTCCTCTCTGGAAACGCATCCACCAACAAGACGTTCGGATCGACTTCTCTTAACTCCTCGACGACGCCGTGCCAATAAATGACCATCCCGCTCCCGAATCGATTCACGTACGCTCGAAACTGCTTCGACCCGCTCTCTTCGTGCACTTGCGGATCACAAAACGAAGCCTTACTGTCGATCCAGTGAATGGTTCTCCCGTAAACGCTGATTGGTACTTTTAATCTTACATCGGGCGTCCGACTCGCCCCTTCCGCTCGCAAATCCGTCTCCGTCTCAAACTCGGCGCCGATATCTCGCAGCGCCTCTTCCAATATCCTCTCGTACTCCAATCCGGCTTCTCTTCGCGACCGTTCCGTCGCCGGAGACGCTCCGCAATCCCACGCCACGACGCGTTCGCAGTCTACTTTCAATCGTTCTATCAATTTCTTCCCTTTGTTGCTGTTTAACCCCGACGTCATCGCTCTCGAATCTTCCGGCACTTCGCTCGGAAACATGCTGTTTGCATCGTACGGACGTTTCAACATCTTCCCGACCGATTTATGGTTCACTTTCAAAACGCTCTCGACGATTAACCGTAAGAGCTGACAGGCTGGAAAATCCACGTTTTGAGCGATATCGAACACGTCCTCGCCGTTTAAGTATCTCTTTTCGATGGATTCGATCGAGCGAACGAATTTTCCGTGCGTCAGTCGTAACTTTCGGGAAAACTCTTGTCCGTAGATTGAAAACAACGCGTCCAAAGAGAATGTGGGGAACTGTTCGCAGAGAGCGTGCATCGGTGGCGGGCAGTTCATCGGGAGCGCGGTGAACACAGATTTCACCTTTTGGTATTCGCTCAGTTTCATCGTATCCTTCTCTCTTTCGACGATGATGATGATTTGATGATGTCTTTGCGCGTCTCTTTAATGGAGATTGGATTTGAAAATTCCGCACTTAAGACAGTCAAAGGATAACACAACGAACTTAATACAAAATGCAAATACCAGAGAACTACGGCTACGTCGTCCTCGCAATCGCCGCGATGGGGATCCCAAACGTCGTCGCCGTCGTGCGAGTGATCAAAGCGAGGAGTAAATACGGCGTGAAATACCCGAACTTATACGCTCCCGAGGTACTATTTTACATTACTTTTAACTTGGGGAAAGGCGGCGAATTTTGTCATGTTGCCTTGATGTGTTTGTGTGGAATACAATCTCTCTCTCTGTCTCTCTTTCCCGTTCGTCGCTTTGCGCATCATTTATATCATCATCAGTATCATCATCATCTGTTGTTGTTGTTGTTGTTGTTATTGTTGTTGTTGTTGTTTCCCTGATTACATTCGCTGATGACGCTGACAAAACTCTTCTTTTCCTCCTCTAAACTCTGCTGCGAACGCAATCATCAAAACAGGGGCACAAAAACAAGAAAGAGTTCGATTGCGTGCAACGCGCGCATCAAAACACGCTCGAAAGCGCCCCATCCGTTGCGGCGCAAACGATGATGGTTGGTTTGATGCACCCGGTGACGGCGGCGGCGTTGTGCGGAATCTGGTCCGTCGGGAGAGTGGCGTACGTCGTCGGATACGGAACGGGCAATCCGGCGAATCGCCGACACGGAGGGATGATTGCGCATCTCGGCGACATACCGTTGTCCGTGATGACGTTCGTCGTCGGGTATAAGATGGTGAAGTAGTAGCAATTTTATAATACATTTTGTTTTATTACCATGGTACAACCAAAGTATGCGTTATACATATTTATTACAATGATTCTATGTGTTGATACACGTACGATCTTAAACTGTCATCACATTTCGACGATAGCGATGGATCTATTGAAATTAGAAGGCTTTACCGCTTTTAAATTATGCCGGCGTAAAATGTCATTCATTGCGGGCAACGCGCGTTCTTTGATGTCAGTTTCGAACGGCGTATAAATCAACCACGTAATCGGGTTCATCATCTGTAAAACACAACATATCGGACCAAGCGGGAAACAGAAATACAAAATTTCATTCACGCCAGGGCCGCCGCGCATTTTGGTAAACGGTAACTTCTCAAACGCACCGATCAGTATATCGCACAAACGAGTAAATTCATCTTCGCTGACGCCTCTCGCAACCAATTTCGGGGGAACCCATTTGGTATCCCGCAGCCGTTGCATGGGCGTTTTAGCGCTCCACTCCCGGTCGTTGACGAGGCCCGGAAAGAAAGTGTTTTCATTCGTTTGGACCGCGTTCGCAATGGCAGCGGTGCTGTTTATATCCATCCATTCCATGTTAAACGTAAAAACATTTTTTTCACCCCTCTGGGCGTTCATTTCTTCCGTGGCTGTGATGACCAAGTTCCGTTTCGCGGCTTCTTCGTCTGCGTTGACGCCGATGGACATTTTCGCCGCCGCAGCCGCGATGTCCATTTGCTGCTGCTCGGGCGCTTTATGTGGTTTAGGGTAAAAAGAAGGAGTCAGTTCTTCGCGTTCGTGTTGTTGTCGTCGTTGGCCGCCCCCGCCCCTATTGCCGCCGCTCCTATTGCTCTCAACCGCTCTCGTCAAATCGTCTCTTTCCCACGGTTTACAATTCCGAAAGAAAAGTTCCCTTTTCTCAACCTCGTCCCAATCGACGATACTACTCGCGCAAATTTTCGCCACTTCTTCTCTCAAGTTTGCAAAGTTGACCAGTTTCATCAGCTCTCCGAGTTGTTGACAGTTTAGGATGAATTTGTTCTCGTTGTAAGGGTTCGCGACTCGGGAATGGATCTCTTTGATTTTCGAATCCGAGGTTGGTTTGGCTTCGACGCGCGAATAAAACGCGCGGAACGATGCCACGTCCATTATATATTATTCTTCGTCGTCTTCGTCAAGTCGTGTCGTCAAAGAGTCGTCTTCAAAGTCGACAAAAGCAGCGTGCTTTTGTGTCAAATGTTCAGTGTAATACAAAACGCCCCCAACTGGGGAAACTAACGAACGTTTCCCATCAGGTATGCTCTCGATAGTTTCCTTATGTGTGTATGAGTACCAAATTTGCACTCGTGCGGGACCAAATTGTACTCCTTAAAGTACCAAATTTCGGGTTTGGCAGTCACCCATAGACTCTGTGCTGCAAAAAAAACTCGAGAAAGAGAGAAAGTCAGTCGGTTGTTGCTCCATCCATTGTCGTGACTTTATTATACACAAACGCGCGCGCGGAAGGGAGAAGAGAGAGAAAGAGCAGCAGTTTTAATCATGAAGAAGTCCAGTGGGAGTTCGTTTCAAAACTTACAAGGTACTCTAAACTTCGTTTCGTCAAAGAGTTTTGGTGTTGTTGTTGTTATTCTTCAAAGAAGAGAACACAATTGTGCTTCCCCGTCGGAGATAACCTTTTCCCCGATTGGGGGGTCGTCTTTTTCTTCGTCTCCTTCGTTTGCCGTGGCGTTGTTTTGTTCCCGTCTTTCTTCGTGCGCGCGCAAACAGCAGCGCGAACGACTTTGACTCACCTCATCTTTCTTTATCTTTCTTTATCACACCACACGTACATAAAAACAAAACAGAGCTCGTCTCGCCTCGAGAAACAACCTCCCAAAAATCCTCGGGCGCATTTTCCACAGATTCGTACCAAAGCGAACCGCACGTGGAACGCGTCATCGTCTGCGCGAACCAATTACCACTGAAAATGACCAAACTGACTGAGAAAAACCAGTTCGGACACACGTGGGAAATCGAACCAGACGGGGATTCTATATTCGACCAAATGCGCGAGGGAGCTTTGGACGACGGGGACTTTAAAGTGATGATCAACGTCGGGATGTTGCCGAGCAACGCGTGCGATATCGAAGGCGAGGAAGAGGACGCGTTGATGAGAGATTTGCAAAAAAGGTTCAACTGTGTGCCGGTGATGGTGGATTCGGAGATACGGGAGAGGCATTATAAAGGGTTTTGTAAGGAGTATTTGTGGAACATGATGCATTACGTGTTGCCGATGGGACAGAACGAGCAAAGGTTTGAAAAGCCGTTGTGGCAAGCGCACGTCGGCGCGAATAAAATTTTTGCGGATACGCTGATGGAAGTAGTCTGCTCCGAGGACGACCACGTGTGGATTCAAGATTATCATTTGATGATTTTACCGACGTTTTTACGGAAAAGGTTTAATTCTATTCGGTGCATGTTTTTCTTACACACGCCGTTTCCGTCTTCGGAGATTTTCAAGACGTTGCCGAATAGAGAGTTGATTTTAAGAGGATTGTTAAACGCAGACGTGGTTGGGTTTCATACGTTCGATTACGCGAGGCACTTTTTGAGTTGCTGTACGAGGTTGTTAGGTTTAACGTATACCACGAATCGTGGGTCGTTATGTATTGATTATTACGGAAGGCAAGTGTCGGTGAAAATCTGCCCGACGGGCGTGAAAACCGATCGATTGAGAGAGGCGTTAACGACTCCAGGGGCGGTGAATATACGGAACGATATGTTAAGAGCGCACCGAGGGAAACGCATACTATTGGCCATCGATGATTTCGACGTCTTTAAAGGCATCGAGTTGAAATTAAAAGCCTACCAGACGTTGTTGAGGGAACATCCGCAGTTGGTTGAATCGATCGTATTGTTACAGATTTGTAACCCAGCGCGAGCGAAAAACGAAGACGTGGATAACTTGCGAGGGGAAGTGCACAGGTTAGTAAAGGAGATTAACAGTGCGGCGGGTACCGAGGTGGTCATTTTTCGTGAACAGGCTATTCCTTTACACGAAAGAGCGGCTTTGTACTCCGTCGCCGACGTGGCCGTGGTCACCGTCACCAGAGACGGCATGAACCTCGCGCCGTACGAATACGTCACGTGTAGACAAGGCCCAAGAGACGAAGAGAAAGCAACGAGAGACGGGTACGCGTTACCAAGACAGTCAAGTTTAATCGTTTCTGAGTTTACTGGCGTGTCTCCGTCCTTATCCGGGGCGTTTCGCGTGAACCCGTGGGACGTGGACGACGTCGCGGATGTCGTCTACAAGGCATTATCCTTGAGCTCTAAAGAAAGCGAGATGAGACACGAGAAACACTGGAAATACGTTGGAGAACACAACGTCGGGTTTTGGGCGAAAAGTTGTTTGAGTGAGTTACAAAGAACGTGCGCGCGAGCGTCGTCGTCGAGAAGCTACGGTTTAGGTTTCGGTTTGAATTTTAGAGTCGTGCAACTCGATTCGAGCTTTCGCAAGTTGGATACGAACAGGTGCGTCGGCGCCTATCAGAAAGCGAGGAAACGAAAACTATTCATCGATTACGACGGGACGCTCGTGCAGTTAGCTTCCTTCAACCAGCCACCGACGTCGCATTTGACGAGTTTATTGACCTCTATAGCCGCCGATAAGGCGAACACTTTATGCATTGTTAGCGGACGCGAAAAAGCCACCCTGGACGAATGGTTCGGTAAAGTGCCGAATATTTCTTTAGTCGCCGAACACGGATACTGGTATCGAGGAGACGATACGAAGAACGAATGGATTGAATTAGCACCTCCTGGTACGGCTGATCACGTTGCCGAGTGGAAAGATACCGTGTTACCGATTTTAGAGCAGTACATGGAAGCTACGGACGGCTCGTTCATTCAAGCCAAGGGAAGTTCGTTCGTGTGGCACTATCGCGACGCGGATGCAGATTTCGGTAATTGGCAAGCGAAAGAGTTAGTCGACCACTTAGAAGGTGCTTTAGAGCACGACCCGGTGGATGTTCGAAGAGGGAACAACGTCGTCGAAATCACCGCTCAAGACGTCAACAAACGCTTAGCGGTTGATCGAGTTTTATCGAGAGAACAAAGCAACACCGACGCGGTGGATTTCATTTTATCCATCGGCGACGACCGTTCGGACGAGGAAATGTTTATCGCGATTGAAAATAGAAAAGAAATGGACGCATCCTATGCCGGATGCGCTACATTTTGCTCTACCGTCGGTCAAAAACCGTCCAAAGCGCCGTATTACGTCGACGATGTCGAGGATGTCATCATGCTTTTGCAAGCGCTTGCGCAATTCGATGTTTGCCACATTCGATGATTTTTGCTGATTTTTTTATGTTAGAGAGAGAAAGCAAGAGAGAGAGAGAGAGAGAGAGAGAGAGAGAGAGTAATACACTATATAATACGACGCTTTCGAGGAGCGTTCAGTTCAGAGGTTAATAATATGATACCGCCACTACTACCTTCTACAGTCCTGTTC
>Ga0257106_1000717_pt1 | contig 18305 bp, 13 predicted proteins | sample LP_taG_3_FD_190177 | JGI IMG/M metagenome (GOLD analysis project Ga0257106, IMG submission 190177) | Marine microbial communities from Northeast Subartic Pacific Ocean, Canada - LP_J_2011_P26_10m | ecosystem: Environmental > Aquatic > Marine > Oceanic | place: Canada: Northeast Subartic Pacific...
GACAACGAGGGCTCGGCGCTCGCGGCGACCGACGCGCCGCACCTCGCGGCGCTCGCGGCCGAGAGCCTGCGGCTCACGGACTTCCACGCGGCGGCGTCGGTCTGCACGCCGAGCCGCGCGTCGCTCTTGACGGGCCGCTTCGCGATGCGCTTCGGCCTCATCGCGGTCCTGGGCCACGGCGACGCGCGGGGCCTCCCCTTTTCGGAGCGGACGCTGCCCGAGATGCTGCGCGACGGCGCGGGCTACGTGAGCGCCATGGCCGGCAAGTGGCATCTGGGCAACGGCGACGCGCACCACCCGAGCCGCCACGGCTTCGCCGAGGCGCTCACGGTGCCCTGGAGCCACGACATGGGCTGCTTCGAGCCGTGGCCCTGTAGTTACGGCCGCGACGTCTTCGTCCACGCGGCCATGCGCGCGCCGACGGCGAAGCTCCGGCGGTCCTACGCCGACTGGCTCTTCGCCTTCTGCCGGAAGGGCGGCCAGCCCGCGCAGGGCCTCGACTTTAGGAAGTTGAACGTCAAGTACGACCCGCGGTGCCCCGCGGAGCCCTGCGGAAAAAAAGGCAGGCGCCTCGCCTTCCGCGGGGACCCGCTCCAGCACTGGCGCGACGCCGCAAACGCCGAGAACCTGCCGGGCCACGCCCTGTCGATCCCGCTGACGTGGACGAACGCGTCGTGCTCCGGGCGAAGCTCCTGCGAGGCGCTCGTCGTCGAGCAGCCCGCGGCGCCCTGGCGCCTCGGCGCCAAGTTCGTCGCCTTCGTGCGCGGGTTCGTCGGCCGCGTGACGAGCCGGGTGAGCCACGCGCCGGACGAGCCCGGCGCGGCGTACCGGCCCTTCTTCGTCTACGTCGCGCCGCACGCGCCCCACGGGCCCTGGGTGCCCGCGCCCGAATGGCAGCGGACGCCGCGCAACATGACGCGCGACACGCCCTTCGCGGCCTATTTGGACACCATGGCCGAGGTCGACGCGACGCTCGGCGGCGTGCTGGACGCCGTCGAACGCGTGAGGAACGACACGCTCGTCGTCGTCACGAGCGACAACGGCCAGTTCGAGCAGCTCGCGACGAATTTTCACACACGGAGCAACGGGCCCTTCTCCGGCGGCAAGTTCAGCCCCCGCGAGGGCGGCCACCGCGTCATGGGTTTATTGCGGTGGCCCGGCGTGATACGACCGGGCGTCTCCGACCGTTTGTTGTCGCAGCTCGACGTCGTGCCGACGTTCCTGGGCCTCGTCGCGCCCCGCGCGCTGCCCGGCGTGCCCCTCGACGGCGAGGATTTAGGGCCCTGGCTCTTCGGCGGGAACGATACCGCGCCGGGCGATCGGACGCTCCTCGTCTGGCACTGCTGCGGCGCGCAGTTCCACGCCGCGCGCGTGGGCCGCTACAAGGTCTGGTTCGACAACGACGCCAAGATCGCCCCGGGGTCCATCTACGACCTCGCGGACCGGCCCGACGAGGCCCGGCCCGCGGCGCCGCCCGACGACGACGCCGCGGAGATCCGGGCGAAGGCGTACGCCGCGACCGAGGCGTTCTTCGCGTCCCAGGACTGGCCCAAGTCCGAGCAGGACCACGCCACGTCCTGGACCTGGCGCCACTTCCCCGAGGACGACCGGGGGCCGCCGCTCGTGGCGACGTGCTGCGACCGGAAGCGCGTCGACTGCCGCTGCCCGTTCCCCGGCGGCGGCCTCGCCGCGCTCGCGACGCGCGCGCCCTTCGAGTTCGCCCGGACCTTCCCCGACGACGACCCGCGCTGCGAGGAATCGCCGGGGTAAATATGTTTTGGAGTGGGGCCTTCTAGAGCCGCGCCTCGACGGGCGCGGGCGCGGGCGGCGCCGCGCGGGGCAGCGGCGGCTCCGCGTCGTAGAGCAGGTTCACGCCGACGTCGCGGGCGATGGTCTCGTCCGTCGCCGCGGCGGAGGAGAAGATCGACAGGGCCTCCATGTTCATGGTGACCATGCCCTTGAGGAGCGTGCGCCGGAGCTCGTCCTCCAAAATCTTCCGGCGGCGGCGGCCGTCGACGACCTCGTCCTGGAGGAGCGTCACGCGGGCCCGCAGCTTGTCGAGCTCGGACTCGTAGCGGCCGACGATCTCGGAGGTGACGTTCTTGAGCTTCTGCTCCGCCCGCGCCTGGGCCCGCGCGCTGTGGGACCCGTGGACGTAGCGGTGCCACGCGCCGAGGCACTTGGCCTTGACGTTGCGCTTGCAGAGCGCGACGGCGAGGTGCGTGAGGAGGCGGTCCGCCTTGTCCGTCGCGGCCACGCGCACCCAGCTCAGGAAGATGTTCTGCTTGTTGAGCGCCTTCTTGCCCGCGAGGTGGCGCTGCGCCGCCGTCCAACTCGCGGACTCCGAGTCGCGGACGAGGCCGCCCATGGAGTGGCGCAGGAGCTCGAGCTGGTGCTTGAGGCTCTCGTTGGCCTCGCGCAGGTCCGCGACCTCGCGCGCGTGGGCCTCGTCGCGGGCGCGCCCCTGCGCCTCGAAGGACTCGACGAGCTGCTTCTGCATGCCGGCGATTTTTTCCATGGTCTGCACGGCCATGTACTGGTGGTGCTCCGTGAGGAACGTGCCGACGCCCTGGAGGGCCTCGTCGTCGTAGACCGGCGCGGCGCCGCGGCTCGGCTCCATGGCAATTGGCTTCCGGGCAGCGTCCAACCGCGCCTTTTGAGCGTGGGCCGTCGACACGTTGAGGTCGGCGCGTCTCCGAAGGTGCATCGGGAGAGTTTTGGGGGGCTGCCATTAGTGCCATTGCGAGTGGCCCGCGTCCTTCCTCGTCGGGGAGCATGGCCCGCCGGGCCCTCCTGCTGGCGGGAGCGCTGGCGGCCGCCAGCGGCGACGACGGCCTGCTCCAGATCCGCCTCGCGACGCTCGAGAGCGACATCGACGCGCTCCTGACGGTGCCCTGGCCGCCCCTGGCCGTCACGGCCCAGGTCTTCGCGACGGGGCTCGTCGGGTCCAGCGTCGTCGGCGACCTCGCCTCCGACGACGACCTGCGGAGCACCCTGTGGCTCCTCATCCGGTCCATGCGGGCCCAGGCCGCGGTCTACATGATCTACGTCGGCGACGAGAACGGCACGTTCGTCGGCTACTACGGCGAGGGCCAGACCTCGCGCGGCGGCGACTTCTACTACACGATGCTCGACGGGCCCGCCTGCGACTTCTCCGGGGCCTGCCGCAAGTACTTCGACGTCGACCAGACGTCGGGCCAGCCCCCCTGCGACGGCGACGCGGAAGTGTACGCGGACGGCGCGTTCTGCTTCGCCGACGACTACTACGACGTCGCGTCCTACGACCCGCGCGCGCGGCCCTGGTACGCCGGCGCGCTGGAGACGGCGGCGACGGCGTCCTGGAGCGACGTCTACATCTTCGCGGACGACGCCGCGCCGGGCATCTCGGCCGTGGACCGCCTCTACGACGCGGCGGGACACTTCGCGGGCGTCGCGGCCGTGGACTACAAGCTCTCGCAGATCGAGAGCCTCGTCGCGGCGGCCTACAACTACTCGGAGGACGGGTCCGTCGCCTTCATCGTCGAGCCCGACGGCGACCTGATCGCGGCGAGTCTGCCGAACGTCGCGCTCGCGTACGATTCGTCGGGCACGCTGAAACAGGTGCCCGCGGCGACCTGCGGCGCGCCGCTCATTCGCGCGGCCTACGCCCACGGCGGCGACAGCGCGTTGGACCTGCTGACCGTCGACGGCGCCCAGTACTGGATCCTGCGGTCCGTCCTCGCGGACGCGTTCGGTTTGCGGTGGAATTTCACGTCGCTCCATCCCACGGAGTGCCCCGCGGGCTACGGCCTCGCGGGCCTCGCGTGCGCCCAGTGCGACCCCGAGGACCACATGACGTCCGACGCGGGCTCGACGCGCTGCGACACCTGCGCCGAGGGCTACTACAAGTACGCGAAGGATGGCGAGGACCGGTGCGCGGCGTGCGCCGACGCGGGCGACTGCGACGACCTGGGGCTGGACCCCGACGGCCCGACGTCGCTCGTCCACGTCGGCTTCTTCGGGGGCTTCGCGGACCCGGACAACGCGTCTTTAAGCGTGGGCGGGGGGCTCCTCGAGGCCGCGGCGATCGCGGCGATGGCCGCGGACCACTTCAACGCGAGGAACGCGACGATCGTCGACTGGGGCGTCGGCGCCTGCGACGCGAAACTCCAGCTGACGTTCCACGAGACGCGCACGGTCGCCTCCGAGGGCATCCCGGCCTACTACGACGCGAACGAGTTCCTCGACGTCGTCGTCGGCCCCGCGGCGTCCGCCAGGGCAGGAAAAGGGTGATTCAACGTCGCTTCAACGTGAGTGTTCCGCGCGCGCGCGTTCCGAAAAAAGCATCCACGCGTCGAGAGCGCTCCGAGGGATGATCGCTCGTCCCAAAATCAGCCGAAACGAGTGGAAAACGGCCGAGATAGGAGCCTTTGAAGTTGGGAATTTCGCACCCTTTTCCTGCCCAGGCGTCCGCGGTCGCGGAGCCCCTCGCGACGCTCGCGGAGATCGACGACGTGCCGCTGATCTCCTACGCCGCCGGGTCGGCGCTCCTCGACGAGTACGCCTACTTCGCGCGCGCGAACCCGTCCGTGGAGGCGTCCGCGGACGCCGTCGCGGACTGGTACGCGAGGAACGGCTGGGGCCACGCGGCGATCCTCTACGAGAAGACGAACACCTACGGCCTCACGGCCATGGAGGCCTTCCGCACGGCCGCGGGCTTCCGGGGCGTGAGCGTCGCGTCGTCGGGCTACGACGCGGGCGACGCCGGCAGCCTGGGGTCCGCGCTCGAATCCGTGCTCGCGGCGACGTACGACGTCGTCTACGCGATCCTCGACCCGTCGGACCTCGGCCTCCTCGTCGCCGCGGCGGCGGACCGCAACGTCACGGGCGGCGACCTCCACTGGGTCTTCGGCGACTCGCCGTCGGCGGAGGACGTCGAAGCGGCCGCGGCCGCCGGCTACGCGGACGTGCTCCGGGGCGCGACGCAGGTCTACGCGGTCGGCCGCTCGCGCGACGACGCCACGAACGCGGCCTTCGACGCCGCCTACGCGGCGCGGAGCGTCGAGGCGTTCAACCGGCGCAGCAAGATGGCGGGCCCGCGCGCGGTCCTGCCGGACGGCTTCTTCGGCGCGGAGCCCGACGCCGCGGCGCGGACGCGCTTCGCGTACGACGCGGTCGCGGCCGTCGGCCTCGCCGCCTGCGCCGTCGGCCCGGGCGTCGCGGGGAGCGCCCTGCGCGACGCCCTCTGGGCGTCGCGCTTCGCCGGGGCGACGGGCGCCGTGGAGCTCGAGGCCGACACGGGGTCGCGCGACGCGTCGACGGTGACGTTCGTCGCGTCCAACTACCGGGGGAACGGCAGCGCCCTCGGCGTCGTCGGCGTGGGCACCTGGGAGGCCGGGCCCCAGCGGGGCCGGGCCTACCTCAAGGGGAGCTGGTCCATGGAGGCCGCCGTCGTCTTCTACGACGGCACGTCGACGCCGCCCGCGGACACGTCGGGCGACGACTCCGCGTCCTGCGGCGCGGGCCTCTACCTCGCGCGCGGCGTCTGCACGGCGTGCCCCGCGGGCACCTACCAGCAGCTCGCGGTCAACGAGGGCGGCGCGAACTCGTGCCAGCGGTGCGACTCGACGTCGTTCGCGGCGGCGCCGGGCTCGTCGACGTGCGAGAGCTGCGGCGCCGACGCCTTCATCCTCGGATACGCGCTCGGGTCGACGTCCCGGAACGACTGCGCGTGCCTCGCGGGCACCTACGCGGACGGCTACCCGCTGACGCGGTGCCGGAGCTGCCCCGACGACGCGTCGTGCGACGGCGGCCTCACGGGGCCCTACCCGAGGCGCAACTTCTGGCTGAGCGGCGTCGAGTACCGGTCGACGGTCGAGGCCTACCGCTGCAAGCACGCCTACCTCTGCCCCGGCGGCAGAGGGCCCGCGACGTGCGCGTCCGGAGCCTACGGGCCGGACGCGTGCGTCGACGCGGACAACGGCAACGTGAGCCTCACGGACCACGACTGGTGCGCGACGGGCTACTCGCCGAAGCAGCCCCTCTGCGAGGGCAACAAGCACGGCTTCTTCTTCATCGACACGCAGGCGACGAGCTGCCCGGACATGAACGCGGCGCTGTTCACCGTGCTGTGCTGGATCGGGCTGCTGGGGTCCTTCGTCGTCATCAACGACGTCATCCGGCCCCAGTACCCCATGCTGGACGTCGTGCTGGGCACCTACCAGGACCTGGGCATCGTCGGCGGCCTCTGGTTCCACTGGCCGCGGTCGCTGAACACCGTCTTCTTCGTGTTCACCATCGCGCTCTTCGACGTCGACATCTACTCGCCGACGTGCTGGTTCCCGACGTGGGCGTCGACGCACACCTTCGCGCTCATGCTCACGCTGCCCCTCTTCTTCTGGGTCGTCAAGGCCGTGCGGTTCTTGCTGACCACGAAACGGGACGAGAACGCGAAGGACGACCTCCTGTGCAGCGGCCTGAGCTTCTTGGTCGGCTCCCAGGCGTCGCTCATCACCTACTGCCTCCGCCCCTTCGCCTGCCGGAGCATCGCGGGCGTCGGGCGCGTCCGCGCGCACGACCCGACGAGGGCGTGCGGCACGGACGAGATCTGGTACATGCGCGTCGTCGGCGTCGTCTACGCGGGCTCCGTCGTCGTGCTGCTCACGGCGGCGATCTGCTACCACCTCAACGAGCGCAAGAACGAGAACCGGCTCCACGACCCCCAGACGCTCCGCCGCTTCGGCTTCATGTACACGCCGTTCCGGAGCCACGCGCGCGACCGCGCGGATTTACTTCAATACGTGCGACGGTTTCGACACGGGCTCTCGTGCTCTCCGTCGAGAACTCGACGAGAGCACACGACTCGTCCAGAACTCAGCCACATCGACGTCGAAGTGACCGAGCGAGAGAGTTCGGCCCCGGCGTCCCGGCTCACCGGTCGAGTTCCGCGCAGGCGCTCTACTGGAATCTGGTTCGCCTCGCGAAGCAGGCCGTGCTCGTGGCGATCCAGGTGCTGCTCTGGGAGTTCCCCATGGCCCAGGGCCTGGCGTCGATCTTCGTGCTCCTGGGGCCGACGGTTGCGGAGGCGTGGGTGCGGCCGAACCTGTCCGACGAGGCGAACACGTGCGAGATCGGCGGCAACTGCCTGACGATTCTCGTGATCGTCATGGGCGTCGTCTTCACGAACGGCGACGACACGCCGACGGCGCCCTTCGAGGTCTGCTTCTTCATCGCCCAGATCCTGTACCTGTGCTACGCGCTGCGCGCGACGTTCCAGGACTTCGACGAGGTGCACAAGACGTCGCACGCGCGCGACTTCTTCGACCGGCTGAGCGTCGAGAAGACGGGCAAGCCCATGCCCGACCTGGAGATCTTCGACACCTTCGACGGCGCGACCTTGCTGCGCCTCGTCCACGACGAGACCTTCGACACGGACAACGCGCTGCCGCTGGTCCTCGAGCTCGAACGCGTGCTGGCGGACTACGTGAGCGACTCGTCGCTCGTGAGCAACTTCAACAAGAGCCACACGGCGACGTTCTACCGGCGCCTGATTCGGTTCATGCCGGGGCTGCCGGATATCGTGGTGGAGGCGCCCGCGGAGGAGCGGCGGCAACTGGCGAACGTGCTGAGCCTGCTCGAGCGCGAGGACCGCGAGCGGTCCAAGGTCGGCTGCAAGCCCGCGGTCGTCCGCGCGGACATCAAATCTTCAACTCGACTTCAATGTGAGCGTATGCGAATGGTTTGACACGAGCGCATCCGCCGTGCTTCGAGACCTCGAGGAGAGCCATCGATCCGTCCAAGAAATCCGCCGAATCGACTTCGATGTGACCGAGCGAGAGAATGTCAAAGTTTGGTCGGGACGTCCCGAACCGGCGGTCGATTCGCGCGCAGGCGGTCGTGCACTGCGTCCGCGACATCGACCAGTCCTCCGTGCTCTACTTCGCTTTGCACGCGCGCGCGAACGACGTCGAGCAGTTCGGGGACTTCTTGCTGCGGCTCATCAATTCGACGCAGAAGCTCCGGCGGTCGCGGCGGAACCTGCTCGAGCGCCGCGCGACGATCGCGATCCAGCGCGCCTGGCGCCGGCGCAAGCTCGGCGCCGCGGGCGCGATCCTGGCGCACCTCGAGGCGACGTCGGGGAAGCACGTCATCCGCCGGACGTTCCGCGCGCGGAACTCCGCCACGGGCGGATCCGCGGACTACTCCGAGGGCGACGACGCGCTCGCGCGCATGCGCGCGGGCTTCGCCACGGCGTCCTCCTCGGCGCGGAAGCTGGAGGCCGGCGGCGCGGCCTTCGGCCGGCGGCTCCTCGGCCGCGGCCGGTCGCACTCGGACGAGGAGGACCCGCGCGACGAGGCCGCGCCGCTCGCGCGCGACCCGCCGCCGCCGCCGCGGCGCGCGTCCGGGCCGGGGCCCGTCGACGAGCCCCCGCCGGAGCGGGACCAGCGGAGCCGCATCTTCGGCGTCATGGTCGGCGACTCGTGGGTCAGCGACGTCGTCTGCTACTCGAACGGCGCGGACCGCGACGACCACGTCGTCGTCTGCTACAGCAACGAGGGCGAACAGGACGAGCGCGCCCTCGCGAAGGCGCGGCAGCAGGCGTCCCGCCTCCCCGTCGAGGTGCCCTAGGGCGCTAACGCGCGTTTTGGTCGCTCGGGGCGGCGGCGCGGCGCGCGCGGCGACGCGCGGCGGCGTCACGGTGCCGGGAGGTCCGTCCGGAGGCTCTCCGCCGCGGTGCGCCCGACGGCGATGGCGAAGGCGATCCACGCCGCGCAGAGCGGGATGCCGACGACCGCGAGGAACGTCTTCACGGTCATGAGCTTCGGCTCGCGGACCGGCGCCGGGACCGCGCGGCGCCGGTCGGCGCTGTGGCGCGCCTGCTCGCGGGCCATGCGCTCGACCTCGGCGAGGCCTCGCGCGCGCTCCACCATGCCGCCCTTGTAGCCGCCGGGGGGCGAGGAGATGGAGCGAGGAGACGGCATGGTCTGAAGCGGTGGAGACGACATGCTTTTGAAGTTGTGGACGGTCGCTTCGAGGGGCGGGGCGTCCCAGGGCGGGTTGATGGTGCGCGTAAGACTTCTCCGGAGCGGGGTCGTCGAGTGTGATGTGGCGCGCACGCGGGGCGCGGAGCTCGGGGCCCGTAGACCAAGAGCTCGAGGCGGAAAACTGAGGTAATCGGCGAGCATCGAAGGACGCGCATGGAGCGGATGTCGAACGCCGTCGGGAGCCGGAGCCCGAGCCCCCCGGCGCCTTGTTCGATGAAGAGGGGCGGGTGGTCGACGAGGCGAGCATCGAGTGACAGCTGCAATTCTTCGCCTCCTGGACGAACGAAGACTTCGCAACGGGCTTCTTCGCGGGCATCCACACGACGCCGGGCGGATGCCAGCACGAGCTTCCGACCTGGGAGATTCTCGACGTCGCGCGCGCGTGCAAGACCTTGTCGGGGTTCCGCGCGCTGCGGAGCTACGCGCTGATGCTCGGCGTCGTCGCGGGCGTCCTCCTCGACCGCGCCGCCGGACTCTTCCGCTGGTACGTTCGCTTCACGCTCGGCCCGATGAGGTTCCTTCAGGGATTCTTCCTCGCGTGGTGTTACGGGCTGAGCAAGTACGCGACCGCGAGATCGTACTGCACGTGGACCGCCGTCGGCGCGCTCATCATGACGCCCGCCGCGCCCCTGTCCCTGCGGCTCCTCGCGCTCGCCTACGAGTGCCGCCTCGCGGGGCCGTACTACGCGGGCACCGCCGAGGTCTCGTTCTTCTTCACGACGAGTTTCAGTGGCGTCGTCGCCGCCGCGTACATCGCGTGGGCATCTTTTCCATGGCTGCAGATGGCGGCGTTTCGCTTCGTCCAAGCGCGCGTCACCGACGACATATTCGAGCGACTGGTGGCGCTGCCGCTGCGGTTCGGGCGAGTGCTGCTGCCCCTGATGTTGCTCCTCACGTTCGTTCCCGGAAACGCGGCGCTCGTGTGCACCGCGGGCGTCGTGCTGCCTTCGTACGTCGTCGCGAATGAGTAGTAGACTAGGCACCCCCACTAAGCCGGCTCTCAGAAACGACGTCCAGAACCACGCGCTTAGTCCCCCCCGAACTTGGCGCGCTGCTTCGCCGAGTCCTTGCCCTGGCGCTTGTACTCGGCCTTGGCCTTGGCCTTGGACGACTTGGCCTTGGACGCGTCGATCTTCGCGAGCTTCGCCGCGCGCGCCTTCTTCGCGACGTCCTTCGTCGCGTCGCGCGTGCGCTTCTTGTCGTTGCGCAGCGCGTTGAGCTGGTGGACCAATTTCTTCGCCGCGCGCGCCTCGGGCGCCTCCGGGTGCGCGAGGCCCGTCCGCGCGTCGCCGCGCGACGCGAGGTAGCCCGGCCGCTTCGCCGACTTCGGCGCCGTCGCGCCTTTCGGCTTCGACGCGAAGGGCAGGGCCTCGACGAGCTTCTTCGGCAGCACCTGCTTGTGGAAGGCGCGCGGCGCGCGGTCCACGGGCCTGTAGAGCGAGTCCTTGTCCACGGGGATGGCCGTCCGCGTGTCGCGTCGGAGTTCCGCGACGGTGCGCATGAGCCCGCGCGGCGGCGCGCCGGGCGCCTGCAGCAGGTCGCGCACGGGCGCGCAGAGCTTCGGCGGGTCCACGGGCACCCACAGACGACACACGACGATGTCGGAAAGCAGCACCTTGTCCTCGAAGCTCGCGCGGAACGCGCCCGCGCGCGCGTGCTTGCCGGCCTCGGACACGTCCTCGCGGACGGCCTTCTTGATGGCGCCGCGGACGCCCGACACGGTCTTGAGCGTGGCGCCCTCGAACTTCGCCGCCTCGAGGGCCGACGTGAACATGCCGTCGACGAAGGCCGTGTTGCGCTCGACCTTGTAGGGCGCGCCGCACAGCTTGAGCTTTTTCGACACCTTCGACGTCGCCTCCTGCTTCAACACGACGCCGACGCAGGACACGCGGAAGGTCGTCGACGACGACGACAGGGAGTGGAAGCCGACCAGGGGCGAGTTCGGCGCGATGCCCGGCGCCCAGAACGTCGCGCCGCAGTGCATGTGCTCGGGCGTGTATTTGAGGTACCGGCTCCGCGTCTGCCGCTCGTCCTCGAGGCTGTAGAGCGGCGCGGACTGGAAGCGGCGCCAGCCGCAGGAGAAGAGCACGGGGTCCCGCGCTTTCAGCACCTTGCCGTACCAGCGGTGGCGCCGCACGCGGCCCGTGACGAGCGACGCCGGCGCGGCCTCGTGCGGTAGCAGCCCGCCGAGGACCACGGGCCGCCTCGGCGACAGGTGGTCGACGAACTCGCAGGGCACGCGCTCGAGGCGCACGCGCACGTACTGGCCGCTCGACAGGCCCTCGAGGCCCAGGCGCGCGGCGTCGTCGCGGAACTCCTTCTCGTTCGACAGCTTCTGCTTCGCGAGCGCCGCGCGCTGCTCCGCGAGGAACGTGTTCTCCTCGTCGTCGTCGTCGCCGTCGCCCGCGGCGTCGTCGCCGGCGCCGCCGTCGCCGTCGTCGTCGCGGAGCGACATGGCCGCGGCCTTCTTCTCCGCCGCGGCCTCGCGCGCGGCCTCCTGCGGCGACAAAGCCTCCTCCGCCTCGTCGTCGTCGTCGTCGGACGACGACGACGCGTCCAGCTCCTCAAAGTCGCCGTGCAGCGGCGCGTCGTCGTCCCACGCCGCGTCGTCGTCGCCGTCGACGCCGCCGGGCGCCGCGCCGGTGGCGAAGCGGAGCTTCGTCGACGCGAAGTAGCCGTCGAGGTCGCCGGCCTTGAGCGACGGCACGAGCGCCGCGAGCTTGCGGCCGTCGTCGTCGACGTCCGCGCCGTCCGCGCCGGCCCGCGGCGCGGCCCCGCCCCCCGCCGGCGCCGCGCCGCCGCCCGCGCCCTTGCGGCGGAAGAACGCGGCGTCGTCGTCGTCGTCGTCGTCGCCGTCGCTCGCGGCGCCGTCGCTCGCGTCCGAGTCGTAGACCCAGGCCGCGACGTCCTCGGCGTTCTTCGCCGCCAGCCGCCGCGACAGGTCCTCCTTCGTCCGCTCGAAGAACGACGCGCGCGCCGCGGCGTCCTCGTCGGCCTCCGAGTCCGACTCGTCGTCGTCGTCGTCGTCGTCGTCGTCGTCCTCCTCCTCCTCCATATCGTCGTCGTCGTCCTCCTCGTCCTCGTCGTCGACGGCCGACGCCGCCACGCCCGCGTCGGACCCGAACAAGCGCAGCGTCGAGTCGCCGAGCTTGCCGTCGACGCCGTCGCCCAAGTCCTGCAACCGCCGCACGAGCTGGGCCGCGCCGCCGGTCTGCGCGCGCCGCGCGTCGTCCGCGCCCTCGACGTCGGCGTCCTTGGAGTAGGCCACGGTCTTCAGGTCGATGAAGACGGACCCGTCCTCGTAGTCGACGTTGCCGACGTTCGCCATCGGCGCGTAGATGACCTGCGTGGGACTCAAATCTTCAATGTGCGCACATTCAACGACTTCGACACGAGTGCGTGTGCCCTGCGTCGAGAATTCGACGAGAGCAATCGACTCGTCCGAAATTCAGCCAAATCGACTTCGATTCGACCGAGCTAGAAAATTCCGAAGTTTGGTCGGTGGTCGATTTCCGCGCAGGAGATGACGGTCTCGGACGCCTTGAGGAGCTTCTTCGTCCGCCCGTCGGCCGTCGTCGCCTCCGTCTTGCCGAGCGGCAGGGGGTCGTCGAGGGGCGCGAGCTCCGACGGCAGGAAGTCGCCGAGGCCCGGCACGTGGACGCGCGTCTCGGCCTTCAGGTGCGCGCCGCGGACGTAGCCGTAGCAGTCCACGGTGCGGTCGCACTTGGGGTCCGCCAGCAGCCGCGACGGCGGCGTCGCGTCGTCGACGCGGTCGCAGAGCACGTAGCCGTGGGCGTTGCGCCACGTCAGCGGCCGGAACTTGACGCGCGACACGTAGAGCGCGAGCTGCCGCGTCTCGTTCCGCGCGTACTTGCCCGACTGCAGAATCCCGCCGATGTAGAAGATCTTCGCGCCGGCGTAGATGTCGGCCCAGAAGCGGTGCTTCAGCGCCTTCTTCACGTGCTGCAGCGCCTTGTTCGTCTTCATCCGGTCGAGGTGCGTGAGCACGCCCATGACCTTGGGGAAGCCGTGCGCCTGCAGGATCGCGAGGAACTCGAAGGTCACCATCTCGAAGCCGAAGGACGCGTCGATGGTCAGGAGCACGAGATCCGCGACCTTGGCCAGGTCGATCATGCCGCACAGGTCGTCGGGGCACTCGACGAGCGTCAGCCGCTTGTCCTTGCCGACGGTGATCGTGACGGGGCCGTCGATGGACGCGAGGTTGTGCCGCGTGTAGAGCTTCACGAGCGACCGGATCAGCGTCGACTTGCCCGAGCCCCGGGGGCCGCAGACGACGACGACGACGGGCGGCGCGCCCTCGGTCCGCGCGCGCTGCACCAGCGGCACGACCTCCTTCCGGTGGCCGCGGTCCGCGTTGCGCTGCACGCTCCGCTTCGCGCGGCCCAGGTTCGCGACGCCGAAGGCGCGCTTCTGCGTGTTGCCGCTCCGCTGCGCGCCGGCGCCGCCCTCGCGGAAGGCCGCGGCCTGCTTGGCGCGCGTCGCGACGAAGCCCTTGCCCTTGCTCGACTTGTGCGCCACGTGCGTCTGGGGCTCGCCGCTCATGGTGCTGGCGGAGCGGTCGTGGGCAGTGTGCGGATGCGCTGGACGCTAGGGAGAGCTCAGCACCCGTCTCTCATATCGCTATTCCAGCGGCTTCACGATCGGCTGCAATGTGCGCGATGCGAGACGAAGTTGCCCCGGACGACGACGTGTAAGGACCTCGATTATCACAGCTTTGCTTCTAGTCGTCGCGCTCGCTGCGCCAGAAGGCGAGGATCGACGTGAAGACGTCGTCGGGCGCGTCTAGGAAGAGCCGCTCGTGCGCGCGCACGCTCGACGACGGCGCCGCGCGGCCGCGGTCGCGGAGGGCCGGGAGTCGCTGGCGGAGGGCGAGGAGTTCTTTGCGCGGCGCTTCGAGCCATGGCGGCCAGCCGCCCGCGGCGCGGATGGCGGCGAGGAAGTCGGCCGTGGTCGTAGAGCCGTAGCGTTGCGCCCACGCCTCGGGGTCTCGGCCGTCGTAATTGCGCGCGTCGAGCGACGCGCCGCGACTCAGCAGGAGCTTGCACATCGTGGGGTGATTGTGCGCCGCTGCGAAGTGTAGCGCGGTCAAGCCACTCTGGTCGCAATCGTCGACTCGCGCGCCCGCGTCGAGCAGCAGGCCTGCTGGGTCGCAACGGTTTTCAGAAGCGGCGTTGTGCAGTGGCATCATGCCGAAATTGCCTGGCCAACCTAAGTGGACGTCGGCGCCGTGCTTCAGAAGCCAGTTTATGGCTGAGCACCAGCTATGACTCGCTGCAATATACAGGCGCGTCGCTCCACTAACACAATTCTCGATGCGCAAACCACCATTATCGTCGCGTGTCATGAGAACAATGGCGTCAAGGTCGCCGCCCGAAGCGTGATAGCGAACAGCTTGGTCGATGAACGAACTCTCGTGAGCGTCCATACGAGCGGCAGCCTGTTCAACCTCCTGTTCAACGCCGTTGGTGCAGACGTGGGGCACTCAAAAAGAGGCATGGTCATCGCGTTTTAGCGTCGTTGCCCGCAGCGGCTCAGCGCCCAACGGCAACCACACGCACGCAGCGCACGCGCTCCCCGACAAAGCGCACGACACGATGGCGGAGACGGAGATCTACGTGCCCGACGAGCGCCTCGTCTGGGCGCCGGCGACGCTCGAGCGCGAGACGGTCGTCGACGGGTCGACGCACATCACCGTGGCCGTGCGGCGGCCGCGGGACGACGAGCCCCTCGCGGGCTGCGCCGCCGTCGCGGCGACCATCGCCCTCGACGCCGGCGACGCGTCGAGCCTGCCGCTGCAGGACGCGCGGAAGCCCGCGGCCGTCGAGGACCTCGTCGGCCTCGACCGGCTGCACGAGGCGTCGGTGCTCGCGACGCTGCGCGAGCGCTACTTCGACCGGACGCCCTACTGCCGCACGGGCGCGGGCATCTGCGTCGCCGTGAACCCCTACGTCTGGATCCCGGAGCTCTACGGGCCCGCGGCGCGGAACCGCTACGGCGACGCGGAGTCGCGCGCGCGGCGGCCGGCCCACGTCTACGCCATCTCCGGCGCGGCGCGCGACGGCGTCGCCGCCGGGCGGGACCAGAGCGTCTTGGTGAGCGGCGAGTCCGGCGCGGGCAAGACGGAGACGGTGAAGATCATGCTCCGGCATCTGGCCGGAAGCGCGGCGGCCGTCGCGGACCGCGTGCTGTCGTCGCAGCCGCTGCTCGAGTCCTTCGGCAACGCCAAGACGGTGCGCAACGACAACTCGAGCCGCTTCGGCAAGTTCACGCGCCTCCAGTTCGCGCGCGCGGCCGCGGGCGCCGCGCCGCTCGTCGGCAGCTCGTGCGAGACGTACCTCCTGGAGAAGTCGCGCGTCGTCGGCCAGGCGCCGGGCGAGCGGGGCTACCACTGCGTCTACGGCGTCGCCGCGGCGGCGCGCGCCGACGTCGGCGCCTTCGCCTACGTGAAGCGCGGCGACCTCGCGACGACGTCCATCGAGGGCGTCGCGGACGCGGACCGGCATCGGAGGACGACGGCCGCGCTCGCGACGCTCGGCGTGCCGGGGAGCGACGCGGCGGCCGTCGAGGACGCTGTGATGGCGGTGCTCCGTCTGGGCGAAGTCGCCTTCGACGGCGCCGACGCCGCCGCCGTCGCGTCGCCGGCCGCCGCGAACGCGGCGGCCGCGGCGGGCGTCGGCCGCGCCGCGGGCGACGTGCTGGACGCGCTGCTCGTCCGCGTCGTGCGCACGCGCGACGAGGCCGTGCGCGTGCCCCGGAGCGCGGCCGCGGCGACGGAGGCGCGCGACGCCCTGGCCAAGGAGCTCTACGTGGCCGTCTTCGACTGGCTCGTGCGCGCGATGAACGCGGCGACGCGTGCGGCGGCGCCCGACGGGCTCCGCGTCGTCGGCCTGCTCGACATCTTCGGCTTCGAGCGCTTCGCCGTGAACCGCTTCGAGCAGCTCTGCATCAACTACTGCAACGAGAAGCTCCAGCAGAAGTTCACGCTGGATTTGTTCAAGGCCGTGCAGGAGGAGTACGACGACGAGCGCGTGCCCTGGGATCCCGTCGCGTTCCCCGACAACGAGAAGGTGCTGGCGCTGCTCGAGGGCCGCATGGGCGTCGTCGACGTGCTCAACGAGGAGTGCCTGCGGCCCCGGGGCTCCGAGGAGGCCTTCGTGACGAAGCTGGACGCGCTCCACGGCGACGGCGCAAAGTTCGCCAAGCACCGGTACGAGCCGCGCGTCTTCACGGTGGCCCACTACGCGGGGCCCGTGACCTACGCGGCCGACGGCTGGCTCGACCGCAACAAGGACGCGCTCCACGACGACCTGGCGGTCCTGGCCGCGGGGTCGTCGCGCCCCTTCGTCGCGGGCCTGTTCCGCGGCCGCGCGGCGGCGGCGGCCGCGGCCGCGCGGCGGCCGCGCGCGAAGACGGTCCTGGCCAAGTTCAAGGGCAACCTGGCGTCGCTGCTCGACGAGGTCGAGAGGACGGAGGTGCGCTACGTGCGCTGCGTGAAGCCCAACGGCGCCAAGGCGCCAAGGCGCTGGGACGCGGCGCTCGTCGCCGGCCAGCTCCGGTGCGCGGCTGTGTGGAATTCAAATCTTCAACCCGACTTCAATGTGAGCGTATGCGACAGTTTCGACGCAATCTCTTCGGCTGTGCTTCGAGAACTCGACGAGAGCAATTGAATCGTCCAAAAATCAGCCGAATCGACTTCGATTTGACCGAGCTAGAGAATTCTGAAGTTTGGTCAGGACCACCCAAACCAGTGGTTGAATTCCACACAGGTGCGCGGGCGTCGTCGAGGCCGTCACGGTGACGCGCGCGGGCTACCCGAACCGCAGCGCCCACGGCGACTTCCACGCGCGCTACCGGGCCCTGGCGCCCGGCGCGCCCGGCGCGGCGGCCCTCGCGGCGGCCGTCGCGGAGGGCCGCCACGCGTTCGGGCGGACGCGCGTCTACCTCAGGGCGGGCTGCCTCGAGGACCTCGAGCGGCGCCTCCGCGCGGCGCGGGGCGCCGCGGCGACGGCCGTCGCCGCGGCGCTCCGCGGCCGCGCCGCGCGCGCGGCGTTCCTCCGGCTCCGGCGCGCGGCGGCGGCCGCCGCGCGGCGCCGCCGCGGCGCGGCCGCGCGCGCGGCGTTCCTCCGCGCCAAGGGCCTCGCGCGCGCGGGCCAGGGCCTCGCGCGGCGCCGGGCCGCGCGCCTCGTCGCCGCGGCGCGGCGCCTCGTCCGCGCGGCGACGGCCGCGGCCGCGGCGCGGCGCGGCGCCGTCGCGCGCGCGCGCTTCGCGCGGCGCCGCGGCGCCGCGGTCGCGATCCAGTGCGCGGCGCGGCGCCGCGGCGCGCGCGGCGCCGTCGCGGCCCTCGCCGCCGAGGCCGAGGAGAGGGCCAGGCTCGAGCACCAGCTCGAGGCGCTCCGCGCGCGGCTCGACGCCGAGGCCGCGGCGCGCGCGGACGCCGAGGCCGCCGCGGCGGAGCTCCGGAGCGCGATGGCGTCGCCGGAGCGCCGCGCCGCCGCGCCCCGGGCCGAGGAGGCCCGCGTCGACGGCGCCCTCGTCGACGAGAGCAAGCGCATGCTCGACTACCTCCGGTCCGAGGTCTCGCGGCTCGCGCGCGCGAACGACGGCCTCGAGCGCGAGAACCACCGGCTCCGCGTCGCCAACGACCGCGTCCAGCAGGCCCACGGCGCGGCCCACGAGTCCTTCGCGGCGCTCAACTCCCACATCAAGCGCCTCGGCCGGACCGTGCTCGCGCTGAAGCGCGACGCGCGCGACCTCCGCCAGGCGAACGGCGTCTTCAAGGACGAGCTCGCCATGAAGCAGGCCATCTACGTCGCCGAGGTCGCCAAGGGCCTGCGGCTGGAGCAGCTCATGCGCACCATGGTCGACGTCTGCGACGTCCGCGGCGCGGACCCGGAGCTCGTGGCCGAGCTCCGCGCGATGGCGGACGCGCGCGCGCTCCACGACGGCGGCGTCCGCGACGCGGAGGTCGCCGCCGGCGGCGAGGAGGCGGCGCAGCCGGGCTTCTGGGGGCGGCTCATCGGGCGGGGGTCCTAACGGTGCGTCGAGCCGAAACTTGAAGACTTCAATGCTCCATTGAGAAGTGCACGCTTGAATGTTTTTTGGAGCGCCGCTTGGCTAATTATGGCCGTGTCTGGCATGTCACGCCGCACCAAGGCATGCGTGTTGCTTGTGTGTGCAACGACCACAGGGCTGCGCGAGCCGCTGCGATTGCCGAGCAACACGCGACGGTCCGTCGTGGTCGGCGCGCCGCTGGTCGCCGCC
>Ga0257106_1000718_pt1 | contig 18298 bp, 12 predicted proteins | sample LP_taG_3_FD_190177 | JGI IMG/M metagenome (GOLD analysis project Ga0257106, IMG submission 190177) | Marine microbial communities from Northeast Subartic Pacific Ocean, Canada - LP_J_2011_P26_10m | ecosystem: Environmental > Aquatic > Marine > Oceanic | place: Canada: Northeast Subartic Pacific...
AAGACTCGACGCCATCTGAAGCTGAAGATGCGGGAGATTCGGAAGACTCGACGCCATCTGAAGCTGAAGATTCGGGAGATTCGGAAGACTCGACGCCGTCTGAAGCTGAAGATTCGGGAGATTCGGAAGACTCGACGCCGTCTGAAGCTGAAGATGCGGGAGATTCGGAATCCGTCGAGCAGGCCGAAGCGGAATCGGCAAGCGCGGAAGAAGAGGCGAAAAAGGAGGTGGAAGATGCCGTCAATCACGTTGAGGGTAAACTCACCAGAATGGCCGAGAAAATCGACGCCGCCGAAGATGAAATCGACAAATCGATGACAGACATCGAAAAGGCGCAAGATGCTATTGATGACGCTATTGATGACGAAGACGATGAGTCGCACAAACCAAAACCACCAAAACATCCGAGTTCTACGGATGAAGAACAACCGCCGCCTTCGGAAGAAGAAGACACTTCAGCATATGGTACAACGTCTGAGGCAACAGTCTAAACGGACGATAAAACGGTAATATCACAATATCTCCTTCCTCCGAGGCAGACCGCGAACCCGGTCCGAAGCGGAGAAAAAGGAAAAGAAACTTTATACTTATTTTACACAAAATAACCCGTAGTATTTGGGCGGATAGAAATCGATTGCAGAAAGGAGACGATAGAGACGATGACGACTACTTACTATTCGCATCGCGTGTACAAAACCAAATCTCTCTCTCTCGCGCGCGAGCGACGGCGTAAAGTCCCAATAATGCACTTTTAATGACAAAACTTATCCATATTTCTTTATTAAAACTCTCTTTCACACGAATGTCTCTTCGTCGCGCCGCAAACAATAATAATAACAACAACAACATCTTCAACAACATTTCACCGAAGAGAGAAAGGAGACGAAAAGTTCGCGACTTTCTTTCGCCTTCGATGATGTTGTTCTCGTTCTCGTTCCTCCTTTCTCTGTTCTTTTTTTTTCTCTGGTGTGGGTTGTCAAAAAATACGCGAGGAGAGAGCACGAGATCGACCACGCTACGAGCCGACGGAAATCATCATGGATTACTCGTCGCCGTGGTGACGACGACTAAAAACGCGAGCGGAAGACGATTCGAGCAATGGGTGCGTTATCACGAGCAGGTAGGAATCGGGCTTTTTTACGTGTTCGTGGACGATAGGACAAAGAAGTACGATGCTTTTTCCCAGAAAAAGGAGAATGTAAAATTGTTTAGCGAATCTGAAATGGAAAGTATTCGAAGTAAATTGCTTTGTAATAAAGAGCAGTGGTTGGTGCCTTGGATTCGTAAGCGAGGCTGTAACGCTGAGTTATTCGTAAAGCAGTCGCAAAATGTGGAGATGGCAATTGAGATGGCGACAGAGGATAACGTGGATTGGATAGCGCACATCGATACCGATGAGTTGTTGTTTCCCGCTGGCGTAGCAAACCTAGATATTCGTGAACTTTTACGAGAATATCAACCGAGGGATATAGACGGAATTGTGTTGCCGAATTATGAAGCGGTGCCAGAAACAAAAGGTGGAGTGCAAGATCCGTTCGTCGACGCGACGCTTTTCAAACGCAATTACGCGCACACCGATAAGAAAACGTGGAAGAAACTCGGCGGTGTAGTCGTTCGTAACAAATCTCTCCCGAACTTCTTTCTGGCCTACGCGAACGGAAAATCAATCGCGCGAGTCGCTCGAAATAGATTACGCTCAAACGGTGCGCACAGGTTCAAGTTTCGGCCAATATCAAAATCTCCCTCTTCGCGACAGCGCTTCAACGAAGTCACGCACTCGGAAGCGAAAATCTTACACTACCCGTACATGAACCTCGACGAATCCATCAAACGATTGCGCAACTGCTCCCCACGCGACGTGACTTCATCTCTCGACGCTGGAAAAATAAACCAAACCTTCCTCCTCGACTTTGATCGGCAGGCCTTTGTCGCTTTGGTCTTAAACGGGGAAGGCGACGACGACGAAAGCGAAAGACTGGAAGGAAGAAGAAGAAAAGTCGAAGCCTGGTACAACGAGCGAATCGTCTTCGAGGACGTCAACGAGACCGCCATGCTCGTCCACTCCGGCGTCTTCGATCGAATATACGCGCCCAGTCTTCTCTTAAAAAAACTTTCGCAAAAGTAGCCTCTAATAATAACTACCCGTTCTAAAGGTCTGGTGGTTTGGTGTCTTTTCGCAGATGTTTTTTGGCAAAAAAAAACCATTTTATATTCTCTTACCATCTTTGCTTCACACTCGAGAATAAAATGCCTTTTACTCACTACCGCGCCCTAAAAGCGATGCGGACGATGACGACGCTCGCGTTGTTCCTTTTCGCGACGTGTTCTTTTTTCTCCCTTTTTTTGGTCGAGAGCATCGACGCGCGAACGGATGGTTCCTTCTTGAAAATCAAAACCAACTTTAAGGATGACGACGACTTTTCCACGAGGGGAGGTGCCTTGAAGCTGACCAAAGCGGGACACGTGAACGAGTATCGCGTGCTCCCTGGACACGACAAAAAGCAAAAAGTACTCTCGAAGACGCCAGACGCGTACGTCTCCTCGGAAGATCTTCCGGAATCTTTCACCTGGTCGAACGTTTCCGGACACAACTTTCTCAGCAAGAGCTTGAATCAACACATACCGCAGTATTGCGGGTCGTGTTGGGCGCACGGCGCGATGTCGGCGCTCGCGGATAGGATCCAAATCGCGAGCGGGAAGAAACGAATGCAAGACGTGAACTTGGCGATTCAGTTTATTTTGAACTGTGGGACGGAAGTTGCCGGGTCGTGCCACGGAGGCTCGCATACCGGCGCGTATCAGTTTGTACACGACGTCGGCTTTGTGCCGTACGATACGTGTTTGAGTTACGAGGCGTGCTCGAACGAATCGATCGAAGGCTCGTGCGGGTACGTGACGGATAGATACAAGTGCAACGCGATTAACACGTGCCGGACGTGCTCGACTTTTTCGCAGTTGGGTGGTTTTTGCGCGCCGTTGGCGACGTTTCCAAACGCGACGGTCAAAGAATACGGGACGATTTCCGGGGAAGAGGCGATTATGAAGGAACTCTACGCGCGAGGCCCCGTGGCAGCTGGTATTGATGCCGACGGTTTACGTTCTTATACTAAAGGTATTTATACCGAAACCCCGTCTTACGAAATCAACCACATCGTCAGCATCGTCGGGTGGGGCGTAGAGAAGAAAACAAACACGAAGTATTGGATCGTTCGAAACAGTTGGGGCCAATATTGGGGCGAGATGGGCTTTTTCCGCATCGTCCGCGGAAAGAAAAGTTTAGGCATCGAAGACGAAGTCGCGTGGGCAACTCCTGGAAGATGGACTGGGATGAAACACGACGATTTTGCGAACTTCCCGTGCTTCGAAGACGGAGCCAATTGTCAGGAGGAAGATTTCTTGCCGGACGTGAAAGATATGGCGGCGGAATACGTCGACCCGAGCGTGAAAGGGATTCCGTTCGGGAAGGTACACTCCGAGGAAGAACAGAAGGAGAAACAGTAAGCGCGCGCATGCACGCGCGCGAATCTAACTTCATCGTACAAAACCTTTGTAATATATATATACACACACACACACACACACACACATGCTTTTGCTTTTGCTATCTTTTCGTTGATATTGAAACAATCATCTTCTTCACAAAAGCACCGCTTTTCCAAATACAAAACCCGAGAGGGCGAGAAACCATGACGCCTCACCGATAGGAAGGGAGAAGAAGACGAGGAAGAAGACATCAACGTCATGCCAATCGTCCCGAGAGTCAAACCGAAATCATCCTCCTCCTCCTCGAACGCGTCTTTCTTCTCTCGATTGGTCTTCTTCTTCTTCTCAAAAACTCAGCGCAGACAAATCGTTTGGAAATCTCTCGGACAAAACAGACGCCTGCTCCTTCTGATTCTCGCTGCATTCTTCCTTCACCGCGAATTCCTCGCTTCGTGCGGCCCGCACTCCAAATACGGGTTCTTGGAAACGCGCGCGTGCCATAAAAATGCCTCGGCGAAAGAGGATTGGAAAACGTCCAAATTTGGTTTCGATTTTCTTCTCAATCGACCACAGAGAGGAGGGAAAAAATGTTTCGTCTCGAAAGAGGACGAAAAAACGAGCGGGTTTTGTCTGTGCGATGGGCATAAAGTAGCCGGTTTGAGAAATTGCGGCGACCAGGTGGAGATTAATTGTCAGAGCGCGTGCAGAGAAGAGATTGTGGGAAGCAGAGGTGCGAGTAAGAAGCGTCCGCGATGGAAAGAATACGGCGGCGGCGCGGATGTAAAAGAGTGTCCTTTGAAAAAAGTGTTCGAGGAGCGACCGGGTGGCTATGAAAACGCGATGAAGAATACGAAGGGGATGCACGCGATGTTTAAAAAAGTGACCGTGAAGACAATGCCGAATGGGTTTTCGTTTACGCTGCCGAGTGATAGGAGACGAGCGAGTTTGAAGAGAGATTTCGTGTTGGCCGGAGAACGGTTGGCGAAAGCGCAGGTGGAAGAGATCCGCGGGAAGACGGAGGCGTACGTGAAGAGCGTCGAAGAGGAGATTAGTGGTATGCAAACAAATATCGAGGAGTATTTTGAGAATCAACGAGGTATTGTCATCGTCGGTGGGTCAAAGTATAGCATCAAGACGTCGTATTGGATAGCCGTACACGCCGTGCGGCGCGCCAAGTCACGATTACCAATCGAATTGTGGTTCCCGGCGAACGAGTTACCTTCCTGCGAAGATGTCGAAGATTTAAGGGATTTAGGCGTTATCGTTCGCTCGTTTAGCGAGCTCGGGGACGCGTTAAACTTTGCGAGTAAAGGAAAACGCAAACCGAGTCGATTCGCGTATAAGCTTTTAGCGCTAACGTTTTCGTCGTTCAAAGAAGCGTTGAGCGTTGACGCGGATAATTTGGTGTTAAGAGATCCAGAGACGAAACTATTCAATAGTGAGGAGTATAAAAGAACCGGGGCGGTGTTGTGGCGAGACTTCTGGAGAGATTCGAGCGCGCCGGATGCGCGATTGGCCCTTTTTGGAGACGAAAATGCGCCTTCGTGGCCAAAGTTTACGCACGAGAGCGGCCAAATGCTTGTCGATAAGAGTAAACATTGGAACGCGTTGTTTTTAGCGTTATATTTTAACGCGTTCGATCATATCTTCTACCCCTTGTTCGGTGGGTTCATGGGTATTGGTGATAAAGAGGTATTCGCCGTAGCCATGCGCTACTTCAAAGATGACTTCACCATCGTGCCACACGACCCGGACCACGTGGGCATTCGAGACGGTTCGAACGGAAACATCTTCGGAAACACAATGTTGCATCGCGACTTAAACGGTGACCCGTTGTTTTTACACACGAATAAAGGGAAAATGACCAACCATGTTCCAGATTTCGCCGATTTTTCCTCGACGAAGTACATCCGAAGGTGGGAAGAGAGCGCCTTTCTCGGCTCCAAAGTCGTTCGCGTGATCAACGAAGCCACGGGAGAGCACGATTTTGAGAAATGGATATTTGATTTAGTTTCCAAGAACAAGTTTAAATTTGGTGACGTGAGCGATGCGTATTACGACGTTTTGAGCGAAGAAAGCGGTCGCGGCAGTTTGTTGGATGGGATGTATTTGAACGATTACCTGCAAAATCCAGGCGTTATGTTCTTACACAGTAACTTGCATTCGTAAAGGTATTTAGAAAGAGAGAGAGAGAGAGAGAGAGAGAATTACGTTAGATTATAAATTAGAAGAAGTAGAAAGGTGTACTCGAGTTATTCAGAGAAAGCTGTCATTATTCTGTGGAAATATCCATCTCCTCTTGCAAAGGTTCCTCCGACGACGTGGTATCGTCCGCCTCGTCGTGCGCGCCTTCATCTAAATCCTCTTCCCCGTGCTCTTCGCCGCCGTGTGGTTTCGACGCGCTCTTTTTGCTACCGTGTCCACTACGCTTACTACGCTTACTGCTATGCTTACCGCCGCCTCTCGAGGATCGCCCGCTCGGTTGATCCGCCGGTTCTTCTTCGCTTAAAACGTCGTCTTCCTCTTCCTCCTCGTGGTTGTCCTCAACGCCGCTACCACCACCATTATGCCTATCCACGTCCACTTCGCTCAGAGCCTCTTTCATCACCTCCAACTGCGTCGTCTTATGTTCCAACTCAAGATGTTTCTCTTCCAACAAGCTCGACGCGTGCGTCAACATGTCATGTTTCTCCTTCAACGCGCCGGACGCCTCCTGATGCTTCTCTTTCAAACTCTCAAACTCCTCGTGCACGCTGCTCAAAGCGTCCTTGTGCTCTGCCAAAACTTGTCGGCAGTGTTCTCTTTCCAACACTAAATCGTTCGAAATCCCTCGCCACCGGTTCACGATCGACTGTCGATGGTTGAACGCGTCCGCGTGGAACAGGAGGAACGAGAGGAGGAACCCAAAGACGAACGCAATCAGCGTTTTCCCGTTCGCTTTCGTCGTCGTCGTTTGAGAAGAAGAACCACCCGTCGTCGTCGTTCTCTTCTTCTCCCGTGAACTCCTCTGGTGATTTGGGTACTCGTGCAAACGCTCTTCTTCTTCGCTCGAGGCCATTATTCTCTCGATAGTGGTCGTCGTTTATGTCGTTGTGTTGATGAGTTTTGGTTTGTTTCCGCACCCCAAAAATCAGTCGTTTTTTTGGTCTTTGAAGCATTGAGAGCCACCAATTTCTGCACACGTCAGACACGCAACAGTTAAAGTCTTCACAAAACTAAGCGCTCGTTGTTTACACACACGTAGTATATATTTACTTACGCGACATTCACATCGCATAAATCTATCGCATAAAGTAAACTAAGAAACTTAAGAACTATTTAAATGAGTTCCTCCTCCGCGTTATCGTCCGTGGCGCGCATCGCGCAGTTGCCCACGCAGAAGAAATCGACGAGTTTTAAAAGTCGTCGATCTTCAATTCTCAGAGCGGCGAAAAGAGAAGAGGTACGCGTGCGCGCAGATGTTCTTTTTGGTTTCGTACTATTGATTTTTGGGAAGAAATGTGTTCGTGCGTTTCTTTGACGCGATTTGCGCGGAGCAGATGTGGATTTCTGTGGTCGCGTTGGTTCGCACGGGCGCGCGAAGGGAAATGATTACGCGCGTAAGCGATGACGTCCACATTGGATAGATGTGTGTCGTCATCCCGTCGAGAATTTCTTCCCTCCTCTCTTCTCGCTTTCGGAGATATTTTTTCGCATCGCTGACCTCTCTGTTTCTACTTCTTTCGCTCTGCTATACCACAGTCTTCCGAAGAGGTCTCCAACTCTCGCAGAGACGTGCTCAAGAACGCGCTCGGCGTCTCCGCCGCGTTTGCCGCTTTGGGTGCCAATGGCCAAGCCAACGCTGCGGACGACCAAGGCGTCGCGTCGTCGAGAATGTCCTACTCTCGATTTTTGGAATACTTGGACATGGGCCGAGTCAAGAAGGTTGATTTGTACGCCAACGGTACGATCGCGATCGTGGAAGCGGTTTCGCCGGAATTGGGCAACAGAGTGCAAAGAGTCAGAGTGCAATTGCCAGGCACCTCCGGCGAGCTTTTGCAAAAATTCAGAGAAAAGAATGTCGACTTTGCGGCGCACAGCGAGTCCGAAGACACCGGTGGTGTCTTCTTGAACTTGTTGGGTAACTTGGCGTTTCCTTTGTTGCTCGTTGGCGGTTTGTTTCTGCTCACCAGACGATCCGGTGGCGCCGGCGGCGGACCGGGCATGCCGGGAGGCATGGGTGGCAACAACCCGATGGCGTTTGGTAAATCCAAAGCCAAGTTTCAAATGGAGCCGAACACGGGCGTCACGTTCGATGACGTTGCCGGTGTCGACGAAGCCAAGCAAGATTTCATGGAGGTTGTCGAGTTTTTGAAGAAACCGGAACGATTCACCGCCGTCGGCGCGAAGATCCCGAAGGGCGTTTTGCTGGTCGGTCCGCCGGGTACCGGTAAGACTTTGCTCGCCAAAGCGATCGCCGGTGAAGCCGGTGTTCCATTCTTTTCCATCTCCGGTTCCGAGTTTGTTGAAATGTTCGTCGGTGTTGGTGCGTCCAGAGTGAGAGATTTGTTCAAGAAGGCGAAGGAGAACGCGCCGTGCATCGTTTTCGTCGATGAAATCGATGCCGTCGGTCGATCCAGAGGTACCGGCGTTGGTGGCGGTAACGACGAAAGAGAGCAAACGTTGAACCAGTTGTTGACAGAAATGGATGGTTTCGAAGGTAACACTGGCGTCATTGTCGTTGCGGCGACGAACAGAGCGGACATTCTTGATCCGGCGTTGTTGCGTCCGGGACGTTTCGACAGACAAGTCGCTGTGGACAACCCCGACTTGAAGGGCAGAATTGAAATCTTGAAAGTGCACGCGAAAAACAAGAGATTCGAAGGTGAAGTTGACATCGAAACCATCGCCAAGAGAACCCCGGGCTTCTCTGGTGCGGATTTGTCCAACTTGTTGAACGAAGCGGCCATCTTGACTGGTCGAAGAAACAAGGACTCCATCACTTTACTCGAAATCGATGACTCCGTCGATAGAATCGTCGCCGGTATGGAAGGTACTCGATTAACGGACGGTAAAGCGAAGACTTTGGTCGCGTACCACGAAGTTGGCCACGCCATCTGCGGTACCTTGCAAGCCGGTCACGACCCGGTTCAAAAAGTCACCATCGTCCCGAGAGGCCAAGCCAAGGGTTTGACCTGGTTCATCCCGGGCGAAGACCCGAGTTTAATCTCCAAACAACAAATCTTCGCGAGAGTTGTCGGTGCGTTGGGAGGCAGAGCCGCGGAAGAGATTGTCTTTGGCGAAGCTGAAGTCACCACGGGCGCCGGCGGTGACTTGCAACAAGTCTCCTCGATGGCGAAACAAATGGTCACTGTGTTTGGCATGTCCGATGTCGGACCGTGGGCGGTCCAAGACCAACAATCTGGCGACATGATCATGAGAATGATGGCTAAGAACTCAATGTCTGAAAAATTACAGAACGACATCGACGTCGCGGTGAAGAGAATCGCGGACGAGGCGTACGTCATGGCGCTCAAGCACATCTCGGATAACAGAGAAGCGTTGGACGAAATCGTCGAGGAGCTTTTGGAGGTAGAAACTATGGACGGTGCTCGATTCCGCGAAATCTTAGCTAAATACGCGACCATCCCGGAAGAGAACATCCCGAAGAAGGTTGAAATGTGGGCCAACCCGAGACTCCAAAACGCCATCGACGGCAGTGAGTTCAAGAACTAATTTTTTGCGCGCGAATAAACATACAAAAACATAAAGAGAGAAAAGAAAAAAGGAGCATAAAAAGAACCACCAAAACGTAATCGAATCTATATCAAAAGCTGTTGTCAATAATAATAAACTTAAGAGTTAGTAGTTTCCTATATCGCATGTTGTACACGTCTTGTTTCTAACGTCTGCTATTTCTAATTCTCTCTCTCTCTCTCTCTCTATAAAATTTCATCTCGCAACTTTCGCCATCCTCGCCAGCCTTTGCAAGTGAAAGTTAATCGTATTCTTCACCTTTGGCGTTTTCGCGTGCGTGCTCGTGCACTTATCCAACAAATCCGACTCCCGCATGCACTTGCTCATGTCGAAGTTGTTTTTCTTCAGCGCCGTCATCAGCGCCGTCGTTTCCTCCATGCACGGTATCACTTTCCCTCGTTTCGTTTTTTTCACGTTGATCCACAGTCGAGGTTCCACGCTTTTTCCCATTTTCTATCTACTAGTTGTATGCGGCAGTACAGTTTCTCTCTTTCTCTCTCTCTCTCTCGAACGCGCAACGGAGGACACGCAAACCCTCGTTTTATTTTCCCTCGCGTGCTCTCTAAAGTCCTCTCCTCTCTCTCTCGTCCACCCAATAAGAGCGAAGAATACTATGGTGTGTTGTGAAGAGAGTTTTGGGGGGGGTCGTTCCAAAAAAGGCAAAAATCATCCATGTCATCCGAAAAAGAAAAAAGCTGCCCAAAAGACGCTTTTATCTCTTCATAACAAATATTCCAACCAAACACAACCCGCGTAAGTACTAAAGCATCACGAAGAAGAAGAAGGACGAGAGAGAGAGAACGAACAAAGAATCTCTACGACGGATATGCCGCGATATTACTGCGAATACTGCGACGCGTACCTCACGCACGATTCCGCGACCGTCCGAAGACAACACATTTCCGGATTTAAACACAAAGCGAACGTGAGGAATTACTACTTACAGTTTACCGACTTCAACAATAACCCCAACGCGACGATGACGACGCCTACGACTATGATGCCGCCGAATGCGATGGCGATGCCCGGGATGATGATGGGTGGTGGTGGTGGTGGGCAAATGATGCCGCCGCCGTCGATGATGCCGCCACCGATGATGATGGGTCAACAGCAACCGCAATCGATGATGCCGCCCCCAAAGTATTGAAAAGAAAAGAGAGAGAGAGAAAGTGGAGAGGAGTTTGATAGAGAAGAAAATTTTCGCGATGGAGTGCTTTCCCCGCCGCTTTCGCCGCCGCCCGGCGCCGCGTCTGTTGATTTTGGTCTTGTGCATCATCGTCGTCGTTCTTTCGAACGAAGCGAAAGCTATTTCGACGACAACGGTAAACCGAAACACTAGCGATCAACAACAACAAAGCGATGAAGAAAGATCTTCATCGATAGTAGTATTAGAGAGTCTGTGCCGAGAAAGTATCGGCCCGTCCGGCGCGTATTACGCGTTCGATGGCGTGGACGATTACATCATCGCCAGGGACGTGCGCGGTTTACCGTCTCGAACGATATCCGCCTGCGCGTGGGTTTTTGTGAATAGGCATAAAAGCTTTAATCGAATCGTCAGTCACGAATGGATTAACTGGGGATGGAATTTGTACACGGACACACAAGGCGTTGCGAGGTTCGGCATCGGCAAGGAGAATAAAGATTTCAGCGCAGGGAAGGTTTTGTTCTTAAACAGGTGGCATTTTGTCTGCGGGACGTACGACGGGAGGGCGATCACAGTGTTCGTGGACGGAGCGGCAGGACCACAGGTACCCTTAGAGGAAAGCGGTCTGGATTTCGATGGACACGTGACGATTGGCGGCGCGGAGTGGGATCCATTCGACGGGAGGTTGGATGACGTGAGCATATGGAATCGAGCGTTGACTCCAGCGGAGGTGAGACGCTTGATGGTGGTCGGAATGTCCTCGTCTTTTGATGAAGCGTCGAATATGAACAAATTAGACGATCCAACTTTGATTTGGATGGTTAAAGATTGCGTCGCGTTTTGGACGTTTGACGAGGAAACGACGACGATGCACGGGGAAGGCAACAAGGAAGTGTTTCTGCACGACTCAAGCGGACGAGGAAACGTGGCATATTTAGGACGTGGGAGTCGTATGCCAAAAAGATACGTAAACGACGCGCCACCGAGTCGAATTCCGTGCGTGTCAAAGAGTAGTTACTCTTCGTGCGACGATAGCGATGATGCCAGAAAAGATATACCGAGAGAGAAAATTGATCTCAACGTCGATTATGAAGAAGGTGGTAAAAACGCCAAGCTCGTTTTCCGCGTTATATCTGTCTATCCGAGCGACTTAATCCAATTATCTCTGCGTTATGACAAATTCAACAAATATGAGGACGGTGAGAACGTTGTCCTCGATACATCATACACGATTGATCCGTCGTTAGATCCGAAAGATATTAAAAATTTAAACGTTCTCGCTCGAAGCGTCTTTGTTGAAATGGCGCCGTTGGAGTTAGAATGGGAAACCGATGATTTGGATATGGAATGCGCGACGATCGTGTTTGAAACGAAAATCATCGAAGAAAGAACGGATGTCGACGTCGAAGATATACCGTGGTCCACGAGAACTGTTTTAGTCGACATCACCGAACAACCAGAGTTGTGCCAAGTTTTCGATAGCTTGAAAGCCTCTCGCATCGGTGCCGGATCGTGTACTGAAAAACGCAAAGAAGTACGTCAGATCCGTCCGAAACGCGAGTACGCTGAATTTGTCGAGAAGACGGATCGAGAGAGAAGAGAAATCGTTTCAGAATTCATCGAAGACAGTGCGATTGGCGCTTTACCATTTGTCTCCGTCGTCGTTCCGTTTTACAACGGGGCGAAGGAGACTTTAGAGGAAACTTTATCGAGCGTCTATTCGCAAACGTATAAAAACATCGAAGTGTTACTTATCGACGATGGAAGTAAAGATGGGTCTTCCGAAGTTGCGAGGCAGCTTGTCGATCGGTTCAACCAAAAAGGCGGACGGTTGTTCCAAATCCAAGTCCAAGAGAAACAAAACGGCGGTTTAGGAGACGCGCGGAACTTTGGTTTCGATCGTGCAATCGGTAAGTACGTTTTACCACTCGATGCGGACGATTTGATCGACGAAACGTTTATTGAAAAAGCCATCGACTTGCTCGAAGATCCGAACAACGATTACAACTTAGCCGTGGCGGATCTTGTAGGCTTTGGCGACTGGGAGTACAGTTGGAATTTACCAAAATACGATCCGCAAGATCTGCGCTACTTCAACGCCTTCCACTGTTCGGCGGTCATTTTGAAGTCTTTATGGGATAATACACCCGGTGGATACCCGCGAACGACGTTGTTCGGCTATGAAGATTGGGCCTTTTGGCTCGAGGCTGAAAAGTACGTCGGTTTAAAGCCAGTAAACATTCGCGAACCGTTGTTTAAGTATCGCTTGCGCAAAGGCTCCATGCTCCAATCTATGATTGACGGTAAAAACGAGTTGTTCGCTCTCGCCAGCGTGCGCATGTTAAACCCAATAACTTATCCAGTCGAACTCATATTATCCGCACACGACATGTTCAACGAGAGAGACGTTACGAGAGAGATTGTGGACACGCTCACTGCGAAATTGACCAAGTTTCAACGTGCGGCAATGCCTGCTCTCATGCTTGGGATTTACTTTGAATCAAACGGGAAATTCCCCGAAGCTGGGCAAATGTATTTAAGAGCGATTGAGATAACGGACGGAACGAACGATTGGCAGCCTCGATGGAGAAACGGGTTGTTGTTACAAAAAGTAGGAAACTACGATGCTGCGAACGTAACATTATCGAAACTGTTTCAAGATTTCGACGGTCTGGAGCAAGTCTACGAAGAGAAACGTAAAAGAACGCCGAGCATGTTTGGTGCAATTTTAGCTCCATCTGTGGTAGAGAAACGAAGAAATTTGCGCACGGAAAACAACAATAGCGACAATAATGTCAACAAGAGTAGTAAGAAATACACTGGTGGCGGTGGTGCGAACAAGAACGACGAGCTGTAGAAGACGAAGAAGAAGAAAAAGAAGTGAGAGGTACGTAGTCTAAAATTTTGAATGTAGAAAGTTTTGGTAATTAAAATTTGTATATAAATGTATAGCCTTTATTAAAGACTTAATAGAAGCTGAAACCCTTGGCCGCGTTGGTCAAGACGTTCGCGTGCACCGGATCGGCGACGTGCGCTTGCCAGTTGGCGATCGGGCCTTCTTGGGTGGCCAAAGCTTGGAAGATGCAGCCCAACCACGCGAACATGGACAATCTGCAGTGCTTCAACTCCTTGATTTTCAACTCCTCTAAGTCACCGGCTTCCGCAAAACCCAACGGGTCGAATCTACCGCCCGGGGAGACGGATAATTCCAACTCTGGGAACGGGTTTTCAAAGATACCAGTTCTGTACGCCTCGGCGTTGCCGACCAAGAAGACTTCGATGGCCAAAACTGCCCAAAAGTTCGGGTAGCCAGAGCCTTCCGGCGCCAACGGTGCCACGGCGCCCGGAAACTTGTCCGCGACGGCCGTGCAGTCATCCGGAGTGCACAAGGTACCCGCGGTAAACCACGGAATGCCGGTGCCGTTCTCGGCGGCCCAGGCGCCGGTGACGCCCAACTGCGCCCATCGACCGTGGATCAACTCTCTCTCCGCGTTTTTCTCATCCGTGTACGGGATAATCAAGGAGTTACCCCCGCCCGGGTAGGTACCAAATTCCGGGTACAAATCCGGCGGCGCCAACGAACCGAAGGAGGCGATTTGGGCCTTCTTCTGCGTGGACGGCGAGGACGCTTTCGTGCGTCTCGCGGAGATTTGTTTGTCAACCGATTGCTTTTGGAGGACGGATTTTTGGGCGATTTTCGCGCCGGTGAAAGTGGTAGAGAAGGACATCTTTTTTACTTTGTGGTGTGTTTTGCGTGTGTGAAGAGAACAGAGAAGGGCGTTTGTGCGTGACTGTTTAAGTGCGCGCGGCGTAGGTGATTCTTGCGAGAGTAAACGCGCGTGTGTGTGTATGACGAGATTGGAAAAAAGATATTCAGTAGTATTTGAAAGGAGAAGATACGCTCTGAGAGGGAAAAAAAGCATTTTATGACTTTTTGGAGATGATCAAAAGAGGCAGATCTCCGTTTCAAATTTTCTGTGGTGCAACGAGCAGGGGGGTGTTTGAGGGAGGAGAAAGTTTTTTTTCCTTTTTTCTCTCTCTCTTTTCTCTTTCTTTCCTGTACAGTAGTTGAGCGTTTCCTAATAAGTTTGCTTTGTGTACGTCGTGCGCGTATATAATTTTATACACCGCCTTTTTATTAAATGGCTACAAAACTACTACATAGTGCGTGTGCGTGCGTGTTACTTTACGCTACGGCCCAAAGCGACGTATCTCTCTCGCTCTCGCTCTCTCGCTCTCTTCTCTTGTTTCGTTCGTTTATGTGTGAATTTTTTATTGATACTGCATGTATTTCGCCGTACTGCTAAACTTTTTGAAGCCTTTGATGACTTTGTTCACGGCGTCTAAGAAATCTTTTTCGCTGACGGTTTTCCTTCTCTGTCGAATGGCAAACATGCCGGCTTCGGTGCAGACGCTGTGGATTTCTGCGCCGGTGCTGTTCGGACACAATCGACTCAACAACTCGAATCGAATGTCTCTTTCCACAGCCATCGATCGAGTGTGAATCTTAAAAATCTGCGTCCTACCTTCTAAATCCGGCAATCCAAACTCAACTTTTCTATCCAATCTACCCGGTCTCAATAACGCGGGATCTAACGTATCTGGTCTGTTTGTAGCCATCAAAACTTTAATGTTCCCTCTCGCGTCGAACCCGTCCAACTGATTCACAATTTCCAACATCGTCCTTTGCACCTCATTATCTCCACCTTGGCCGTCGTCAAATCTCGCACCGCCAATTGCATCGACTTCGTCGAAGAAAATCAAGCACGCTTTTTTACTCCTGGCCATTTGAAACAACTCTCGGACCAACCTCGCGCCTTCGCCGACATATTTCTGCACCAACTCCGAACCAATCACGCGTATAAAACACGCGTCCGTCCTATTCGCCACCGCTCTCGCTAACAACGTCTTCCCAGTCCCGGGAGGCCCGTAACACAAAATCCCTTTCGGAGGGTCAATCCCTAGCGTAACGAACTTCTCCGGATGCAGCAACGGCAACTCCACGACTTCTCTTAACTTTTCAATCTGATCTTTATTCCCGCCGACGTCTGCGTACGTCACGTCCGGTTTCTCCTCCACCGTCATCATCGTCACGCTCGGATCAATCTTCGGCGGAAGTGGAATTTGTATGCTATATTTTGTCCTATCCACGCCAACTCGCATCCCTTCCTCGATGTCCGTCGGCGCCACGTGTTGCCCCAAACCAACCACAAACTTCGCGATCTGTTTCACGTTGATGACGTACTGCGCGTCCGTCGTCCCCGGGTTGATTATCTTCGTGCACCTCGCCACTTGCAACGGATGCTCCTCTTGCGTCGCTTGCTTATCCGCGGTTAAATCCCATCTCGACGGTGGCGCCAACCCGGTGTCCGACTCTTTTATCCCGCACAACTTTTCCACCCGAGAAACGCAGGACACCAAATCGGTTTCCAGATTTTTTATCAACGTCCCGTACGGTCCAACGCCGTACGTTTTCAACAAAGCGATGTCGTCCGCGTCGAGCGGGATGATTTTCTTGTCTTTCTTGTCCTCGGAGTCCTCGGGGTCCGGGTTTTCGATGACTTGTTGCACCATGAGTATTGATCGAGACAATGTGAGCGTTGTTCCTCTCGTCGTCACGACAGATCTCTCTTTTATTTACGGAGAGGTTTTCCTTGGAAGCCGTTGGAAACTAAATTATTTAGGGTTACACTTTTTAAAATTTTGCCCACACAAATCAAACACTCAAAGAAGAAGAAGAAGACGAAAAATAATCGAGAGATGAGGAAGAAGGGAGCAGGACTCTCCGGCGGGCAGAAGAGGAAGAAGAAGAAGGAGAGAGAAAAAGCTTTAGCGGCACACGTTGAGAATTTGGATCGTTTAAAGCTTGGACCGACCAAATTGTGGACGGGATTGGTGTTGCATCACAAGGATGTGTTCGTCTCGCATGTGATTTCGAAATTAAACGAGACAGATCGGTATTTCTTTTCAGAGGTGAATAGTGAGAGTTCGGATGTGCTTGCGTACGCCGGGGTAAAGGTATCCGAATTAGGTTGCAAAGTTTACGAATGTTCATCCCTTTCGACGTTGGAATTGGCGTGGAGTGGCATGCCCTGGGGAGAGAAAGATATCTATGGAAGAGTGATGGATCAAGCCTGGTTTTGCGTTCAAGTTGCTGCAACGAACAAACTCGAGTTCCTCAAGTGGGCGAGAGAAGTGAAACAGTGCGAGTGGGATGAAAGGACGATTAGTAAGGCCGCAGCTAGAGGTAATCTCGAGATACTGAAGTACTGCTTCTCTAACGATTGCCCGTGTGATGAAGAAGAGTCGTGCATTCAAGCTGCTATTGGAGGACACCTCGACTGTGTTCGATTTCTTTTCGACAAAGTGAAACCTTCGCGAGAGACGAAAGAAAAAGCGGCAGTACAGGCGGCAGGACATGGTCACACAGACATCTTGAAATATTTCGTTGAAGAACGAAAGATATCTGATGCAGCAAAGCTCAACTGTGTGACAACCGCTGCAATGTACGGCGATCTCGATTGCCTTAAATACTTAGTCGAAGAGGGGAGAGTGCCTCTTGACAACTGGCGATACGTCGCTTTCGCTCGGTACTACGAGCAACCCGAGTGCGAAAACTACTTGCTCGAAAAAGGGTTCCCGGAACCAACGGACGAAGAATACGCCGTATTTGTCGAGGAAGAACGCCATCAGTAGAGAACGTCCACCTTGACGAAAGAGAAAGAGTTCATCGATGGATTGATTTAGAAAAAAAAGAGAGAGAGAGACAATATTTTGTTGTTACGAATGAATAATTTTTGAAAATCTTTGAAAAAAAACGACACGTGACCGCACTTTTTTTTGCACACATATATAATCTCTCTCTTAAAGATGGCTGCCGAAGATGCGACGACCGAGGCCCGTAATTTGTTCTCCGCGCTCGCGATCTCAAAAACCACGACCATCGAGGAAGTCGTCTCAAAAAACTACGGCAGTTGGCGCGCTCTTTTAACTCTCATGAAAGAAATTCGGCAAGATGACACCTCGAAATTTTCGAAATTAGACTTGGAACGAATCGCAAACTTATCGGTTGGGTTTCACCAGTGGGGGACGAGACAGTTGAAAGAAAGAAGTCCGATGTTTAGCGACGAGTTCAAAAGATTCGTCTCCTCGAAAGAAATCGTGGAAAGCTTGATGAAGGATTTGATGGGGAGCGCGAGGAGTAAAGGTGGTGACGAGAATAACGATGAGAATGTCGACGATGGTTTTGGGGGTGAACAGTCCAAGACGAAGACGAGCGGTGGTGCGCAGACGAAGGCGTCTTTGTCGCCCAGCGTTCGGAAGAAACAATTGAAAAAAGCGATCGTGATTGAGATACCGATTGATGGTGAGTGCGAAATTGAAGAAGAAGAAGAAGAAGAAGAAGCTTTTAAAGTTTCTGGGAGAGTCATGAACACGCCCCCTCAACAACAACAACAACAACAACAACAACAACAACAACAACAACGACAACAACAACAACAACGCGTAGCCGAGCCGCACCACACTCGTTTCGATTCCTCGCCAGAATCCGAAGGTGGAATCTTTGAAGATGAAGAAGCGGCTGATGAGGAAGAAGAAGAAGAAGAAGAAGAAGAAGAAGATATTTTAATGGAAACACCGGCGGCGCCAAGGCAGAGAAGAGACGGTTCGATGCCGCCGCCTTTAGAGGCAGTCACGGTGATGAAGCCACATAGAGAATCCGTCGCGATGACGCCGAAGCAGGTTTACGAGAGCGCCGAAAGACTGAAGCGGTTAGCGTCAGAAAAGTTACAAAAGTTTAGCGTAGAAGGGCAACGCTATGGAGAAAAAGAAGATCGAGAAGAAGGACTAAGTGAAGATACGACGACGATGGAGGAAGTGCGCGCGGCTGCTTATCAAGAACAAGTTTTAAATTATTTGGAAGGATTTGAAGCC
>Ga0257106_1000720_pt1 | contig 18231 bp, 9 predicted proteins | sample LP_taG_3_FD_190177 | JGI IMG/M metagenome (GOLD analysis project Ga0257106, IMG submission 190177) | Marine microbial communities from Northeast Subartic Pacific Ocean, Canada - LP_J_2011_P26_10m | ecosystem: Environmental > Aquatic > Marine > Oceanic | place: Canada: Northeast Subartic Pacific...
CCAGGGTCGTTCCGCGGACGCAGCGATTCGTAAATCACTGCTAGAGGGTGCGACGGAGGGCAGCAGGCTGGGTTCGCGGGCCATCCGGCGCGGGTACTTACTGCAGAGGAACGCGAACCACAGATTCAGCGGCTGGACCAGGCGGTACTTCGTGCTGGACAGCCTCGGGCGGCTCGTCGCGCACACGCCGATCGAGCCGAGGTGGAAACGGCCGGGCGGCAAGAAACACGAGGACGAGGAGGGTGCCGACGAGACGAACGAGGGCGGACACCACGGGTTGATGGGCACGGCGGTGAAGGGCATAGCGGGGGGTATAGGGGCGGTGTGGCACGCCGTGAGGCAGAACGCCGCGCCCGAACCCGAGGCGACGGGCGCCCAGTCCCCCGCCGAGGCTGTCGTCAACCTGCGCTTATCGTGCGTCAAGCCCGGCGCGGACGAGGGTGATAAGAGCGTCGCCGGACGTCCCCACTGTTTCCGCATCATATCGCCGTCGCACACTCTGCTGATGCAGGCCGAGTCCGAGGAGGAGATGAACGCGTGGCTATCGGATCTGCAAGGGGTCATAGCCGAGCTCATATCCATGAACGCACCGGGAGATACCCAGGCCACACCCGGAAGGGGCGACGCGAACGCGTCGGCGGCGAACGAGAGGAGCGTCGCGGGACAAGAAGATCCGAGGACGGCGCTGGCGTCGATCCCGGGCAACGATCGATGCGCCGATTGCGGCGGCGCCGACCCCGACTGGGCTTCGCTCAACCTCTGCGTCGTGATATGCCAGAGGTGCGCGGGGATACACAGGCACCTCGGCGCGCACGTCTCCAAGGTAAGGTCGCTCGCGCTAGACAGGGACGCGTGGACGCCGCCTGTGCTAGAGCTGTTCAAGTCGATCGGCAACGACGCCGCCAACGCCGTGTACGAAGCCGGGAGGCGAAGAGCTTCGACGTCGACGAAGAAGAAAACAAACGGGAAGCCGGCGACGACGACGGAGGACGACGACGACGACGACGCGTGGCTCGAATCCGACGACGACGACGACAAGGACGACAAGGGCGACGATGACGACGGGACGGCGGGCGTTTCGGCGCCGGTCGCCGCGGGGTGCGAGTCCGTGGAGGCTGCCCTCGCGGCCATCACGGCGAAATACGTCGAACGCGTTTACGTGACTAAGGGTTCGTACGAGCCCGGGTCGATGGAGTCCGCGGCGGGGGCGCTGAACGCCGCCGCGGTGCTCCACGGCCTCGCGTGCATCGGCCCCGGGGCGAACGAGGAGAAGAGCGAGGCGCTGGTCGCGGCCGTGGGACGCGGCGAGGCGTCGGCGGCGGTGGCCGTCCTGTTGCTCATGAACGGCGCGAGGGTGGACGGCGGCGGCGGGGACGACGCGGCCGATGACGCGGGGTTGATGGAGGGCGAGGTGCTCCCGGCGGTGCTCGCCGCGCTCAAGGCGGGGTGCGGGATCGAGGGACCGGTCATGGGTGCGCTGAGGAATTCCGCGGGGTTGCAGGGGACGCTCTTCAACGTCCCCCCGTCCTGGTAGTTATTTTAGACGATGCGACGGTAAAAAAAGCGAGGAGATTCCTTATCTATCGTCTCCACCTGATGGTCGCCGCGACACTTGAATAGAGCACGAGAGGGTCGGGTCGACCGAGATGCGCGGCTCCACGTGCACCGCGAACGTACCCGGTATCGCGGCCGCGCCGCTCGTCGCGTCGCGTCGTCGCGGGTCCGCCCTCGTGAGCCCATCGCGTCCCGGGTGCCGACACGTCCCCAGAGCTGCTGCCACGTCTTCCGTCGGGTTGGACCTCGAGGCTCCGGGCTGGAGCGGCGGCTACGGCACCGGCGGGAAGGTATGGAGCTCCAGCGCGGTTCTCACGCGATGGATCGAGGCGAACGCGAATTCGCTGGGCCTCGACGGAGCGTCCGTGCTCGAGCTGGGATCTGGCACCGGAGCTGTTGGGTTGGCGGCAGCCGCGATGGGCGCCGCGCGGGTTGTACTCACCGACGGCGGATCGGAGTCCTTGCTCAAGCTCGCGAAGGACAACGCCGCGCGCAACAAGGCACCAGGTGGCGCGATCGACCCATCGTGCGACATTCACGTCGCCGGGTACAGGTGGGGCGGCGGGAAGATGCCCGCGACGATCGTCGACGTCGCCCCGTTCGACCTCGTCATCGGGTCGGATTGCACCTACAGCGCCGGGGGTCACGGCCCGCTCTGCGACACCATACGCGAGCTCCTGACCAACAACGCCGACGAGAACACCAAGGTCGTGCTAGGACACCAGCACAGGTGCGGGGCCGCCATGCTCGCGGGCAGGGGAAGCGCCGGGTGGGGACGGGACCCGCACCTCGATATGTTCTTCCGCACCGCAGAAGCGCGCGGGCTCTCGGCGACGGAGGTACACTGCGAGAGCCTCGCGTGGCACGGACTCCGCAACGTCAGCGTGCTCACCGTGGAGCTCGCGCAGGAGCGCACGAAACGCGACACGGACGGGGACGAGGAGGAAGAGACGAAGGGCTCCGCATTCGCCGCGTTCGCCGTCGCCGCGGCGCTGTCGTCGATGTCGATGTCGATGCCGCCGCCGGTGGACGCCAAGACCTACAGCGACTACGACCCGGCGCAGTTCGATGAATTCCTGCCCGGCATCAACTCCGTGGAGATGACGTTGTCACAGCCCAACGTGTGCAGCAAAGACGCGTTCCGGGCGATGGACAAAGCACGGGATATGTACGAGATCGGGCGGCTGGACGAGGCGGACGGGGCGCTGTCCGATGTTTTGACCGGTTCCTGTTCCTTAACCGGCGACTCGAACCCGACCAAGGCTGACGTACTCGCCAAGGCTGCGACATTGAAGCTGCTGGGCGACGTGAGGGTGGACGCGTACAGGTGGAACGACGCCGTCGTCGCGTACGACTCGTCCCTATCCGTGTCACCCGCCGGAACGTCCGCCCCCGGAGCGCTGTTCGGCAGGGCAAACGCCAAGGAGGGACTGAAAGACTACGCCGGCGCGGTGGAGGATTACGGCAAGTGCTTGGAGCTGAGACCTACGGGGGCGGACGCCACGACGCCCAGGTTTGAACGCGCGCAGGCGCTCAAGGAACTGGGGCGGTGGGACGAGGCTGTGGTTGACTACGACGAGGCGGCGGATCTGTTCAACGCGAATCGGCAAAAACGAGAGGCGAAAATCGCGGCGGCGCAGGCGGGATTCGCGACGTTCGAGGCTGGCGACTTGCAGGGCGCCACGAGCCGACTGGAGACGCTCGCGCGACAGCTGTACTCCAGCGACGTCCGCGCGGCGCTCGTGGCGACGTACTGGCGCGGTGGGGACGCGGCCAAGGCTGAGGACACCTGGCTCGATTTGTGCCAGATTGACGACGCGCAGTGCGGGAAATACGGCGACAAGGGTTGGCTCTTGTCTTACAGGAAGTGGACCCCGGGGCTGGCCGACGCCATGCAGGACTTCCTCAAGCTCAGGTCTTAAGAGATGTAGTGGCTAAACTTTATTATCGATCTACTAGCTAAGTCATTCGTCGTCGTCGTCCTCGCCGGAGAGCTCGAACACCAGCTCTCGGCCCGTGCGCAAGTCGTAAACCTCCACGCAGGCTCGCTCCTCCGTCACCGTCCTCACCACGTCCAGACTGACGTACATAGCCGACGCAGGCGGCGGCGCACCCACAAACCTGCTACGGTCAGCCAGGAGCTCGTACGCGGACGTTATCGAGGCGGTGAGCGCCGGTCCCGTCATGTGCATCGTCTTGAGCCAGCCCACCGGCTTGATCATCGACGCGCCCGCGGCGTCGCCGGCGGCTTCATCCGCGTTGAGCCACGCGACGAGCGCATCCGGCTCACCTTCCCACGGCTGCACGAATCCCACCCTCGCGCGCCACCCACCGGCGCCCCCGTCCACCTCGGACCACGTCCCGAAGACCACGCCGAGCGACGACTTGACGTCGGCGTAGGGTCGCGTACACCCGGAGGTCTCCACGTCGTTTTTTGAAAACGCCGACAGCGCCCCCGGCGGAAACACCACCAAGTCAACCCTCGGCGTCGCCCTGGCGTCAGCCCGCGCGTCCGCCTGCGCGACGAGCGAGGCCTTGCCGTCGTCGATCTCCTTTAGGGCGCCAAGCGCCAACGCCTGGTCCTCGGCGAAGGCATCCTCGTCGTCCTCCCAGAGCGACCAACCCGCGGCATCCACCTTTGCGATTTCTATCCGGAGCGCGTCCGCGGCGGCGTCATCCTCGCGGTCCTTTCGCTCCTCCTCGGCGGCGGCCGCGGCGTCGCGTCTCTTGGGCTTGGGCGCACGGGACGAGACGGCCCACCCCGGGTCGGCTTTGAAGCCCGGCGGGGGTGATTCGCAGTTCACGTTCATCGCCCGGAGCTCGTCGGGGGCGTACCTCTGAAGCTCCGCGAAGGCCTCCTTCGGTTCCTCCTTCGGTTCCTCCTTCGGTTGCTTCTCGGGCGCCGGCGTCGGCGTGGGTTCCGGCGTGGGCTTCGGTGGTTCCACCGGGTCCTCTTTCTTCTCCGCCGCCGCCGCCGCGTCCGTCTCCGCCTGGCGGATGGTGAGCTCTTCGAGGCGGCGTCGCACCGCCGCCGCCGCGGCTTCTTTTCTTTCAGCCAGCGCCCGAGCCTCCTCGTCGGACACGACCCTCTTGGTGGGCACGAGGGGAGCCTTGGCGCCCATCGCGCGCATCTCGTCCACGGTGACCATCGCCGGCTCCGACGCGGGAGGGGCCGGTGGAGGGGGAGGTGGGACGCCGGGGTCTTCCTTCGGCTCCTCCTCGGCGGTGCCCTCGTCCTCGTCCTCATCATCGTGCGTCTCAAAGTCGGACGGAGGGCGCTCGTCTTCCCGGCCATCCGCCGATACCTCGTCGTCCCAGATGGGGTCGGACTCTCGTGGAGCTTCCCTGAATGTCGGCGCGGGGGGATCTTCGCGTCGGGGCCGGCGATGCCGGTGGTCCGGGGGCGGCGAAGGGCGCGGCTGGGACCACGGCGGCTCGGGTCTCCTGCGATGGCGCCCCGTCTCCTCCCTCGGGGGACCTTCGCCGAGTCCCCATCGCTCCCACAGGCGGATGAACGGGTAGGGTTGGCGCACGTCCAGTTCATCGAGAACCAGGTATCGACCGGCCACCCGCGAAGCCGCCATCTTCGCCGAAACCCGCCCTCGCAGGAATGGGCGCCCCCCGACGCCGTGTTTCCTCCAGTTTGCAATGCTGACATCATTGTATCAGGCGCACCCGAGGAGGCACACCGGCGCTCGGCCATGTTGCCGCTCTTCGACTTCGCCGGGGAGCTGGAGACCGAACCGTTCGTGTTCGAGGAGGAGCTCAAGAGCAACGAGTCGCTCTCGCTCGAGGCCCTGCGCACCATCAGCAGGTACCCCCGACCCCGACCCGTCGTTCCCGATGCGTCAGCCATCTCCGAGGTGCCGAACCGCCGCTGACCTTCCCCCTCCTCCCCCTCTATATCACAGCGCCCGACGGGACCTATGCTCCACCAGGGGCGAGATCAGGGATCCCGCCAAAGCCCCCGAGCGAACCCGCGCGTGCGAGGCGTACGTCCCGCTCATCGACAGCCTCTGCTCCAAGAAGGACAACCTGCAGATCTCGAACCGGTCCGGGGAGCTCAAGTTCAAGTGGTCCAGCCCGCTGGAGGGCGGCGACGTCATGCACAAGCTCAAGGGATTGGATCGCGCGCTCGAACAGGAGCGCGGCATGGCCTGGATGCTCCTCGCCGCGCGCGTCAGGGACGAGGCGGCGCTGACGGTGGACCAGTGCCCGCGGGCGCCGGTGGGACCCGAGCGGCACGAGTGCGTTCACGGCGGAGACAGACTCGTCGTCGTCGGCGGCAGCGTGCTCGAGACGCCCGTCGGGGACAAGTCCAAACCCGCGGCGGACTCCGGTACCACACCGAGGTCTCCGGGCCCCGTGCTGGGCGAGTGCGCGCCGGGCGTGGCCACGACGCTTCGAAGAGCCGCGGGTGTTTATAAGCACGCGGCGACGAGAGTGTTACCGGGTCTCAGTCCGGACCCGGAGCGGCCGAACGAGCTGTTACCTTCCATGGCGGACGCGATGCGGGCGGTGTGCCTCGCCGAGGCGCAGGCGGCGACGGCGCGGCGCGCGGAGGAGCGCGGCACCGGCGGGGACCTCGTCGCCAAGCTCCACCTCGGGGCGCACGACCTGTACAAGGAGGCTGACGCCGTCCTCAACGAAAACATCCGGGACTTTAACCGGATCAGCCGCAAGCTGCAGGCGTACATCCTGCTCGGCGCGAGTGTCCACAGAGCGCGGGCGTACAGGTGCGCCGCGGAGGAGGCGTTCGTATCGGGCGACATCGGGGAGGCCATCGCGTGTTGCGACGCCGCCAATAAACACTTAGCCCGGGGCCGGGACGCGTCGGGCGAGGCGGACCGATGGAAAACCGCGGCGCTGGAGGAGAGCGAGGCGCTGATGAACCTTCGGAAAAAGTACGTGACGGAGAACGAGGTGGTGTACTTCGAGAAGGTACCGGAGAGGCCCGCGAAGAAGCTGCCGGACGGTAAGGTGATCGTGTCGGAGATTGAGCACGTTCCGGTGTCCATCGACGTGCTCAGCTTGGAGTGACGTCCAATTTACCTAGGATTTAGCCAGCTCTCTACTTGTAAGTGTCATGAACGCACGCTACTGCTACTGCTACCGCTACTGCTCTAAACTCTACGCTAAAGCGCCGTCGCCGCGGCCGGGTCCCGCCACCGCTCGAACCCCCCGAGCCTGAACCGCCCCGCGTACTCGTCCAGCAGCGAGTACGTGCTCCCGGGCGCCGGATTGTTGGGCACCTGAAACGTGCAAACCATCAGCGTCCGTCTCGCGCCTCCCTCGTTCGCCCCGCCCCTGTGGATCGCCCTCGAGTCCATCAGCATGACGTCGCCAGCGTTCAGCGGCGTCGGGCGGGGCGCGGGGATCCCGGCGGCGGTCAGGGAGCGGAGCTTCTCAGCCTCGCCCGCGCCGCTCGACAACGCCCGGTGCGCCTCAGCCGTGTTGCTCCTCGCGCAAACCTCCGTCGGTCCCGTCTCGAGCGTCACGTCCTGCAGAGCGATGAACGCGGTGATCAGCCCGCAGTGTGCGTACGCCCCAGACATCTGCGTGTCCGGGTGGAGCGGCTGCGCGGCGGCGCCCGGGTCCGAGACGAGGGCACTGAGCTCGCACATCTCAGCCTCTTCCGTGAGTATCGATGCGATGCACGGTCCGCACGCGCGCAAAAGCTGGCGCACGCACTCGCCGACCTCGTCGTTCAGCGCGAGCTTGAGGTCGCGACGATTTACAGGGCTGGTGACGTTGCCGAAGTACCTGGCGGCCGCGTCGACCTGCTCGGGCGTTCTTCCCGCCGCCGAAAACTCGGTCGCCGTGCTCGCGTCGCCGAAAGCCTCGAGACCTGCCAACCTGAGGCGCTCGTTCACACACGCCCGCGTCTCCGTGCACGTCGCGAGGGAGACCACGCCTCTCACCACGACCGCACCGTGCTCCAGGAGCAGCGCGGCGGCGTCCTCCCCATCTCTAACCTCCAACACGGAGAGGGACGGCAGCGCCATCGGTAGTGTGAAAAGTTTGGTCGATCGACGTAGATATTACATTAGCTCTTATCATAGCTCGGCGCCACGCGTCACTAACAACACACGTAGTACTTGTTCTCCCAGATGGTCTCCGTCCTGGACCACTCCCTCATCCACTCAAACGACCTCAGCGTGTACCTGGGCGGCGGCGGCGCGCAGCAGAACTCTTTGGTGTCCCGCACCGGCCCGTGCGAAAAGGCGTACACGTTGTTGGGCACCCCGCGGAGGTAGCTGATCTTGTCCCGGGAGCTAACCTCCCACGTCGTCTGGGCGGTGACGATGAGGTACAGGTGGAACCCCAGCAGGGATCCCACGAACATGATGAAGATGAAGAGCGTGATGGACATGCACACGGGGCCGGCGTTGTACTCGAACAGCTCGTGGAACGTCTCCATGTACTTCCACCCGCTGTTGCTGACGTGAAACGCCCACACGATCAAAGCGGTTTGCGCCGCCAGGTACCACACGAACCGAGCGTGGTTCTTCTCCCCGACGCAGGTTCCCACCCAGAAGCAGTGGTGGTCAAACTTCTTAACGCACCGGCCGCAGTCGTGGCAGTGCTTCGTGCGCAGGCCCTGCCACGCCTCGCAGTGCTTGCAGTACTGGCCGACGGAGATGGAATCGCCTCCAAGAGCGTCGACGCCGTCGCCGTCGTCGATGCCATGCGCAAACACCGCCGAGGACGAGGATATCGCGGTGGCGAGGTCGCTGGAGTTGCTCGCACCGCCTGGGGCGCCCAAGAGCCCCCCGGTGCCCTCGTCATGGTGCCCGCGTCGGTCGTCGCTGCTCTGTCGCGTTTGGAGGTCCAGCGAAGAACCGCGCTCGAGGTCCAGCTCGGCGTCGTCGGCGTCGTGGTCGTCGGCAACGGGATCCTCATTCTCCGCGCCGGGCGCGTTCCTCTCGCGCTCCCGTTTGCTCTTCACGCGCGCCGCGATGCGCTCACGCCTGAGCCTGTCCTGCTCCCTGTAGATGTCCTCCTGGTCCTCCGGGCACCGCTCCTGCTCGCTGACGTACCCGGGGTTGGAGTTGGCGACGCAGAGAAAGGCGAAGAGGTTGAGGAGGCACATGAACGCGAATCCAGTCTGGTACCCCGCGCCCCCGTCCGTCATGTCGTTGTCGAACTGGAACAGCAGGACGATGAATAGGATGTGGAAGAACACCCAGAATATCTTGGGTATCCACGGCGTGGAGCCTGTGGATGGATGCGGACGGGTCGCGGGTCAGTCGGGTGGGCTCTGGTTTGAATATTCGGGGCGGTCGTCGGGAAAAAAGCCGAGGCGCGGGGGCGATCTCTGGTCGGGGTCGCGCGCGTACCGTGCTTGCGACGGACATCCTCGCGCCACCAGAAGCACCCCGCGGTCTGCGGCACGAGCACGGCGGGCTCGCGGGGTCGGAACTTTCTCGGCGGGGGCATGGTCAACGGCGCACGTCGTAAAGTGATGCGACTCTTCTCGACAGCCTGGCCGAGATTCGCTCTCGATGACGCAGCGCGAGTCGAGTCAACAAAATCGTTGAGTCAGAAGAAATGTGGGCACCATCGCAAACGACTGATTCTAACTACTTCCACGCGGCTGAGTTACCCGCTAAAGGGCTCCTCGGTTCCGAGCTCGGGTACCTAACGGGTGACACCGACGCGTTCTCCTTCCCACTCGGCGTCGGCGGCAGCGGCGAGCGCTTCGCGGCGTTGCCCTGGTACCTCTGCAGCGCCGCGGCTCGCGCGTCAGCCTTCGACTTACCCCCGCCCCTCTTCACCGAATGGGCGCTAGCCCTCTCCGCGTGCACGGTATCTCGCGCGGTCGCCAGCGCAGCCTGCGCGTCACGAACGATGGCCATCGCCGCCGCCGCGTTGGCCTGCGCCTCGGCGACGATCGGAGACTTTGCCGCCTCGCCCTCCTCGGACCCGAGTTTGGTCCTGAGCCGCTGCGCGCCCCTCCACTTGTCTCCTCCAGCCGCGTTCCTCTCAGCCTGCCAAGCCTTATCCCCGGCATCGCCCGCTCGGACCTTGCGGAGCTCATCCTCGGCGTTCTCCGCGCGTCGCCAGAGCTCGGCGAGGCGCGCCTTGGACTCGTGGAGGCGGCCCGCGTCCTCCGCCGCCTTCGAGTTGGCGCGGCGCATGGCGGCGACAGCCTCGGCCCGCTCAGTCTCAGCCTCCTCGAGCGCAGCCTTCGCGTCGCTCGCCTCCCTCTGCGCCGCCCTGCGATCCTTCACGGCGGCGTTACACGCGTCGACCGCGCGCTTAACCTCAGCCTCGGCGCTCCGCGCGGCGGCTTCCGCGGCGATGGCCCTCGCGACGGCGGCGGTGGACGCCGCCTCCATCGACTTGGCCTCCTCCCCCGCCGCTTCAGCCGCGGCGCGGGCTTCTTTGATGTCCGCGTCCGCGCGTGCATTCGTCGCCTCGATCAACTCCGACTCGGACCCGAGCTCGGCGGCGCGCCGTTCGAGCTCGACCTCGGCGGCGAGCGCCCTTCGCTCGGCATCCGCGATTCGCGCCTCCGCCTCGGAAATCGCGAGCCGGCCAGCCTTCTTCATGGTTTCGACGTCAGCCTCGGCTTTGGCGACCGCCATGCCGATCTGTGTCTTGACAGTCTCGTACGAGCGCTTAGCCTTGGCCTCAGCCTCCTTCTTGGCGGCCGCGACGTCTTCAGCGGCTTTGACCTCGGCCAAGGCGACCGCCGCGGCGGCGAGCTCGGCGGCCTTCGCCGCCGCTGACATCTCAGCCTCGACGACCCTCGTTTCCGCCGCCGCGAGCGACTGCGCGGCGTGCTTCTCCACCTCCTCGAGGCGGGATTCCGCGAGAGCCACGGCATCGTTCGCGTTGCGTTCGATGGCCGCCGCGCGGGTCTGAGCCGCGGCGGCGGCGGCGTAGGCTTCCTCGGCGGCTCGGTCGGCGACGCCCGCGACGGACGCCGCGTCGTTGGCCATCTCGGCGGTTTTCTCAGCGCGTTCACGCGCGATGGCAGCCTCTTCAACCTTCGCTTCAGCCCGCGCGAGTTTCTCCGCGGTCTCCTCGCGGAGTGCGTCCATCATCGCTTGCGTGATTTTGACGGTGCTCTCCGCCGCGTCGGCTCGAGCCTCGGCGTCGGCGACTTTCATAAACGCCTTTTCAACAGCCGTCTCCTCAGCCTTGTTCGCGCGTCGCTCGGCGGCGGCGATGGCCTCGTCCGCCGCCGCCTGCGCCGCGCGCTCAGCCTCCGTTGCCCTGACCTCCGCGGTATCCGCCGCGGCGCGTGCGACTTTCGCCATCTTCTCCGCATTCTCCGCGCGTGCGTTGGCTTCTTTGACCTTGATCGCCGCGGACGCCACCGCGGACGATAGCTTTGACCCCGGCGGGACACCCATGGCCTCCGCGGCTCGTTGTTCGGCTTCCATGGCCTCCTCCGCAGCCTCCGCGCGGGTGGTTGACATGGACGCGCGGAACTCAGCCTCGGACAGCGACGCCCGCGCCTTTTCCTCAGCCGCGGCGGCTTCCTGCGCAGCCTTCTCGGCGAGCTCGGCGCGTTTCTCGGCGTCACCGAGCGCGGCTTCAGCCTTGGACGCGCGCGCGTTGGCCTTCTCGCTGAGCCTCTGCGCGAGCGCCGCCTCTTCCATAGCCTTGGTCGCTCGCGCGACAGCCTCCGCAGCCTCGGCCTCGGCGTCTGCGCGCTCCGCTTCGGCCTGATCCGCCCTCGACTCCGCCGCGACGGCTCGAGCGTCCGATTCCTCCTTTGCCTGGAGCCCGCCTTTGAGCTCACCATTCGCCGCGGATGCTTCAACGCGCGCGGCTTCCCTCGCGGTCTCCGCGGCGCACGCGCGGGCCTCCGCCGCATCCGCGCGTGACCTCGCGTCGAGCGACTCGGCCACGGCGGCTTCCCTCTCAACCTCGGATTGCCTCGCCTTGGCCTCGGCGTGCGCCGCCCTGGCCTCCGCCGCCGTCTTCGCAACCTCCGCGGCGCCCACGCGCTCGGAGCTCTTGACCGCCGCAGCCTTGACGGCGTCGAGTTCTTCCCTATGCGCCTTTGTCGCGGCGGCGATTGAAGCCTCGGCGGTCACGCGGTCCTTCACGGCGGCGTTACACGCGTCCACCGCGCGCTTAACCTCCGCCTCGGCTTCATTCCTCGCTGCGGCGACGGCCTTCTCAGTCTTCTCCGACGCGTCACGCTCCGCACGGTCGGCCAGGGTGCCGGCGTTTTCCGTGGCGATCTCTGCCTGTTTCACCGCGGCGGACGCAGCCTCCGCGATCTTGTCCACCTCGCACTCGAGCACCTCGAAAGCCTCGACGACTCCGTTCTTTTCATCTTCGATTTTCGCGTTCCAAGCCTTGCCGGCGGCGTTCCAGCGTTCATCCAGGGCGGAGAGCCTCGTTTCAGCCGCCGCGAGCTTCTTTTCCAGCTTGGCTGCGTGCTTTTTGGTGGACTCGTCGCGCGCGTTTTCCCTGGCCTCGACGCGTTCGCTCCTCGCCTTCTTCTCCGTCTCGAGCCGGGCGCGGAGTTCCTCGTTCTTAGCCTTGAGGCTCTTGATCGTCTTGCGAGCCGCTCCGTTGGACTTGGCGGCGGGCTTGCCTTGCTCGACGGACGGCGTACCGGGTTCGTCCACGCGAACACGCGGGGGAAGGTACGGCGTCGCGTCACCGGGCGTCGACGCGGCGCCCGGTGTCGGACAATTTCCGCCGCCGCTCCTGCCTCCGAGCGGCGTCGCCGAGTTCATCGACTCCCCCCCGGCCGCACCCACCACCGCGGCCCACTTGGCCATCGGGGATGCGACCGCGCTCGCCGTCGCAGCCGCGGCGACGAGCTCGGCGGCGGCTATTCTCGCGGCGCTCTCCGCGGCGGCGGCTGCGAGAAGACCTTCGAGTCTCTCCTTCGCCGCGCGTAACGAGGTGACCTGTGTGCGCAGCGCGTTCACCTCGTCCTGGGTCTCACGCTCCCACCTCTGCGACGCGGCTTGCTCCGCCTCGCGCATGAACTCCTTCTCGCGGCGCTTCATCTTCTCCCCTTCCAGCTCGAACCGGGCTCGGTCCGTCTCGAGTTCCTTGACGGCGTCCTCGGTGAGTTTCTCGGCAAAGGCGTAGTCAGCCTCGGCGGTCTCCAACTGCTCCTCCAGGCTCGTCACCTCGGCCTGGGCGTCGGCGGCGGATCGTTTGGACTCGTCGAGCGCCACGGTGAGCTTCTGGCACTCCCTGGCAGCCTTGGCGGCGGCTACGCGGGCCGCGTCCAGTTCCTTGCGATGTTCCTCTGCATCCGCCTCGACGCGCTCCAACGCCTCATCCCTCTGCCGCATCACGTCGTCCCGCGCCGCCTCCATAGTCTCCGCGCGTCTCTCGGACGCCTCGAGTCGCGCGGTGAGTAAGGCGGCGGCCTCCTCGGCGTCGCTCTTGGCGCATCGATCGGCGACTAATCCCATCCGAGCGGATTCCGCGTCCTTGACCGCCTCCTTCGCCGTCGTCTCCGCGGTCTGAAGGCGCTCATGTGCGGTTCGGTGCTCGCGGTTGATGTCGAAGAGCTCATTCCTGGTGAGCTCGAGGTCCTGGCGCAGGCGGTGGACCTCCTCGTCCGCCGCCTCGCGTCGAGCGGCTTCGTCGAGGAGCGATTCCTTGGCTCGGCATTCCGCGACGACCGCCTCGCGGAGCTGGGCGCTGGCGGACTCCGTGGATGCCAGCGCGCGCGAGAGGTCGGTGGTCGCCGCGGATGCGTTCGCAGCCTCCGCATCGCGCTCGCGGCGTAGGCTCATCGCTTCACCCTGCGCGCGCTCCAGCGCCCGCGCGTAGTCCTCCCGGAGCGACAGCGCGGAGTCCTGCGTCTCGACGAGCGATCTCTCGGCGAGCGCCGCGCGCGCCTCGCTCGCCTCCGCGGCGGTCTCCGCGCGCTGGGCGCTCTCCCTCGCCTTTGCGAGCTCGATGGACTGGAGCTTCACCAGTCGCTTGGCGCGCGTGTACTTGACCTGGAGCGCGTCGTTCTCCTTCCCCGCGGGGGTCCAGCCGTCCCCGGCATCGGAAGCCTCCTTCGTCTGCGTCGCCCGAAGGCGCTCGTGCAGGTGCTCGATCGTGTCGCACTGCGCCTGCAGCAGCCGCGTGGATGCATCGTACTTACGCCGAAGCTCCGCATCGGCGCCGTCCGTCGCCATGATGGCTGGGGATGCGGCGATACGTGCCTCGGGGTGTGGATGTCAGATGTCGGAACAGCCGTAACAACGTTCAACGGCCGTCTGGTCGATCCCCTCTCGAGAAAATTTCATTAGCCTAACCGAAAAGGTTATACCCTACGAGACACATTTACGGTTGACACCGAGTCCGTTTATGTCTGTTTACTCGTAGCCATGAATACTCCAATTATCGCGTTTCCGGGGAGTTTATTCGAGAAATTCAAAAAATCTTCAGCAAAAAAAACCAGGTCGGCAACGAGCGTGTTGATCTGACTCCGGCTCGGGTCATATCCGCGAGGCGGGCAAAGCCTTTGCACGGGGTCTTCGCTCGGTTAGCCGGGCATCCCCACGAGCTTCACTCCGTTTCGGTCGCACGCCGACTCGGCGGATCTCATCGGCTGAACGCGACGTGAGTTCATCGCGATCTGGGACGGGAAAACAAATAACGAGAGGGGCGAATAAGGAAAGAGGGCACGGGGCGCGATGGAGGGCGACGGGATGCTCTGCGCGCAGTTCCACGTGGACACCAGGAGCGACGACCCGGGTCCCCGATGTGGTCACACCCTGACGTGCGTCCCCGCGGAGAGCGGCGGGCAACGGCTCATCATCTTCGGTGGCGCGACCGCGCTCGAGGGCGACGGGCCGAGCGGCAGCACCAGCGGCATCAGGCTCGCGGGCGCAACCTCCGACGTCCACAGCTTCGACGTGCGCTCGGGTGTGTGGACCAAGCTCGACCCCACCGGCGAGGGGCCCTCCCCTCGCGCCGCGCACAGCGCCGCGGCCGTGGGCAACATGGTCGTGGTCCAGGGCGGCATCGGACCCGCCGGCCTCGCGTCTGAAGATCTCCACGTCCTGGACCTGCAGGGCACGCCGCGGTGGCACCGCGTGTCCGTCAAAGGCCCGGGGCCCGGGCAGAGGTACGCGCACGTCATATCATTCGTCGCGCAGCGCTTCCTCGTGGTGCACGGCGGCAACGACGGAGCACGGCCGCTGGGCGACAGCTGGTGCCTGGACACGACGTCCAAGCCGTACGAATGGATCAAGATGAACCCGGCTGGGGACATCCCGCCGGCGCGCATGTACGCGGCTGCCGCGCCACGCGCCGATGGCCTCCTCCTCCTCTGCGGCGGGCGCGGCGCGGACAGCGCGCCGCTCTCCGACGCGTTCGGGCTGGCGCGGCACCGCGACGGACGGTGGGAGTGGGCCGCCGCGCCGGGGGAGGCGCCCACGGCGAGGTACCAACACGCGGTGTCCTTCGTCGGGACGCGTCTGCACGTCAGCGGCGGCGCGCTCGGCGGCGGCAGCATGGTAGACGACCACCTGTCGCTCTCCGTGCTGAACACGTCCGCGGGCGCGTCCGCGGGATGGTCCGTCGCGGACATCGACGAGGCGGGCGGGTCGAGGTCGTCGGCGGCGACGGCGAGCCGAAGATGCCGGCACACGACGGCCGGCGTCGGGCCCTTGGTGTTCGTCTGCGGCGGTCTGCGCGGGGGTAACCTACTCGGGGACATGTTCGTCATGGAGGAGAGCCCCGGGGCGCAGGGGCTGACGCGCGCGGAGGCGACGGCGGCGCTGGCCGAGCACGTCGACCTCGCCGCGCCCGCGTGGCAAAGGTGGCTTCGGGACTCCGGTCTCATCGAGGAGGCGGCGGCGTTCGTCTCCGCGAACCCCGGCTTGGTCGGCGGCGGCGGGGACGCCGGGAAGGCGTACGCCAAGGGTGGCGGCTTTGGAACCCCCAACAGCGTCGGGTCCCTCAAGTTTGACCACGGCTCCCCCGGAAGCGCGGATGGCTCGCCGGAGAACAACCTCGACGCGATGACCAAGCTGAGCTCCGAGGAGGCCCAAGCCGCGGTCGCGCTCGCTAAATCGGGGAACGTGGACATCGACTCACCGCCGGAGAGCCACGGGAGCGGTAAGTCGTCCGTGCACACGCCGTCGCCGCAGTCGACGGCGAAGGGTGGAAACCGGGGCCGGGGGTCGACGGCGAGGAAGCCGCCGCCGAGCTCTGAGGTTCGTCTCCACCACCGCGCCGTCGTCGTCGCGGCGGGATCGCACGACGGCGGGCCCGCGTCGGGGCTGGGCAGCCTCGTCAGGCAGCTGTCCATCGACCAGTTTGAGTCTGAGAGCAAGAGAATCGGGCCGGATATGGCCGCCTTTGGCACCCCGATGGTGAAGAGGATGGGCAGCCTGGACCCGGGCTCGATGACCCCAGACGGCCGCGGAGTGCTCACCCCGGACCACGAGAAGCCCGACACGGTACCCCGCAAGGTGCTCAACGAGCTGCTCCACCCGAGGCAGTGGGAACCCGACCCGGGGCCCAACCGCGGGTTCATCCTCAACGCCGACGAAATCGACGAACTGTGCAACTTGGCCGAGGAAAAGTTCCGCGCCGAATCCACGGTGCTGCGCCTACGCGCGCCCACTAAGATATTCGGCGACCTCCACGGGCAGTACGGCGATCTCATGCGCCTGTTCGCCGAGTACGGGTCCCCGAGCACCGCGGGCGACATCGCGTACATCGATTACCTCTTTTTGGGAGATTACGTCGACCGCGGGGCGTATTCGCTCGAGACGATGTCGCTGCTCCTGGCGCTCAAGATTGAGCACCCCGACAACATCCACCTGCTCCGTGGTAACCACGAGGAGGCTGACATCAACGCGCTGTTCGGGTTCCGCATAGAGTGCATCGAGCGGCTGGGCGAGGAGGAGGGCGTGCAGGCTTGGACCAGGTTCAACACCCTGTTCCAGTGGCTTCCCCTCGCGGCGGTGATCGAGGACCGCGTGGCGTGCATGCACGGCGGCATCGGGCGGAGCATCACGCACATCTCCCAGCTGGAGGAGCTCGAGCGCCCGCTCACGATCGAGTCCGGCGGTATCATGCTCATGGACGTGCTGTGGTCGGATCCGACGGAGAGCGACAGGGTGGAGGGTTTGCGACCCAACGCGAGGGGGCCGGGTCTGGTCACCTTCGGGCCGGATAGGGTACGGAAGTTCTGCGAGGATAACGACCTGCAGATGATCATCCGCGCGCACGAGTGCGTCATGGACGGGTTCGAGCGGTTCGCGGGCGGGCTGCTCATCACCGTGTTCTCGGCGACCAACTACTGCGGCACGGCTAACAACGCCGGCGCCATCTTGGTTCTCGGGCGGGACCTGAAACTGTACCCGAAGCTGATCCACCCGCTGCCGCCGTCGGCGCTGTACGGCGGCGACGGGGAAGACGAGGACATGGACGGGGGGAGCTGGCAGCTGGCGCTCAACAAGGACAGGCCGCCCACGCCACCGCGTGGACGGGCCGGTGACCAGAAGAGCCGGATCGACTCCGGGGGGACGCTGGCTTTCTGAGTTGAATTTTTTTTAATAATCAGTTGGAACTCGCTTTTGATGTACACCGACGCCGAAGATTTCTTCTTCTCTCTCGCTACCCGACCCTAAGCTCACGAGAGCGACGCCTTCTTAAGCTGCAGCAGCAGAGACGGATTCTTGATCTTCACCAGCGCGTTAACGTCCGCGAGCCTCGCCTGCATCAGCGCCATCCTGTTCTTCATCGCGTTGTACCTGTACGCAATCTGATCGCGCACCACCTCCTCCGCGCTAGCCTTGAGGTCGATGGACAACAGCTCGATGAACTTGTACTCCATGTTCTGGATGAAGTCGAGGCGGGCGGAGCCGTCGCGCTTCATGACCAGCACCGCGAGGTGCGAGTGCGGCTGCTTGATGCAGTTGTCCAGGTTTCTCACCATCACGCTCGGGTACTCGGCAAAGTCCACCATGAGGTTCTGCCCTTGCTGCAGCTTCTTGAACCCGGCGATGTCGAGCTCGTGGACGTAGTGGAAGAACAGGTTGGATTCGCTCGTGAGCTCCACGCGCAGGCCCGTGAACGCGCCCTCGTCACCCAGCGCTAGTATCTTCACCCTGATCGCCTCGAGCGCGCCAACCTCCCGGGGCTCCTCGTTGCCCTGCGCCGAGCGAAGCTCGAACGGCACCTCGCGCTCGTAGAAGATGCGGTGGCCGTCCGCTAGGCTCGGGTCCACCTCCTCGAGCTCGTGTAAGCCCATGCTGCTCTGTAAGCTCGCCTCCAGGGTCTTATCGTTCAGCCTGTAACACACGGGACGGATGTAAAGGAGGGGGCCGATTCAGCACGCGGAAGATTTATTAGTTTTGGTTTCCGGGACGTTGGACGGTGCGTCCCGCCGTGTGTGGTGCTCGCGTCGGGTCCGAGACGGGCGATGGTCGAAGTATTCGGGTGGGGGTGAACTCACAGGTCCGCCATGCGACTCGCTGCGGAGAGCCCTTCGCCCTGCAAAGTGACGTTTTGCCCGCAATTCTCAACGGGAAAAAGAATTCGAGCGCTCTCCGTTTCTGTCCATGGTCAATCTCCGCTCTCGGTGCCACGTACGTTGTGGTCCTCCCGCCATCCGATAAGGCAGTCGAGATGGCGCAGGCCTGCCTCGCCTCGCCCGCGCTCGGGGGAGCGGGGCTCCGACCTCCTCCCGCCGTAGGGCGGAGAAGAGGCTCGGGCGCGGCGGTGGGC
>Ga0257106_1000721_pt1 | contig 18218 bp, 8 predicted proteins | sample LP_taG_3_FD_190177 | JGI IMG/M metagenome (GOLD analysis project Ga0257106, IMG submission 190177) | Marine microbial communities from Northeast Subartic Pacific Ocean, Canada - LP_J_2011_P26_10m | ecosystem: Environmental > Aquatic > Marine > Oceanic | place: Canada: Northeast Subartic Pacific...
CTGGTACTACCCGTTCCACTACGCGCCCATGGCGTCCGACCTCGCGTCCGGCATGGGCGCGCTGACGTGCACCTTTGAGTACGGCGAGGCTTTCAGGCCCTTCGAGCAGCTCCTCGCGGTGCAGCCGCCGCAGTCGTGCGCGCTACTGCCAGAGCCGTACAGGTGGCTGATGACCGCGCCGCACTCCCCGCTCGCCGAGTTCTTCCCCGGTGAACTCAAGGTTGACTTCGAGGGTAAGCGCAACGACTGGGAGGGCGTGGTGTTACTGCCGTTCCTCGAGGAGAGCCTGGTGAAGCAGTGCATCGCGTCGGTGCCGCACTCCAAGCTCACCCCGGCGCAAATCGCTCGAAACGAACCCGGACCGCTCATCGTCTTCCAGCACGACCCCAAAGGTACCGGTGACTGCCAGTCCACCCTGCCCAAGTCCTTCGCCGGTCTCTTCCCGAGCAAGTCGCGGATGTTCGAGTCCATGCCCCCCGGCGAGTTCCCCGAGGATCGCAAGTGCTTCGGCGGCGACGACCCTTTATTGGACGGCGTCAAGCTCGGCGTGGACCGCCCGCCGGGGTTCCCCACCATGCACTCGCTCGCGTTACGCGGCGAGCTCAAGCACGCGGGGGTCAACGTCTTTGGCACCGCGAGCAAGAAGGAGTCGCTCGTCGTGCGCATGGGCCGCGGCGGGGACCCGGCGCTTTTGGTCGGCGCCGAGGAGGGCGCGAGCGGCGCGGCGGCTTACGCGCACCTTCTCAACCGACGCGTTCACATCGACTGGCCGTACCTGAAGGAGGCCATGGTCGTGGCCGTGTCCGACAAGTCCGAGAAGATCGCCGGGCGGGGCGTTCGGACCCCGCACTCGAGCAGCGAGTGGGGCTCCGAGGTGCAACGCGCCGCGCACGAGCGCATGGTGGCCAGGGGCGTCGACGTGGGCCAAACCTCCGTCGCGCTCCACGTCCGCGCGTGCGAGGGACTGGTGCGCCATCCCGACGGGTCGCTCCAGAAGCGGTTCGGTAAGACGGACACCCTCCTCCCCTCGCAGCTGGTCATCGCGTCGAACGCGTCGCCGTCGCCGCGCATGCAGGAGCGACCCGCGCTGGACGGCGACGACGTCAAGTCCACCGGCGGTTTCGCCGTCGGCGACGCGGCGCTCTTCCTCGGCCGATCCCACTTCGGCGCCGTCGCGACCGTGGCGAGCGTGGGTGAGGGCACGGGCCTGGAGGTGTTCGTGGAGCCGGTGCCGCCGGACACCGGGATCGCGAGGCGGATGATGCTGGGGCACCAGGGTGGTCGGTGGGAGAACCTGGGAGCGCTGGCCAGGAAGCTGTCCACGTCCCCCCGCGCGCTCTCCGTGCTCACCGGCCCGCTGTGGATCGCGCCCACGAAGGACGCGGGGAGGTTCGACAGGATCGACATCGGCCTCAACCTGAAGAGCGGCAACAAAGGCTTGTGCGTCGCGGACTACACCAGGCCGATGAAGGAGGGCAACGGGTGGGAGTTTTCTCAGCAGTGCGTCAAGCTCCTCCAGGACTACAAGCGCGCGCACCCGTGGGTGTTCGCCGCGCTCCAGTCCGACCCCGACAGCGGGTTCGAGGGCCTGCAGCTCGACGTGGCGCTCAAGCACCTCCCCGAGCCCCAGCGCCTCCCCGCGCTCAACCAGTGCAAGGCTTGGATCAAGGCTCAGCCCGCGTCCCGCCGGCCCCTCGTGTCCAAGTTTTCACGCGTCGCCGCCGAGGACGCCGTCAAGAACGTCTTCATCGCCACCTCCGTCAGGGCTAAGCCCACGCCCCCGGTGGCGCTGGAAGGGGTGTCGCCCCTGCTGCTCATGCAGCCCGTCCGCGCGGGTGAGGTGCTGGACCTCTACGCCGGCGGCGACTTTGACCTCGGCGACAGGGTCGTGATGGTCGGAGACTCCGGTTCACCCCCTTTCGGCACCCGCGGGTTCATCTGCGCGGTCCACGGCGAGGCGGCGGAGATCATGTTCGAGACCGACTTTGTCGGGGCCACCGACCTGCACGGCGTGCTCCCCGAGAAGCGCGGCGCGATGCTCCCCACGGCGCAGGTTGTCAACCTGTCGCACCCGCCGGCGATGCCGCAGCTCGGCGTCGCCGCCCCCGACGTGGTGGTGGCTGATAAGAAGGGCAAGAAGGCCCTTCCCAAGGGTTTCAAGGAGGCTTGGAACGAGGCGAACAAGGGTGGCGGTAAGGGCGTGCTCGCGATGGCCGCCGCGCTCCTCCCGGGCAAGGGCGGCCTCCCCGCTCCGGGCCCCGCGCCGGGCCCGCGGATCCCGGTCAAGGGCAGCAAGGGCTTCGAGCCCGGCATGGGCCGAGGCCGCGGGGTCGTCCCCGGCTTCGTCGGCGGCGGCGGCGGGCCGGGCGGGATCGTCGCGCCCAAGGGTGCCGGCGCGCCCGCCGGTAACGGCCCCGACGTCCTCGCCATGCTCGGCAACGCGGCGGGAGCCAACCAGCTCAAGGGCATGCTCGGCATAGGCGGCGGCCCGGCGGCTCCCGTCGACGGAGGCGCCGCGTTGAAGGGCCTCCTCGGTATCGGCGGCGGTGCGACCGCTGTCCCGCCCGCTACGGGACCCGCGGTGCACGCGATGTCCCTTGAGCAGCTCGAGCGGCGCATGGGCGGGTCCGCGCCCGCGCCCAAGGGATCCCAGAGCGGCGTGCCCGCGCCCAAGCCCAAGATCCCGGCGCCCAAGGGATCCCAGAAGGGCGCCCCCGCTACGCCGCCGATCAAGGGACCGGCCCCCCCGGGACCTCCCCCCGGCCCCGGCGACGCCGCGGCGTTCTGGGACTCCCTCGCGGGTGGTAAGGCGCCCGCGGGACCCGTGCCGGTGCCGGTGCCCGCGCCCGTGGCCATGCCCCCGGCTCCGAGGGCGCCCACCGGCGGCGACGCGTTGAAGGGCCTCCTGGGCATCGGAGGCGCGGCGCCGGCCCCGCCCGCGCCCAAGGCTCCGCCCGCGCCCACGTCCGCGCCCAAGTCCCTCGCGGAGATCGAGGCGCTCGCGGGCGTCGCGCCGGTGCCCTCCGCGGGAGGCGACGACGAGGATCCCCTCGCGTTCTGGAAGTCTCTCCAGGCGCAGCACAGGTCAGAGGCGGACAAGTTGACCGGAACCGAGGGCGGCGAGGCTGCCGGCGGCGGCCGCCGGCGCAGGAAGAAGTGATTTACTAGAGTTGTCTAATCGATTAACGTGTTGTCGTCGCGTCAGTTCACTGCTGCTCGTCCCAGTCGCGTCGCGTCCCCTTTGACTGTATCCCGTCCTCCTCATCCGGCCAGTCCACCGCTGGGACGGATCCCGCTCGCATCCACTTGTCCAGCTTCTCGTCCCGCCGTTTCCGACCCCACGCGCCCCAGTCCTCCTCCCCGTTGTTCGTATTCACCGCCGGGTCCGCGCGGTTCTTGGCACCCCGTCGCCCGGGCTTGGCCTTGGCCATATCCTTCAGCTGCCGCTTCATCCGCCGGCGCATCTCACCCGCGGCTTCGTCCCCGCCGCCTTCCCCTCCGTCCTCTAGACGCGTCGCCTTGATGACCTTCTTGAACGTCTTCTCGGTTCGATCGATGACCTCCTTCTGTTTCCGTATCCGTTCCGCGCCGTTCACGCACCCCTTACGTTGGCACGGCGCCTTGCCCTCGCCGTCGCACACCACGCAGGCGGCTCCGGGTTTTGGCCTGGCCACCGCTCCGCCCGGCTGGTCCGGGTCCCCGATCCAGTCCAGGTCCTCGCGCTGCTTCCACCCCGCGCTCCACAGGTTCCGGTCCTTGAGCTCCTTCACGTCCACCCACACGGTGATATCCCGGTCGCACGTGGCGGCGAGGTGCACGGACGCGCGGGGCTTGCCGTTCGTTTTGTCCGCCGGGGATTTGCCGATGGCTTCGAAGTGCCGCCATCCTTTGGTTCGAACGTGCGCGGTCCAGTTGGTGCCCACGACGTTGGCCATGTCCACGTGGTTCTTCGAGTGGAAGCCACCCGCGGCGAGGGTACCCACGCCCTTGCACGCGCGGCACTCGACGACGCCGACGCCGTCGCACGCCTTGCACGTCTTGACCGCCTTGACGCGCTTCTTCTTCGTCGCATCGATCGGCGGATCGACGAGGCGGACGGTGGTGGGTTCATCATCCGCCTGGTCGGCCGCGCGGACGGCGACGAGGCTCCTGATGGGTACCGCGCGATACCGGTGAACGCGCGCTGGATGGGGCGCGAGGACCGCCCCCAGCCGCGGCGTCGGCGCCGAGAGGGCGAGCGGCGCCATCTCGACTGAGGATATCTCCACGTCGGCACCTCCTGAGGATAAACCAGCGGCCACCACAAGTTGGACGCGCGGGGTGCCTCGGACGCGACGATGGCGACGATGCGGGCGATGGGTGTCTCCACCGGGTCGGTGGCGGCATACCCGATATCCGCGCCGCGCGTGGGGGGTCGAGCGTCCACGGTCCCGGCGCGCCGCCCGGCGGTCCGCACCCGAGCGGCTGGTAGTGGTGCAGAGGGCACCTCGTCGACGATGGAACAGCCCGCGCAGACGACGCCGGCGTACACCCCGAGCCCGATGGACGCCTCGCTGATGGCGCCGCAGTTATTCGCGCTCGTGTTCATCCTGGGCGCGGCCGCGTACCTCCAGGTGTTCGTCACCGGCACGGCCAGGGCGAGGTTCGACAAGGCTGACCCAGAGCGAAGGGCGTTTGTATCGGATGGTGAGAACGACGGGGCCGACGGTGGTGGGGAGAAGGGTTGGGTGGAAAGGGAGCTTCAGAGAAAGGGTGGGACCAGACCGAGAGGTGACAGGACCAAGAGAGGCACGGTGATACCGGGGGTGGGAGAAGCACCGGACTGGATGCAAAAGGGGGAGAAGGGGGAGTAGCTAGTCCATCGTTGCCTAAGGCTGACACAACATTCCTGTCGTCTACAAAGTGTCGCGTGACCTTTATAAATCTGTTGAACGTTTTGAATCCTCACTCCGGTGGCGCCTGCGTGTCAGCCCCGGAGCCCGTTCGCCAGCAAAACCGGGGGCTATGGCGACGCCCCGCGCCCAGAGGGCGATGACGCCCTACGGCAAGGTGGTACGTACCCCGAACCCGGCTCCCCGACCCCGCGCTGAGTCAAATTACCAAACCCGAAAATCTCTGACACCGACCCGAACCCAACCCCCGCGCAGCGTCGAACCCCCGCCGCTCGTCCGATATACAGCGACTCGGAGAGCTCGGAGGATGACCTGTGGCAGGCACCCGCGTCTGTGCTCCTCGTCGAGGGAACCCCGGGCCGGGGCGCGATGCGAGCCGCGCGTCAGGCGCAGACGATGGAGGAGCTGGAGATCGAACCGCCCGAGCGCGCGGCGTCGTCGGGCGGTATCGCGGGACCCTCGCCGCGGTCCGCCCCTGGGTTCGAGCACAACGTGGAGGACACGCTGATGGAGTACGAGGACTCGGACCTTGAGCAGGAGGCTGACGAGTACCGCGCGATGCTCGTGGGCGCGAGCGGCGGGCGGGTCTTTCGCAACATCGGCGCATTCACCACGCCAAAACCAAAAAATGCAAAAGGCCGCGAATGGACGCCCCCGTCTACGTCCTCCAGACGCACCCCGCTCTCGCCCGGCGCGTCGATGGGCAGCAGGGGATCCGTCCGCGGCTCCCTCCACAGGCCCAGCAGGAGTACCCCGAGCGCCGTCAACACGAGTGGACCCGACGAGCGAGTCGACGCTTCGACGCTCTCAGAGGCGCCGGTTGGTGGCGGGCTCGAGGGGATCGAGCTCGACGCCGGCGCGTTCGGCGTGGCGTCCGCCATGAAGGAATTCGAGGCCATCAGGCGCGAGCTGGCGGAGATCAAGTCCAGCATGAGCCCACCCGCGCAAGGGGGAACGAGCGCGGTCGGTACGCCGGGCACGAACGACGACGTGCGGGGTGAGTACCCGCACGGACCAAAGTCCCCGGGCGGCAGAAGCATCGGCCTCGATTCGTCGACATCGCAGAAGCAGCAACGGCGCGACAGTAACGGCTCGACGGGCGGCGGGAAGCACCGCCCGGCGCCGCTCAACCTCGGGTCCCTCGGGTCCGCGCAGGGAGTCAGCGGGCACGCGTCGAGGGGCGGGTCAAAAAGCGGCAAGTCTGAGCGGCACCGCGGTTCCACTCACAGGAGGACCAGCGTCGAAACGGACGTCGTCGGCGGCGCCCGCCTTCTCTTCGGGGATGACGACGAGAACAGGCGGGGTGATGAAACCGGGGAAATGAAACCGACGACGAGAACGACCGGGGAGATCACCGAAGAACCCGCGCCGGCCAACGAAACGGATTTGAGGAACGGGATCAGCAGGCGCGACTCCCTCGTCAGCAGCCAGAGCCGGAGCAGCGCCGACGAGGCAGTCGCGTTGAAAAACCTGTCGGGCGGCAGCGGGCGGGGTTCGAGGGATTCGTCGTTGAAGCGCGGCGCTCGGCTCGCGTCTCCGCCCCAATCGCCTAAACCGAGGGTGACGAGGGAGACGGCGGTGAACACGGAGCCGTCCGAGGCGGAGACGTCGGGACGCGATGGGATCGGGTCGGATGCCAAAAAGTCGGACAATCCGTCAATCGTGTTGTCGGCGCTGTCGCTCATGGCGCCCATCTCCTTGCTGCTCGCGACGGTCTACATGGTGCTCGTGATCCTCGACGTCATCGAGGAGGATTTTTTGTCCGGCAGGCTTCCTCGGTCGAACCGGTTTCTCGACGCGCTCGCGCTGCTGCCTCGCCAGTTTCTGTCCAAGTTTCTTCCGATGCCGGGCGACGACGACAACGACCCGCCGTTCGCCGCGCCCACCTGAACCGCGAATTGAAAACTGACACATAGAGAGAGTACATAGAATTGAACACGGACACATAGAGAGAGTATCGTCACCCATTGTCGTGAATGTATATGATATCACCTCTACAAGTAACTCTTAGCCTTCCACGCGGTCGTCCCACCTCGGGTGATTGCCGTATCCCACGCCTGCGAATATGAGACCCTCCGGTGGCGCTGGGGGCGCCGTCGCGGCCCTCTCCCTGGCGGCTGCCAGTCTGAGCAGCACGTCCGTCCCCGCACCCGTCGCCGCCTCGCGCACGGCCGTCGCCACCAGCACCCTGACCATCTTGCGAAGGAACCGATCGGCCACCAGCTCGATCACGAGCACCTTCTCCTCCCCGCCGCCCACGCCGACCGCGCCGGGCTCCCCGCTCGCCCGATCCCACTCGGACCCGCCTTTCTTGTTCCTCCTCGCCTTGCCGCCCCGCTCGCCCCCGTCCGCCGCGGGAATGCTGGACTCGAACGCGCGCGCAACCTTGATCGCACACCGCGTGTCCTTACCAGGCGGCGTGGCCCTGGCGAACGCGGACATGTCCGTCGTCTTACCCCTCAGCGCGTCGAGCATCGTATTCGTGCGTTCAACATCCACGGGCGCGTCCGCGGGCGATCCGTCCTCCGTGTCCAGCGCCCTCATGGGTAACACGTATACGTACCTCCGCCACGTGGCACAGAACGTGGCGTGGAACGCGGTGGAGACTTCTTCCACCGGAGACACCACCCGCCACGCACCGGTTCGACCCGCGGGGTGGTTACCCAGCGCCGCGTCCACGTCGGCGCCGGTGAAGTGACTCGAGTTGGACCAGACGCTGAAGCACTGCGCCGCGCCGCTGACGCCCCTGTCCGTCCGCCCCGCGCTGCAGATCGGCCGTTCCTTGTCGTCCATGAGTAAGGGTTTCAGGGCGCGTTGGATCGACGCGGTGACGGAGCGTTCGCCCGCGGCCCACTGGACGGTTTCATCTGAAGTGTACGCCTCGTCGTGTTGCGGGGTCCAAGCCCACCCGGTGAACGCGGGTCCGTAGTACGCGAGGTGCACGCGCAGGTTCGTCCGTCGCTTGCGCTGGCCTTTTGTGTACATCGGGAGCGTCTCGATGCGCGTGCCGTCCTGGTTGACGCCCCGGCCCGGGCACACGCCCGCGGGTTCGAGGTCATCGTCGCGTCCGAGCGATGAGACGCAAGCTTCGCCGCGGACGACCCGGGCGGCGAAGGACTCGACCGCGGTCCACGCGCGGTCGTCGAAGTACTTGGCGCAAGGGACCGGCGGCCACCTGTGCAGGTTGAAGTCCTCGCCCGCGCACAGGCGTTCGCCGTCGGGGGTGACCAGACGGAGGGAGACGCTCGGGTGGTTGGCGCCGTGGGTCGAGGCGCCGGCGTCGTGCTCGTCCTCACCCATGGGTGCTCGGCCTTCGTATTTGCCGTAGGGACGCGCGGTACCGGCGACGGCGGTGACTTGACGGACGGGTGTGTGACGACGTGCGCGCGCGGCGGTGAAACTGCGCGCGTGACTCAGCCCTCGAGCGCACGCCAGCGCCTGCTGCGCCATCACAGTGAAGGAAAGCCAAAAAACTGAAGAAGGTACTTTTTGCCAAAGAGCCGATTGGAGCGAAGGCGGCGGCGGAAGGCACCTCGGGATACGAGTCGACGCGTGATGAGTCGGTGTGTTAACTACTGTATCTTGATGTATGATAGTGCTATAGCGTTTAATACTGCCGCGCGCGCGGTCTTCCTCTCTGCCCTGCTCGCCCTTCTCTTTCTCTCTCTCTGCTCCGTCGGAAGTCGTCGTTTACAGACCCTCGATGGGAACCTGGAGGAACTTCGCGAGGTCCGCAGCCTGCTTCTCAACCTCCGCCAAAGTCATGGGCTGGCCGATGCGGGTGAGGGGAATGTCGCTCTTGTTCTTGCACCTCACGTACACCACGCGCCGTGGGTTGACGCCGTCCGCGATCTCCACCCTGATGGCCTGGATGTCCGAGAGCTGGGTCACGAGGTTGATCCGGCGGTTCTTGCCGGGGAAGCCGTAGCGGAAGATGCGCATGATGCCCTCGTCCTTGTTGAACTCGTTGTAACCCGCGCCGACTTCCCAGTTGATGGTGAGCCAGAGGTAGGTGGCGAGGAGGGAGCCCGCGACGCCGTAGAAGCTCATCACCAGACCCTGGGGGAAGAACTTGATCTCGGAAGCGTCGAGGAAGAAGAGCAGGTTGTGCTCAAAGTAGGAGGAGGCGCCGGTGATGAGGAAGCCGGTGGCGCCGATGGAGACGACGCCCGCCCAGAAGTAGTTGCTGAAGCGCTTGGCGCCGACGACGGGGTCGATGATCAGGTTGTCGGTGTTGGTCTTCACGGAGACGTCGCGCGTGGCGCCGTCGACCGCCTTGGTCACGACGGCGCGGCGGGACACGGACACGCCGGCGGTTTTGTTCAGGCGGACCGGGAGCGTCGCCCTGAGGCCGGCGGGGGGCTTGGCGACGACGGACGCGCGCGCGGTGTTGCGCGCGGTGGCACGAACGGGGGCCGCGCGGACCGTGAAGGCCGCGGAGGCGAGAGCGGAGCTCATCGTTGGCGTCTCGATGAGGGCGCGACGAAGTAGTGAGATCCGATTAGCTTCAGATAGCCAAGATCTAGATCTGGTTTAACCTGAAATTTGGCCCAATTTCGCAAATTTGTTCGCTCCCGCCGAAATAAACCACTTTCGCCCAACAAACCTCTCGACACCTACACACAAGACTTGCGCGCTCGCGGCGAAGCGTGGAAGGATGGCGATGACGGCGTCGGTGGGAGTCGCCCAGACGACCGCATGGGCTCGACCCGGCGCTCGCGGCGAGCTCGGATCGAAACACCGCATCCGGGGAGCATCTCACGGACAGACCGCCAATCGTCGGATCTCTTCGTCGAGGAAAAGGATGACCGCCGTCACCGAGGCCGCCGTCGACGGCTCGGCGCCGACGCAGGATGAGCTCCCGGAGTTCGCCAAGACCCGACGACCGTTGCCGAACGTCAAGGATATCGTCAAGAACCCGATCAAGTTCGCGACGGACCTCACGGACGCCATACCCAAGGGTGCGGATCGCGTCATTCAGCAGAAAGTGAAGCAGGTGGTGGTCCCCGCGAACAGGCTCGAGGACGCCATGCGCGCTTTATCCGGGCCGGAGCTCGCCGCCAAGACGGACGAGTTCCGCGGGCGCCTGAAGAAAGGCGAGACGTTGGACGATCTGCTCGTCGAGGCGTTCGCGGTGGTCCGCGAGTGCGCGAGACGCGAGCTCAACATGAGGCACTTTGACGTGCAACTCGTGGGCGGCGCCTTACTCCACGACGGGTGCATCTGCGAGATGGCCACCGGCGAGGGCAAGACCCTGACCGCGACGTTACCCGCGTACCTCAACGCGCTCACCGGGAAGGGCGTGCACGTCGTCACCGTGAACGATTACCTCGCGAGGCGAGACGGTGAATGGATGGGCCGCGTGCACAAGGCGCTGGGTCTCACCGTGGGAACCATCCAGACCGACATGGAGGCGGAGCAAAGGCGGGAGGCGTACGAGGCGGACATAACCTACGTCACGAACACCGAGGTCGGCTTCGACTACCTGCGGGATAACATGGCCACCGAGGCGCACGAGCTGGTCATGCGCAGGGGGTTCAACTTTGCAATTGTCGACGAGGTGGACTCGGTTCTCATCGACGAGGGACGCAACCCGCTTTTAATCACCGGTCCGGCGGAGGAGGGCGACGAGGAGATGAACAAGTACACCATCGCGTCGCAGGTGGCGGCGCAGATGAAGGAGAACGCGGACTACACCGTGGACCGCAAGCAGAAGACGGCTGACCTGACGGAGCGCGGCATGATGGTCGCGGAGCAGCTCCTGGGCGTATCCGACATATGGGACACGTACGACCCTTGGGGCCGGTACCTGCTACTCGCGGTCAAGGCGCAGTCCCTCTACCTCCGCGACGTGCACTACATCGTCCGGGAGGGTCAGGTGATGATCGTCGACGAGGGCACCGGACGGGTGCAACCCAACCGCAGGTGGAACGATAACATCCACCAGGCGGTGGAGGCGAAGGAGGGTGTCGAGATCAAACGCGAGAACACCACCGTCGCGTCCATCTCGTACCAGTGCCTCTTCAAGCTCTACGACAATCTATCCGGCATGACCGGCACCGCGTCCACGGAGGCTGAGGAGCTGTACACCACGTACAGGCTCTCCGTGGTGACCGTCCCGACGCACCGGGAAAATAAACGAACGGACAAGCCCCACGCCATGTTCCGAACCGCCGCGGCTCGATGGAACGCGGTCGCGGACCTCATCGTGTCGTGCCACTGGGAAGGACGGCCCGTGTTGGTGGGTACCACGTCCGTGGAGCACAGCGAGTACCTCTCACAGCTCCTGTCCGAGTACAGGTGGCAGTCCCAGGACGGCGGCCTGGTGGAGGGCGTGCCCCACAAGCTCCTCAACGCGCGGCCCCAGCTCGCGGCGAAAGAGGCGGAGATCGTCGCTCAGGCTGGCCGCGCCAACGCGGTCACCATCGCGACGAACATGGCGGGCAGAGGGACCGACATCGTCCTCGGCGGTAACCCCCCGGGTCTCGCCAGGCTTTTCCTCGAGCGAAAGCTCTTTCCCAAGCTCAGCGCGGGCACCCCCGAGGCTGAGGACGCGTCGCAGCCGAACCCCATGTCCACGGTCAAGATGTCCCCGAAGACAGAGGCGGCGGTACAGGCTGCCGTGGGCCTCGCGCACGTCACCGCCAAGGCTGACGGCGCCATCCCGGTGTCACCCGACAGCGTCGTGGCGCTCGTCACGGAAGCCGTGGAACACGCCGAGCAAATTTTGAGGGGCGGCGCGGTGAAGGAGGCTGCGGAGAAGGAGGCTGCCGAGAAAGAGAAGGAGGTGGGCGGGCCCAACCCGGTGGTGAACGCGCTCAGGCACGCCGCCGTGTGCCTCCTCGACGACTGCACGACGCAGTGCCAGCGCGAGGCGACGCTCGTCCGCGACCTCGGCGGGTTGCAGGTCATCGGCACCGCGCTTCACGACAGCCGCCGGGTGGATAACCAGCTCAGGGGACGGGCGGGGCGGCAGGGGGACCCGGGGAGTACCATATTCTGCCTGTCCATGGAGGATGAGCTCATGGCGGTGTACTGCCCGGGGTGGGCGAGTTCGTCGGTGTGGGACTGGTCGGGCATGGACGACGACACCCCGCTCTTCTCCGCCGTGGTGGACAAGCAACTCGCGGGGATCCAGGCGTCCATCGAGGACTTCCACGCCACGCACAGGACGTCGACGTACGAGACGGACCGCATCATCGACGGGCAGAGGGACGCCATATACAACGTCCGGCGAAAGGTGCTTGAGGATGGCCAGACGCCGCTGCGGGCGCGGCTCATTCGGTACATCGAGTGGATCGTGGACGACGCGTGCGACCGGGCCAAGGTGGACGGTCTACGGCCCATCGACGACTGGGACATCGAGGGCCTTCTCGGTGACCTGCGCACGGTGTTCGCGGGCAGGCGGGACCAGTGGCTGAACGAGTCTGGGCAGGAGATGGGCGAATTCCCGCACTTTCTCCCGGGCGTCGACGGTGAAGGGATCCGCGCCGCGCTCAAGAGCAAGGGTGCCATGCCGCTCCAGACGGAGCTTCCCAACCTTGAGGCCGCGCCCGAGGTCGTCGCGGCGGCACTCAGGGGCGTGGACATCGTGGACATGAACCCACCACCCGCACCGGCGCGCGTGGTGGACACCGAACCCGAAGCCGCCGAGGAATACATCGCGGCTCGGGTTGAGAAACGCATGGAAATTTCCAAGGGCATGAAGTCCCTGGAGGACTACGGCAGGCGGGGGATGAACGCGGGGGAGGGACGGATGCTCCGGACCTACCTGTCCGAGAGCGCCATCGCGCTTTACCTCGACAGGTTCGCGCGGTTGAACCAGCGGTACGATCGCACCGACCTGGAGGCTGTCGAGCGCGTGTGGGCGCTCCGGGCCATCGACGAGCGGTGGCAACGTCACCTGGTGGAGATGCAGGTCCTTCGGAGCAGCGTTAACGTCCGCGCGTTCGGGCAGCTGGACCCGATGGAGGAGTACCGCATCGACGGCGCGAGGGCGTTCGTCGACATGGTCCGCGACATGAGAAGGAAGACGGTGGCTAACGTGTTCTTCTTCGTGGGAAGCGCCGTGGAGCCCGTGCTGGACTTTGAGGAGGTCGCCGCGGAGGAGGCTGCGGCTGTCGCCAACCCCGCGGCGGCGGAGCGCGAGGCTGAGATCGCCAAGGTGATGCAGGCGACCGGCATGACCTCCATGGCGGACTTCATCTCCGCGGATGAGGACGCCGAGTCTGAGACGGTTCTGGTCGAGGCACAGAGACGGGCGGCGAGCGCGGGGAAGAAGATGCAGGCGATGGACGACGGCGAGGAAAAGAAGATGATGGAGGAGGCTGAGCGGGTGTTGGCCAAGCAGCGGGCGCTGATCGAGGAGGAGGAGGACCTTGACGGCGACGAGAACGACGGATCGGTGACGTACAAGTTTTAATAAAACAAAAGCCGGGATAAACTCCATTCACCCGAACGCGGTGACGCCCATGCGGCGCAGGATGTTCTGTCCCTTCAACGCGTGCACGCCCACGGCGCCCACGTGGAGCGGGACGAACATCTCGTAGTACCAGCCCAGCTGTTTGTGCAGCTTGAAAGCCCGTCCCGCGAGCTTACCGTCTCGTTTCGAAGCTCCCGGGATGGTGACGCCGAAGAACGGCAAACCTTTGCCACCATAATATCCCATTATGAACCCCGACACGGGCATCGCCGTCATGAACCCGTACATGACGAGGTGCCCGACCTTCGCGGCGACCTGCTCGATCTGGCTGCCGGGCACCGCGGCGGGGATCTTCGTCGTGAGACGCAGCGCCAGCCGAGGGACGGAGAGCGCCAGCACGGTGAGGCCCAGACTTTTGTGGAGCATCATGAACCGCCCTTTATCCTCAGCCTGCTCCTTCGGGAGGTTCATGGCGAGCTGGACGAACGCGAAGGTTCCCACGGTGCCGCCCGCGATGAGCCAATGGAGCGCCTGGAGCGGACGCGCGTACTGCTGCTCCAGCGCGGACGCAGCCTCGGCGATCGTCCCGGCGGAGGCGGCGAAGCCTCGCGAGTTGGCGGGAAGCGATGATGCTTTAGCGACCGAGGCGACGGAGGCTACCGCCGTGCGAGCGGTAGGGGCAGCCGCGGCGGCCGCGGCGGTGTACACGGAGGATGCCATGGAGGGCACGGCACGGCGTGAGGTCGCGGCGCCGACCTGTGGGACGGAGAGGAGGAGGGGACGGTGGGCTCAGAACGTCGGTGCATACGTCATGACAATCGCGTTATTGGGTCGACAAAAGCGGCCCGGACGGTGTCTCTTGTAGAGAAGTCACGCGATGGACGCACCTGTGTCAGCGCGGCTCGAGCCACGCGGCGAAGCGTTGCCTGCTGCATCGTGGAGACGTGTGGGCGGTGCGCGTCGAGTCTGGAAGGCGGACCCACGGAAGGTGCACCGATCAAGAAGCGGATTGACAACTGGCATCGTCATTTCTTTCGGTCAAAATCGCGCCAAGGAAAAGAAATGGTGCCCACCTGACCTAGGGTTACCAGAAGGGCGAACGCGCGGCGGGCGACGGCGACTGGGGGCGGGGCGTTCCTCCCAGTAGGTCGCCATGGACTCCGACTCGGAGGATTTCGTGTACGTCGGCACCCCCCTGGAGCAGGAGGAGGAGCAGCGCGGGTACCGCAAGAAGGTGACGGACCTCGCGGTCACGAAGGCTCTCCCGGTGCACAAGCAGGAGGCCACCGACGCGGAGGGCAGGCGGCGCTTCCACGGCGCCTTCACCGGCGGATTCTCCGCCGGGTACTTCAACACCGTCGGCAGCAAGGAGGGATGGACCCCGCAGCAGTTCACGTCCACGCGCGCCAACCGCGGCAAGGTGGCACAGACAGCCGAGGATTTCATGGACGACGACGAGCGCGAGGAGATGCGGGCGACCGCGCTCGAGGCTCGGGACGATTACGACACGTTCGGAACCGCCGCGGAGCTGAGGGCGCAGCGAGCGATGGCCGCGAGCGAGGCGACGGGGGACGGAGGCCGACGCAAAGTGATCGGCCCGGCGATAATCCCCGGGCCGGTGCCCTCGGATCTGGTCGTGCCAACCTCAGATCCCGTCGGCGCGAGGCTCCTGCGGCTGATGGGCTGGAGGCGGGGCAAGGGCATCGGGCGCAAGGGTGCACGCGACGATAGCGGCGCGGGTGGCGACGACGAGAACGGTGAATGCAACGACGAGAACGGCGGACAAGGACGTCGCAAGAGCCGATGGGGCGCGTCAACCACGGCTCTCGTAGACGACACGCCGCGATACGTCCTCCACCCGAAGACCAACCTGCACGGCGTCGGGTACGACCCGTTCGAAGGTGCCGAGGAGTTCCGCAAGGTGGCTCATGCTCGGGCCAAACGCGCGAACGAGGACCCGCGGGGGTTGGGGTCGACGCGGCCGGAGCGAGGGGAGGCTTTCGGGGTTGGCGTCTTTGAAGGGGACGACCCGGACGAGGACGTGTATCGCACGCGGACTTTGGGAGGCGATTCGATTGGCCACACGTACGAGATCATGTCCGAGGAGGAGGAGGAGAGCGACGGGGAGGATGCGCGGCGGCGCGCGAGGGACGCGGCCGGTAAGAAACGTTCAGGCGGAGGAAACGAAGGGGACGCCGCGCGCGCGAGCGCGGTACGGGGTTTTTTACTCTCGGCCGACTCGCTGGCTCCCGCCAAGTGGTACCAACCCCCGACCGTCCCGAAGTCGTTCCGCGCGTTTCACGTGTTTCCACCGGGCACGGAACCACCGCCGATCGGGGGGGACGCGTCCAAGACGCTCGCGTCGAACGTGCCGAGGGCGCCGCCGCCGCCGCCGCCGGTGCCCCCACCGACGGATGCCGAGCGCGCCAAATTTATCGACACGACGGCCATGTTCGTGGCTAAAAACGGACCCGCGTTCGAGCAAATGGCGCGGGAGAGGCAACGCGGGGACCCGAAGTTCAGCTTCCTCCACGGCGGCCCCGACGAGGGGTACTACAGGTACAAGCTGGGCGAGTGCAGGCGGGAGTTGGGCGCGGGTACCGGGGCGGTGAGCGTTTGGGCGAACATGGCGCTCGGCGAGGCGCGGCCCAGGCCGCTCGACGCGGACGATCGCGCGAGGATGCTCGGGGAGACGCCGTTGCCGGCGACGATGAAAGGCGGGGGCGCGGCCAGGCCGCTGTCCGCGGCGCCTCCCCCTGGGACCAAGGTACCGGAGAAGCAGCCGGAGGTTATCAACGTCAAGGGAATCGCCGCGGGCGACCGGAGCAGGATCCAGGCCAACCTCGGGAGCATGTTCACGTCGGGGAGCACGCTCGAGACGCAGGACATGGGCCACGGGTCACGCGCGCTCAAGCCGGGGCTCACCATGGCGTCGTCCTTTGTATCCGCCGGCGCGGTTGAGGACCCGAAGGAGGCGAAGGAGCGGGCGGAACGCGCAAAGTTGGCACCGATTCTGAACTCCCGCGTGAGCGGTGACTGGGCGCCTGAGAGCCTCCTGTGCAAGAGGTTCGACGTGAGGGACCCGTTCGAGGGGCGGTCCAAGCCCGGGCCGGTGAAGAGCTTCAAGTCGGACAGCATCGTGCTCACGGAGACTGTCGCGGCGGCGAGCGCGGCGGCGCCCAAGTTTCTGGGTACCCAGACGCGGGGCGAGCAAAACACCCAGGAGGTCCAAAACACCCAGGAGGTCCCGCCCCCGCCTCCTCCGCCCGTCGCCGCACCATCGCAGGCTTCGGCGATGTTACCGCCGCCGCCGCGGACTCAGCAGTCCGTGCCCCCTCCGCCGAGGCGGGACCCCGGCGGAAATGACCTGCGGCGGTACAGCACCGGCGCGTGGGGTTCGCGGCCCGTCGCCCCGCCCCACTCGAACGACGCACCCGGCCCGACGCCCGCGCGTGGTCCCACCGCCCCAACGCCCGAGCCCAGCGTCAAGGAGGAGGCTGAGAGCTTTCTGGATGGCCTCGGGATCGTTCCGGAGCGACCGATGGAATTTTTCAAAGCCATCTTCGACGACAGCGACGACGAGGACGACCCGCCGCCGCCCAGACGGATGCGAAGGTCCCCGTCGCCGCAGAGGAACAGACCCTCGGCGATGGACAACGGGGTGGAGGGTAGGCGGCCGGTGGAGGTTCATATGACGGTCTCGGGCCCGGCGCCTCCTCCCGGGGGTCTGCCGGCGTCGGCCGGTGATAAGCGCTCGGCTGCGAGGGACGAGGACGACGAGCGGAGGTTCTCCAAGAAGGCGAAGAAGGAGTCCAAGAAGGAGTCCAAGAAGAAGAGCAAGAAGAGTAAGAAGGAGAAGAAGTCCAAGAAGAGCAAAAGGTCGAGGAGGGACCGGTCGGACAGCTCCTCGGACAGCGACTCGTGATAGCCCCATAGGTATAACTAGAGTGACAGCAACATTAGTTTTGTCACATCCGACGAGAGCGAGGAGGAAAATAACACTCTACAGGGGCGCATTCCCCACGCCACAATGGAGGACTCCAACCCCACCATGACCCCGCGCGAGCACTGGCAGCGCGCGGTGTCGAAGGTTGCCGCGGAGCGCATCGTCGACGACGGAATCCAGGATGGGTCCGCGTTCGCGCGCGTGGTCAAGCAGCGCACATTCATCAAAATGGTAAACTCCGAGCGTGCCTTCCAAGCCGCGTTCGGCGCCAGGAGTTTGAGGAACAGCCTCTCGCTGTCGTCGAAGAAGCTCGTCGCGAAGGAGGATGGGGATGATAACTTTGAGGGTATCGGCGCGTCATCGTCCTCGGCCATTCGCCCGAGAGCACGTGGCCAATCGTCAATCGTCCCGGAAGCGGAAGATTCGCATGCGAAAGCGGATTTGGACAAGGCTGAGCGCGTCGCCAAGTACGTCCGGGTGGAGGCATCCGAAGAGGAAGGCTGCTTGAGGGTGGCGTCTGCGTACAGTCGCCGGTTTTACCTGACCCCGAACTCTAAGTTCAACTACTCGCAGTTCTTTCGCTCGTTCCTGTACGAGATGCTGACCTTCCCAACGTTGCAGTGGATGGCGGTGATGGTCGTGGAGACTTTGGTGTTTGGTCACACGGTTCAGGAGGCCATGCATTGCGCCGGTGCGCGCGAATTCGCTCCGATTCCCATCATCGGCGAACGCATGCGGAAAGGGATGAGGCAATGTGACGCCAACGCCAACGCCATGTTCGTGTTGGCACCCATCCTGTTCATCGTCCCGCTGGTTGCGGTATTTGCCGATCTCGGGAACACGCGCACCTACATCGAGCCAATGGAGCTGCTGCCACTGTTCCTGATGTTGGTCGTGCAGCGCAGCGTTATCGCGTGCAAGTACGGTATCCTGCCCGCATCGTACACCTCAGACGACT
>Ga0257106_1000722_pt1 | contig 18217 bp, 20 predicted proteins | sample LP_taG_3_FD_190177 | JGI IMG/M metagenome (GOLD analysis project Ga0257106, IMG submission 190177) | Marine microbial communities from Northeast Subartic Pacific Ocean, Canada - LP_J_2011_P26_10m | ecosystem: Environmental > Aquatic > Marine > Oceanic | place: Canada: Northeast Subartic Pacific...
CGTCGACGGTCCCGACCGCAGCCGCGGGCGGCTGGATCGCCGCAGAGAGCGCCTTGGAGCGCCTCCAGGGGCTCAAAATAGCTCATTTTCACCTAAAAGCACTCCCATAAGGCTCTCCAGAGCTTACCCGCGCAAGTTCCTGCTTAAGCGTGAACGAAGGCGACGCGGGCGGCTCTCAGGAAAGCACGGGCGGCCCGCGGAGGCTGGCTACAGAGCCTGCAGGAGCAAATTTAGGTGAAAATGAGCTATTTTGAGCCCCTGGAGGCGCTCCAAGGCGCTCTCTGCGGCGATCCAGCCGCCCGCGGCTGCGGTCGGGACCGTCGACGGACGGGCAGGCCGCACAAACCTCGACCGAGGCCCGGACGCGGTCGAAACAGGCCGCGGAGACCATTCGCCGCTTCTCGGCCGAGACGCTTTCGGCGAGTGTCGGGCACCTTGTGGGCGTCGGAGACGGTGTAGATCCCCGTGCAGGAGCTCTATGATGTCGAACCGCCTGGCGGAACACAGCGACGGTGATCGGTCGACGCGAAACGCTGCGCTTGGCGCCGAAATCATTCGTTTTCGGGCTATTTGAGGCCACTTTTGACCAGAACAACCTCTCGCACGCCGATTTCGCGACCCGGGGCGACTCCGACGCCTTCGCCCGCTCGTCACATATGGTCCACGCCTTCGACGACAGCCAGACCGCCGCCAGCGCCCACAGGCGCACCGCGGCTCGCGTTTTCGGTCGAAGCGCTTCGGCGCCCGGCGGACATTCGCGAGTCGCCCAAAAGTCGACGAACCACAAAGAGTGCGTCGCACCATCGACTCGTACCACCATGACGAGCCTCCAGTCGCAAAAGAACTTATTTAAACGCTGATCCGCCGGAGCACGGCTGGCTCGGCCGATTCCGCCACTTTGTCGACCGACGCGTGCGCGCGCGAAGTCGGGTCTACGAAACAAAGAAGAGCGTTTCCGGCCCTCCTAGAGGTAGCAGTCGACAGCGCCAATCGTTCTCGGGCCGCTCGACGCGCGCGTCCGTGCGCACCGGGGGGGCTGGACGTCTAGTGGCCGCAGCACCCCCTCTGATTAGGGTGTGTGCCACTAGCATGAATAATTGAGCGGGGCTAGGTGTAGGTTGCGTCCCCTTCGGGCCGTTGCTGTGCAAAGAGGCGACAGTCCGTCGAGCGGGAGCCAGGAACGGTCCGGAGGGGACGTCGCATCTCCGCGACGGCGCGGCACGCGCGTGGCCGGACGCTCTCGTGCTGCGGACGCCGCCCGGACGGGTGCCGCGCGCAGCGTGGTCTCAGGCGACGCGCGGCCGCGACCGGCGGGGATCCCATCGCAACATAGTCCCTGTGTGATTCCCTTAGCGCCGCTCCCTTTTTGCTGCCCCTGGACCGACATGTCGCCCCTCGACGCGTCGAAATGGCCCGGATCCAGAGGCCCCGTTCGCCCCGAAATCGTGCTCGTCTCTCGAGATCGAGAGCGGCGCGTCGAAGATCGCCCGCCGGCGCGGCGCGAGCTCGAAGGTCGCCGGGGCGCCCGGCGGACCGAGCCGCCGAACGCGGCCGCCAAAGTCGGGCGCTGCCCATCGGATCGGCTTCCCAGTGCACTGGAGCCCCTAGAGATCTTTACGCCAGTGCCTCGGGAACAAGCATCTATGGTGGTAATTTTCCCTCAGCCTGACTCCTGACTAGGGTATGGTAATAATTAGTTAGTAGACTCCCTACTCAAGTAGGCAGCCTAGACTATTCCGGGATCGGGGCTCTCTGTCCTCAATCGCTGGAGTTAATCGCAAATTAAAAAATGAAGCCGGACGACTTTGGACGCGCCTGTAGGCGCTTTCGAAAGCTTAGAGCGCGAACTACAACACCCTTGTGATGCCTAGCTCGGCCGGGTACGGCGACCTCGCGAAACCTGAAATTCGTCTTTCCCCCCCTGATGGTGCAAGGTTCCGTACCGTGAACGGAGCCGCAAGTAGAGAGAGATACCCCTTTAAACTCGCAGAAATAGCAAGGAACCTAGGTAAGAAGCACACCATCACGCTCTTCGCTGGGGGTTCGTCGTCAGCCACCTCATCATGAACAAGTTTCGACAGTGGTTCAAACGGGCACATATGTGCAGGTGATATAGCCGCCAGGATATATCAGCCAGGATATTCAGGATACAGAGGAGAGAGACAGAAGATATAACTCGTACTCGAGTACGAGTATCGTCTGTCGCTGACATCCTCTTCTATTATTGTGCGCCTGAGCGCACCCCAGGAAAATCTTCTTTTTGGGGGGGAGTGGTGCATATGTCAGGGAGTACTCCGGCGCCTAGGCCGCCGCCAAGGGGGTCTTACTCTTTAGCGGCCGGCGCTGGTGCGGGCGGGGCGGTCCCGGCCCCGGCACCAGGCGCGGCGACGGAGGAAAAGGAGGCAGAAGGCCCGGCGGAGGCTCCAGCGGGGACCGCCGGGCCAGCGACCACGGGCACTTTTGTGGCGCGGGTTGCCGCGTCACCGGGCGTGAACGTGGACGTCGAGGTGCGGATTAAGATGGCAGGCGGGAGTTTCGTTGAAGGGGTTGTCACCGGACGGCGCAGCGGGGATAGCAGCTATCCAGTGGCGCCTCTGGGCCTTAATGGGGAACGCGGTCCCGTGTCAAATCTAATGCACGGGCGGCATTTCCTCACGGTGGCCGAGTATGAGCGGGGCTATGCCAGTCAGCAAGGTCAACTACCGGGCAGCGCGCCCGCGATGCCGGAGATAGCGGCGCGGGACGCTCCGGTGGCCCGGGCGCCTGCTCGGTACGCCAGCGAAACGGTGCCTCCGGGTTTCGGTTTCAGCGAAGGCGGTCTCGTGCGTAAAGTCTTTGGAGGCGCAGCAGAGCGTGTGGACAAGTGCTGGCCGCCCTTTTTGCTCCTAGCTCAAAGCGCGGCCAGGGAATATTTGGATCAGGACGTCCTGACGCTGGTGGCAGCTGTGGAACAGGCTCTCGAAGGGGCTGAGGGCGAGGGCGTTGGTTTGACACCTCCGGTTTTCGATCTCTTCGATGATGTGGAAAGCATGCTGCGAGGGCATGTACTGCGACTGGGAGCAGCCCTGAAGGAGGTGGCTACAAGGGAGGCCAAGAAGCAGCGGATCGAGGATCCGAGCTCGCGTCAACCTGGGTCTCTGGGGCTCAGGGTGATGGAAGAGCTGTTGGGCGGGGCTCTGGCTCCGGAGGCCAAGGCACTGTGCGCCGGACTGGAGGACGCGGGTCGCACTATGACGACAGCGAAAGAGGTGCTGGGCAAGCCGCCGGAGGGCGACTTGGGCCGAGCTCTGCAGCGGGTGGCGCGGTCCACGGGCCCTTGCGACGTGGTCGCAAAGGGAACCTTTGGCAATACACTGGTCACCCTCCGGAAGGGCGCGGAGGACGGGATGGAGGAGCTGGCGCATAGGTCGGGCTTCGGCAAGGTGCCACCGAGCGGCGTGCGCGCGGGCCCGGCGTCCAAGAAAGGGTTGACTTTAAATTCGGCCCTGACGGGGTCGATCGAGGGGCTGTATTACTACAGTGTCGCTTTGGCTTTCAGCGAAGGGGGATACCCGGAGTGGTTCGGAACCTACCACTTCGATCGCGCGGCGGCGGCGGACCCGAAGCGGCCATGCGGGCCGCCGGAGGCGCAAAGCGTCCTGCGGGCGATTGTTCGAAATGTGGTTCAACCACTGTGGAATTTTGTGTCGCCGATGGACCAGAATGGGCCAATGGAGTTTATAGATCTGGTGTTTCAATGGCTGGATTTGGGGGTGTCGGCCAGTTTTGTCAATGGCATGGTCTGTAAAGTCCATGTGGAATTTCAAAAGGCTATAGTGGCTGGCTAGACGGGGCCGTGAAGGACCCACCGAAAATAGCAGTGCTGCCAGGGCACCTGCAGGCCCTCATCAATGATGAGGTGACCATGGTTAAGCGGGTGCATGAGTTCCAGCGCCGTATCAGTGGCGGGGCTTCGCCCTCAGGTTCGGGGCGGCGGGGCGAGGATACCCAGCTGGCACTGGAGCCTAAGAAACCGAAGAAGAAGAAGAAGAAGAGGCGCAGCCAGGACGACGTCGGCGGGTCGCCTGCGAAGACGGGCAAGCCGGCGTCGAAAGGGGCGGGCACAGGAGGCGCTGGCAAGGGCGAGGATTACGTGAAGGCCTTGTGGGACCTGTCAAAGAAGGATGGCCAAGCAGTCAAGGATAAGGGCATGGGCGCCTGCCTCAGTTTCCTGCGGACAGGCGAGTGTGGGTTCGGCGCCAAGTGCAAGTTCCCGCACAACAAGCGCTTTTGGGATATTCAGCGCAGGGTGTTTAACCCGGCGAGGGCACAGCCGAGCTCGGGTGAGCAAGGTTTGCATTTCTCTGAGGTCTGGCTGGATGAGGTTGCGGGTGCAAACTTCATCCAAGGGAGGGCGGTGAGGTTGCGGGTGCAAACTTCACCGACTGGATTGCTGCGGGGCTGAGGTGGCCCCAAGGCTAGAGTTTCGAGAGCAGAAGGCTCGAGAGACTCAGGGACAAGGATCATGCACGGGACGACGCCGGTCCGCGGTGGACGCGGCGAAGACCCGGATGCATTTCCTCTCGGTAGGTGGGAGTAGCGGAGTGAGCCTTCGGGCTGACTTCGTGTTGGGTGGAGCCCATGTTGAAGGCAACACCCAGCTCCTAATCCAACTATATCATTCTATATCTTGTATCATTCCTTAATATGTGCAGGTGATATAGCCGCCAGGATATATCAGCCAGGATATTCAGGATACAGAGGAGAGAGACAGAAGATATAACTCGTACTCGAGTACGAGTATCGTCTGTCGCTGACATCCTCTTCTATTATTGTGCGCCTGAGCGCACCCCAGGAAAATCTTCACCTATCCAGCCGGCCCTATTCTTTTCCTGGGGGTTCTAGACTAGGCTAGTCCCCGAGCTGGGTGGAGCCCATGTTGAAGGCAACACCCAGCTCTTAATCCAACTATATCATTCTATATCTTGTATCATTCCTTAATATCCGCACCATCATGATGATCATATTCACAGAAGATTGTATCTGAGTGAGACAGAGTGAGCAATCTCCGTGACGCCCAAATAAATAAAATGAACACCCGGCACCTCTCCATTGCGTGCATCCGCCCCTTGGGCGACAGCGAACTTGGGTTCCCCCGCGCGGTGCGCGGTGATTAGGAGATGTGCATGAAATAGCCTTCGCAGGTGAGCGTGGAGTCAGGAAATGTAATAGTAACGAATCCAAGAAGCGGGACGCATACATGCACACCGCTCGATAAAGTTTGTATCGGTAAGAATCCTCGGAATATATATCAGATAGCTACTGAAGTCGGGAGTAGCCGCAAATTGTAGATGATGCGGAGACAGGGCGAGTTTTGATCGAGGTTCGAGAAGTACTATTGGAATCTGTGTTGAACGGGTACAGTGCAGCGCTGTGCGTGGTAGGTGGCCCAGGAACAGGAAAGTCTCGATGCCTTTTTGGTGCTCATGATCTGAAGTCTGGCCTACTACCAGAGTTTGCAGAGACATACTATCGCCGCAGGGGACAGCAAGCTGCTATTGGAGTAATTGATGTTTCAGTTTCTCAAGTATATGGCGAACAGGTGAGACAAGGAGTTCTTGAAAGGATTTACATTGACTGCACTAGGTTTATGACCTTCTCTCCCCGCGTCATGACTGTTGTTCCAGCAATGTAAGCGGCCTTGGCGGACGCACATACCACACGGCCAATAGTCGAGATGAGTTCCTGTCTTTGGTCGCAGATGCTCTATCCGTTCGAGCTGCACTATATCTCCAGTCAGATGTATTCCCCAACTGTGCTCACCTCCATATCCAGTGTGCTTGTCAAACCGACTGGGGCCATAACACCGCGTCATTTTTGGAGATTGGCTCACATACATTCTCTATGGGCATGAAAACCGTCGAGTATACCTCGACAGCTGAACAATCTCGTGAAGCTCTACAAAAGTGTGTCGCCACCGGTCGCTTGGCTAATGCCTACTTGTGTGACTCTATGCTCACAAGTATGATGGTACAAATGCTCACTGATCGACTTCGCACAATTTGGCTGGGTTGTATGGGCCCAACCCTCGTTGATATCAACGAGAGCGAAACCACACTAGCGCTGCTCGCAGAGTCTCGACTTCTGCAATATTCTTCAATGTCGGCTTCACTGAAATTGCGCGAGCCACATTATTCGCCTCATTTGAATCACTCGCTGAAGGAACGGCTTCGGATTACAAGAGAGTACAAATCAGTCCGGAACAGCTGGCTGGCTACACTGGGCTTGGAGTCTTCTGGCCATGGTCGCATGGCAGAAGTACCTTGCTTATCAAGTATATCACCAGATGTTCCACAAAAATCACCCAGGTTTAGTGTCTCAAAAATTTCCTTGTTTGACCACAATTGAGGTTGTCACACCTAGGTGTTTCTGTCCCATCGCCTCTACTTGCCAGTTGACAAAAATAAAATTTTGATTGGGTCTAGGTTTGGCTCTAATGCACAGAACACACGCATAGTCATGTTCAGGGTAGCTGGGATTCTTCCAGCTCACTGTATTATATATCTGACTGGGGGAGACAATCTCATGTTGGAAGTCGAACGAGATGCATTAGTTTCTGTCAACGGGGAGCGCATCCTGGACAATACGCGGAAGCTGTATGACGGCGATCACATCTTATTGGGACAAAATATACTTCTCCTTGTGCACATATCAGAGGCGAGTGTCAGGTGCGCACGATCGTTCTTTCAACCGGCACTCGGAAAATGAGAGTAAGTCTTCTTAGGAGCCAACAGGTCACGTGGAGTATGGCGACACGCAAATTTCACCATGAGGCGATCACCGCCCATCTTTCCCACAGAAAAAAGTTGCAGTGTGAAAATTGGAGCCTTGAGCAACAGCTAGTGACACTGAGTTCCATGGTCTTCGAAGCAAATTGTGTATCCTAATGCGGGCATATGCCGAAACGAGTCTCTTTCAAAGTCCAGAGAATCGTGCGTTACAAGATCTTGCAGGTCTCCGACGAGCTAAAGAGAGACACACGATTCAGGGTCAAAGTAGTTGAAACTGGTGAAGATTTATTTGAGCCTGAGCCTTGTGTTGTCGTAATTTCAGAACGCAATGATGTCGCAGACACTTGGAGCTTGATAAAGATGAGTTGTCGGCTTGCTCAGATTCGAAGCCTGCGGTCACATTGGTTTGAACTTTACGGGAGGCCCTCCTTGTTTGACACTGTCGCTGACAATCTTTTCTACGACCCCCCCCGGCATGAACTAGTTGGTGTTGGGTACACAAACAAATGACTGGTGCTCAGTGTTACATTGTTGTCGCACCAGCCATGCAAATGTTTCTGGAATATCAGGTTCTGTTATCTAGAGCCCATCTTTTACCTCCTAGATATTGCCGCTACGGTGCTTTCCCTTTACAGGCACTTGTGGCAGTCTATATGTATAGGTGCCTATCGTGAGTTTCAAAGGTGATGCTGTCGGTACGGTTGATGTCCAGCTCAGGCCGAGAATAGGGAACTCGCAAGAGAACACGTAATGATTCAAAATCAATCTACCGCCATGCAGATTGCCATCTTTAGGCACAGGGCCAGCGAAGTGAGCTTGGACAGTTATTTGGGGGAAAAACTGGATCTCATGATCAAAATCAAACAAGCCAGTGCGCTCCCACGAAAGCTGTGCTCTTCTGTGAGCCTTAGACCACACTTGAGAATAATTAGAGTCCTTGGGGGGATTAGGCATATGGATAGATGATTGTTAAAATAACTTATATCTGCAGGTGTTTGTGCGAGCATCGTTCTTCTTGCAGCCTTCCCCTTTGCTAACGCCAAGATGTGCAAAGAACACAGTAAACCCTGCCTTGGAGACCGTCTTTCAGCTTCATCAAATGATCACCGACGACTTTCTAACATATCTTACAAATGGTGCGCTGGAATTGCAGGCGGGTGTTCGAAGAAGTTGTTGGCAACCTGAACTCTACTTTGTAGGTCTGGGGGCAGCGGTGATTTTGCCTGGTGCCAGCCTGCCCTTCATCAAAGAAAGTCTAGCTTATTTTCTTGAAGTCAGTGACCTATCTGTACGGGCGTCAGGCGCTCTCTGATCAAGGGAAAGCGCCCTCTCCCGACCGTACCTAAAGAGGCGAGGCCCAGTCCTCTCATCCAGGGGGACCGGCGCACAAGCAGCGCCATAAATGCGCGCTGATTTTTGTGTGTTTTCTGCTGGATGTGAAGGCCAGCTCTCCTGGCCCCTCCTCCTGGCCGAAGGCCGGCCGATTTATTATTATTATTATTTTTGGCGGCCGGCCTCCAAAACTTGTTGTGTAAGCGCTCAGCCTCGCTTTTTGCGGTGTAGCGGGAATTGCCCTTCGATGTAAACTTCTCCTACTTGACTTTGGGTTCACAGTACAGAGTAAAAGTTCCTAGTAGAGAGATAGGGAGATCTCCACTTTCCTAGTGGCTCGCTGGTACAGAGCCACCCAAGGTCTTCCCCTTTCCCCCCGTAAATATTTCTAGCTGCGTTCTGCACTGTAATAGGCGGAGAGTCTTCCTGGACCTAGTGAGGCGGGTCCTCTGCCCGTTCGTCCAGTAACCCCAGCCCCTCTCCGGACTGTACCTTGACGTCAGGTTGATGTACGGGGCTTGGGTCCTCTACAAGCCAGAGTGAGTACTTTGCTTCGCACTAGATAGGTAGGCTAGCTACATACTAGCCCCCCTCCGGGGGCCCTGTCCCTGTGGTGTCTGTGTGGTTAGTGCCACCGCGACGTGCCAGGCCGCCAACTGGCCACCAGCGCCAGGCCCAGCGAGGTAGCACAGTAACTGGACAGTGCACCTGCTGGGTACTAGTCTGACCGACGCCATAGCGACGCTCGGGGGATAATAAACGGTCCTACTTTTCTTGGGGGGAGGGGCACACTAAAAAATGAAACATTGATTGTGGAGGTTACGAGGTTACTTTGAGGATATATGGCACGCTCCCTCGTCGTTTCGAGTCGGCTCATGATCCTTTTACTTAGCATATGTCACATTGAAGGTTCGTTTGATAATTGTGCTGGGAGCCGCATACGTACCAGGGCCAACGTCAATCGAGGTAGTTGGCTGTGAGTGTCTGAATCGAGTCTCTCTTGTTTGCTTAGAATTATATAATGAGCCCTGTCCTCGCAGATCCCTGGGCATATACGTGCCTATGTATCAGAAGGAGTAACAATTTTGCTCAACTTTATCAGCTGCACCCGGGCCTGGGGTCTCCGCGATGAGTTTGCCATCGAATAAGTGACCTTCATCAAACCGCCTTGTCTTGGATGCGAGTGCAGAAAATGGACAAGCACGAACAGCTTTCTGACTTTGATCGAAGGAAGATGGCAGCATGTATTCACCTATGTTAATGTTTAGTAGTCTCCATTGCGAGGAAGCGCCTCTAATCTACAGGCCTGCTGCGCAGGAATGCCACCAACGCTTGGTTTCTGGCGTGAGCCAATTTGGAGTACCCCTGGCGCTCGAGTATCATATTCCTGTGTACCAAAGCGCTCCACTCCTGACCGGAAGGTGTACACAAGCTGAGCTCTTGAGTTGGGAACTTCTTGCATCGTGCGGGAGATCTCGTAGGAGTCAGGACCAGGTGTGTCGACACCCGAGGCAGTGACACCCTGATACTGTAAAAGTCTAGCGACTTCTGGCGGGAGACAATGCGGATCAAACCTCGCTGTGCAGGTGCCAAATATGCCGTGGCGTCCACTGGTTTTTTTCTTTATCATGCTAGCTATTGACTGATTTTTCAAGTCATAATCACCAGGGCCGGGGTCGGATGCTGCTGCACGTGCAGACTGGGATCCAAGCTTGTGAGGTTCTCTTGGGATATCTGGATTGGTTTTCAGACATGGCCGCACATCTGTCGAGCCAAATGCTATTGGATCGTCAGTCAGTCGCTTCTGTATTTGGGATTTGAAGGAAGACTGTGTGGTTCCATATGATCCTGGACCCGGCGCCCCGGAGCAAGTAGGCTCTACAAAAGGTAAGCTCTTGGGCCGGTTCCAACCCCGACGTTCTGCTGTTGTCCCGAAGCACTGCAGGACCGATGGCCAATCGCATCGGTGAGACGCCGGTCCAATAAACCTGTGTGGAAACATTGTGGCTGTTGTTTCAAATTTTGAATCAAAACATACGCGCCAGGGCCAATGTCGTTGGTTTGTCTTGAAAGAGCCGACATTTCAAAAGCCATTGGAATTTTCGATTTGAAACTGGAAAGGCCAGTCATGGATGCCCCAGTGTGTGTTCCAACATGCTCGAGGTGACCTTTACCGCTTGGGTCATAGTCGCCAGGCCCAGGGGTAGTATTACTTGAAAAGACCTGACCGAGCAAAATCACATCTTGTTGAACAAAGCGACTCTTAGGCGCTGTAGCGCGCCTGCCGTCGAGTGCTTGACTTGCAGAAGGTTGTTCCGTCCGAACGCATCGTCTTCGGCAGATTGTAAAAGGCGGGCCCGACTGTGTCCGGACCTAGTCCACTAAATACCTAAAAACTTCCATCTGATAACTACCAAGGCTATCAGAAGTTTATCGAGAGCTCCGCTTGATGACATCTCCTGGCATTGGGAGGGGCATCGGACCATGTTCGCTAGTGTCGTAGCCGTTTGATTGCTCCCTTCGCGGAATGGTCGGTGGATTGAATCGTAGCGCTGAGGACTCTGAACCTGTTGCCTTTGCAACACGTGATGCGGCCGATTCCCCCTTGCAATTCAAGGGTCGCCGTGGACCAGATGCGGGTTCCTTAAAAGGGTTCCTGTATTGACCAGGTCCTGGATTATCGGCAATGGTAGACAGACGAAAGATGGTCGAGCCGGGAGCAGACGGTGCTAGCCGAGCAATGTTTGTCTTAAATATATTGCTTGAAACTTCTCTGCGAGATACTTTCGACGCACGAACGTAGGACCCAGGACCCGGTGTCAGCGCAGACGTGTGTGTGTTTTGATTCAACTTGCGGGCGTTAGATGAAGCGAAGGCGGCGAAGTTGGGTTGTTTACTTGTGTTTAGTTTGCGCCTCGGTGTGTAGCTCCCCGGACCAATTTCACCCGGGGTGGAATGTTGGATCATGATCGCCGCACCTGTGTTTCTCGTCGAACGAGATGGCATGGCCATGATGTCAAACGAAACAGCGCAAAGACCAAGATATAAGATATAGGAAATGATAGCGAGCGAAATTGCATTTACGGTTGTACACTATGTTTCCGGTAGCGAGCTAGTGAGTTTAGACCACCTATCATCACCCAGCCAAATAAAACTGCTGGTTTCGGTGGTCCTCTCCCAGCTCGCCGCTTCCCCGAGGCCCGGGGTGGCGCGGCTTATTTTCTTTGGGCATATAGGCCTGCATATGGTCTACTAACAGCAATGGAGGGATGGTATTAGGAAGCTAGGGTAATTTACTAGCTTCCTAACGTCACTGTGGCGCCGGTCAGGCTTCTATCCAGCAGGTGCACTGTCCGGTGAGTGTGCTACCTCGCTGAGCCTGGTGCTCTCTGGCACGTCGCTACGGGCGGGTGGCGCGTGTCTCGCAGCCATTACGGGGCCCAAGGGGCCGTAGAGCCGGCCCAGGCCCGCGTTTGCGCGTCCGATCCAGTCCATGGCCCCGGCCGCAGCTTGTCTAGCGTGTTCGTCGAGGGAAGCGAATACGACCGGCTGGATAGGAGAAGATTTCCTCGAGAGCGCGTGCAGCGCACAATAACCAGATGATTCTCCCAACTTTGTTTCACCTGACTTGCAGTCAGGCAATTTCGCGCTAGGAGGACATCGCCAGTGCTGCCAGCAGGAAGCAACGAAGCCATCTTTCGGAGTTCAACAAGCACCACCCGCGGTGGAGCCACCGCACTCTCCCGAGACCTGCGCGTGCTGAATAAGAGCAGCAGCCGGTGCGATGGAAATCATGGCTTAAGCCACTTTCAAATGCCCATGCTCTGGAACTGGAAAAGGAAGTCTATGCTGCACTTAGTCATATGGCTTTGCAATCTCCTGACACATGCCGGCACTTCCATCGGCACTTTACAAAGCTACGTGGAACCAACAAGCTGCCAGTAGCTGCGAGCTTCCACGGGTGACCACCTCCAGATCTACTGAGACATGCTATCCCCCGGCTACTCTATCAGTATCGTCTCTTCTTCTTCATTTTGGCTTTCGCTTCCTCGTGAGCGAGCTCACTAGCCGACTTAAGCTCCTTTGGCTTCTCAGCTGTGATCTCGCCTGTTTTTACGTGTTTCCAGACTGGCTTACCGTCGACCTCAATCTGTTTCCACATAGTTTCGGACTTGGGAGCGAGGCCCATGTAAGCATTTTTCCGTTCTTCATCACGCATTGCTTCTCTTGCTTCCATGGACATACCTTGTCGAACAGCCTCACGGTCAGCCTTCTTTTGGCGAGCTTCGAGTAAAACTTGCCAATCCCAGGTCCACCACTTGATTCGTTCTTGCATCAGGTCGTGGTCTTTAGACCATTTCTTGATCTTTTCAGCTATCTTGGGAAGCCAAGGTCGGAGCCGCTTTGCTAGGATTTTTTGTTGATGCCCAATTCCAACGTGCAATCCGCGATAGCGTTTGATTACACCCTGCGTGAGTTGGTTTTCGTACGAGGTCCGCCCCAACATGGTCCAAAACTTACCGGCCCGAGCTTGCGGAGGGAGCCGGTACAAGCAGAGACCCCCGCCCTCTCCCGCCAATTCCCTGGAATAGTTTTCGCCAAGCCAACAGAAACGAAGCTGCAGGCTTTCTTTGGCTACAGCATCTGGACGTGCAGCATGAATCCGACATAGACGTTTCCCAATGCGAATGCGATCATTTTGACGGACGAGCCCACTTAGGTCGTGCGAGACCGCAACGGATTTTTGACCGGCCAGAGGAAAGGCACGGCCTGGCAGTCGCACACCACCATATATAGCCTGATCACATAGTTCAGTAAGCAAGGCGACATCGAAGCCCCGCGCAGGACACTTCTTTGGATCGGCAGCATCATTTGCCCTCCAGCAGATGTCTGCGCCGTTTTGCGAGATAAAATAGCGGGCACGCGCGCGCCTATAGTCAAATAGCAGGTATACACGTGCAGAGAAGTCTTCGTGGCGGATTCCACTGGAACTCTTGACTAAAGATATTTCATCACTGGATTTGTGCTTCCAGAGCGCAACACGCTTCACTGCAAGTTGTTCTTTTGCGTCACTACTCAAAAAGGGCGCGCGGCCTATCAGGTCTAGAAACAGATGGCCCATGTCCAGATGACGAGAAGCGCCATTCTTTAGCTGCTGCCAGGCCTCGCGCTGGCCATGGCGTGATTCCTGAAGCTGCCGTTGCCCTTCTACTCGGCCGACAGTGGCAAAATAAGTGCGTTGAATTGTAATGGCAGCACGATTGCGCTTTGTCGGCTCCGCTGCGCGTGCGGCTTCGCGTCGATGTCTCTCAAGGACGCGCCGCGTGTTTGCGCGGAATAAGCGCTCGTCGCGAGCATGTATCTCTGCTGTATAGTAACCAAGACGGTCGCATGCGTGCGTGAGACGTGAACCAAACGCATGAAGCTGTGAATAACATCCCGCACAGTATGACTCCTCACAAGGAGGGCATCGCCATCGAGCTGCGTAATCACCACATGCTGCACACGGTTGGACCAGAGCCGTCCAGTGGTGTGGCCGAAGCTCTCTCGCCTCGCTTCGTGCTTGTGCAGCAGAGACTTTGTGAGAATTTGCCTCGCGTCTTGCTATTCGTGCTGCTGCATAGTCTCCATTTGCAGACGCAGCAGACGCGGCACGCAACGCGCGCTTCTCCAAGTCTTTTTCTGCGACTGATCTCTTCAAGGCCAGGCTCTTGCGCTCGATTCGCGCCTGTGTTTCCATCGATATTTCACGTCTTCCACTTTGCCCATCGAATGGATGTCGATTGTGAAAGCAGACCTGTGCACAGCAAGGCACATCTAGACAGAGACCAATAGTGGATAGAAAGCGCCGGTGAATGCGTCGCAAAGTGAGATAATGCGGCCCTCAGACGCAGAGCAGGTACCACAGGTTCGACTCGCAGGTTGCTTTCCACCGCAATCAACGCACGTTGCTATGATGTGAAACCGGTGCCGCTGCCGCTTTCCTCTGCGGTGAACAGCAGCCCAACACTCACCGCAATACCTACGTACAGTCTTGCCTTGTCAACCCGAATCACATTTGAAACGAAGCCTAGGCGGCATTTCCCATATTTCCTTTTTGGCGCGCCGGGCACGTGCGGATCGGCGCACGAGTCGAGACAAACCTTTTCAGCAGCCTGGACCCCACAATATGCGCAGTCTACGACATAGGCCGTGCGCCTCGTCGGCCGCTGCGAAATACGGGCGACATCCTTATCACGCAGCAGCTTGGGTTTCACCCATGAGACACGTGTCCCCGAACCTTTGAGCGCAAGCACAAAGCGTCGCTTTGCTTTTACATTTACGAGATCCCCCCCCGAAGTGCCAACAAACGCCCAGTAGCATATGATGCTTTGCTCGGTAAGCATGTCGTCGTCTTCTCCAATGGCTGGTGCTGCGTACTGTAGGACCTCATGACGATCAACGACATACTTCCTGAACGCACGCATTGCGAGCAGGGCTGTGGCAGCTCTTGTGGATGGTCCTCGTGCGAGCCGCTTTTGTATAGACACCGAGGCTGTTTGTTTAAGTTGTGCACGCACAGCGCGTCCCCTAGCTAATCTTTTTACCGCGGTGCAGTTGTGCGCAGCAACAACCCGAGCTATCTTCTGTATTTTCGCTGCAGCCACTTCTAGTCTGTGATCAGCGCGCAGATGTAAGGCCTGCTTTATCTTGTGCGCCCATTTGAGAGGCAGCCACAAATCTACGAGGATGGTGAGTGCACGTGCCACGTGCGATTGAAGCAAGAGTCTGCCCTCAAAGTTACGCACGCCCGGGCGAAGTTCTGCACTGACGCAATCAAGACATGCCTGAGATAGATTGCAATGAACCAAGCAAACTCTGAGTTACTCAAAACAAATACACCTCGGGGTTCGAGCCTTTAAGGTACACTGTTGGGGGCAAGAAATGTCTCAAAAGCAATAGTTTTCTCGCCATGATTCTTCTGTTTGGCAAAAATAAGTTCGTAATCATTAGCCTTCAGGGTCTTCGTCGATTCTTTGCATGCTGGACCACGACCTCTTTCTCCCCCAAGCATGGCACCAGGTGTCTCTTTAAAAAGCCGGACAAATTCAGACGATGCCATCTTTGCACCGGCACAATGCTGCTGCTTGACAACCGCTTCATGATTTGTAAAGGCACATGTCTTGTGCTGTGTCGTACCATGTTTGGCAACTCTCTGCTGTTGTCGATGTTTAACTGATACTTCATCAAAAGCTGGATGTGTGCCTACACACAAAACCTCGTAAATTTAATTTTCCCAGGGAGTGACCGCCAGGCACTGGAACAATGCGACAATAATGTGCAAAAACAGCCTGAAATTCACCACGATAATTGGCAGAACCGCATAAAGACTCGGCACACAGTTCTGCTCGAGTGATGCGGCGGCATCTAGTGAGCATAGCGTGCGCACGAATACCGCCTTCGTCGCCAACCGTGGCAGCTGCGCGAAGCTCTACGGCTAGTCGAGACGCAGCAAGACGACGAACGCATGTCTGGACTGTGGTGGTCGGGCCATTCAAACGGCGCCGGCGCACGCGGCGTGGACCGATATCTCTGACGATCGCTCTGACCCGCACGGCGGCCTGGAGGCGGACTGCAGCGGTCTGCCTCGCAGAGGTTCGACGAGCAATGGCTCGTCCCCAATTGCCGCGCACAACTTTTTCGATTGTGGTGGCATGAAGAGCTTTTAGTCTGATCTGGCCGTTATGACGTGCTATCCAACCGCGAACTAGCTGCTGTGTTAGAGTGACTGCAGCTTCTCTTCTTATTGCTTCGGCTGCACGCAAACTAAGCCGTGCATGAAGATGCTGCGAGCGCACTCGGACAACGCAACGGTGAGCACGAAAAGCCCCGGCAATCCTCGTTGCCGCCAGCTCGCGTTTAATCCTCTGGGATAATTTTGTTGGCACACAACCGGAATCTGTCGAGGCAACGAGCGCAAATCGAAAGGCTCGAACCACGGCATGTCGCCACGAGGAAGACAAAGATCTTTCCTGGAAGCCGCTGGGATGCATATGTTTATCATCATAGAGCTTCAACGCACTGAGCTGATGTGTGCGGTACTTACGTTGAGCGGCGATGTCGACTTGAGAGTTGAATCGCAACTGCGCCAGACATCCTTTTGCAGCCTTCTCGCGATATCGGTTCTGTGCCCAAATTGCGAAATCGGTCCTTAAACGAGTCACCTACATACGAAAAGATAAGACATACGTCTCAAGAGCCCTATAGAATGCCGGGAAGACGCACATCCTTCCCCGCAGCACGGCGATGACGACGCTTTGCACGTGCATTGAAGCGTGATATTGCCCTGCGAATGGTATTGGCTTTGCGCACCCGTAGGCGCTCCTCTCTGAAATGATGGCGACGCATACGCATGCGTTTTCGCCAACGTTCTTGGATAATGATGGCCGCTCCATTGATGCGGAATTGCTTGCGGCGCATGAAAACCCTGCGTTGTATGAATGCTGAAATATTTGATGCACGCTCTGCAGCTAGTACCGCGCAATAGCGTTTGCGGCCTCGCTTCCCTCGCACACGACGTTGCAAAAAGACTGCTGCTGCAGCTCCCCGCGTGTATTCAAAGCGTAATTTCACCAGTGTGACTCTAGCCGAATGACAACGCACGCCACGCTGTACGACATACGAGGCGGTATTCAGACACGATTGCTGTCTTAAGAGTCTTCGAGTATTTCCCCCCCTGATGAAACCTTGCATGGAAACTACCAATAGTTCTCGTGTTCCAACGAATCGCATTACTGCGCGACGTTCGCGATCAATTTGTGAGGCTCGCAATATGATCCTTTCCCGTAGCTCCACACTCGCCAACCAGCGTTGAGCAGTGCGCCAGAGTATTGTGCTCGCACGACTTTTGCGTTCCCGAGTCATTTCTACCGCGATCATATGCCACCTGCTAAATCGCCTCCGGGCCGACACAGTTTCAAAACTTTTGACCTGCTCTCTGAGCAGTTGCCCCCCGCGTTCCAGCAGCGCGGGTCTTAGCGCTGCTTGTACCGATGGCTTCGCCACTTTCACAGCTAATGTTCTGCTAACGTCCTGCATCATCTTCAACCTAAAACAACTTGACGTCAAGTTTGATCTGTAATTTGCCAGTTTAGACATGGAGGGATACGCATCGTGCTTAACTCGGTGCATGGTAGTGGGGGGCTGCTCGCGAAGGGTATTGATGGTCTGTGCTCGTGTTTTAAAGTGAACATCGAGGGGTGTTGGCCTGGGTCTTGTTGGAATCACAGTATGTGATATGTTAATCAATGGCGACTTTGCAGCGATTGTGATAGTCTCAGAGGAAGAATTGCAATTCACCTGGTTGGCCACGGATAGGACGGGTGGGGGTCGAAACATTGGAAGGATCATGCCTGGGCTAGATTGTTCATAGTCTACATCAATCATTGCCCTTTGTGTCAATTGCTCACCTACCCGTCGGACAGAATCATAGAGGCGGCTGCCCGTAGAGTGTTTCAGAGGTGTAGCATTGGTCCTGAGATCTAATTTTGACATTGGTTGGTGCCCTGCAACCATTGCTGACACCACAGAGAATTCCCGTCGTCCGAGGGAACCCAACTTCCTTCGAATATCCTCTGTCCGCGACTCCTCCTCCTCCGAGGCTTTCGGCAAACGATTAACTCGACGCTGCTCTGCCTTGGACATCATTGCCAACGTTGGGAGCGTGTTCATAGATTGGGCTGAGACAGCCGCAGATGCCTGCTTCTGTGTTTTAGACGATAACAGGAGCGACAGAATTGTTGGTTCCGGCCTTACAGCTGTCGCCTTCACAGGCGGGTTGGGCTGGGAGCTGTCACTAGCCATTGTAAGTAACCAGGTGGCACTATCGCGTTACGCCATGATTGACAAAGACGAAATCTTTGCACCCCCCGTAACGAGATAGTAAACTCCGACACGGGGAGGCAGCCTAGTGAGGCTGCCCTGCCGTGCGAGGGTGAACTATCGAGGTTACGCAGTGGCGGTACACCGGCGTCTCTGTTATCCTCACGTCACCTCAGCTGCCGTAGTATACGGGGGCTGGGGCTACTGGACGGACGGGCAGAGGATCTGCCTCACTAGGTCCAGGAAGACTCTCC
>Ga0257106_1000724_pt1 | contig 18183 bp, 30 predicted proteins | sample LP_taG_3_FD_190177 | JGI IMG/M metagenome (GOLD analysis project Ga0257106, IMG submission 190177) | Marine microbial communities from Northeast Subartic Pacific Ocean, Canada - LP_J_2011_P26_10m | ecosystem: Environmental > Aquatic > Marine > Oceanic | place: Canada: Northeast Subartic Pacific...
TTCAATTTCATCGGGATCATTATACTCTATACTAGATAAGGATAATTGATTGTCATAATTAATTTCGAAGTCAACATCGTAGGAATCTACGTTGTCAAAGCAGCATTGGCCAATAGCTTGATTTACGGCTCCGCGTATTTCATTAACAAATTCTCGTGTTATTTCAGGTTTGCTAACATCTTGAAGATCGCTTTTGGCTTTATCTAGCTTTCCCGCTACAGCTACTCGATCTAATTCAAATTGAGTTAATGCGCCGGTTAATTCTTTTACTTGTAATTCTAGTTCTTGTTTTGTCATAATATAGTTTTTAGTTGTTTTTTTCTATTGATTCAGCGATAAAACGCCATATATTTAATTCTTTTATAGTGCCGTCTAACACTTGTATTAGTTCGTTTTTAGTTATGCCTCCAGTATTACCGGTGCGTATGTCATTCTTTAATGCAGTAACATCAAAGCCTAGGATCGTAATTTTAGCGAAAGCTTTATCGATAGCTTGTAAGTGTATAGCACTACACATTGGGCGATAGTGGATCAAATGCGTCGCCAAAGAAATCAATGTCGTTGTAAGCTAAAACCCAGTGTACTGTGCTGTATTTAATTTCAGTAAAGTAGTATTCGTTGTCGAGTTCTTCTACTATTGCAGCTCGTGAGTGAGGGCGATCAGCATATTCTTTTTCAAGATTTGCTTTGATTTCAGGCTTAAGTCGTGTCCATAGGGTTAGTTTTCTTTGCATAGTATTATATTTATTAGTTACATTTATATTATCAATTGTGGTTCGTGCTAAGCTTGTATTAGCTTACCATTTATTACCTTTAATACTTTCTAAAGCCATTTTATAACCGAAGTTAATACTCATCTGCATTAGTAACATATCCATAGATCCGTGATTTGCTTTAGCAAACGATGTTAGATACTCTCTTGATTGAGGAGTGGCTACAATACCGCGATCCATTTGGTTTAATCTTTCATCAATGTACTCTGTTAATTCTGTGTTCATAATTTATATATTTAATTTGTTTAGTAACTAGAGAGGGAATCGAACCCTCATACTCGTCAGTAGTGTCGTGGCAATGCGTTAGCTTGACTCACTCCATACCTAGTTTCCATCCAGTCATTTCCTACCTTTGCTTACGCCGCGGTCTGTTATTTATTCGCTGGATATTCGCCTAATCCTTTGCAAGAGTCTTTTTTGGTCTTGCTGGTTTGTTAGGCTATTTGTCTTGCAAGCTTTTATACATTTTTGCGATCGCTAGAAACATTACGTCAGCGTGTATAGCATTGTAGTCATCGCCGTCTTTGTCAAGATGTGACAGTTGCCAGTCAATTGAGTCATACATTAATTCTTTAGTAACGTCCGCAATATTTTGTGCGATTTCATTTATATTACTTTCCATATTAATCTCCTTTATAGTTTAGTTTTTTATAAAATTCACCCGCCGCTTTAGTATTAGACTCTGCTAGTTTAGCATAGTAATCTGCGTTTGCGACGTGATCGTCTCGCCATTCGGTTACATCTTTTAATGTACCGAACTTAGTGTCATACCCGATAGTACATTTGTATATTAGTTTGTCGGGAAAATGTGAGTTATGATGTTGTATAATTTTCATTACTCAAAGATATAAGTTAAACCTTTATAGTTGAACCATTCTTTAAGACCATCTTGGTCTTTGTCGGCATTGTATATAAACCCGAATCTTGCAGGTAGTTCGCCAACTAGATAGCCTCTGTATTTTTTGTTAGTAAAGGCATAAGGTACATTGTCTTTTTTAAAGAATTTAATTGAATTAGTCATAGTATTATTATTTATTTGTTACATATATATTATCATAAAGTGATCGTATTAAGCTTGTATTAGCTAACCTCTCTGTGTTCTTCGTTAGAAACTATAGCTTGATGGTAAGCCCACATTACTTTGTTTATAAATTCTAGAGTATTAACACTCGCTTTTTCGATAGGAAAAGTGTATAGCATAGAGTTATAAAACTCTGTTAACCCTTGATCGTTATGACACCACTTCTCTTTGAAGTAATCGTACTCATCACCTTGCATAAAGTTTAAACCTATTATCTTACGTTGGGTGTTATACTCTATGTATATCCATCTATCATCTTGCTCGCTCCACTCGTGAACAATTTTGTCTACTCTATATTCGCTAATCATATTAATATCGTGTTATGTTAATTGGATCGTAATCTCGGTCTTGGTAGTCGTGTACTGAATGTACTTGACTTCGGTTTTGTTTAGCAAATTTTAAACATTCTTCTCTCGTTTCGAAGTCATAGTGATCTTCGCTGTAGTCATCTCCGTCTTCGGAATAGCTACGTAATTCTACCATATATCTCATATCTTTTAGTTTTTATTAGTTATTATCTTCGTCATCGAACACAGCGTGTTCAAGGCAATCACCACATATCTCGTCACTTAAGTAACTCGGCTCTGCACCGCAACAATTACTCCACATAGTTACCACTTTGTTTCGTTAGGTGCACAACCTACTTCTAGGTAGTCGCTGATTTTGAAGTTGGCTAATTTAATTAGCAATCGGTGTGTGAATTTTCTCATATTGTATTGTTTTTGCAGTCGGTTAATATTTCTTTAAGTTCATTTATATCAAAGTCTTTTAAGTCTTCAAAGTCTTTATTATTGTGGGTGTGTTTTACATATTCCCAAATCTCGTCTATTAATTTAGCTTTCATAAAGGTGGTAATTTATTTGTTAGTTAATTTAGTTGTTATAGTGTAATGCACTGTCTTTACATTTGCAAAGCAATTTAATAGTATGACGTTAGGTAGTTATATAAACTATAGTAGCTAGCTATTGTCACATTTTAGTTACATTTATATTATCGATCGGTGTTCGTATCAAACTTGTGTTAGAATATTTCTTCAACAATATAGTTTCTTTGGTCTTCGTCGAGTTCGTCATAGGTTACACCGTAGAGGTGAAGGGATACTGGGTTTAAGTCGTACATAGTATTTAATTTAATTAGTTATTATTTGATTCATATATATTATCGATCACCTTTCGTGTCAAACTTATATTAGCATTCTTCTATTTCTAAAATATCGTCTAATTTATAGAATTCAAAGATTTGCATAAAGGTATTTACTTTTAAGTATTTAATGTAATTTCTGGTAATTCCATTGTGTTTCCACGTTGATTCTAAAGTGATCTTATACATAGTATTTGTTATTTTTTGTTACATATATATTATCGATCGATCCTCGTGTTAAACTTATATTTTTTTAATAAAACACTATGCACCTAAAGTGCTATACATGCTATACACCCTGACGGGTGTTGTAGGGGATTAAGGAACCTATTTAGATTCCTCAACCTCAACCTCAACGAATTCCGCTAAGTGTCTTACTGTACTTGGTATGTTAGTACTTTGTGACCAGTATTCACGTTTGATCCAGCAAGGCATTATAGATAACTTAGGTAACATTGCTTCTAGCACGGTATCATGATTGTACGTTACTATTTGATTCTTGTTGTTAGTGAAGGTTATGATTTGGTTACGGCCTAGCCAGGACTTACGCACTACAAAGTTCTTGCGATTGATAGGTGGGAAGATCTTTGCTTTTTCTTCATTGGACATTGCTTTTACAGCTTGGGTAATTAATTCTTGATTATTCATAGTTATTATATTTATTTATTATTGGTTACATATATATTATCGGTTGTACTTCGTGTCAAACTTATATTACTTTACGTAATTAGTATACTGTGCGTTAAGCTTATACGTTAATTCGCGGACAGCATCAGTCGCTGCTTCGATAGTTACGTTGCCGAGCAGATATTGGTTCAGCTCATCGATAGTTGCTAGCACTTCTATTCGTACGTTAGAGCGGTGCATTTGTTCGGTTCGATCGTATTTAATTTCTGTATTCATAGTATATATATTAATTTTGGTTACATATATATTATCGATATACACTCGTGTTAAACTTATGCTGCTGTAGCACAAAAAAAAATTAACGTGTTGTACGTAAAGCCGCGACACAAAAGGCATAACCCTGGCATAAAACTCAGGAAAAAGGCAAAACCTTTTCGGAAAATCCAGAAAATTAGGCCCCCCCCTTTCGTAAAAAACCTATTTCTCTATTTGAAATTCAAAAAAAAAATATAACATAACGCAATACCTATATATACGTAACGAGTTATTGGTTTAACAGGTAAAATAACGTAAAATTGTGTAAGTATATACTATATAATATATAAGCAATGGCAAAACCAAAAAAAGAGGGCGGGCCTAAGCAACAATTAAGTCCTATAGCTGCGAGAAAAAAAGCTAGAAGAGATTACTTGTATGCTATGACTCCTAGAAGAAGAGCAATGAAAGCGGAAAGCCAGCGCATAAACTGTAAAGAAGGTCAAGATTATGACCATAACACAAAAAAGTGTGTATCATCCTCTCATAACAGAGGTGGCACGCAATCAAGCAGTAAAAAAGACGGCACTAAAGCCGAAAGCTAAGCAAAAAACAAAAAATTATGGCAATTATACAAAGTTATCCTACAGGGGTACCTAAAACAGGAGATTTCTTACTAGGCACACAAATGCCTACGCTAGTTGGCGAAGAAGCTACCACTAGAAACTTTTCAATGGCTAGCGTTTTAGCCTTAGGCAGCGCACCAAACATAGTAACAGCTAAGGTTGTGGTTACAAATGCTCAATTACTAACGTTAGGCACAGTGCCGGTTGAGATTCTACCAGTAGTCACTGGTTATATATATGAAATATTAGGTATAACTACTTTTGCAACAAACAGCGGAGCTAACGGTGCTAGCTATAACTGGTCAGCTTCTGGAGATGGAGTATTTTACGGGCAAGGCTTTACTGCAGTGGATCATAGATTAGAGGTTCCAAACGCTCAACTACCCGTTGGTGGTTTCAGCGTCGACGCATCTGCTTTTGTGGGTACGCCGATAGCTGGCAGGTACAGAATTGGTGCTGCTTTACGTTTGAGCACAACACTAGGTGTTGACCCTACAGCTGTACTTTCGCCTAATGCAACATGGACAATAAATGTTACATATAGACTAATACCAGCAAGCTAAATCATGGCTAGGATAAGCTCATACCCGAATGAAAAACCGGTAGAAGATAATGATGCATGGATTGGGACTGCGTTCCCCGGGGGGCAAACTAGACAGTTTAGAGCAGAAGATGTTGCTAAGTATTTAAACATAAAGGGCAAGATATCGATATCTGCTCAAATGGTATTTAGGTTTACATCGACTATGGCCTCAGGGTCTATTACAGGGTTTGGGGATAATACTCCATTCTCTAGTATAACAACAATGCAAGTTTCAAATACTGATACTTTTGGTCAAAATGTAACTAAATTTATACCTTATTTAGTAGGGTCAGACTTATTAATAAGCGAACAAAACGACATAAGCCTATTTGGGCATTATAAAATAGTAAGCTACACGCCAGCAGCCGCGGGAAATTTTGCAACGTTAACTCTTACGTTTATTGGAGGTAATGGTTCTTTCAAGTTATTAAGCTACTATGATGTAGCTAATTTTGCTTTAGCCGCTAATTCTGATAAAAACTTTGTGTTCACCCAAGCCGTGGCATCTAATACTTGGGTAATCCAGCATAACTTAAACAAATTTCCTTCGGTAACATCTGTTAATATAAACAACATAGAGATGTACGGGGAAGTTGTATTTACTGACGTAAACAATTTAACAATAAATTTTTCAGCAGCCTTTTCAGGAAAGGCTTTCATAAATTAACAAAAACAAACTAATGGCAATTAATTTTTTAAACAATGTTGATTATAACCAAAATCAATTATTTCATCCAACAATTGAAAATCAAGCAAGTGATGCCGCGGCTGGAACACCGGTTGATGGTCAATTATATTACAACACAAGCGCAACTCCAGGTCTTAAAGTAGGTGAAAATGGTGCTTGGGTTGCGGTAGGAGCCGCTAACACTAACAATTACGTAACAGGAGGTAGTGTCGCCAGCGGAACAGTTACATTAACTAGGCAAGGATTAGGTGCTGTAACCTTTCCAATAAATAACAATCAAATAACAAACGGAGCGGGTTATATAACTTCGGCATCTTTGCCAACAGTAGGCAATGGCACATTAACGGTGCAAGGCACAGGAGCTTTAGGCGGTACTGGAACCTTCACTGCTAATCAATCTGCAAATTCAACTATATCAGTAACTCACGACACTTTTGGGACAGCAGGTACTTACGCATATCCTTCTTCTGTAACAACGAACTCAACGGGCCATATCACGGCTATTACAGGTGGTTCAGCACCCGCAACTCCAAGTGATGCTACTATAACATTAGCTGCAGGCGATATTTTAAATGGGGGTGGAGCTTTTACTCTGAATCAATCAGGTAACGAAACAATTACGTTTAACTTAGATACAGGTGGTGCTGGAGCAGCTACTTATGGTTCAACTAGCGATAGCATTAAAATAGACACTATAACTCTTGATGCTTATGGTAGAGTAACTGCCGTGGCTACAGGAGCAACCGGTCAAGTAAATAGTATTGGCACAGGCAGCTCGACTACAATAAGTATTGGCGGAAATGCTATAAATCCTACAGTATCTGCAGTAACTGCTGCTGTAGCAAATGCAGGCACAGCGCTAGCAACTGGGGATCAAATCTATGATTTTGTAACCGGGCAAATTGCTAACATACCTTCTGGCTTATCTTTTGAAGGTAGTTGGAATGCAAACACAGATTCACCTGACTTATCTACAGCAACTCCTGACAATGGTCAGTTCTGGATTGTGTCAGTTGCTGGTAATACGGATTTAGATGGCATTACAGACTGGGAAGTTGGTGACTGGGCTATATATGTAAGTACAGGGGCAGGAACAGACGGATGGCAAAAAGTAGATAATAGTTCTACTCTTTCAGGATTTGGCGATACCAATCAAGTAACATACTGGACAAGCACAGGAAATGTTGCTGGTGATGCTGGCTTTACGTTTAATCCAGTCACTGATGCGCTTACCGTTGTCGGACGCGTAGTTTGGTCTGGTGGTGATTCCTCAGAAGCTAATTCTGCATATGACAATATGATTACTGCATTAAGCGTAGCAGGAACAACAACAAAAACATTAACCGCTACACAACAAGATGGCGGTACATTAACAGCTTCTTGGACAGACCTCAACACGGAGTACTCAATGATGACTGCTTCTACGTTAGGCTTAGGTAAGTTAGCTTCAGATACAACTCAAACAGTTGGTGCGTCGTCAGTAAGTGCTACTGCTTCTAGAACGTATGGTATTCAAAAGAATTCTAGTAATCAGCTAGTAGTTAACGTACCCTGGACTGACGCTAACTCAGGCGGTACAGTAACAGGCGTAACCGGAGTTAGTCCAATAGCGGTAACATCTTCGTCTACATCTCCCGCTGTTTCCATAACTACTGCGACTGCATCTGCAATAGGAGCGGGTAATGTTGTGGCTGGAACAGGAATATCAGTAGCTTATTCTGGCGGTACAGCAACAGTTACAAACACACAAACAAACTCAGCAAACACGTACGCTGAAACAATCACAGATACAGATTTAACAATAGATCACAATTTGAACACTAGAGATATTATTGTTCAATTATATGACACTGTTACCTATGAAACTGTATATGCTGAAGTTGATAGAATATCTGTGGATAGACTCGGTGTTTCTTTTGCTTCAACTCCTACTAATTCAATAAGAGTTTTAGTACAGAAAATAGGGTAATAATAACAATAATATAATTAAATAGAATGTATGGCTATTAATTTTTTAAATAACGGAACTTTTACAGGAGACCTAAGTTTACTAGATAATAAAAGATTAAAAATAGGTACAGGAAGTGATATACAAATATTTCACGATACTTCATCTAATTTTATTGATGCTTATAATCAAAATTTAGTTATAAGAAGTATGAGCCCTGACAAAGACATAGAATTTCAAGCAGACAATAGTAGTGGTGGCGTAGGAGTATATATGAAATTATGGGGTGCAATATCATCTTTAGCGGTTTACAAAGATATGTTATTTGTAAATGATGGTACTAATGGTAAGTTAAAATTCGGTGCATCGCAAGATCTTCAAATATATCATGATGGTAGTCATAGTAGAATTGCAGATACTGGTACAGGACATTTAGTTATAAATGCTACTGATTTTGTTGTAAACAACTCTGCTGATACAAAAAATATGATTATTGCAACCGATGGTGGTTCAGTAAATCTTTACTATAATGCTACACAGAAATTCAGGACCATAAGTGCAGGTGTCGAGGTAACAGGAGACGCTGATGTATCATCAACAGTTTTAGTTGGAACTAATAATTCAATATTTGCAGAAAACAATTTAAGATTTAAAAGTGCAGGAGCAGCCTATATAGACCACAACACAGTGGGTCAATCAATAAACTTCAGAACATCAGTAAGCAGTTCTTTAGATACAACACCTTTAAGCTTAACAGGCGCTAACGTCGGGATCGGGACGACTAGTCCTTTATTTAAGTTACAGGTAAATTCTGCTGAAAATGGAGCAACCGCGATAGGTGTAGGCAACACTGGCTCAGGAGTAGCTAGGGTATATCTTGATGCTTCTAATGGTGATTTTTCAGGTAGTGATTACATGTGGTTAGGTCAAGACAATGATTTATCTGGTGAGATTTTTATGGCACAAAACGCTGGTTCATTTAATTTTAAATCTCAACCTGGAGGAACAACGCAAACTAATCTTACAATAAAACAAGACGGCAACGTCGGGATTGGGACGACTAGTCCTAATTACCCTTTAGAAGTGAAGTCAGCATCTCCTTTTGTTACCACAAATAGTACAGGAACGGGTGGTTCGGGTTTTGCAATGCTTGTGAATGCTGGTAGTAACGGAGTAGGGGTTATTTCTACTGATAATGGCGGTTCATTAACTTTTGATAATGGCGCTACAGGAGCTGCTCAAAGTGAGAAAATGCGTATTCTTTCTGGAGGTAACGTTGGTATCGGGACGACTAGTCCTACAGCTAAGTTGCATGTAGCAGGTACAGGATTATTCACAGGTTTAGTATCTGGTATAACACCGGTTGCTGCTGCTAATTTTACAACTAAAGCCTATGTAGATGCTCACGGTGGTGGATTAGGGCCTTTTTTACCACTTTCAGCTGGGTCAACAGTTCCGCTTACTGGGGCTTTATATTTAGAGAACAGCTCTACAGATGTAGTTATGTCGGGTAATAGCTCAGGTGCTTTTACTATTGATAATACAACTGGTCAAATAGCTTTTAAAGCAAACGGAAGTACTGTTCAATCTATGGTTATAACATCCAGCCAAATTAGTTTAAACGAGGCTGTTAGCGTTAACTCTACTTCTTTATCTTCTCCTAACAAATTACAAGTTAATGGACAAGCAAGAGTTATTGGTAATTTTATAGTGGGCGATTCAAGCGCGGGTAATACTGCCGAAGGAATAATACACGTTAAAAATAGTGGTGCTGCAACCATAAGACTTGAAGATTCAGATAATTCTAATCTTGCATTTGACTTAATTGTTAACGAAGGTGTAGGTTTTCAAATTGCAGAAACTATTGGAGGAGACGCAGGTGATGATACAAGGCTTATTATTCAAGAAACATCAGGCAACGTAGGTATCGGGACGACTAGTCCAAGCAGAAAATTACAGGTTATTGGTACAGATGGTGTTGCTAAATTTTATTACAACAGTAGTTTTACAAATGCTCAATACTCTGTAATAGATGTTGGCATGATGACTAGTGGAACTGCTGCTGATGGCTTTGGGCCTAAAATAAGCTTTAGAATGGGAGGTAATGGTTATGATGGCTATCAAACTGCTACTATAGGCACAAAAAGAAGCGGAGCCGATAATACTCATGATTTAACTTTTGCCACTAGTAACTCGGGGTCTGTATCCGACAAAATGATTATAAAAAGCAATGGCAACGTCGGGATCGGGACGACTACTCCAGCTCACAAATTAACTGTAAATGCACCTAACGACACTACAGCTGTAGGTATAGATTTTCCCTCAGCACATTTTGATTTCTCTGCTAACAGCACAAGCGGGTATACAACTTTATTTAACATGGATGACACTGGGTTAGATATTGGTCATGATTCTGATGGACGATCGTTAAATTTAAAAACTAATAATTTAGATAGATTAACAATTTTAGGAGGCGGTGACGTCGGGATCGGGACGACTGCACCGGATAGCTTGTCCGCAAACACTAGTTCACTAAGCATTAGCTCCGCTAGAACAGATTTAACCGGGAGTATTTTCCTTAAAGCTAATGGTGTTACCAAGGCTAATATTTATTGGGATAGCACGGGGCAAGTTAACAATACAGCGTCAGGTGCTATAAAATGGCGGACGAGTAGCGCTGAAAGAATGCGTATTGATGCCTTAGGCAATGTCGGGATTGGGACGACTAATCCTAGTACTAAATTGCATGTAATAGGCAACTTAAGAGCTGGAGCTGCTACAGATTATGTTGAATTAACAACTAGTGGTAATGTTGTGTTTTCAGATGGAACATCAGCAATCTTACCTACTACATCCGGAACACAAACTTTAAGTATTGGTGCTGGACTTGGAGCTCCTAGCTGGAATACTATAAACCATCATTTTAGCAATGAAGCTGTATGGAATCCTGGGATTCTTGGCGCAGTTGATGCAATGAGTCTTTCTAACACAGGGGATCTACTTATTAAAGGCGACGTCGGGATTGGAACAACTGCACCTTTGGAAAAATTACAAGTTGCTGGAAATGCTGCTATTTATGGCGCTATAAAAGGATATACAGGGTCTTCATCAAATCAATATCTTTCAATCCTCCAATCGGGAACTCAAACTTTTATAAGTACAGGTACTACAGGTGAAACTTTATATTTTGGTATTGGACCAGTAACTAACGTAACTAATATAAGTATAGCTGGTACAGCAACTGCTACAAACTTTATATTATCTTCTGATAAAACATTAAAAGACAAAATTAAGGATATTAAAACTAACCACGTAGATGTAAAGTGGAAAAACTTTGAATTAATATCTGAACCTGGCGTCAAAAGATCAGGAGTTATAGCTCAAGAATTAGAAGCTAAACATCCTGAGTTTATAAGAACAGATAAAGACGGATTAAAATCTGTGGCATACATAGATTTATTAATAACTAAAATTGCTGAGTTAGAAGCAAGATTAGAAAAAGCTGGACTATAATGGCAGTTCCAGATACTGACACTTTTTCTCTACAAGATGTAGTTGACGAGTTTAGTAAAATTGATCCTCAGCCAGATGATCTAGTAGACTGTTTTACTAATGCAACCGCTAGCCAATTTGATCCAGCTTACGAAGGATCTAAAGATAGATTATCTAATTTTAGAAACTACAACGGCATTTTTCCAGGCCAATTTAATACTATTTTTGGGCAAAATATACCTAACTCTAGTAGTTGGAGCAACCAGGTACTAACTCTTTCTAATGCCTATATAGGTCATGACGTTAAATTTGTTTGGCAATACGTTAGCGGAACTAGCTTTACTGGTGATTTACAAGTTGGAGGAAACGCAACTTTAGGTACAACAACTTTTGACTTTGACACTTACTCAGGAACACCGTGGCAAACTAGTAGAAACAATGAGTCTAACTACAGTAGCGTGTCTTGGTTTGATATAGCCACAGGCTCAGCGGCTTTAAGGTGGAATAAAAGAGCTAACAGTGCGCCTCCGTCGGGGGGAACTGGTTTATCACCACCACCATACACAGGAGGAGATAGCACTTATTATTATGCTGAAACTTCCTCTATTGGGAATCCAAATAAGAATTTTTGGTTAAGGAGCCCAACGGTTTCAATAACTAGCGGGAATCAAGACGTGGATTACTGGAGAGGTAATCTAGGTGCAACCATAGGCCTTTTATATATTTCAGTAGAGGTGATAACTTAATAAATAAACAATAAACAATAAACAAATGGCAATTACTTACAAATGGGATATCCCACAAATGAATGCTCACATCCAAGCAGAGGGCGAAGACAACGTAATTTACACAGTACATTACAGATACACTGGTTCTGAAGAATCTGGAGGTAAAACTTATTCATCAACCAACATTGGGACACAAAGCTATACGTATGTAGCAGGTGAGCCTTTTGTGCCTTACGAAGATACAGAAGCTTTTGAAGCTGTGGTTATTGGATGGCTAGAAGGATCATTAGATGTACCAGCTATGCAAGCATCTATTGCTGCAAGCATACAGTCTCAGGTTACACCAGTAAACGAAGACTTGTATTTTACATGGCAAAACCCTACACCGCCTCCAGCTGAGTAGGTAAATATTAAGTAAAACGAGTAATAATACCTTTATGCTATAAGGCATAAAACCAATGTCACACTAAAACCAAAACCAATGACACTATTTTATCAGACTAATTCGTGGTCTAGTCAACCACAACCGGGTAAAACCCAAACCAAATTATGGAAGCACATTGCCAATAAAGAGAACTGGCGCATTGTCCAATTAGTAAACGGTTTTTACCAAACAGAGTATCAAGATATCGAAAATCCTGAAAACTGGCACGACGTAACTCGGCGTGAAACATTAGAAGGAGCGGAGACTGCGATTGATCAAACCGTTGCCCACTACGTTAAGAAAGTCGAATTTGTCGACGGACCCAAGGTAGTAAAAACCTTTAAGTAAACCAAACTAAATTTAATAAAATCAAATCAAATATGGACGCAATTGTCAAAAACCTTAACTTCGGCGAAGAAGCCCGAGTTAATGTATTTAAAGGAATAGAGAAACTTACAAAAGCTGTTAGCTCCACACTCGGGGCTAGCGGCAAATGTGTAATGTTAGAAGATCACACTGGAAAGCCTATTATAACAAAAGATGGGGTAACCGTAGCAGATTTAATAATCTTGCGAGATCCTGTAGAAAATATGGGCGCTACACTTTTAAAAGAAGCAGCAAGAAAAACGGTGAGAGAAGCTGGTGATGGTACAACAACCGCGACTGTCTTAGCTCACTCAATATTAACCGAAGCCTATAAGATTTCGGATAAAACAAACTCAAGAGAGTTAAAAGAAGGTATTAATGTAGGCGTTCAAAAAGTAATTAAATACTTAGAATCTGTATCTGTGCCAGTTGAAGGAGATATGATTGATCAAATTGCAACTATCTCTACCAACAATGATCCAAAGCTAGGAAAGCTTATAGCCGATGCTTTTAGAGCCGTAGATAACACGGGGATTGTAATGATGGAAACATCAGCAGACGGTAAAACAAACGTTGAAGTAGTTGAAGGTGTTCAGTATGACAAGGGTCTTACGAACTCTCATTTTATAACAAATGCACAAAATAAATCAGCCGAGTTAGATAACGCGTTAGTGTTATTAGTGGAATCTCCAGTGGATTCTATAAGACAAATTCAACCAGTGCTAGAGCATGTAATAAAAAACAATAAACCCTTGCTGATTATCGGCGATTTAGAAACGGGTGTTTTATCAGCTTTAGCTATGAATAAAAACAAAGGCAATATTAAAGTCAATGTTATTAATGCTCCCACGTACGGCGTAAGTAAGCAAGAAATTTTGCAAGACTTAGCGGCCTTAACAAATGCAACCATTATAAATGAAGATTTGGGAGATGATATGGATTTAATACAACCAGAACATTTAGGTATTTGTTTGCGCAGTGTTACAACTCACAATGAAACAATATTACAATTTGAAGAAGCAGGGCCTGGAGTTTTAGCTACAATTAATGAATTAAAAAAAGATTTATTAGAAGCTACTCAATCTTACGAAATAATTAAACTAGAAAAAAGATTAGCAATGCTTTCCGCTAAAATAGCTATAGTAAAAGTAGGTGCAAATTCTGATATTGAATTAAAAGAAAAAACAGATAGAGTTGAAGACGCTATTTGTGCTACAAAAGCTGCTATTAAAGAGGGTATTGTTCCTGGAGGCGGGATTGCTTTATTAAACGCGGCAACAAACATAACATCTAAGTCAAAGGGCGAAACAGTGCTTCTAGAAGCTATTAAGGCGCCTTTTAAGACAATATTAGATAATGCCGGTATAATAGACTATGAGCTACCAAAGGTTAAAGGAAGAGGATTAAATGTAGTTACAGGAAAAATGGTAAATATGATTAAAACAGGTATTATTGATCCTTTACTAGTTACTAAAAGTGCTCTTCGAAATGCAGCTTCCGTAGCAACAACGATATTATCAACTGATTGTGTAATTAATAACTTGAGAGTTGATGAAAGCGATAGGTAAAAATATTATTATAAGAAAAACAAAAGAAGGTACAACCGCTACAAAAGGTGGGCTTCTTTTAGCAGAAACGCATAGAGAGGATATTAGATATATAGAAGCTATTGTTCATTCTATTGGAAACGAAATACAAGGTTTAAAAAAAGACGATGTAATATTATATGATCGTCATGCTGGTCATAAAATAGAAGTTGATAAAGATATGTATTATGTTATAAAAGGTTCTGACGTTGTAGTTGTATTATGAAATTAAGTGCTAGTGACATTAGGGAGCTAAGCTTAATTAAACATTATAGAATTATAAGAAAATGGGCTTGCAAAAATAATAATCTTTTAGATGCGGATTTAGAATTACTTATATACTTAGATTGCATGGATTTTTTTTCCAAACAAGATTATAAAATGGGGGTGTATTCTTACAGCTGGGATAATAAAAGATGGAATAAACTTTTAAAAAACGATTGGATAATTGTTTGGAGAAATAGAAACAGAACTACACAGAAATATAATTTATATAAAACTTCTGTAAAAGCAAAACAGCTTATAACTAGAATTTATAAGATAATGCTAGGAGACGAAAATATAAATGTAGGCAAAGCAAATAAAATAATAAATAGTAAAACATATACTAATAAAGTTATGACAAAAGCTATTTATAATATTAACAACGACAAAAGCAGATAAATGGCTGGTTATTTTGATTTAGGAAGTCTTACGCCTGATAGGCAGACAGAAGGAGGAACTGGAGCAAACGCTAATGCGTACAATGGGTTCGGTGCTTCTTCAATTCTTTCAAACGGAGATCAGGCTAGATTTGCAACAGGATCAGAATTAGACGGGGCATACAACAGCTATAATGGCGAACTTAGAAAAGGTTTGTCTTATGATATGCAAAAAGCTCAGGGGCGATTTGACAGAAATATAGGGCAAGGTAATCAAACCGCTGGAGAACAAAACGCGTTTGGCACAGGTAATTCTTATACAAGCCAATTAGATCTTAATGGACAAACTGGTACTTTTGGAGGAACTAGACAATCCGGCTTTAGAACGGCGGGTGGAGATCCTAATACAAGAGTAGGATTTTCTGCGCAAGCAGACACCGGTCAATACAGTGGGCATCAAGGGCTTAGCGTTGCAGATGGATATAGAAATACAATGCAAGTAAAAGGAGCTTTTGGTGTAGGGTCTAATCCTACCAGCGGCTTAGGCTCATTTGGATTTGAGAGTGGCATGAGCAAAGATCATTTGAGAAGAGTAATAGGACAGTTTCGTCCAGGACAAACCACAGTAGCCGGAAGAGGTTTTGCAAACAATGCTTTAGGCAATGGAGCAAGTAGATTCGGGAATTACGGACAGTTGATGATGTAAATAAAAACAAAAACAAAAACAATGATTTCAAAAAACGAAAAACAAATTTTATCAAAAACCGAACTAAAAGGGCAGGTTGGAGAAAGCGCAGTATGGGATGGACCTCTAGATTTAGCTAACTTTCCAAAAGGAAAAGGAGCAAGCAATGGAGCTAACGGTATGGAAGTTTTAAAGTTTGATTGCGGATGCAACAGCTTAAAAGGGCCTATTACATCACGGGCTAAAGCTTTCATGTAAGGTAATGAAACTATCAATGACAGATATAAAATTATACGTCTTAAACGGCGGAACACTGGCTATTAGTATGACACACATAGAGCTTTGGTTAAAGTTGTTTTTGCTTATTGTAACAATTGGTTACACTTTATCTAAGTGGTACGAAATATATAAAAATAAAAAATAATATGTCTTTTTCGTCACCGTTTATGGCAAAATCACCCCTTTTAAAAAAAGGAGATGCTCCATCGCGAAAAAAATCAAAAGGCTATTATAATAAAGCAAATAAATCTGGAACAGGCGCCGCTGCAGGAGGAGGAATGTCTGCCAAAGGAACTGCTAAATACAGAAAAGACAATCCAGGTAGTAAGCTTAGCACAGCTGTTACTAAAGATCCTAAAAAATTAAAGAGAGGAAGTAAAGCTTGGAAAAGAAGAAAATCTTTTTGCGCTAGATCCAAAGGGTGGAGCAGCGAAAGAGGTAGAGCTGCTAGACGCAGATGGAATTGTTAATAATAATAATAAAAATATAAAAAATGGGAAAATCAAGAAAAAAAGTAGCACAAGACTATTCTCGTAACGCTATTGCTGATTCTAAATCTTCAAGCGCATCTGTAAGAAAAGACGGTAAGTACGAGGCTAAAATGGCTGTAAAAGAAGCAGCTGGAGAAACAGGTATTAGTATGCGGGAATCAAATGCTCAGCACGAGCACAATCTTATAAGTATGAATCCGCTAAGCAAGCATATGTCTACACCTGATTTTATGGGAGGAGCAAGATATTCTCCAATTTCAAATCAAAATAAAGGATACGCATCTCCTGCTTCAATGCAAGGTTATAATGATAGATTAGACGAATCTTTAGGAGCAAGAAACGGTAAAAAATCTCAATCTTTAGGAGATCGTAGAGACGAATCAAAAGGAATGGAAAAGAGCAAAGGCAAAGGAGCTTACTCTTCAGATTCTCAAATGAGCTAATAAAACAGAGAGGACTGTACAAACCTCAGCCAAACACTAACACTAACACTAACACTAACACAAACACAAACACAATGGCAAAATTTATCGAAATTGCAACAACCGATGCTGCTGGAACTTTTTTAGTTAATGCAGATCAAATTTTAAATGTATCAGCTGGAGACGGAACTGGAACAGGCGCTGCCGCGGCTACAAAAGCAACTATTTTTCAAAACGGAATTACAAGTCACATCGTATTCCAATGCTCAACTGGTACTGGAACTGCTTTAGCTAAAGCTATCCAAAGCGCTTTAACAGCTAATCCCGGAGGAATTAAATCTAAAGTACAACTAGGGTCAATAGTAATTGACGACGTAACAATTATCTAAAACAAATTATTAGATGGCTTTTAAAATGAAAGGTACACCTTTTGCGGGGTCTATAACCCCAGTTTACTATGTAGACATGCAAGATGGTGCTTTGGGGAAAGCCAATAATAATAGAACAATTATTGTAGATCAAGATTGCTCGGCCGAACAGGTTAAAGAAGTTATTGCTCACGAAGAAATTCATATTGAGCAAATGGAGCGAGGCGATCTTGACTATGATGATGATAATGTTTATTGGAAAGGAAAAACTTATTCTAGAAAAAAAATGCAAGAAGGAGCTAAAAACTTACCTTGGGAAGCAGAGGCTTATAAAAGAGCATAAATATATGTAATAATATTAATATAACACTTAAATTTAATATTATGAAAAAATTATTTATTACAACTGCTTTATTGTTTTTTTTTATGAATGCTAATTCACAAGAAGATTTTTGTGGTAATTGGATTCCAGAAAATATAAAAAACACTGTATACTCAAAAAATATAAATATTTTAATGAATGATTGTATTATTTGGACGTACGCTAGTAAATTAGATTGGATTAATCACAGTAAAGAAAATCCAAAATTTAAGTTTGACCTGTCTAAATATAAAATAATTACACATCTTCAGGAATATATAACTTATATTAGTAAAAAAGAAATAAAAAGTATTGTTTATAATAGAAAAAACAATTATAGAGTTTTTATAACTTATAAACTAAAAAACAAAAAAACAATAATAGCAACTTATACAGGTGACTGGAAAGGAAAAATTACTTACAAAAAAAAATAAAAAAAATAAAAATTATGTATAAACACACACCCGGCAGATCAGCACTGCCAAAAACAGGAAGAGGCATTCCAAGCGCATTACCAATGAGTCCATTAAATGCGGATTATCCTGTAAAACCAGGAATGAAGCTTTCTTCATACGAAGGCATTTTTAGCAAAATTTCGGGAAATACACTTAACAAAGCT
>Ga0257106_1000725_pt1 | contig 18154 bp, 11 predicted proteins | sample LP_taG_3_FD_190177 | JGI IMG/M metagenome (GOLD analysis project Ga0257106, IMG submission 190177) | Marine microbial communities from Northeast Subartic Pacific Ocean, Canada - LP_J_2011_P26_10m | ecosystem: Environmental > Aquatic > Marine > Oceanic | place: Canada: Northeast Subartic Pacific...
TGGACACTTGAAAGTGCCGCACGTTCTCCTCGGACGGAATCGCCGTAATTCCCGGCACCGGTTCTTGGAGCAAACGCTGGGTTTCTTTTATGATTCGGCGAGGTAAAGGCGACGACGACGATGCCATTTGGCGTATTTATTCTCTTTCGCAAAAGTCCTTTTGCCAGTGCTGCTCCTAAAGCTGCTTCTAAAGCTGCTTTAAATACGTGCAGTTATGTGCGTATTCCGCGTATCAATCAAAGAGCGCAGTCAACAACAATAGAAACAACACTTCTCCTCCCGTTCAAAAGAGAGAGCAGTGTGATGTGGGAAAGGTCGAAGTGTCCTCCCCCTCCTCGCTTCGGTGAGATTTTGCCTCGACGACGACGAAGATTGGAAAAAGAGAGATCGACGACGCGACGACTTTGACGAAAGAAGAGAAGAGAATCTCACTCTCCTCGACGAAGGCACGGAAGAAGAAGACGCACGAGCGCGTTTTTTCTCTCTAAATCTCGCTCTCTCGCGAAGGAGAAAATCACCACGGGCACACTGGTGGGCGTGTGCGTGGGTGCGTGCAAAAGTAAGTAAATTGTGAGGACAAAGTCTGGCGCTTTTGGTGGTACAAAAACATCAAAAACGTCTAAACGTCCCTATACATATGTGATCTACTTTCGTTTTACATTTTTCGAGGACGACGTAAACGACGATAAAGAAGTTCGCTTTCGGCTTTGCTCTTCGCCTTCTTCTTTTCCTCACTCTTGAGCCTTTTCCGTTCAACTTTTGCGAGATGTTGTAACGTCTTCGCCTTGTCGTCGTAGTTTTCGCGTTTCAGTAAAATTTTCGCCAACGCGCCGAGGTGCGCGACGAACGCGACGCACGCCATAGCGGTGGCGTTGAATGGCATCGCGCCGTCTGGAACAGGAAGTATTACCGTTAACGCGTCCAAGAAGTGCGCGAAGTCGTTTTTCTCGTTCTCGATTAACTTTTCGAAGAGCGGCGATTGGGCGAAGCCAAGCTTGGCGTACGCGCGCTCGTATCTGCCGAGAGTATCATTATCACTCCTGTCACTGCTGCTTTCTGCGCCCGGTGCCGCTGCGGAGAACGCTATTGCCGGCGGAAATGTCATCCCGCGCTCTGCATCTGCCTCGAACGATTCGAGCGGTAAAAATATCTTCTCGAAATCAAATCTAATAGTCACCGAATCGAGCCCGCGCGGTAACTTAATCTTCATCTCGAGTAACTCTTTACCCCAGGAAATGTCGCTCACTGCACTATCGTTGCTAATGGAAGAACTATCATCACCTCCTTTTGAACTTTTTTTCGAAACGACCTCGAACGTGTGTCGAAAAACGCGGACGTAATCGGGAACGGGGTGGAATATTCTCACCACGGTATCGCCTCTCGCGTTTTCAAATCTGGACACCGAAAGCGAAATCGCGCCGCGAATACTCCCGGAACCGAGAATGGCGCGGGTGATGGTGACTCTCGGAGCGTCAACTTTTACAGACGAAGAGGATGTCGATGTCGCACATATCTTCAAACTACTGAGCAACTCTGCAACGCTACTCTTCTTACTTTCTCTCAAATCCACCGCGCGCGCGTCTCCACTACCTAGCAGCGCGTACACTCTCGACACCTCTTTCGCCGCCGCGCACGCTTTCACATCGTTTCTCTCCCTCGCCATTTTCTCTATCCCCTCTCTGCTCGCCACTCCCGTCATGGACAAGGAAAATCTTCCTCTCTCGTACGACGCTCCAAAACTAAGAAAATTCACGTCCGCGATCAACACGCTTCGTTCGCTTGCGATGATGTTCGCCACCCCTCTTCTCCCGCCGCACGGCAACATCTCAAAAAAGCTCGCCACGTTTTCTACGCACGCGATTTCTTTCGGATACGATTGAAACAAAGTCGTCGTCGTTGATCTATTCTTCGACGCTATCTTTCTACTCCCAAACTCTAATCCATTCTTCTTCTTCATCGTCGTCCTCATCCCTCCTCCGACTTCGTAAAATCTGGGCAAACCTCTCTGCCGCACGTTGGCTCCGGCGCAAAAATTCGCGCCAACCGTGTTCGTCAATCTCACCCACCCTTCTCCCTTCTCCTTCTCGTACGCATCATCATCATAACCATCATCTAAATCATCGTCATCCTCTCTGCTGAAAACCCCGTTCACGTGCATCCCGAGCGCGCTCGACGTCTCAAAGTTCATCGGCTTCCTCCCGAACGCGCCGGCGTCTCGCCATCGGCCTCGAGTAAAACCCACCGAAAATTCCTCCAACATCCATCTCTTCTTTCTTTTCTCCTGTTTTTCATCATCCTTTTTACTCAAAGACGATGTTTGCTTTACGCGGTCACGTTGCAAAAGTCTCGCTATTGCTCTCGGAAAGGTTTCTAAATCGTTCGTGTTCATGTTGTTCATCGTCCACGAAAACAGCGACTGGAAGAGAATGCCATCGGGTTGTTTCTCGCTCTCGTCGTCTGAATCGTCCTCGAACGCAAAGTTTGTGGAAGTGGTAAAGTTTCTCCTTGTCCTCCTCCTCCGTTCCGGATGAGGAAGAGGCGAGACGAAGAGTACCTCCTCGGTAAAGCGTTCCACCGTGCCTCCTTTCGCAAAAGCACGAGCAAAAGCGGCGCGGGAGGCGAACAAAAGCAACGCGAACACAAACACTCGCATAACTCTCTCTCTCTCTCTAAAGCCGTTTTTGATCTCAGAATGACAAACTACTACGACTAATACTAAACGAATATATGAAGCAATCTGAGCAACAAGATTTGTCACAATTTCCCCCCCTAGAAAGAGAATCTCATTCATATCTCTCTTCGTCTCTCTCTCGCGTCTCTCATCCATCCTCGCATTATGGATCTGCGGAAGGCGCCAAGGGGTGGATTAGGAGGAGGGAACGCATCGTTTGCTCAAACGACGACGATCAACAAAGAAAAAACGACGAATAATGATTCGTCGTTGTTATTGGAAGAGGACGATGATTTGAAAGGGGTGAGACATTTTCTTCGTCTCTCTGATAAAGACGAGGACGACGAAGAAGACAACAAAGACAAAGAAAAAGCTGCTCAGCCTGACGACGAAAACGAAAACGAGAAAGACGCTCGCCGGTTTCGTCGACGCAGAAAAGGAGGAGGAAAAGAAGACAAAGAAGAAGACGACGACAAAGAACGGATGAATGTCTCCAAGAAGGAAAAGGAAGAAAAAATTCCAATGAATAGACCTGCAAAGCATTCGTCAAAATTCGAAAAACTCCAGTCGACTACGTGCGTCTTCGCGGAAGACGACACGTGCTTGAAAGCGTTGAAGTGCAAAGAGTTAGGCGTCCCTTTATCGTATACGTATAGTAAGACCAACAAGAAACGTCGTCTTTCGTACAGGGTGCCGGAGAATTATCCGAAGTTTGCCGGGCGGAGGTGTTGCGGGACGTGTTATTATAAGTGCGCGGCGAGGGAGACGATATGCGCGTTCGCGAAGGATGGGACGTGCGCGGTGGCGAATAAACGGGAGAAGGACGGGATGAAGGTGGCGTTTAACTATTTGAAGTATCGCGTGCCGAGCAATCACGAGAAGTACCCGGGGATGTGGTGCTGTAACTCGTGTTATTACAAGATTCAAGCGAAAGGGAAGTTGTGCGCGTTTGCGAAGGAGGGGACGTGTTTGATTGCGAAAGAAAAGGAGGAGAAAGGGTTGGTTTTGGAGTACAGCATCTTGCCGCAAAGAGTGCCGAAGACGCATCCAAAGTACGCCGGGGAGAGATGCTGCGAGACGTGTTATAATCGGTGTCTTGTGAAAGGGAAGGTGTGCGCGTTCTTGGCGAGCGGGGAGTGCGCGTACGCGAAGAAGCTCGGCGTCTCGGGGAAAGGCGGCAGCACCAATAAGAACAAGAACGAGAACAAACGAGCGAGAGGAGAAAATCAAAACGGACAACAAGAACAAGAACCAGAGTTGGAATACAAACGCTTCCACCGCGTACCAAACGACCACCCGAAGTTCGCCGGTAAACTCTGCTGCAACCCGTGCTACATCGCGTTCAAAGCGGAAGGCCAAAAGTGCGCGTTCATGGACGAAGGCAAATGCAGCTACGCGAAAAACGTGCGCAATCACGGCATCGCAGAGGTTGTGTACAAAAATTTGACCTACCGCGTGCCTGCTTCGCACGACACGCACGCCGGCGAAAGGTGCTGCCGAACGTGTTACAGAAAATGTTCCGAGCACGCGAAAGAGGTCAGATGGGCGACCGTTTTGAGCAACTTGTTGGAAAAGAATTGAAGAAGAACGAAGGAGAGCGTGATTGAGAGAGGATGAGGAAGCAGAGAACGCGCAAGAACTGGTGCTGGAAGAGCATCATCATCACTGAGAAGGAACATTGAAAAAGATTGAGAGAGACAACGCAGATTTAAAAACATACTACTTTTTACGTGACAGACAAAACACATCACAATTTAACAATAACAACTATCATGCTCGCTATGTTGTGCGCACACGTCGTCCCAATCACCCGAAGACCACCGTCGTCGTCGCTTACGTCGTCCTCGTCCTCGTCGCGAAGTCGCACCGTCGTTCTCGCGGGGGGGGTATCATCATCATCAACTGAAACTAATGGAAAAGAAGACAAAGCAAACGTTTTATCCAATCGCCGCTCGCTCGTTCTCAACTCCACCGCCCTCCCGCTGTTCCTCGGTGTACTCTTCGACGTCGGAAGCAAAGCGCCGAAACCGCAGTTAGGCGTGCAAGAATTCAACGGAATCAAAAGTTTAACGCTCTGTCCCCCGGATTCGGTGAATTGTTTAAGCACAGCCGAAGAAATGGGTACGTCAAATTGGTGATGTGTTCGTTATCTTCTCTCGCACCAAAGCGCTCTATGTCGTCGTCGGTCGATGGCATTTTGTTTACCCTCTTTTTATGATTTACTGACGTTTAATACCTTTCGCATTATTGTTTTTTCTTTTCCATTATCCATTCTTGCACAGGTCAAGCGCAAGCGTACGCGCCTCCGTGGACGTTTAATCCTCCCGAATCCGTTCGCGTGTTGAAACAAACAGGAGTCTACGACGTCGCGACGGCGAAAGACCAACTGGTCGACGTCATCAAAACCACCGACTGCGACGGTTTTACCGTTGAAATCACCGAAGAGTACGACGATTACGTCAGAGCTACGTACACGTCCCCTACGTTTGGCTTTGTCGACGACGTGGAGTTTTGGTTCACCCGAGACGATCGATCGACGGTGGAATACTCCTCCCGATCGAGGACGGGGAAAGACGACGGCGGAAAGAATAGGAATAGAATACGAACGTTACGGAAAGCATTGACAGCGAAATACGATTGGGCTTCCGTTGGCTTCTAGTAGAACTCGCGAGTTGTCAATGAAACAAATATATGTATCTCCGTGTGTTATTAGTATAATACGATCGATCATCAAAAGTGCTCACATTTCATCGCGCCATTTTCTCTCAAATCCTGCTCGGGGAAACAACTTCCGAAGGGTCGCTTTTTCTTAACGAAATTCCGCATTACTACACACACGCTTGCGCATCACACGTATCTCTCAAGAAAACAAACACGAATAAAAGTCATCATCATGAGCGTTCCTCCATCCCCCGAGCACTCTCAACACGGCGGGAGCGGTTACCCGTCCCCGATGTCCTCTCCTTCTCGCGGAAATCAGAGAGGCGGTTCACTCCGGGGAAGTTTAGAGTACTCTCGCGAAGCTTTGTTTCCGGAGTTGTTAGTTCTGCAACCGAGCGCGATCGTGGATCACATCGCGGTGTCCTCCCGAATCGAGGAACACGTGGAGGGAGAGATTGGCGGGTCGAGACCGATATCTTTGCAGCAGTTGAAACAAACGCTCGCTGGGTTAGGCGAGTGGAGCACGAAAATTGGTGGAAGCGCCACCAACGTGTGCTCGGGTTTAGCGCACGGATTCGAAGTGAACGCAGGCGTGATCGGCGCGTACGGGGACGACGAAATGGGCGACTTCTTCGAAGCAGCGATGAAGCGAAATAAAGTGAACACGACGTATATGATTAGGAAAGAAGGGAGGCAAACTGGAAGGTGTTTGTGTTTGGTGCATCCGAAAACCGGGCAGCGGACGATGAGACCCGCGTTTGACGAAAACTGTCGATTGTTAGCGAAGGAGATTCCCGAGGAGGCGTTTAAAGGGACGGTCGTGAAGAATGTCTGGATGCGGAAGTGGGTAATTTTAAACGCGTACGCGTGTTACGGAGAGGATGAATTGCTCGAACGCGCTTTGGATACGGCGGAGATGCAAAAAGCGAACGTGTGTTTCCACTTGAGCTCGTTCGAGTTGGTGAGGAAATTCAAAGATAAACGCATTTCGGAGTGTTTGCGCCGAGAGTGCGTAAAGATTGTCATGGGAAATGAAGATGAGGTGACAGAGTATGGAAACGGGGACTTTGAGAAAGGCTTGGAGTTGTTGATCGCGAGCGTGGACATCGTCGTCGCGACATTAGGTGAGCGAGGATTGGTCGCGTTGGAAAGGAATCGGCAAAGCGGAGTGACAAGAAGAATAGAACAACGAGCGTTTACACCGCCAATGAAGATTATCGATACAACTGGCGCTGGAGACGCTTTGACGAGCGGGTTCATGTATAGCATACTGAGAGGGAAGACGTTGGAACGGTGTTGCGAGATCGGATGTTTAACCGGCGCCGCGGTTTGTACGGTGTTTGGTGCTGAAATCGACGAGACCGGATGGACGTTCGTTTACGACAGAATGTTTACTTTAGGCGAACGTGATTTATCTGGATTTACCAAACGCAACGATTCGGCGATTGCGAAGTTGGCGAGAGGCTCGGCTAAAGCAGTTCGATCAGAACTATTGGAGTGTTTCGAGTTGATTGAAAAGTGGAAGCGAGGTATTGTGTATTACGGGTCGGCGAGGTTGAAACCGGAAACGGAAATTTATAAACAATCGAAAGATCTATCGAGAAGATTGGCGGAACTAATGGGCGACGTGACGACGTGGACTGGCGGAGGCCCGGGAATGATGGAAGCGGCGTCTCTAGGCGCCAAGGAGGCTGGAAAAATCGTCGGTGGTATTCGGATTGCGCGCGAAGCTGGAACGAGCGTGAAATCAACGAAACAAAGTTATTTAGATCCGGATAAAGAGGTATATTGCAGATACTTAGCGCCGAGAAAAGTCGCGCTCACGGATGCCGGGGTGCGTAAAACGAAGGAAGATAAAACGGCTTACATCTTTCTTCCCGGCGGATTAGGTAGCATGGATGAATTTTTTGAGCTGTATACACTCGTTCAGTTGAAGAAACTGGGCAGCGAACACAAAGTGCCGATTATTCTGGTAAATTACGATGGTTTTTACGACTGTCTTTTGACGTTTATTAAAACAATGATCGAACAAGGCACCGTGGGAGAGAATGACATAACGTTTATCACGTGCTTGAATACGAACGACGAAGTCGTCGACTTTCTCAAGAGCTTCTATAGCTTGTGATCTATATTGTAACTATATTAACCTAACTAAAACAACTAATTCATACTACACTTTTTCATGCCGTACCGACCGGAAATTCTCTCGCCAAAGCTCGGACGTTCTTCTCGTCCACGAGCGGCATAAGATCAATTCGTCCAGTACATCCTAAACTTATTCTCAAGTATCCCCACGCGTTCTCAGCGTTTGGGTTTAGCTCTAACGCTCTCAAATAATACGCCACAGAGGCCTCATATCGTCCTTGGTTCGCAAATCCAATGCCCATATTCGTCCACGCGCGAGTATAGTTCGGTTTCAAATCGAGCGCGCTTCGATAAGAGGAGATTGCCTCGGAACTTTTCGCCGCGTTGGCTTTGGTAGCGCCAATTTTGTTATGCAAACGATGGTCTTGCGGATTCAAACGTGCGGCTGTTTCAAATGCCCGCACGGCTTCGTCGTAATCTCTCGTCAAGTGTGCTAACACGCCAACCACGGCGTGAATGTTTGCATTTTGCGGTTGTAATCTGGACGCTTCTCGGAACGCGTCGCGGGCTTCGTTTTCATCCATAATATTTTTACTTTCTACCAAATGCGACACGCCCTGTTGTTGACGAAGCCACGAAACGGCGTGTTGAATAGCCTCTGTTTTCTCGAGCTCGTTCGTGTGACTGACAGCGAGTTGTAAAGCAACTTCGGCGTCGAGAGGGTCGAGTCTGTGCGCTTCTCGCATTGCCGCGATGGCGCGAACGTCGTCATCATTTTCGGCGTGCGCTTCGCCCAGCAATCGCCACGCTTCTGTGGTTGAGCTCTGTTGCGTCTCTGGTTGCTTCACTGCGGCTTCCAATGCTAACGTTGCCTCGGATAAAACACCACTCTTGACGAGATCCTTTCCGATTTGAAGCGCGTTCACATTCCCGTCGTAGGGGTTCGGATGCGTAAACACGTACGCATTATTTCTTTCATTGTTCATCACTTGCGCCGCGCTCTCGTTCCACGCGGAATCGAATTGATTTGCGTATTGCGGGTGCGTTTGCGTGAATTCGTTCGCCCATTGCTCCGGTAAACTCGAAAATTCGTTCGCCCAATTCTCCGCGGCTTGCGCCGAATTTGTTTGTTGATGTTTTGCTTGCTGCTGACGCAACGTTGATTGAAACTCGTTCGCCCATCGCTCGCCGCCACTAATATTTGCACTTTGAAACTCCTTTGCCCAATCCTCGCTTTCCACGTTCACTTGACGCTCACCGTCGACGGTTCTTAAATCGTTATCGCGAACGGCAACTTGTCCCGAGCCGATATTTTGCATAAGCTTCACGAAGGACGAATTTACAAATTTCGGATCTTGCGCGAGCGTTCTCGCCAACTCCGCGCTGTGCATTCTCGTCTCCGCGTCCACTCTCGTTTCTCCTCGATGTTGTAGCTGTTGTTGATGCTGTTGTTGATGCTGTTGTTGCTGTGCGAACTCGTTTGCCCATTGCTGCGGCGGATTATAGCCGTTCCTTTGCTGCGTAAACTCATTCGCCCACCTCGCGTGCTCCGCACCACGCATCTGCTCGAACTCGTTCACCCACCGAGCGCTTGCACCGTTAACCATCTGCCCATTTTGTTGCATTTGCCTCTGAGCGAACTCGTTCGCCCATTCGGCACCGTTATTCCCCATCATCCTTCTTTGTTGTTGTTGTTCTCTCTGTTCTCGGTCGCGCGCAAACTCCCCGCCCCAATCCTGTCGTTGTTGTTGCTGTCGCATTTGCATCTCCATCATCGGCGCTGGCGTCATCAAACCAACTTCGTTTCTTTCTCTCATCATCATCGCGTCTCTCTGACGTTGCTCTGCCATCATTTCTTGTTCCCGTCGCCACGTTTGGTCCATACTTTGTTGTTGCTGTTGTTGCACTAATTGCCTCTCGTACTCTCTCTCCATAGCCGGCGCGACTTGCCTCGCCATCACGTCCGACCGCGCTCTCTGCTGCTGCCGTCCACCATTAGTGTTGTTGTTCATTCGTCTCTGCCTCTCCTGATCTGCCGTCCACCGTTGCTTCTGATGTAACGTCTCGCCCGTCTCTCGGTCTCGTTGCATCTGTTTTTCCCGAACGGATTCGTTTCCCATTTTTCCCGCAGGGCCGCCGAATAAGATTTGATCGGTCATACGCATGATTGGGTTTTGAGAGACGGAGGACTGAGACGGGTCGTCGTCCGGGGCGCACCCGTCCGGGGTGAGGAGCAAGTCTTTGAGGAACATCGAGGGGGTGGAGGAGGAAGGGCCGCCTGGGTTGCCCGACATCTTCTTTCGTGTTTTTTTTTATTAATTTACGACTGCGCTTTTTTAGTGTGGATTTAAAGTGCTTCTTGTGATGTTCATTTTTGCGCGTATATTACGTAAGTACTTTATCACAAAGACTCATCACTCGCAGGAGGCAAAAGAAGTTTTGGTGGTTTTTGTTGAACTAGAGCAAAACTAACGCGACGTCTTTCGGCGCTAACGTCTCCTTCAACTTCCAGTTGTACAAGTAATAGTGCAAATCGCCGTCGCCGATGCCGAATTTAAGCGTCTCTAAGAACTGCGCGTTTTCGGAGACATTCAGAGCGTTGAAGACGTCAAAACCGTTGTCTCCGGCTAATATTAACGCGTCTTGGACGAGATCTTCGATGTTCTCGGAAGTGGCGACGTTGTAATAGCAGTACGCGGCTTTGAGTAAGACGTTGTTTCTCTTGGCGTTGCTACCGCCGGAAGACGCTTGGATGACCGTGGAGCTCAAGTTGTAGAAGGAGCAGAAATCCGTCGCTTCGTTGGTGCGCTCGTCAATTTTTACGTAGCTATACACGACCTCGTCTCTCGGGACTAACCAGTGTCTCACGTCTTCCTCGTTTTTCACCGGCGCTAACTTGAATTTGCTAAAATACGAGTTCAACAATCTCGTCACCGTCGGCACGTCCTTCGCTTCCATCTTCCTCAATCCTTGCACGCGAATTTTCTTCGGCATGGCGTAATGTTCAATCGTTTCCGCCATGCTCATCCCTCTCCCTAACTGCGTGAACCTTATATCCACCAACTTCTTCACGTTTATCGATCGGTGCCAATACCTTGCTTTCGCGCACGGTTTTGGTAAAACCACCCCAGCCGTGTACGCCGCCTGCCACACGTCTTTCAAATTAATCCTCCTCGTCACTTCCCTAATCAAAACCGGCGCAAAGTTTTTCCTCCGCAATTTCTTGTGCACGCACAAAAAGTTAATCTCCGCAACTTTCAACCGCTTCCCGTTCGCGCTCACTTCCGCCGGAATGCCCGTAATCAACGCCACCAACGTTTTCGTGCACGAAATCCGAATACCTACGTGCCAACTCTTTTCGTACCCGGGCGGCTGCAACGCCCACGAGACAAACTCCGGCGCGTACGCGAACCGAAACATCTCGTCGTCATCTTCCACATAATTGTTCGCGAGCAACGTAAACACTTCATCTCTGCCTTCTTGCGTCTCCACGTCCACTTCGTCCCATTCGTACCCGGGCGGTAAGTCGTACCCTTCTTTCCTCACGTTCGCCGCCGTCTTGGACGGGTCGTCGATTGGACCATCACCATCGTCTAAGTCGCCCTCGTCCTCGTCGTCTTCCGCGGCGGCACCCACGGCGTCCTCCTCTCCTCCTTTTCTTTCTTCTTTAACTTCTTCGTCTTCTCGCTCCTCCTCCTCGATTTCAAACTGCGGCACCGGTTGCGTGCTCCAAAACTTGTGCTCTTTCCTCTTCTTCATTTCCCCTACCAGTTGTTGTTGTTGTTCTCCTCCTCCTCCTCCTCCTCCTCCTTCCATCAGAAGACTTCTCTCCATCGCTTGCAGAATATCTCTCAGCGCTGCTTTCTCCTCCAGAGTCGTTCGTGTCTTCCTCTTCTCGTCTTCCTCTTCTCGTTTCTTTCCCGATGATTCGAATCCTCCTCTCGGGGACGCCGCCGCTTCCTCCTCGTCCTCGTCCAAAGTGGCATTTTCTCTCATCTCTAAACTCTCTCTCTCTCTTCAAGAGCACACTGAATGATTGAATCGAAAACGCACAAACGCACACTTTCTTTCTCTTAAGTGTTAAAGTGGTCTCGTTTTCTTCTTTATGTTCTTCTTAATACGTCTTATTATGCGCACTCTGATCTGATTTTTGTGCGGAAAAAGTGCCTGCCGAATTGGAAAATCTCTTCAGTGAAAAACGCTCTCTGAACGTATTATTTATCGGGAGTATACAACACACAGAGGAGGAGGAGAAGAAGAACAAGTAGGACGAGATGGTTTTGAAGAAATGGTACGAAACCAGAAACGCTTTAATCATCGCGTGCATCCTCTCGGTCGTTGCCTCCGTGATAGCGTTCGCGCAAATCGGACTCCATCTGAAACATTACTCCAACGGGAACCACCAGAGACACATCTTGCGCATCATATTCCTCGTGCCAATCTACGCGTTACTCTCGTTCGCGGCATTAATGCGACCGAAACATTCGCTGGATTTAGACACCTTTCGCGATTGCTACGAGAGTTGGGTGGTGTATAACTTTCTCGCTTTATGTTTTGAGTACGTCGGAGGCCCGGGAAACGTGCAAAATAACATGCAAGGGAAGGAGTTGCCTCCGAGCGCTTGGGCGTGCGCGAGAGAGTCGCAACAAGTGGACGGGGCGTATTTGAGGAGGAGTAAACAGTACGCTTTGCAGTTTGTGTTTTTAAAACCGTTCTTGAGTTTGATAAGCTGGATTATGCACATGCGAGGGCAATACGGGGATTCCGCGATTGATTTTAAACGAGGGTACGTGTACGTGTTGTTCGTGTATAACATCTCGTATTCGTTCGCCTTGTACGGGTTGTTGATGTTTTATCGAGGCGCGTACGATTTGTTGAAACCGCACAAACCGTTGGCGAAGTTTATGTTGGTGAAAGCGGTCATCTTTCTGACCTTTTGGCAAGGCGCGTTTATCGCGTTAGCCGTGGCGACTGGGGACGTCTCGAGTTCCGAGGAAGGACGAGCGACGCAGGATTTTTTGGTATGCGTGGAGATGGTGTTTGCGAGTGTTTTTATGCACATTGCGTTTCCATACTACGTGTACGCGAATAGATCTGGGGTGAGTAGATTTATCGCGAATGTCGGACACGCGTTGAGTGTTGGGGACGTTTTAGACGATACCGTCCATCAGTTCGGGAGGACCTATCAGGAGTACACGTTGCACGGAGCGCACGATAACAGCAGCGGGCAAGGGCAACAAATGGCGACGATGACGAGAACGTTTGGTAGAGACGATAGAGACGGTAGGAAAGGTGGAGTAGAGGTTTTAGAAGGAGAGGTGAATAACAACAATGGATTAGAGAATATCGTCGTACAAGAGACGTCGCCGTACACGTATAGCATATCGACGCCTTCGCCGACCAACGCCGCCAGCGGTTCGAGAACGAACGTGTTTACGAAGTATGACAACGATAGTAATCCATTTTCTACCACTGGGACGACAACTTGAGGAGGAGGAGGAGGAGGAGGCGGTGGTAGTGGAAGTGGTGGTGGAGGTGAGGACCAACCGCCGCCGCTTTTGAATTTATAAAATAGAAGCGTATAATATACACCCCAACCATTTGTAATATCTCGAATATATTGTTTAAATTAATACAAATACAAAAACAAGCGTTTTCTCTCTCTCTCTCTTCTCTTTGGTTTCAACACGTTCTTTCTCTTTCTCGTCATATGTTTTCTCATTATTATCCTCAATCTAAATAAAACAGAGTCACCATCCTCCTCTGCACCTTCGCCTCTCGACACGTGTCCAGCAAAAGCGTCGAATCGTGAAACGCGAAACAGATAACCTGCCTCACTTTACCCACGATGACATCGTTACATATCCTACTCGCCTCCAACAGCGGCAAATGATCGTTCTCCGGACACTCCTCCACTTGACTCACCTTCTCTAACAACTCCCTCGACTCCGCCGGTTGCTTCGACAGCGACTGCGGCAACACGACGGTGAGCAGTTCCGGTCGTTCCGCTCTCAACGACCCGCGAATCACCGCCGCGTTCGTCCCGGTCGCCCCAGATGTAAAAATATGATTCCCAGTCAAGCACAACGCGTACGCCAATATCTCGATTAACTGTTGGTGTAAAAAACCCATGTTTCGCGTGCCGAAAAATCCAATCTCTTTCGGGCAGTCTTTTTGTATCGCGATGAGTTCTTGCAAGTAATCGAGCTCGGGAAACGAACTCCCCATCATCGGACGGTCGTCGTCGGAGTCGTCGTCTTTTTCTAATACGGTCATTCCAGGTGCGCCTCTGTTTGTTTTCGGTTGTTCCTCCGGGGGGACTCCCCCGTTCATCGTCATCCCGCGTTCACTCTTTTTCTCATCATCATCATCAGTTTTAACCGCTTTTGTTCGTGTCGTTAAGACGCGACGATGGATTCGTCTCGTCGTCCTCGCAAACCTTCGAGAAGAAGAAGAAGGAACGAAAGGTTTAAAGAGCGTCAAAGAAGAAGTCATTTTTCGTACAGAGTGCGACGAAACGAGTTTTGCGCGGGGTGTTCTCTCCGCAAACGTGAGGATATAAAATGAAGCATGATCAACCTTTTTTCCCAAGAGACACGAACTTTCCCGAGACAGTTAGACGCACAATTTAACGCGGCCGTTTGTTTTAAGGAATACTCCTCTCTGAGAATAAGAATACGAATGGGTTTCCGCTCTGCCGTGGCCGGGGTGGCGAAGAACATCGTCCTCGGTGCACCGCCGACGTTGAAAAATCATCACTCACATCATCACCAACAAGGAGGCAACGGACACTCATTGGAAGAAGAAACATTCGAATCCGAAGACGAAGTGCGATGCATCGACTTGCTCGAACACCTCTCAAACGCAATCTTACCAGAAGATACGCTCGACGTGTTGAACCAACTGAGAGATTGCGTACGAGAAAGCAGAACATCGCAAATGGTCGTGGCGAAAGTTGGCGGCGTGGATGTCATCTTTGAGTGTTTGTTGGAGGAGATGCAAGAGAGAGGAGAAAAGGAGGAGGAAACGAGCGAACAAGCGCACGCGGCGCTGGAAGTGTTGGTCGCCGCGATGACGACGGAGCACGAAGAGGATTTGAAAATAGTAAAAGAGAGGGAGATTTTAGAAGAGAGGGACAGAGGGAAGATGATGATGGGGAAGCAGCGTATTGGGAAGGAGAGGCGAACGGCGAGCGAGATGAATCGAGAGGCGCTGGCCGCGAAGAGCGCGAACGTGTTCAGCATGTTGCAAATGATATCTTCGAACGATTTTTACGTAAAGTATCACGCGACGCAGATTTTGTGCGCGATGTCGAGCAGACGAAACACGAGGAGGAAAGTGCAAGAGGAAATCGTAAAGTCGCCCGGGGCGTCGGAGGTGCTCGTGAATAGTTGTTCGCCGAGGAAAGAGAAGAGCGAGGTGTTGAGAAACGAAACGTTGCTTTTATTGGCGAGGTGCACAAAAGGGCACAGCGAGATTCAAAAGTTAGTCGCGTTTGAAGGGATGTTCGAGGTTGCCTTTGATATCATACGCGCGGAATCGTCGGGAGACGACGCTGGTTTTGCCGGAGAGAGCGTTTCGAACGGTTTAGACGGCGGGATTGTCGTGCAGGATTGCTTGGAATTGTGTAATAATTTGATCAGAGGAAACGCGTTGGCGCAGTCGTTGTTTCGAGAGAACGGGTGCGTGGGGAAGCTGGTGCAATTTTTCAAAGGGTTGGAGAGACGGATAGGATCGGATGTCGCGGCGGCGGCGTACCCGGCGCAGAAAGCCGCAAACGCCTTGTGCGCTTTAGAATCCGTGTCTTTATTAGTCGGCGCGGTAAACTTACCGGAGGAGGAAGATAGTGAATTTTCGCAAGACGCGGAAGCTAGAGAGATAATATTATCGAATTTAGAGGATAACCGAGATACAAACCGGGGAGAATTAGCGGCGAGAGGCGGGATCGAGGCGTTGTGTACGTGCGCGCTCGGGAACGGCAAAGTAGAATCAGCAGCCATTCGCGTGGCGGCGTTGCGAGCTTTAAGAGATGCGGTTGATTACCACGACGCGAATCAAGCCAGATTATTTTCCGCGGAAGTTACGAGAGAGGCGAGGAAAGGGAGCGGCGTGCCCGAACCAGCATTGTTGGCGTTGGGGCGGACGGCGTTGAAGGCGGAGACGAAATCGGAACGAGAAGCGGCGCTCATGGCCTTGGAAAGTGCCGTGAGAGGTAACACGGATGGACAAATCTTACTCGTGAGTACGTTAGCACCAACTGGGTTGGGTGGATTTGACGACGGACAAAACGAGAACGAAAATGACGGCGGCGATGACGATTTTGCGGGCGAGACGAGTTTAGGCGGCTTGTTCGCGCGCGCCATGTTGAGAGCGACGTCGACGTCCTCCTCTTCTTCTTCTTCTGCGGGGAGGTTTATCTCCGAGGACGAAAAAAAACAGCAGTTTATAGAAAGCTACGCGAGTACGATTGCGTTGAAAGCGATGTTGGAAGATAACGAGGACGCGAAGATGCGCGCATTGAGGGTTAACTTGCAACCGCTTTTGGAAATGGGATCGGCGAAATCTGCGGAACTTTTACTTCCGCGATGCGTTCGCTCGCTCGCCATCGCGCAAAAAATGGACGACGCGAATGGATCTTTACAAAGTGCCATTTTGCGTTTACTCATCGCGTGGTTGAGTGATTGCGCTTTAGCCGTGCACTCGTTTGTCACCTCGGACGCGTCGCATCTTCCAACTTTGAGTGATTTAGCTAAATACTCTTCGTTAGAAGACGTTCACACGCTCGCGTGCGTGTGTTTAGGTTGTTGTTTGGCATATTACGGCGAACAAGATTACGCGATTGCATCTAATGTGCTCGACGTGGTTGCCAGACGAATCGGAACGAACGATTTTTTAGCTGCAATTGAGCACGCCACGCACACGGACAACTTTAAGAGAGCTCTGCTCCCGCCGAAGCCGCCGCCAACTGTGACGAGAGCGACCGCGGCTGCTTTACTCGCGGAATCGACGTCGTCGCTGAACGGAGGTCATGATCAAAAGACGGGTACCACGAGCAACAAAGATTTCAACCCGTACGATTACAGCACGGCTCATTTTATTCTGCGCTTCGAACCGGAAGTGCGCAGAGCCATCGTTCGATTATACGGCGGCGATTCGACGAAGGATTCGAATGCGAGCGGTATGGGTGGTATGAACGGAATGCAAACGTCGCCGTTCGATCGGCAAGAAGGCGAAGACGCCGAATCGTACGCGAAGAGATTAAAATCGACGTGTGAACAGCTGGATAACGAGTTACGCGTGGTAAGACAGAGAAACAAGACTCTCGCTGAAACCGTTGCAAATACTCGCGCGCACGCAGAAGCGCCGGCGACCATCACCGTTGCCGCCCCGCCGGCATCCCAAGTAGTGGTAGGACCATCACCTTCCCTCGCCCCTCCTTCCCCTCCTTCTGTACAACAACAACAGCAACATCAGGACGACCCTCGCATTGCACAGCTCGAACGCGAAATCAAACTCAAATCAAACATCATCCGCGAGAAAACCGAAGAGCTCAAATCGCTCGCCTCCGCGTATCAAGCCGTGGAAAACCAATTCACCGAAGCCGAAGAAGAACTCCAATCTCTTCGCAAAGCTCGAAGCGAAAACCAATCCGACGCGGAAACGACCGCCCAGCTCCTAGAAAATGCCAAAAAAGCCGGCATCGCCCAGGGATTGCGCGACGCCGAAAGCGAGTTCTCTTCTCGCGAAGACGCCATACGCGCTCGACTCGACCTCGAGAAAGCGGAAGCGCTCAAAGATTTACAAGAAGAGATGGACGACTTGCTCGAGGTTTTAGGCATGGAAGAACGGCAAAAGGAGTTTCTCTTCCGAACACTCGTCGAAAAAGGCGAGGATATGGACACGTTGGAGGAAAAGTTGGAGCAGTTGACCACCAACATCGAGGCGGATGAAGGCGACGAAGACGAAGAATAGAAGACTATTTAGAGCACTCATTTTGAGCATTTTCTTTATAAATAGAAAGACGCGATAGAGAATATTACACGACATAACGTAACCACACTAGAGCGCACACGACGAACAGATTAGAGAAGGAGACACCCAGAAGAGGAGAAAAACCATCACACATGGGAGGATACTTTACCGCGCTCAAAGAGAAAACACTCAACGAGACGTTTCCATTCGTGAAAGGAAAACTCCACTCCGGGAAAAAGAAAACGTTGGATTACGTTTCGTCTTTGTATTCGTCGAAACGTGCGCCGATTGAGAAATACGGAGAGGAATGCGAAGACATCGAGAAGATTTGGGACGGGTTCGTGGACGCGTTCGTGGGGACGCTACACGCGCAAGGCGGCGCTGGGTGCGCGTCTCGTGCGCCTTGTTTTTCTGATGGTGATGATGGTAAAGGTGGCGGCACGAAAGAGTTTGAAACGCGCAACCGAAGAACGGCGCGAGAGCGAGTGGTCACCATCGGCGACTTACACGGCGACTTGGAGCAAACGAAACGAGCGTTTCGAGCGTGCCATTTGACAGACTCGAAGGATAAATGGATCGGGGGTAAAACGACCGTGGTGCAAGTTGGGGATCAACTCGATCGAGGACCGGACGAAGTCGCCGTGATGTACTTTCTCGAGAGAGTGGCGGAAGAAGCGGAGAGGAGTGGTGGTGAATTAGTGAGGATATTAGGGAATCACGAAACGTTGAACATTGCGGGTCGGTTTAGGTACGCTCAGAGGGAAG
>Ga0257106_1000727_pt1 | contig 18140 bp, 29 predicted proteins | sample LP_taG_3_FD_190177 | JGI IMG/M metagenome (GOLD analysis project Ga0257106, IMG submission 190177) | Marine microbial communities from Northeast Subartic Pacific Ocean, Canada - LP_J_2011_P26_10m | ecosystem: Environmental > Aquatic > Marine > Oceanic | place: Canada: Northeast Subartic Pacific...
TAATTTTTTTATTCTCAGATTGTTTATCTCCTGACTTATAAATAGTTAAGAAAAAAAAGTACATTATTATGGATATAAAAATAAAAGGATAAGTCATTTAATATATCGCCTAAAAAGAATATAGCTTAATATGATTATAAATATTAATGGGCCAAACCATAAAATTATATTTTGATTATTTATAGGAGGTTCATAGAGGATATAAGAGCTATATCTCTCTGACAAAAAATTTTTTATTTGTTCTTTGTTTTTTCCTGACTCTAACATCTCTTTTATTTTTTGTTTCATATCAACTGCTAGAGGTGCTTCTGATTCTGCAAGATTTTGATTTTGACAAACCATACATCTAAGCTCTTCTATTAGTGACTTATATTGTTTTTCAATGTCTTCTGAGTAGCTATTAGTAGAAAGTAAAAAAATAATTATTATAAATATTTTCTTCACTCAATATTTCCTAATAAAGGCATCATTTCTTGTTGGATGATTCTATTATTAATTGGCCCAATATGTTTGTATAAGATAACTTGGTTTTCGTCAATTATATAAGTTTCTGGAACTCCATAAACACCTAAGTCTAGGGAAAGATCGCCTGAAAGGTCCGCAACAATAATACGGTATGGATTACCTCTCATATTTAGCCATCCTTTTGCATCATCAGTGTTATCCTTATAATTAATACCGATTAAATCAAAATTTTTATCTTTTGAAAGAGCAATTAAATGTGAATGTTCTCTTTCACATTCAAGACACCAGCTTGCCCATACATTAATAATTGTTTTTTTATTTTGAAAAATATTATTGTCATGAGCTGTATTAATGAATAAATCATTTAATTTAAACTTGGGAAACTCCTTTCCTATCAAGGGTGATTCAACTTTTTTTGGATCATTATATAAACCTTGATATAGAAAAAAGCTCATAAAACTAAATGCTATGATAGCAAAGGCTGTACTTTTATTCATAATGATTTCTTTTTAAATCTTATACTAAATATCGAACCTATAACCATAAATATGGTACCTATCCAGATAAACCTAATAAATGGTTTATCATATATCCGAAGAGACCATTTATTGTCATCTACCATATTTCCTAATGAAACATATAAATCTCTTTCTATCCTGCCGTGAATACCAGCTTCTGTCATTGGTGATTCACTTGAATGATAGAGCCTTTTTTCGGGGTTAATTTCTGTTATGAATTGGTTATTTTTGCTAACAAGTACTGAGGCAATAATTGCATCGTAGTTAACAGATTTAAGTTCTCTTAATTTTTCTAGTTTATAATCAAATAAACCAATTGTTTTTGTTTCACCTACATTTAATACTAATTCTTTTTCTATTTTATTATTTTCAGAAACACTTGCGCCTAGTATAAAAATTGCCAATCCAAAATGGGCAAAATACATGCCTATTCTATTTTTTAATTTAATTCTATTATCAAGTGATAAAATTACATCATACAAAATATTTACTATAATCCATGTTGCTGAAAATATTCCAATAAAGAATAAAATAGAACTGACAGAAAACGTCAAAGATAGAATAATACTCAAAATTAAGATTACTCCAAGTTGAGTAAGCTGAGCGTTCTTAGAAGCTCTTGATAAAAGAATAGGTATATATCCCACTAATAGCATTAGAGGAATCATAAGAGGTATAAAAACAGCATTATAATATGGCACACCTACTGAAATTTTTTCAAGACCAAGTACGTCTAAAAATAAAGGGTACATAGTACCTAGAAGTATCGTAAACGTAGCAGTGACCAAAAGAATATTATTTAGTAAGAAAAAGCCCTCTTTAGAAAAGAGTGTGACTTCATTATCATCAATAAATTTTTTTGAATTCATAGTGTATATAATAAGTCCTCCTCCAATAAGAGCAAATAGCATAAACAAAATAAAGATTCCGCGTGTTGGATCGCTTGCAAAAGAATGCACAGAAATTAAAATTCCTGATCTTACGAGAAATGTTCCTAATAAACTTAGCGAAAATGTAAATATTGATAGAAGAATTGTCCAGCTTTTAAACATACCTTTCTCACTGGTTGCGATTACAGAATGAAGAAGTGCTGTTGACATAAGCCATGGCATGAAAGATGCGTTTTCAACTGGGTCCCAAAACCACCATCCGCCCCAGCCTAATTCGTAATAGGCCCACCAACTTCCTAGAGCAATGCCCAGGGTTAAAAACGACCATGACGCTAAGATCCAAGGTCTTATCCATTGTGCCCATTCTTTTTTAAAATCACTTTCAAAACAGCATGCGATAGCAAAAGAAAACACAACTGATAGTCCGACATAACCCATATATAACATTGGTGGATGAACTATCAATCCAAAGTCCTGAAGTAATGGATTAAGATCACCGCCGTCAATCGGAACTGTCATTGTTCTATCAAAAGGATTCGATGTTGCCACTACAAACAATAAGAAAGCTAGATTAAGTATACCCATCGTTGCTAAAAAGTTTATACGCAAGGATTTATGCAAATTTCCACTAAAAATGCTAGCCAAAAACATCCAAAAGCTTGAAACCACACACCAAAGAAGCATGGAGCCCTCATGACCAGCCCAGGCTGCAGATATTTTATACATTAAAGGTAAGTTAGAATTAGAATTCTTTGCTACATAATCTAGTGAATAATCTTCTCCTACAAAAGTAGCTATAAGACAAATAAATGAAATAAGTAATATAGGAAAATGAAGTTTACTGGCTGACAATAAAATATTACTTGAAACATTTAAGCCCGTTACAAACTTTGGAGTAAGAAGTAACAGACAATTCATCAAACCGAGTAGTAAGAGAAAGTAACCTATGTAACCTATTTCAATAATCATTGTTGAATGCTTTCTGTTGTTTTATTTTTACTGTTTTCGCTTATACCAAGAGATTCTTGAACTTCTGGAGGCATATATGTCTCATCATGTTTAGCTAAAACCTCCTCAGCTACAAAATAATCTTTTTCAACATGTCCTCTTATAACAACACCTTGCCCCTCCCTAAATAAGTCAGGTAATATTCCATCGTATTTAATTAACATTTTATTGTCAAAATCTGTGACAAAGAATCTTACTTTTTTGGTACCTTTGACTCTTACTAAGGAGCCTTCTTCAACCATACCGCCAATTCTAAAGATGTAGTTTTCTGGAAAATTACCATTAATAAGTTGTGTAGGGCTTCTGTAATATAAAAGATTATCATTAAATGTTTTTAGAAATATAAATAATACAAAACCAAGAATAACCAACAAGAATGAAACGTAATAAATTCTGACTGACCTTTTTTTCATCTTATCTAAGATTTAAGTATGCTTTTTTTGATTTTCCTACCATTATAGATCAACATAGCTACGACAATAACCATTGGAACAAGGACCAAAAAATACGCCCAAAATATGTAACCTGCGTAATCAAACATAGTTAGAAATATACCTTAAATTATAGTTAATAAAAACATTAAGATTCTAGCAGGAACTTAGCATTTTTACTGTAATTTTTAATGCTTTTAATGGATGGAGAGGGTCGATTGGCTGATATTTAATAATTAATAGTCTAACTTGGCCGAAGCTTATCAAGAATGAATTCGCGGGATTGATTCTTATGTTTTTTATGATGAAGAATCTCATCGACAGAGTGCTCTGTCATGTGTTGAGCATTTATGTACATATCCGTAATAAATATCCTCATAATTCTAATCTACACCTAAAAAAAATGAAAAGTGAAAAAAAATAAATTAATATTGTTGACATATTTGTCTATAAGGATTTTATGAACTTCATTAAAAAAAACCTTCATGATTTTTAAATAGAAACAAGATAGTTCTTGATAAATATATTTATTATAATATTGCCTACTCTTAGTATTGATGTAAAACTAGCCAAATAGTCATGAATCAAATCACTCTTATTACGTTTTTATCAGTAGCAATAGTCTTTTTTATTTTAAGACCAATGTACATGAAAGATATTGTGAACTATAAATTCAAATTACTTGCAGATATCCTTGCTTTTCTATTTTTATCTTGGGTTATTGGTATGACCTTGGGTTTATTACTAGCAATGAATTTAGCGCCTTAAAAAATCACTCACTCCTGTTTCAGATAATTGCGATAAAAATAAATAAAATGAATATTAAACTAGACAACATGAGATATAAAAGTTAATATACAATCAGGTAGTTACATTAGCTTTATTAATTACCTAATCCCACAAATGAAAATTCAAAAGTCTTGTAGTATTTGTTCAATTGTCGCCAAATCACTATTTCGATGTAGATACAATCATAAAAAGGAATGGGAATTCTTGTGCCAGAAATGCCTCACTATGATCAAGTCATCATATGTTGATAGTTATCAATATGGCGGTACCAAGAAAAATAAATAAATTATTTCGTTAAGATAGAGTTACATAAATCTTTGTATTCAGTCTCAATTTTCATATTTGCGAAGCGTTGTCCTTTCTCTTGGGCAATGTAAGACCATGATTCTATAACGCTTGTTGCTGAAAGAATGAATCCTGCCTGAGAAGAATTAGGGCTAATACTCAAAAACTTCTGATTAAGAGTATCAAAGTATTTTCCATGATATTCATATTTTTCTTTATTAGAATATTGATTATTTAATTTTGCTTTTAGATGATAAGCAGAACACTTTATAATATTACTCTTTTCATTTTTCAAGTCTACTTCATCTGATGAAGCCAGGACTGGGAGTAGTATTAATACAGATAATATTATACTGAGAATACTTTTGTAGATATTTAGCATTAGCATTTTAGTATAAGCATATTAGTATTGACTTACAAATGGATTTCAAATTATGCTTTACAGATAGTGACCAAGAATACTAAATCAATAATATTAATAATTTTTAGCTTGGTTGCTTTCTATGTTTATCAGTTTGTAGTTGGTATTCTAGTTCTTGCTTTAGCTGTACACACTTTTTTTAAAGAATAATTTACTTTTAGCTAACTTATAATGCTAATAAAATTAAAGCTGAACTTGATACTATTATTATGATAATAACTAATAACTTAAGAACCTCTAGCACTATTTTATTTATTGATTTATCTTTTTCAGCCATTTTCAAAAAAGCATCTTTAATAACTAACCATATATGAAGAACCAAATGATGACTAAAACTAATGGAAAGACAATGCTACCAAAAGGATTAGCTTTTAATAATTCAAAAAGCACTCTTGGACTACTGGACCAAGTTGAAAGAAATCTGTAAAGATCAAAGGCTACGAAAACAAGTATTACACCAATTATTATGTAAGTGAGTATTTCGACAATCATATGTTTAATATAGCACACACATTACTGACACTATCTATACCGAGAAAATTTTTCTCGGTATAGTAGGTTTGATTTTAGTGACTAGAGCTTATAATCAACAGATACATCAAATCCAAAGCTTGATCCCGGTAGTGGAACATGTGCTTTTACAAATGATGCATGATTTCTTCTTGTTTGATCAAGCAGATTACTTGCAAAAAGATTTATGTTTAGATCATAATGATTACTAATCATGATTTTGTCTGAATACTTCATTGATAAATCTAAATGAGAATTTGTTGCAGTCTCTATAGATGAAAAATCTCTTTGCTTTTCAACATGAGTTAGATTTAAATAATATTTCTTATTTTTTTCACCAAGAACAGTAACTCCAATCATATTACTGGCACTAGGTATTCTTGGTAAATAAGTATTGTCATCAAAAACTGCCGAGATATCATCTCTGCTTAACGTAACTATAAAATCTGTATTTCCAACAATAAAAGATTTTTCTAAAGATAATTCATATCCTTGAATAGTACTATCTTTCTGCGACCAATTAGCATCTTGATGCTCGCCATCATAACTCGTTGTTCCTAAATCTCTTAGATAGATATAGTTATTTATATTGTTTCTATATAAATCCAAAGAAATAAGCGTATCTTTATAATTATAGGTCATTCCAAAATCAATATTTCTTGATATTTCTCTTTTAAGATTACTATCACCTTTTTCATATCTGTTTGTAGGTCCATGCTTTCCATCAGCAAATAACTCTGCCATATTTGGACTTCTTGATACGTGTGAATATCCAACTGAATATTTCAGATTATCTGTAATAGAAAAAATAGAATTCGCAGAAAAGCTTACAGCTGAATCTTCATAACTTTTACCAGATGTCAGTCTCTCATTGTTGTCATATCTTAAAGCAACATCAACATCATGTCCCAAATAGTCGCTATTCATAAAATATGCAACAGACTGGTCATATGAATCTGATGAGGGTATGTAAGCACCTGATGACATAGGTGATTTTGCATGATTATATGCAACTAATAATCTTCGATTCATGTTTTCATTATCTAAATTAAATTTTAAATTCCATGATGATGAATTGTTATTCAATACTTTAAAACTTCCATCTTCTTCATGTTCTTTAATAGAAGAATTAGAGTTATTGAATGAAAAATCAACAGAATTAGCTATTGGCAGGTTATCTATTCTACCTTTAATTTTATAATTATCAGTTTTATGGGTACTGTATATTCTATGCGCTCCATTCCCTTCTTCCTCTTCTTCTTCCTCTTCTTCAGCATGGTAAGGAATACCGTAGGTGCCTTTATTATCTTCAACTGAGAATCCAATAAAACCCCAATCTTTAATTAAAGATAATCCGGCAGTTAAATTTTTATCAGCAAAGTCTGAGTTAGCTAATGTATGCTTTTCCTCACCCTCTTCATATAAAGATCCTTCTGGCATGTCATAGTTAAAATGATCTCTTTTGTTATGAGAGAAATACACACTAAGATCACCTATGTTTTTTTTCATGAGAATATTATTTGAATATCCCTCACTTACAGTATCGTAGGTTCTGCCTAGACGAATCATCTGATCAGAATAAGGTTGGTCTGTGATAGAACCTGTAATTACGTTGATTACACCGCCAGTTGTTCCACCATAATTAAATATAGATGCAGGCCCTTTGATTACCTCAATGTAAGATGCATAACTAGTATTGACCATGTTAGGGTGATCTGCACTGATATGGCTTAAGTCATTTACATTATCATTGTTTGACAATACTTTGACTCTGCTACCACCTAAACCACGAATGACTGGTTGGCCTATAGCTACGCCATAATCAGAATTTGATACGCCCGGTACTCTATTTATGCTCGATCCAATATTAGATCCAATACTGATAGAAGAATCTATCTGATTACCATCTATTATAGACAGTGGATATCTACTCTCATCTATTGTATTCGATAAAAGGTATGATTTTACTTCAAGTGGAGTTAAATCATCTGCTTGTACGAGTGGTGTAGTTACTATCACCAAAATATAAAATAAACGTTGTAATAACATTTTTTTCTCCTAAATTTATTTTTTACTTTTTAAATAAACGGAGAAGCGGGTGGTGCACGTGAGAGAAAATTAGCAGAAATATACTCTTCAAAATCTTCAGTTTGATAATTTGATAATACTTGGCAAAGGCAGTGATGCTTTTCTATGAAGTATTTAGAATGTAACTTACCACATTGCTCACATAAATGGACACTGTCATCAATATGGCAATCCTGATGCTCATTTTCATGTGCATCATGCTTACAATGGTTTGTAGCTTCATTCATTTGCAAAAATATTATCAAATTTAGATTTATAATACGAGGCTAGTTTTACTAATATAACTAATCTTTTAAAAGTGGGTAAAGTGTAAGCTTTCTGTCAGACGTCTGATCAATAGAGTTATTTTCTTTGATGAATTCATACATACTTCGACCACATTTCTTAGCAACATCTTTTGGATATTCATACTGATCTATAAGGTAGCGAGCCCATTCATTAATTGTCATATCTTGGAATTCCTTATCATTATTATGATCATCTCTGTTAAGAAAATCTGTGTAACTTTTTTTTGCCATATTATTTAGATTAGATGGCGTTCTGGTTTCATCTTGAGTCTTGAGTAATTCTTCCATTTTTTCAGGTATTATTTCTCTTTTATATTTAGGCAATTTATTAATTACAAAAGCTATTTTCTTGGCTAATTTTATTGAAAGATTCAGCTCCCTTACAAGAATCTTTTGAATCTCTGATAATTTTTTATTTCTGAAATCAAATACTTTCATGTTTATACTGCTTTACTATAGATAGGAATAAGTAGTTGAGTCAATACTATCATTATTAATGATTATGAATAATAGTTTAGACTTAGTTAATTAAGTGTTACCCATTCCGTATGATGATTCATAGATATAATATTTCATCGGCGAACTGCCTCAGACATTTCTTTGAAGTCTAGGTTAACATAACTAAATACTTGCTCATTAAACAGAGGGTATGAATATAACTTTTTCCAGTCATGATGATAAGTCAATTTTTTTTCGTCAATAGAGACAGTAAATTTAACTTTATAAGTATCACTTCTCAGTCCAGGAAGTTTTATATTCTGAGCATAGTGAAAGCCATCACTTAGATTGATATGGGGCGTTAATTCTATAGTACTTTTTTCATCAGTATTTTCATTAGTAATCTCAGACAATATAATAAGGTATGGTATGAATGCATCTGGCAACTGTCCACTAATCTCAATATTATCATTCCAGTTTACAAGAGCTTCAATGTGGATATCAGTTTCTTTTTCTGAAAGCACTTTTCTTGAATTGTTATACAAAGTATCTTTTGGGGCAGCTTCAAATATTACATTAATGTCTTTGTTTAGATTGCCTTTTCCAATTATCAATTCCTCTGCATTTACATAGCTAGATAGTGAAAGGAAAAGTCCTAATATTAATAAATTTGCTGATTTTTTCATAGATGTGACATTATATTTTCGGGTGCTGTTTCCCCATATGGATCTTCAGAAAAATCATCAGATTTACCAGGCTCTTCAAAGATTTTTTCAATTTTGCAGTTATCAATTATCGCAGCATATCTCCAGCTTCGTATTCCAAATCCTAAATTACTTTTTGTAACATTCATTCCCATGGCAGTAGTAAATTCGCAATTACCATCTGGGATTATTTTTATGTTTTTAATACCTAAATCAGAAGCCCAAGCATTCATAACAAAAGCATCATTAACAGAGACAACATATATATCATCAATGCCTTTTTCTCTAAATTTATCGAAATTATTTTCAAAACCAGGTAATTGATATGTAGAACATGTAGGGGTGAAAGCCCCAGGTAAAGAAAAGATTATAATCTTTTTATTAGTAAATAATTCTAAAGTTGATTTTTCAATGAATTTTCCACCAATTGGACATGTGCCACTTTCTGGCCTTGTATCACCTTCACGGAAACAAAATTTAATGTCAGGTACTGAATCCCCTTCTTTCATAATAATAAACTCCTGTTGTATTTTTCTATCCCTAGGCTTCAATTATAATTCAAAGAAATATTAATTCAATCTGATGTATTGATCTTTAAACTGTATTGAAGTTTGCTGTTAAATGCTTTAATATACCCCCTATGGGTATATACAATATATTTATGACTATTCTGTTATTAATAACAGTTTCAGAGTTAGCTTTTTCAAGACCTATTTCATGGTCAGGTGGCTCAACGATAATGTATCAGAGTAATTCTATGTATTCTTCATATTATTATCATTATTCGCCTACCTATAAATATTCAGTAGGTGCAGAATACATTAATGATCGTCATTTCAATGATCAGTATGTAAACTTGAAAACAACTTATCTCTTAAATAGACAAAACACCAAGTCGTCACAAGGCAATCTTTATCTCACAGGTGGAATATCAACTAAATCGAAGGATAATTTCTTTTATGGCGTTCATGGTGATTGGGAGACAAGAAGGATTTTCACATCATTTTCATACATAAATAAACATACAGATAAAAAGAATTATACAGAGAATGAATTTAAGTTTGGGGTAGCTCCTTATCTTGGTGAATACAATGATTTACATACATGGGTTATGGTTAAGACAAAAAAAGATACAATTAAAAATAATTGGGAAACATATCCATTTATTAAGTTTTTTAAAGGTGATTATCTGTTGGAGGTGGGTGCTAAAAACTCTCACTGGGATGTACACTATATGTTTAGATTTTAAATAAAGGAGAGTGTGTTATGTATAAAATACTATTATCAATAATTATATTATCATCAAATACCGTACTAGCTATGGATGGTATGCATGATCATAAATCACATAATCATGATGGACACAAAGATATGACCTATGTAGATGGTTCTAAAACAAAGATTACAGATGAAATGTTTTCAAGTTTTAGCACTGGGTTATCTAATACACAAATAGTCATTGTAGATGTTCAAGGAATGGTTTGTGATTTTTGTGCTAGAGGGATAGAAAAGACATTTAATGATGATCAAGATGTTAAAAAAGTCCAAGTTAGTCTTGAAAAAGGAAAGGTGCTTATTGCTTATGCCATGAATAAAAAGGTGGATTTAGATGAAATTAAAAATATTTTCTTATCAAATGGGCAAACAGCTACTGGAATTATAATAAGAAAAGTTTAAATTATGTTTAAAGATAATGAATCAATTAAGCTAGGATTAATTACACTTTTTGCTTCTTCATCAACACTTATATGTTGTGCCTTACCTGCTCTTTTTGTGCTACTTGGTGCAGGTGCAACATTTGCATCACTAGTAAATTTTTTCCCACAATTAATAATCATTTCTCAATATAAAATATCTATTTCAATATTCACAGGTATCATCTTAATAATTGCAGGAACATTAATAAAAAGATCATCCTTACTGCCCTGTCCAACAGATCCAGATTTAAGAGATACTTGTATTAGAGGACGAAAAATATCTAAGACTATTTATTTAATATCATTAGCAATATTCGTATTTGCTAGCTTTTTCACATATATATTACCTATATACTTATAAAAATGACTGACAATCCATCTCACAAAAAACAATTAGCCTCTTTAAAAAGAATAGAAGGACAAGTACGAGGTATTATTAATATGATTGATGATGGCAAGTATTGTATTGATGTTTTAAATCAAATTAAAGCCGCAAAATCTGCATTAGTTTCTGTTGAATCCAAGGTGCTTAAAACTCATATTGAATCATGCGTTAGAGGTTCTTTTAAAAATAAAAAGGCGCTTGATTCCAAAGTAGATGAACTTGTAAAACTTATCAATAAGTAATTTTGTACTTCATCCTATGATGATTGAGATCCTTTAACATTTGTATACTCACATCCTCTTTTAAATATTTATTAGCAATGTTCATTTCATCAGATGTTAGTTGTCTTGTATCCATTGCAATAAAAATATCTAAACCTAATCTACATAATTCTGTTGTGCCAAAATCATGATTCTTTCTTTCAAAAGCTATTTTTACATCATCTATAGAGGTATCAAACATTTTGGCTGTAGCTTCATAAGCAGCAGCAAGAGGTGAACTATTGAATATGTGATTCCATGTATGCACATTCATGCTAATATTTTTGATTTCACTTTTTGATCTAGCCCATTTTCCAGAAAAACCAAATATCTCAGGAATATTTCTCTTATTTTCTAAAAGTTGAGCACTACTTTTATCTATCCAAGCCTGAAGTTCTTTTGTGATTTCTGTATTATTGATTTTATGAGCTGAATATTCTTTAATTAACGCTTCAGCCAATTCTGCATTGGGATCTTTTACGTATTTATCTATAAGATTTATTTCAAATGTTTTCCATTCATTATCATTCATTTGATATATTATAAATTATGAATGGCTTTTATGTTCTATCTTTTTTCATAGCCGCTATAGTCTATGCAATAATTATGATGTGTTTAGATGACAATACAGATATCTAGCAGCTACCTCATTAGTTAGAGGAAAATAAAAGCCAGACTTGTTACAATATACTGATGTCAGATTTATTTTCACTATTAAAAGGATTTGTCATAGCAGTGATTATTTTAACAATTCTTGCTTATGTTGGTGTGTATGCAATTTCTTTACTTATCTAGAACGCTCTTATGAGAGCTTAAAACTTTAAGGTATGACTAAACTATGAGCAAAAAATGGGAATATATAACAGAGATAATAGAGGCTCCCTCTATTGGAATGACTGTGACAGAACTAAATTCTAGAGGCAATGTCGGTTGGGAACTAGTGTCTGTAAGAGAATATAATAAAACATCTGATGGCACTGATGCTAATCAATCTATAGGTAAACTCGTAACTGAGTATATTTTTAAAAGAAAGATATCTAAATGAAGAAAGATTCAAAAAAAAATAACCTGGAGTCTATAGATAATAGAATTAAAAAAAAAGAACAAGCTAAAAAAATTGTAAAAGAGTACCTTAAGCCATCATGTGAAGAGGCATTATCTGAAGAAGATTATCCTGAAATCAAAGACTAATAACTTATATCTTTATTTCCACTCCGGGAATGGGTCATCTAATGTTTTCCAATAAGATCAGCAGCATTGTTAACATCATCAAAAAAAAGATGGTTAGCTATCTGCTTGAGGCATAGGTAACCCGGCAAGTTTACAAATCTCTCTTATTGGATCCGACGGGAACAAAGAATAAATATGCTCTTCATATTTCTTTCTATCATGAAATTTAATATTTTTGGACATGAGTTCAACAATCATATGATGCATTGTTGGTGAAACAAGATTTTGCGTATAATATTCTCTAAAATAATAAATTACTTCCCAGTGGTCGTTGTATAACTTAATGTTATCTTTCTTCGCCATTTTTTTAACAAATTCTTCAGACCAATCATCAAAATGATTTAGATAACCCTGTATATTTATATCAACATTTTTTTTAGCAACTTTAATTCTATTCATAATCTCCCCTGTATAAAAAAAATTAGCTATAATTTATCATTATCCCGTTATACCTTCATAGCAAGGGAAATATTCATTAATTACATTAGAAAATAAGATGATAGTCATGGCTAAGATAAGTGTTTGTTGATTTACGTAGATAACAGCTTAGAATGAACTATGATTGATTGGGAATATAAAACGTTTGAATGGCAAGTGCTTAAACATGCACTTGATGAAAGCCAAAAACCTGAGAATCTAGGTGGTCAAGGCTGGGAGCTGGTTTCGACCGATTACGACATAGATTTTCGAGTTTGGGTTTTGATGTTTAAGAGACCAAAACAATAATACAAGGAATGTACAATGAATAAATTACTTCCTATATTATTTGTTATTGTTTTGAGCGGCTATACGAATATTGTTAAATCAGAACCTGAAGAGTGTGTAGATAGTGAGCTTGGACTTATTAATTGGGAATCATATTATAATGACATTTTGAAGATGTCAGAAAAAGAGTTTAAGAAAAAATATAGCCAGTTCTCTCTTGGTTCTCTTGGTAAAAGATTATACCGAATGGAACTTAGTAATGCTAAAACTTGGGCTGAGAAGTGCGAGTAAAAGGACAGATGTTCTGTTACCCAAATTGTTACCCAATTAATAACAAATATTTATATTAGTGATATCACCACAAACAGAATTAACGCATACACGATTAACTCTACATATGGACTTCCGTTTTCTCTTTCGTTAAAGAATTTCATATTTTTTTCCCTGTAAATGTTTAAGCTATTATTACACAGATTCATGGGTATAGACGTAAAAACTCTACTATATTAGTTGTAAAAATATATTTGGATAGCTATTGTAATAATTATGATCAAAGAAAAAAAAGAACGGATTGATATGCTACAGCAGATAGCTATCAATAACGCCATAGACTATCCAAAATTAAAGAGTGATACAAACCTGATTTTCTTAGGCTCCTTGTTTGTAGAACTGACTGAATTGGGAGGTAGCATTCCAAAACAACTTCAGAGTATTATTGCTGGATCGATAAAGAATGGAGATTTTATTTCTGCTATCCCGAAGCAAAGAGGAAGACCAGCATCATGGACAACAGCCTATGAGATATGTGAAGAACTCCTAACTATGATTCTTGAGTCTAAGACAGAACAAAGTCTTAATATGCATATTGATGCGATAGCAAAAAAACGTCAGAAAGATAGTTCTACAATTTATAAGATAATTAAAAAGCATGGCAACATGTTCGCTTTCTTACATTTAGATTTCTTAGAAACAGTCAAAGGAGATGTTCCAGAGAACGTTAGAAATATTATTGAGACAAGGTTTATGAATAAGGAAGATAAAGAGTTCCAAGATAGTAAAGAGTTTGCAATGAACAGTCTAAAGAATGAATAATTACGAAGCTAAGAGGTAATAGAAATATGATGAATATAATTAACGAATTAATTCTAAATTGGTGGCCATTAATCACATTTTTCATATTTATGGGAGCTATCATATATATTTATTTTACAGGAGAACTTGAATGACTCATGGTCATGGGTACAACTTAGATTAAGGCTATAGTCGTCTCTGATAGTCTAGTAAATATATCTGCACCCAATCAGGTACTCGATTAATGCAGAAATGTTATGATAAATTTATGAAGAAAAACACAATAGACTTCAGAGGTTACAAACAATCAGAGTTAGAGAAATTCTTCAAAGAAGTACTTGGATACAATACTGAACCTAGCAAGATATTAGCTCACATGATTAGTAAATCAGATAAGAAAATATATACAGAAGATGGCTTTCAAAGAGAATTGACTAAAGCATATATGATGCGGGATATAAGCAAGGAAGTGCAGAACGTTTATTAAATTTAGATTCATGGTCATGGATGAGTTGAGACTTTACTCTAATTAACTTCATACAGCTATAAAATAGTTTTGTGAAATAGAATTATAATTTTTTCCAGTAATCGCTGAGTGGGTAATCTTTTAATAAAAACAATATATCCTGTTTTGTATATGATACGAATTTAATCCATTTTGTTTGAGCATTAGGATTCATTTTAGGTATGAAGTCTTCTATAGATTCTAAATAATCTCCTATTATTTCTAAATCATCAGCTTTACTAGATTCATCTTTAAGTTTTCCAGATAATCTGTTTTTAATATTAGCCAAACAATTAGTAATAATATTTTGTCTTTCGATAAATTTTGGTAATTTCTTTTGCATGTTTGATAAGTGAATCATTATTCTTTCATTTCTTTCCGTTATAGGTATAAGTGGAGAGCCTCCAGTATATTTAAAAAATATTCTTTTGTATGATCTCCTTTTAGGACTCTTTAGTCCTTCATTTGAATGATTAGCAATATTTTCATCTAGATCTTCATACTGGGTACTATCTATATCGTGTAACTGATTCTTTATGAGTTCTTCTAATTCTTTTTTATCAGTCATGTTTATATTATTGATAATATCATGCTGAATTATATTTTAAAAAAAATTAGAGAGTATATCAAAAACATCATATGAAATTATTTCTGTGGTAGTGTCCTTACGTCATTTATCACTTTTACATAACATGGAGAATAACGAACCTCTCCACAATCTCCTGATGCTTTAGCATTTTTAATTACATTTGTATCTGATAACTGAAAGCTGATTGATACTAAGCAAACAGCAATTACAGTTAGTACACCTTTTGTATATTTATCCATATTATTTCTCCTATATTTTATTCAGTAATCTAGTTAAATCTTCACCAACTAAACTAGAAATACCACTCTAAGTACCAATAAGAAGTAGATACTACTAATTGAGCAATACATATATATAATGCAATCTTTTTAAAATTGTTTTCAGTACTCATGATTTACCTTTTATGTATTTCTTTCATTGTACTAAAAAATATTATTGATATGGGATATTCAGAAACCATATTTTGTATTACCTCTTAATGCGAAATAAAGACCACCCACGTATAAACTTAAATGCAAATAGTCATTTAAAATTACATCCATTAAACTGTCAGGCATCATTAACCAGATTACACCTGTAACTACACAGGTCATTGTAATTCCACTAAAACGTGTGAGTAAATCAGACAATTCACTTATTAAGCCTTTTGTAAAAACAATACCTAATAAACCGCCAACAATAAGTCCAATAGCAGAACCAACCTCTCCAAATGCTACAAACCACCATACAATATAAGGTAAGCCAAATGACTCTGCGGTCTCTTCATTCACAGGAAACTTGCTAAGTCCTTGCTGAAGAAACATTACTGACAAAGGTATTCTTAATAAAAAAGTTGCGTATGGCGCAGGTAACTTTGGTATCATCAAAATCAAATCCTTTTGTATATGAAATTGCTTTTCTTTTCCTTACTAAATTATAGCATAGCACTAGCTTGTCTTGGAATTATCAGTTATTTCCTTGCATGCGGGTTGTAGGATTGAAAAAGCTTAGATTATGGTCATGAGTACAACCCACATTAGGGCTCTAGTCGTTTCTGATAATCTACGAGCTATATCCGTACCCGATCAGGTACCCGATTTCATTCAGTTTTTTTGTTATTAATAGATCTCATTAAGTTAATGAGATTATCTCTTTCAGATTCGTTTTTGATAATACTTGTCTGTTAACTTGGGTACATAACCCCAAGCCATTATTTGCAATGGTCAGAATCATCTGTTCATAGCTCATACCAAGATTGAGCAAACATGATCTATAAAAATAACCTTTCCGAAGACCAGGCATAAGGTTAGCTTCAATAAAATGAGGAACGCCGTTATGATTCATTTTAATGTCAATTCGTCCCAGTGACTTACCATCCAATGCTTTAAATGCGTCCTTTGCAAAATCAGAAAGTTGATTATAAATCTTTCTATCCGTAATCGGAATGACACTTTCTTGATCATTTTTTTTAATATCATAGTCAAGAATATAATGACCATTTATGTTTTTATCTACAACAATTTCTATCGGCATTGCTCTTAGATTTCCATTAGAGTTATCTTGAAGAATACTGACAGTGTACTCTTTACCAGGCAAATACGTCTCTACCATAGAACATGAATTTTGATTATGTTTAATATCTAATATCTTTTTTTGAAAACTTAAAAAATCATACACGATAGACTTTTTATCTACTCCTCTACTGTCTCCACCTGTTAAGGGCTTTATGAAAAGAGGAAATGCAATGGGAATCGACATTTCAGTTAGGTACTCGTTATGCTCTGTTGTAAAAAAATCAGCTGTCTTAATATTAGCTTTTTGCATAATTTTTTTGGCTATACTTTTATCATGCTCATTATGGAGTGCTTCTCTGTTTGAAGCGATGTATGAAATATCATAACTTTCTAAATAGTCGTTAAGCCAAATAATTCCATCATCAAAATAAAAGTATTTAACACCCGAGAAAACTAAATCTGGTTTTCTTAATGCTAATTTTTTCAAATCATTTTTAGTATTAATTGTGGTAATTGAAACATTTCTATAATGTCTTGATAAAATTTCTAAAATGAGATTTTCATCTAATTTAATCGCAACGTTATTTTGACTTAGTGATATGTCATCTAATTTATGAACAATAACAATTTCAATCGTTTTATCTATTTTTTGCGGAAAAACATAATTTTTATCAAAGGGTAAAATCTTTTGTACATTATTAGATGTTGCTACAATTTCTATATTTTTTATTTCTTCTATATTCAAAATAAATTCTTATGCTACATCCACGCACGGTTTTCTTGTGAACCCGATTGGTACTATAGTCTAGTATTGGTTGATAATATTTACTAATATATTCAAGTTTGCAGAGTGTTGATTCTACGGCAGTGAAACACAATAGCATGATTTGCGGGGATTAGATATGAATACTATCTATATATATTTATTGTATATATCTTTTTCTAAAGAAGATAGACCCTTTAAACATGGTGGGTAACCATAAACAAACCTAAATATATACAGCCGTGTGAGTGTGTGGCTAGAGAGGTCTTTTCTATAATAAAAGTCTAATGACAAACCCCCTATTTTCTTAAGTTGAACAAACTCATATAAGATTTCCCTATATTTCCTTATCTCTCAAAATTTATTAAACATCATATATATAATTCTTATGATTCTTGTTTATAGATGTATAACAAAAACACCTCAAATAAAGCTAATTCACACTTAATTATCACAACACTTTATCAAGCCTAAGACCTAGGGAAGTATTGAGATTTCCTTACATTGCAATTAGACCAGATTGCGAGTAATATTTCCAATCATGTTAATGGTACTCACATTATGTGCACATCATTCTATAGTACTAGGGCCAATAGAGATATGTGGAA